>Ga0070696_100003778_pt1 | contig 10112 bp, 8 predicted proteins | sample KBSK1253metaG_FD_65474 | JGI IMG/M metagenome (GOLD analysis project Ga0070696, IMG submission 65474) | Corn, switchgrass and miscanthus rhizosphere microbial communities from Kellogg Biological Station, Michigan, USA - KBS K1-25-3 metaG | ecosystem: Host-associated > Plants > Roots >... | reverse complement strand
TTCTTTACAATTACTTCGAATTCCTTTGGGGTTGTAGCAAATGGCACTCCTTGAAACCCCAAGAAATTCAGCTCGCTGCCAAAGTTAGCAGCTATGACCGGCTTGCCAAGAATTAATGCTTGCAGAAGAACTGTAGAGGCCTTACCCACAACTATTCTTGCTCTTGGAAGAAATTCTTCGATGCTAGGTGCGTTGGGTCCTCCAATCAGAGTTATTTCATCGATAATATCATGCAACTTCTTGTTGTAGCTGTCGTATGGCAAAGATGGGTGGAGTTTGACTACAAGACCCACCTCCCTCGGAATGGTTTTGCGGATCAGCCGGATGGTAGATAATTCTTCATCAAGTGAGAGGATATAGCTTAACTTGCCAAGATTTGCTCCAGCGACATACAGCACATAGTCCCCAGATGTAGGCAGCATTCGGGGCTCGGCTTCGTCCTTTTCAGTCCTCCAAAAACCGACTATTTTGACAAGTGATTCAGGATATCCTCTACCTGTAATCAAAGACTTGTAGAATGGCCCCCATACCAAGTATTCAGGGAGAAATTTATTTTCGAATGTGTTCATAATAAGAAATGACGTATTGACTGGCAATTCAGGGCTGATTATTCCTAGTTGCGGTGCGATAACTCTTATGTTGCGTTTATTACACGCAAGGGATAATGCCCTTCCAGTAGGGCTCATCCCTGTTACATGAAATATCAAATTCGGCTGCTCTTTATCAAGAAACTTGCTGGCTAGTTCTATCTCCAGATGCACTAGCGCAAGCGCCCTTGGCAGATTTCCTCTAAATACATCCCTGAGCAATGGGTAAACGTCCGCTCCATCCATGATCATTGACTCTTTAAAGCCGGGATCTTTTTCTAAATCAAGCACTTTATTTTGGTAATAGCTTATCAGCTTCATTCCTTTTTTCAAATCTGAAATCGAGTAGTAACATATCCATGGTACATAGATTCCGCGCAGTGTTCTCAAGATTTCGGTTAAGAAGTTTCTAGAAAAACTGGAACTTACTGTCGGCATATTCATGGACACAAACAGATTTTCATCTCTATTCTGTGTCATGTAATCTTCAAGCCCTTCAAGATAATGATCGCTTATGATACAGACTCCATTGCGGTATCTTTCTATGGTCTTTGAACCGTGATCAAGGAAAAATACTACCAAATTCTTTATGTTCTTCCGTGCGAAGGCTCTTGCAGCTTTAAGTAGAAGAAACCGCACTAGCAGCTTAAGTTTGCCTTTTGATTTAGTCAATTCGTTCCCAGTCTTTGGCCTGACTGTGTAATTCTCGATCTTAAGATCAAAATTGCAAATTCTTGCCAGAGAGTCCATAATCTCCTGAGCATCGAAGTCAAAAATCCCGTGTAATTCTACCGTCGCCGGTCTGTAATCTCTGATCAGCGACAGCAACGTTTTCACTTGATAGAAAGTATCAAAAATGCCATTTCTTGCTTCCCAAATTGCATCGTACACACACCACCACAGGGAGGTATCATCAAACCTAAAGACATCGATGGCAGATTGTCCTTTAAGTATAGGTTTTGTTGGCCATGATTCCAACCATTTTCTAGCATCTGCTACGGTTGACTGCCAGACCCCCTTCGATTGGGCATATCTGTGAAAATACAAAGCAGGAAGATTCCGCTGTTTCAGCTCCAGCTCAGCCGACAATTCAAGGGTAACTATGATGTCTCCGGGATTAGGGTGCGGGATGGATTGCAAAGCCACTCCCTCACCTATTATCACGACCGTTGACTTATGGGCTGCCAATATTGCGCGCTGCCTCTAGTGGCGACTTTTCAGATTTTAAGTCCAGAATGAGTTTGACGATCCTTTCAGCTGCTTTGCCATCCATCACTCCAAGTTCTTGCTCGGCGAAAATCTTACCTTTTTCAACAATTTCCTTGACTTTGTCTGTATTCGCTAGGCACATTTCTATTGCAGACAACAGGTCGCTAGAATTGCTTATGACGATCGCTTTCCTGTTTTTGATGAATGATACGTTGCTGTGAAGATGCATTAAGTCGAGCGAGATGACCGGTTTTTTCATTCGCATGGCTTCAACTGCCACTGTCGAATAAGACAGGATGACCAAATTGGAGATATAGAGCAGTTCGTAGAGACTGAAATCCCTGATTATCGAATAGTTCTGGAATTTTGCCTCATTTGCAGCTCGCTCATAGAATAGTACGTCTGTCTCGTTTGGATGCATCTTTACTATCATGTGGCAATCTGGAAGTGCCTTGATCGCATCAAACACATTTTTTACGATTATTGACCTTTCATCGATTGATGGAAGGTTTTCTGTGGCAAACATGATAATCTTCTTTCCTTTTGGAATGCCAAGTTTCCCCATTATCTTTTCATAATCAAAGAATTTGATCGCCTCGGGCAGCAAATCGGTCTTTGGATCGCCTGTTATGATGGGAACAGACAATGGAAATTTCGCGATTTCCGTGAGGTTCTGCTTCGCCCTTTCACTCCAGACACACATTTTATCTGGTATCGGAAATAAAAGCTCCTTCCTCTCGCCGCTAATGTGCTGTTGTTCGTGTACATAAGATATTTGCTCTTCAGATACCAATCCGTGTTGTATAGACACTGTTGGTATTCCTTTCTCCCTTGCTGCATTAATGAGGGAAAGCTGCAAGGCCCCATACTCGTCGTGCATAATGACAACATCTGGTTTTTCCATCTCTAAAATCCTCTTTGAAGCTTCGATGAGAGTGACCGCAGCATACGCTTTCAGGCTCCTTAATAGATCCCCAATGTCCTTTCTGACCAATTCATAAATGGAAACGTTGCCGTATGTGAGCGACCTTTGAAAATCATCAGAACGGCGCAGCTGATTCCATAGGCTGGCAAACTTGTTCCTTGCGTCTTTGCTCCTCATTACTATCTCAAAGTTAACATATTTTTCCCATGGTTTCACAGGAGCACCAAAACTTGCGTTCCTCTCCTTGCTCATGGCATAGGCCTTAAACAGGCGGCTTGGTCTATTTTCAAAGTCAACGATCGCAACATCGTAACCCTGGGAAGATAGCTTCTTTACTATGTCATGGAAAAAAATGTCTCTTGTTTCATGTCGCTGAAGTACGTAGTCAAATTCCCTTCGCCAGTTGCTCACTTCGGTAACAACAAGTATCTTGCACTTGGTGCCCATTCTTGACCGAATTCGAGCAATAAAGGTTCCGCGCAAAATCTTCAATAACAATAGTTTGAGTGTAGGATATCCCTGATAGCTTTTGTAACTTACCTTACTCTGATTCTTCTCTCCTTCTGATTGTTCAAAGCCGGCAATGTTATCCGCACCGTGCAGGCTTGAAACTATGTACCTAACCTCCTCGCTTCCCTTTATCCAGACCTTCCCCGGTTTTTCTTCGTCAAGTACATTCTTTATGCACTCTATCAAAATTATCAAGTCACGGATTCGGTGCAAATAAAATCTGGTTTGCAAGAACCAAAAAATGCTCACTCCTTCATACACAAGAAGCTCTTTGAAGCTTTTTCCGTTCAATACAGGTTTATCGGGCCATGCCCTCATCCATTCTATTGCTTTCTGAAGATTAGCATCATCAGTTTGCGAGTAGCTGCCTAGCGTTCTCCACTGATCTCCCTGATCCGACATCCTTTGGCTGACTTCTTCATTGGCGCATACGACGACAATTTCTTTATTCGTGGTACTCAGGACGGAATTGATAAATTCTTTGGCGCCAGTCTGCTCAAAAACAAAAATCAGCTCTTTGACATTTGATATTGTCAAATGAAATTATTTTCTCCTCTCTCGCACTTCCATTATTCTGATGAAGACATCCTTCTGGGCTGCCCCACAAAGCCACCATCTATTAGGGATTGCAGTTTTTTCTGAAGGACCTTTAAGGAATCTATTTCAACCTCAGTCATGGGCTCTTTATTCACCATCTTCAAGTTCAGTCTCAGTATTTCTAGGATGGCAGGCATTAACGCCTCCCGCCAATAACCAGGAGGAAGTTTGTAAAGGTAAGGATTAGCTTCTGCAGAGATGTCTGCCTCTGACCTATATGCTGGAGTACGTTTCAAATGCATCCAGCCTGCTAAAACACCCATCGGACCTACTGTAAAGATTATGAATACGGTCCAAACACTGAATGACGGAAAGATCGCATTAAGTCCAGGTATTTTATCAATCGCGAGGTAATATACTGTGACCATGGTATTTATGGTTGCGATGAAAAATGCAAGGTATGTAGTATAACCTACTCTAAAGTAGTACCATGCCCTGAAAGGTAAATTCCTCCTCATCGACAAAAGAGAAGATTCTTCCAAGAAATAAACTATTAGTCACTCTTCCTCATAGCTACAATCAATTGCAGAATTAGCAAGAATTAAGTGGTGGCATAAGCAACTGAGGTTCGCATGAGTACAGCGATCTTTGTTCCTGTAAGACTCTCCTCGACGCGCCTTCCTTCCAAGGCTCTGAGAAAGATTCAGGGCAAGACCTGCATTCAGCACCTTGTTGATAGGGTCAGGAGAGCAAGAAGAATAGACTCGATTGTATTGTGTACTACTACTAACAAAGCCGACGATGAGCTGATCGATGTTGCCAAAAAGCTTGGCATTGCGTGCTTTAGAGGAGACGAGATCGATGTACTTGAACGATATCAGCAGGCAGCAAGAACATTTGGCGTCAAGAATATAGTTAATGTTGACGGAGATGATATTTTTTGTGAGCCATCCTTCATAGAGATTACATCTGCTACACTAGACTCGACAAAGACAGATTGCATACTCTGGAAAGATGTTCCTCTGGGTTCATCGCCTGTTGGAATAAGGGTGAGCGCCCTAGAGAAGGTGTGTTCTATTAAGGATGTTGTAAATACCGAAACTGGCTGGACGAAATTTTTCACTGAAACGGGTATGTTCGACATTACTCATCTTAGCCCGGGTGATCCAGAATTAAGAGATACGCACATCCGGCTAACTCTTGATTATGAAGAGGACCTTAGGCTATTTGAACAGATCTACAATAACTTGCAAGAACCGTTCATGCTAAAAGACATAGTCCGGCTTTTGCACTCCAAACCAGACCTCATGAAGATGAACGAGAAGGTCAAGGAGGTATACATGCAGAACTTCAACAGCAAGGCTGTCAAGGTAAAATTGAAGAGCAATCCTGAAAACAATCCACAAAAATAGTCATGGGATCATCTTTTGGGCCAAATCTCATCTAGATTCACTTGCTGCAAAATTCTGGTGATTGCTTCGGAAGAGCGGCCGCCTCCGTAAGGATTCTTTGCTGTCCTGACTTTGTGAAGAAATTGTTTGTCTTCAAGCGCCTTCTTTATTGCATATTTTATCCTCTGACGGTCGTGGTCTACATCTATGACATTGCCTGCCCTCTCCCTTCCAAACTGTCTAGCTCCAATATTTATCACAGGCAATTTGAATAGAGAGGACTCTATAATGGCGCTGCTGCTATTGCCAATCATTACATCAGCTATGCTCATCAGACCAAGAAAATCGCTTCTTGGAATGCTGGGTATGGACTTTAGAAAACCATATCTTCTGCACTGCTGTTTTACTGTTCGAATCATTGATCTCCCGCCGGAGTCGACGTTTGGATATATAATTATCGATTGAATTCGTAAATCTTCTAATGCCTTCAAGGTCTGTGTTATCTGCCATGCAGCTTGCTTCTCCTCGGTGACGACTGGATGCTGGAGTAATATCACCAAGGGCCTTTTGACGTCTACACCATATTTCTTTTCAAGGACATCCGCAGCGGTGTATGATCTTTCCACTATTTCATCTAGGCCCGGAGCGCCAACCACGAATATTCTCTTTCTATCTTCTCCTATAGCTTTCAATCTTGCAGCGGCTCCAGTGGTGGCGACAAAGTGTAAGTGCGATAATTTTGATATTGCGTATCGTACGGATTGGTCAACGCTACCGGATACGTCTCCTCCGTGAATGTGTGCAATCGGGACGTTCATGTACGTAGATGCCAGAGCAGCAGCCAATACTTCAAGCCTGTCTCCAAGCATGACAAGGATGCTGGGATGCATCTTTGCTAGACTTCTCGATATTTTGCGAACTGCTATGCCGAGCGACATCGCCATGCCAAACCCTGAATCATCTGCTGACAATATTCTCACCTTCGAATCAACCTTGAAGCCGTCCGCAACTATTTCATCCAAAGTATGGCCAAAGTCTTTCGACATGTGGGTTCCGGTCACTATAACTTGAAGATCCAAGGATTGGCTTTTTCGAATCCTTTTCATAATTCCTCTTAATAGCCCATACTCTGCTCTGGTGCCAGTGATGACTGCAATTTTTTTTCTTTTCATTTGCGCCTCGTTTCCTATCCTGATCATGATAGCAGGTATTTACAACTTCATAAATTCATAAATTCTGGCAATATTTCTTTGATTATCTTTCTAATGGCTTCTTTAGACATTTTTGGGACAAATTCTGAGCTTAGCTCTGCTATAGGTTTGGGAATAATCTCATGTTTTTCAAGTTCCGACGGTATTATGTACATGTCTTCAAGCTCCACTGCCCTTTCATACTCGTACTTGGTCATGAGTTCCTCGTGAAGTTTTTCACCAACCCGTTTCCCTGTCCGTTCGATCTTGATGGGCTTTTTCTGGTTCTGGATGTGGGGCTGAATTTCCTCTATTATAACTTCTAGCAAATCCATGACATTTACTGCAGGCATTTTCAGCACAAAAATCTCGCCGCTTTTTGTGATGGTGCATGTTCGGAGTATTGTATCGACGACTCTGGCCTTACTAACTATGAATCTTGTCATGCGTGGATCAGTTATGGCTGGAGTCTCTTCCCTCCTTAATTGATCGATCAGCAAATGAAGCAAGGACCCTTGGGACCCCAGTACATTGCCAAGCCTTACACAAAAGAATGAGATGTCGCGCATTCCCTTGTAGTGATTCGCAGCAACAACCAATTTCTCGCTGAGCAACTTTGTTGCACCCATGGTGTTTATGGCGTTCACCACCTTATCGGTGCTAATGTGGGCGACTTGAGAGACGTTTGCCTGCAATGCGGCGTCCAACACGTTCTGTGTTCCAAGGACGTTCGTCTTTACTGCTTCAAAAGGGTTGTACTCGCACAAGGGCACATGTTTGAGTGCAGCAGCATTGAAAACTATATCGCAATTCTCAAATGCTCTCGCTAGTCGGTCCTTATCCCGTATATCACCCACCAGGAACCTGATATTTTCATATTTCTTGAGTGATTGCTGCAAAAAGAACTGCCCATTCTCGTCATTGCTAAATACCCTGACTACTCTTGGAGATAACTCAAGTAGACGTCTGACAATAAGGGTGCCAATCGAGCCAGTCCCTCCCGTGACTACTACCGTTTTCCCTTCGAACTGCTTTCTCAGAGTTTTATCAAGTTCAACCAAAGAACTCTGCAACCTCTTTGCATACATAATCCATTTCTTGCTCGCGGATGTGCGGATATATGGGAAGCGCCATTATCTGCTTTGAAACTTTTTCTGTCACCGGCAATTCTCCACCGTGGTATCCAAATTGCTTTTTGTAAAAGGTAGTTAAATGTATTGGTGCAAAATAGACTTTTGACATTATGCCTGCTTCCTTCAGTTTCTTCAAAAGGCCATCCCGGTTTCTCTTTATTCTTATAGAATAGATTTGGTATACATGCCGACAGCTATCTGGCTCGTGAAGGATCTCCACTTCTGGAATTTTGCCAAGTTTCTTATTGAGGTAGTCTGCCCTTTGCCTGCGCATCCTAATGATCTTTTCTGCCTTTTCTATCTGTGCCACACCCAGTGCGGCTACCATACTGGCCATCCTGAAATTGTATCCAAGCTCCACATAGTCAGAGGCTTCTGTAGTTGCAAAATAATTGCCTGCAACGTCCAACCTGCCATGGGATCTCGCCAAAATCAACCTCTCGTATATCTCTCTGTTGTCCGTAATGACTGCCCCTCCTTCACCAGTGGTTATCACCTTGTTTGGCGCAAAACTTAGCACCCCCGCTGCACCAAACGTGCCAGTCATCTTACCCTTGTTTGTCGCGCCAAATGATTCAGCAGCATCCTCAATCACTATTGCTTTCTTTGACTCTCGCACAATTTCTTCAATCTTGCACGGACATCCACCATAGTGCACTGGTATGACTGCGTCGATCTTTTCCTTACGGACGATTTGACCCAATCCCTCTGGATTCATGCCAAGTCTTTCCTCTTCAATATCTACGAACACCGGCCTGCCGCCGACAAAAAGGGTGCAATTTGCGGTCGCAATAAAAGAGAACGACGGGACTGCTATCTTCGCACCATCCTTTATTTTACAGGCCAAGAGTGCAGCGTGCAAGGCTGATGTGCCCGAATTAAAGACCACGCAATATTTCGTTGCGGCATACTTTGCTATCCTGCTCTCGAACTCGATGATTTCTGGACCAAGCGCCCAATACTCTCCACGCTTGATAACGTCTGTGACTTTTTTTACGTCTTCTTCGTCTTGATAAATTCTAAAAAGCGGGATTTTCCACATCTATTGTCCGTGATACTCTTGACTAATTAATTAAATCTTGTTATGCTATTCTTTTTACGACTCTTGCGGGAACTCCGAATGCGATGACTGATTCTGGTATGTCCCTGACTACAAAGCTGAATGCTCCTACTACCGAGTTCCTTCCTATCTTTACGTTTGGCATGACAACACTGTGAGTACCTATCTTGCAGTTCTGTTCAAGAACTACCGGGCCATTCTTATTATCGATGGTTGAAATGGAATATATCGAGCAGTGCGATCCTATTTGCACGTTATCCTCTATCGTCACGCCATATTTTGCATTAATATAAGTAAACGCACCAATGTCTACCATCTTGCCTATCTTGAGCTTTTTGGCGTGCTGAACCATCCAGTTCCACTTGGTAAGCCTCCCTTCTACGATCCTTGGCTTCTTCCACTGCTCGAATCTCAACTGGGTAGGTTAAAAGGCAGTTAGTATTTAACGATTCATTTGCGGTGCAGCATGTCCCATTTTATCTGCTGACCAGGCCGAATGTCAACCTTGGCGCGACAGCCCATTATGTTATCAAAGTATTTTGGCTCTATGCCATTTCCAGGCCTTAGTATCGCAATGTCACCCTCTATGATCTCAGCATTTTTCGCAATTTTCTTAATTGCTGTTATGCTTTTTCTTGCATAGGCCCTCATTCCTTTTTCTCTTGGAACTGGTCCTTTCTCTTTAGTTCCTAGCGATTGTTCAATGTTGCGAATGCTTTTTACCATGCCTGCGAATTCTGATGGCTCCAGCGACGCCTTGTGGTCTGGCCCCTTCATTTTCTTGTCAAGCGTAAGATGCTTTTCAATGACGCATGCGCCCAGTACAACGGCAGCGAGGCTGACTTCGTAGCCAAGCGTGTGGTCGGAATATCCCACCGGCGCACAGAATGCCGCCCCGATAGTATTCATTGCCTTCAGGTTAATTTCGTCAAACTTTGGCGGGTAAAGGGACGTGCAGTGGGTCAACACCAGCTTTTGGCAGTGGCGCGCTATCGCATCAACTGCCTCTGAAATTTCAGCTATTGTGCTCATGCCGGTGGACAGTATAATGGGTCTTCCTCTCTTTGCAATTACTCTGAGCAATGGAAGATTGTTCAAGTCGCCTGAGCTTATCTTGAAAACTGGAACTCCAGCTCTATCAAGAGTTGCGACACTCTCTTCGTCAAACGGAGTGGAAAAGAATGCAATTTTTTGCCCTTTTGCGTAATCAACTAATTCTAGAAAAGATTCGCCTGGCAGTTCCAGCTTTTTCAGCATGTCAAACTGGCTCCTGCTCAATGCATTGCTTACAAGTTTTTCGGTGTTGAAAGTCTGGAACTTGATAGCATCTGCGCCAGCATCGATTGCAGCTTCTACCAACTTCTTGGCTAAGGACAACTTTCCATTGTGGTTGACTCCCCCCTCTGCTATTATGAAGCATGGCTCGCTATGGCCTATGTACCTGCTGCCCACCCTGAATCTGGATTGGAATCGAGTCAACTGTCAACCCTGTAATGGCGCAAACTGTCAGAACTCTTTTCTATCAGGCTCAGCAACTTCATCAGGTTTGCTTCTTCTCCGAGTGAATGGG
>Ga0070696_100003771_pt1 | contig 10122 bp, 8 predicted proteins | sample KBSK1253metaG_FD_65474 | JGI IMG/M metagenome (GOLD analysis project Ga0070696, IMG submission 65474) | Corn, switchgrass and miscanthus rhizosphere microbial communities from Kellogg Biological Station, Michigan, USA - KBS K1-25-3 metaG | ecosystem: Host-associated > Plants > Roots >... | reverse complement strand
CGGCAGCGACGTCCCAATATCACCAGTACGGCGAACAACGACAGGCCGGGCCAGGTTCGCCCCTGACGGCTGCGGGCCGGTCGCCGAGCGCATGGTGGGCCGCGAGCGGGACAGCCCCAGCCACGCCACCTCACTCCAGCTGCTGCAGGATCGCGCTCGGGGCATTGGCGCGATTGAGGGTGTAGATGTGCAGACCCGGCGCCCCGCCGTCCAGCAAACGCCGACACAGTTGCGCGACCACCTCTGCGCCCAGCGCGCGTACGCCCACGACATCGTCACCAAGCGCCTGCATGCGCTTGGCGATCCAGCGCGGAATTTCCGCGCCACACATGTCCGAGAAGCGCTGCAACTGGCTGTAGCTGGAAATCGGCATGATTCCGGGCACGACGGGTACGTTCACGCCGAGCTTGGCCACGTCATCGACGAAACGGAAATACGCGTCGGCGTTGAAAAAATACTGGGTGATGGCGCCGTCGGCACCGGCGTCAATCTTGGCCTTGAAATGCTGCAGGTCACGCAACGCGTTTTCCGCTTGCGGATGCGTCTCCGGATAGGCGGCCACTTCAATCTGGAAGTGGTCGCCAGTGCGCTCGCGAATGAAGGCCACCAACTCGGCGGCGTAGCGAAAGTCACCGGTCGAGGCCATGCCTGAGGGCAGGTCGCCACGCAACGCGATGATCCGCCGATAGCCTGCAGCCTGGTAGCTGTCGAGCAGCGCCGCCAGCTCCGCACGCGTGCCACCGGCACACGACAGATGGGGGGCAACCGGCAGACCGTGCATGTTGTGCAGGCGCTGCGCCGTGTCGCCGGTGTAACTCAAGGTGGAGCCGCCAGCACCAAACGTCACCGACGCGTATTCGGGCCGATGGGCCTTGAGCACTTGCGCGGCACGATCCAGTTGCGCGCGCTGTTCATCGGTCTTGGGTGGGAAAAACTCGAAGCTGATGGTGGGCATCGCTGGCTCCTGTCGCGGTGTGGGCGAGTATATATCTCGACGTCGCGATAGAGCGATAGATTGTAGGGTGCTCAGGCAGCTGTTGAGTGGCGGGCGGCATGTCGTGCGATTGGGCAGGTGACCGGAAGGAGAGTGGCGCACCACTCGACATCAGTCTGCAGGCAGGGCCTTCCCGGTGGGAAGCCGACGCCCTGCGCCGGCCGCAGCGTGACTGAAGTCGCATCCCCAAAAGCTGGTACCGTCGCGCGGCTGCGATTCACCAGCCAGAGCGTGCAGCCGCCTATACTTGGGCAATCCACCCAGGGACGAATCGACGCAGCGTGAAGCTTCCACTGCTCCTTTGTATCCATTGTCGTCATCGGCCCTTGCGGGACGCATGCTAGTGGAACTTGCGCTTACCCCGGACATGATCCTGGTGCTTGGCCTGCTGGCCTTCACCATGTTGATGCTGGTGCTGGAGTGGATTCGCGCGGACATGGTGGCGCTGCTGGTGGTGGTCACCATCGGGCTGACCGGGCTGATTCCGCCCGAGCGCGTATTCAACGGTTTCTCCGGCACCGCGGTGATCGCGATCATCGCCATCATGGTCATGGGCGAGGGCCTCGATCGCGCCGGCGTACTCAACCTTACCGCCCAGTTTGTCGTGCGCCTGGCGCACGGGGTGGAGTCACGCTTGGGCGTGGTGATCAACGTGGTCGCCAGCATGTTCAGTGCGGTCATCCCCAGCCAGGCGCTGGCAGCGCTGATGATCCCGATCAGCAGCCGCCTGTCCGCGCGCACTGGCGTGCCACTCTCGCGATTGTTATTGCCGATGGCGTTCTGCATCCTCGCGGCGACCAACACCACGCTGATCGCCAACTCGGCATTGATCGTGCTGAACGACCTGATCGCGAGCGCCAACGCCAACTTGCTGCCCGGTGCGCACACCATTCCCAAGTTCGGCTTGTTCAGCGTGACGCCGATCGGCCTGGCGTTGGGCGCGGTGGGCGTGCTGTATTTCTACCTGTTCGGTGCCAAGTTGCTGCCGGGCCACGAGGACCAGCGACTGAAGGTGACGCCGGGGCGCACCGAAAGCTACTTCGCCGAAACCTACGGCATCGTCGGTGACACCGCCGAACTCACCGTCACCGCGGAAAGCCCATTGGTCGGCATGAGCATCGGCGAAGTGGAACAACTGCACGAGCCGCCGCTGATCCTGGCAATCAAGAGCGGCAACGAAGCGCGCATGGCACCGCCGGCCGATCATGTGATCTGGGTCGGTTCGGTACTGGGAGTGCTCGGTCCACGCGAACAACTCAACCGGTTCGCAAACAACCAGTTGTGTCGTTTGTCCACGCGCATGCACCAGCTTGGCGAGTTGTTCAACCCCACGCGCGCCGGCATTTCCGAAGTGGTGATCCCGCCAGTGTCACGCTTCATCAAGCACACGATTGGCGAGCTGCGGCTGCGCAAGCGTTTTGGCATTTCCGTGCTGGCAGTGACTCGCGGCGAGCAGGTATTTCACGAAGACATGCGGGCGATCAGCTTGCGCGCCGGCGACACCGTGGTGCTGCACAGCAACTGGCGCGACCTGACCTTGGCAGCCGAAGACAAGGACCTGGTCGTCGTCACCGACATCCCCAAGGACGTGCAGCGACCGACCAAGATCTGGCAGGCGGTCGGCTTTTTCCTCATGGCGCAAGGGCTGGCGTTGTTCACCGGGCTCGACCTGTCCGTGGCCATGATGACCGGTGCCATCGCCATGTTGCTGTCGGGCGTGCTGGACATGGACGAAGCGTACAAGGCGATCAACTGGAAGACCGTATTCGTCATCGCCTGTCTGATCCCACTGGGCTGGTCGATGGATTCCACCGGCACCGCCGCGTGGCTGGCGCAACAGGTAGTGCAGATCTTCGGCGGCTTTTCGCCCTACATCCTGCAACTGGTGCTGGCCATCCTCACGCTGCTGTTCTCGCAGGTGATGTCCAATGTCGGTGCCACGGTGATGATGGTGCCGGTGGCGATCAGCGTCGCCGTGGCCACCGGCGGCAATCCATCGGCCTACGCCCTGATCGTGGCGGTGTCGTCCTCCAACACGTTCCTGATCAGCTCCGGCCACCCGGCGCTGATGATGGTCACCGGTCCGGGTGGCTACAAGAGCGAGGACTTCCTGCGCGTGGGTCTGCCCCTGACCGGATTGATCCTGGTGGTCACCTTGATTGCGATTAACCTGATGTTTCATTGAGCGCTCCCATTCGGCTGATCCGTACCGAAATCCCCCCACGCTGGAACGCTGCTTGCCACTCGCGCGGATTCATTCGCGAATGGGGGCGACTCGCACGCGCGAGAGGGACACACGCCCGTGAGTACAATCCACGTTTGACCGTCATCATCGAGCCGCACGCATGACCCCACTGCCCTGCTTCAAGGCCTACGACATTCGCGGCCGCGTGCCCGATGAACTTGACGAGACGCTGGCGCGCAAGATCGCCTTGGCGATGGCCGGGCAATTGGGAGCGGGGCCGGTGGTGCTGGGTCGCGACGTGCGCTTGAGCAGCCCGGCGCTGCAGGCGGCGCTGGCCGACGGTTTCCATGCGGCCGGGCGCGAAGTGATCGACATCGGCATGGGCGGTACCGAGGAGGTGTATTTCCAGACCGATCATCTGCACGCGGCCGGCGGCGTGATGGTCACCGCCAGCCACAACCCGATGGACTACAACGGCATGAAGCTGCTGCGTGAGGGCTCGCGGCCGATCAGCGGCGACAGTGGGCTGTTCGCGATCCGCGACTTCGCTGCCAGCTACGACCAGGCGATACCCGCCAACGTGGCCACACCGCGCACGATGACCGACAAGTCCGCGTACATCGCCCACTTGCTCGGCTATATCCAGCGTGACCGGCTCAAACCGCTGAAGATCGTGACCAACGCCGGCAACGGTGGCGCCGGTCTGGTCGTGGACCAGCTCGCACCCCACCTGCCGTTCGACTTCATCCACATCCAGCACGACGCGGACGGCCATTTCCCGAACGGCATCCCGAACCCGCTGCTGCCCGAATGCCGCGCCGCCACGGCCAATGCCGTGCGCGCGAACGGTGCCGACTTCGGTGTGGCGTGGGATGGCGACTTCGACCGTTGCTTCTTCTTCGACGCCGACGGCCGCTTCATCGAGGGCTACTACCTGGTCGGCCTGCTGGCCACGGCGCTGCTGGCGCGCCACCCCGGTGGCAAGATCATCCACGACCCGCGGCTCACGTGGAACACCATCGAGATGGTGCGCAACGCCGGCGGCATCCCGGTGCTGAGCAAGACCGGTCATGCCTTCATCAAGGAGCGGATGCGCGCCGAGAACGCCATCTACGGCGGCGAGATGAGCGCGCACCACTACTTCCGCGACTTCGCCTATTGCGACTCCGGGATGATTCCGTGGCTACTGATTGCCGAGCTGGTCAGCACCAGCGGACTGTCGCTGGCCGAGCTGGTGGAAGACCGCATGCGCGCCTACCCATGCAGTGGTGAAATCAACTTCACCGTCGCCGACGCCCACGCTGCGACCGAGCGGGTGATGGCGCACTACGCCAGCCAGACACCACTACTCGACCACACCGACGGCATCAGCGCCGACTTCGGCCAGTGGCGCTTCAACCTGCGCAGCTCCAACACCGAGCCACTGCTGCGGCTCAACGTGGAATCGCGCGGCGACACCGCATTGATGCAGGAACGCACCGCCGAAATCACCGCGCTGCTCGCACCGGTGTGAGGCGAAAGCGACGAACACTCCGCCAGCGGATCCACGTCGCCGGCCCACGCGCGCGGTGGGAAAGCAGCCATGCACCCGCACCCGTGTCGAGCGTGGGTCCGTCTCCGCTGCAAGCCTTGACGCGGATAGACGGCTGACGCGGCTGACTGGTTACCCGGGACACCCCGATCGTGGGCGGGAGCACGGGTAATAGCGACAACGGTGGACCCACCTCGGTAGCGTCAGCGGGCCCAGTAGCGCGGAGTTCCCTGCGTGGGCAACCGGCGAACTACAGATAGCGCAGCCACCCATCGACGCCTTGTTCGAGCATGCCGAAGACCCGTTCGAAGGCCTCGCGCTCCTGCATGTAGGGATCGGGAATGTCGCGCTGGTTTACCCAATGGTCGAACAGGAAGATCTTGCCACTGGCGGCCGGGACCATCCGGATCATGGCATCGACATGGCGCTTCTCCGCGCCGAGTACCAGATCGGCCTCACGCAACATGGTGGCAGTGAGCTGGCGGGCGCGGTGCGCCTTGCCATCAATACCGTGCTCGGCCAGCAGCTGCAACGCGGTCGCCTCCATCGGCTCCCCGCTCAATGCATGCAGGCCGGCACTGGTCACCTCGATACCACGCGGCGCCAGGCGCTGGCGCAGCACGTACTCGGCAGTCGGGCTGCGACAGATGTTGCCTATACATACGGTCAGAATCCGCTTGAACACGGTATTGGGCAACTCCTCAGAGCAAGGCTGGACACATCGGGTGGTCTGCGCTGCCAGCGGCCCGCAACCTCCATCACGGTGGTGGCCGTGAACATCGTCCGGCGACGCCGGAATGTCGGAAGGCAGGCAGGACCAGTTTCGCCGTGCTGCAGCGCTTCCGGCCTGGCCAGCCCTCCTGCTGGTGCAGGTGCCTCGCCAGAACGCGGGACTGGACTTTGTTCAGCGGTGGCCTGCAGTCATCGGGAAAGGGCAATAGTGAGGCGCGCCGCAAACGCCCGGTCATGGTAGCCGATGTTGGCCGGGGCGATCATGCCGGCGCGGTTACGGACATCTTCCAGCTCCAACGCAGCCACCGGCAGCCCTGACGCGACCACCTGGAGCTGGCTCACCGCGCGGCGGCTACTCGCCGTCGGCGAGATACACCGCGTCACCTTCGATGCGCAACGCAATCTCGCGCAGGCTGTCACCGCAGCACGGCCCACTGACACACAGGCCGCTGGCCTGCTTGAACGTGGCGCCGTGCACGGCACAGGTCAGGGTGTCGTGCTTGAGCAAGAACTTGCCCGGGGCGTAATCCAGCCGACGTCCGGCGTGTGGGCAGACATTGAGGTAAGCGTGCACTTGGCCGTCCCGGCGCAACACGATCACGCTGTCCGCACCGTCGCGCAGCACGGCGTCCACCGCGGTGGCGCCCTGTTCAGGGATATCGCCGAGGCGACACAACGGTTCAACCCGCACTGACATATCCATCGGCACTTGCCTCGTGGGGCGAATGGCCCCATCGTTACCCATGCAAGTCGTTGATTTTACCACACAGGTTTTTAACACATGTATTTACCGCTGCCATCCATGCGCCGTTCCCGACATCCGCTGGCGCGCGTACTGTCGCTGGTTCTTGGCTTGGTGTTGCTGGGCTTGCTGTTGATCTTCGGCCTGCTGGCGGCAGGCATCCTGTTCGTCGGCGGCAGCGCACTGCTGGTGTGGCGTTACTGGACGCGCAAGCGTCAGGTCGCGCCCACCAACCCAACCGTTGGCGCACCGCATGACGCCCAGCCCAAAGTGCTGGAAGGCGAATTCGTCGTGCTGCGGCGCGAGGGTCCCGCGACCCGCTGAGGGCTCCAGGCAAGTGCGTCGCTGCTGCCTCGACCCCAACTTTGTACCTCGGCGAGAAGCACCAGCAGCGTCCGCGCCGTGTACCCGCACGCGCATGCGGCGTCCGGTCGACGCGCCGGTACCCCGACTGAGCGCTCGCACCACGACGCCTGCTCACGGATAATGCGCAATCCCCTTGTGGCCTCCCCCGCATGTCCCTAGCACCCACGTCTGCCGGCGCGACGGCAACGCGCCGCCTGATTGATCCGCGCGTATTGATCCCGCTGTCCATGGTGGGGTTGTACCTGATCTGGGGCTCAACCTACCTCGGTATTCGCTACGCGCTGGAAAGCTACCCGCCGTTCCTGCTGGCCGGGCTGCGCTTTCTGTGCGCCGGCGTGGCGTTGTACGGTTTTTTGCGCATGCGCGGCATGGCTGCGCCCACTGCATTGCAGTGGCGCAACGCCGCGTTTAGCAGCGTATTGCTGCTTGGCCTGGGCAACGGTCTGGTGTGTTTCGCGGAACAGCGCGTGAGTTCGGGAATTGCTGCAGTCGCCGTGGCCAGCATGCCCTTGTTCGCCGCATTGTTTATCGGCGTGTACGGCGAGTGGCCGAATCGGCGCGAGACGGTCGGGCTGGTCATCGGCTTTGCCGGCGTCATCGTGTTGAACCTTGGCAGCAGCCTGTCCGGTTCGCCCTTGGGTGCCGCCGCGCTGCTGATGGCAGCCGCGGCGTGGGCACTGGGTTCGGCGTGGAGTCGCCATCGCGAAATGCCACCGGGGGCGATGAACACGGCGGCGCAGATGGTGTGTGGCAGCGCGGTGCTGCTCATGTTCGGCATCCTCAGCGGCGAACACTTGCCCGCGCAGCCAACCCTGCGGGCGACGCTGGCTATCGCCTACCTGGCGGTGTTCGGTTCGATTATCGCGTTCAGCGCGTACTTGTACGTGCTGGAGCATGCCCGGCCTGCGGTGGCGACGAGCTACGCGTATGTGAACCCGCCGGTGGCGGTATTGCTGGGCGTGCTGCTGGCCGGCGAACACGTCGGCGTGCTCGACCTTGGCGGCATGGCAATCATCGTGTTCGGCGTGGTGGTGATCACCCTCGGCAAGCACAAGCCGGCGCATTGACCGCGTATTCGACTTTAGTCGGCTTGCGCACCGCGTTGTGAGGGCGTAACGATGCAGCGTCCTGACTGGGAGCGCGGCATGAACGCAACTGAAGAAGGCTGGATGGCACGCGCGGCATTGCGCAGCGCGGCGTGGTCGGAACGCTGGTTCCCGGACGCGTGGGTGTTTGCCGCGCTGGGCGTGGTGGTCGTTGCCGTGGCAGCGCTGGGTTTTGGCGCCTCGCCGGTGGCGACGATGAACGCCTTCGGCAACGGCTTCTGGAGCCTGATCCCGTTCACCATGCAGATGGCGTTCGTGGTGATCGGCGGTTACGTACTGGCCACCGCACCGGTGGTGGCGCGCTTCATCGACGTACTGGCCCGAGCGCCACGCACGGGTCGTGGTGCGATCGTGTATATCGCCCTGGTCAGCATGCTGGCATCGCTGCTGAGCTGGGGCTTTTCGCTGGTATTCGGTGGCTTGCTGGTGCGTGCACTGGCACGGCGCACCGATTTGCGCATGGATTACCGTGCGGCCGGCGCAGCCGCGTACCTCGGGTTGGGCGCCATCTGGGCCATGGGCTTGTCCTCATCCGCCGCACAGTTGCAGGCCAACCCCGGCAGCATGCCGCCAGGTCTGGTGGCCATCACCGGCGTGCTGCCTTTCAGCCAGACGATTTTCCTGTGGCAATCGATCGCGTTGACCGCCATCCTGATCGTGGTGTCACTGCTGGTGTGCTGGTTTACCGCACCATCGGACGCGAACGCACGTACCGCGCAGACGTTCGACGTCCAGGAGGATTCGACGCCGGCGTTGCCACCCCGCACCCGGCCCGGCGAGTGGCTGGAATACAGCCCGTTGCTGTCAATGGCAATCGGCTTGCTCGGCCTTGGCTGGCTCGGTCACGAATTTGCCAGCAAGTCGACGGTGCTGGCCATCTCCAACCTCAACACCTACAACCTGCTGTTCCTCACCCTCGCCATCCTGCTGCATTGGCGGCCACGCAGTTTCCTTGATGCGGTGCACCGCGCGGTGCCCAGCACGACTGGCGTGCTGATCCAGTTCCCGTTGTATGGTGGTATTGCCGCGCTGCTCACCCAGGCTTCGGGGTTCGGCGGGCAGACGTTGGCGCATCGGTTGTCCAGCCTGTTCGTCCATATCGCCACCACCGAAAGCTTCCCGGCGGTGATGGGGGCCTATTCGGCGGTGCTTGGCTTCTTCGTGCCATCCGGCGGCGGCAAATGGCTGGTCGAAGCCCCCTACGTGATGCAGGCGGCGAACGAGTTGCACGTGCATCTGGGTTGGGCGGTGCAGGTGTACAACGCCGCCGAAGCCATACCCAACCTGGTCAATCCGTTCTGGATGCTGCCGCTGCTTGGCGTGCTCGGCCTGCGCGCACGCGACGTGGTCGGCTACACCTTCATGCAGTTCCTGGTGCATCTGCCGCTGGTGCTTGTGCTGTTGTGGCTGTTCGGAATGACGCTGGACTATGTGCCGCCGGTGATGCCGTAAACGCACGGCGGGCACTGCCCGCCAGCTCTGGCTGCCCAATTTTCTGCAAGCGCGGCCGGCAGGCCTCGCCCTGCCAATTCGCTGCCGTCGCTACAGTTCCCGCAGCGCCGTGGCTACCGGCAGGCGCGCGGCGCGCACTGCCGGGAACAGGCCGCCGATGAAACCGATCGCCAATGCCCACTTGATGCCCAGCCACAACAGCGCCGGCGACACCTGGAACTGGAACACCACCTGGCTGAAGTTCGAACCGAGCGTGGACGCGGTATAGCCGTTGAAGATCAGCCAGCTGATCAATCCGCCGAGTACGCCGCCGAGCAGCGCCAGCAACATCGTCTCCAGCAGCACCGAGACCACCACGGGGATGCCGCGGAAACCGATCGCGCGCAAGGTGGCGATCTCGCGCGCCCGCGCGGCAATGGCCGCAAACATGGTGTTGAGCGCGCCAAAGATCGCGCCGATCGCCATGATCACGCCCACGGTGATGCCGACGACGCGAATCACCTTGGTCAGCGCCTCGGACTGCTTGCTGAAATACTCGCGGGTGGTGCTGACGTCGACCTTCAGGCGCGGGTCGCTGGACAGCGCCGCCTTGAACGCGGCGAACGCCTGCGCCGAAGTCAGGCGCACGGTCACCGATTGTGCGCTGCTGCCGCGGCGATAGGCCGAGGCCACCGTTTGCGCGTCACCCCACAATTCGGAATCGTGCGAATCACCGGTCGCAAATTCACCGACGATGTTCCATTCCTGACCAGCCAGGCGCAACTGCCGGCCCACCTCCAACCCGGCAAACTGACGCAGTGCGCCTTGGCCCACCACCAGCTCGCGCAAGCCGGGCTTGAAGCGCCGCCCCTGCACGATTTTCACGTTCGGCCGCAACGTCCACGCCTCGTCGCCGACACCCCGAATCTGCACATTCGCGTCCACGCTGGGATCGCTGCGCTTGGGCAGGTTGGCCACCACCGACAACTCGGCCGAGGCCATCGGCTTGCCATCGGTGCCACGCACCACGCCGGG
>Ga0070696_100003770_pt1 | contig 10124 bp, 8 predicted proteins | sample KBSK1253metaG_FD_65474 | JGI IMG/M metagenome (GOLD analysis project Ga0070696, IMG submission 65474) | Corn, switchgrass and miscanthus rhizosphere microbial communities from Kellogg Biological Station, Michigan, USA - KBS K1-25-3 metaG | ecosystem: Host-associated > Plants > Roots >... | reverse complement strand
GGGCCGTCCGAACGCCAGCTACCTGGTGCCGCTGACGGCCCGCGCCATGGCCGACGTCCTCGGCGTCGACGTCCAGACCCTGTGCGAGACAGTCGTTTCGACGTCCGAACGGCTCTACGGCACCTGGTGAGCGCGGCCCCTGGCGGCCCGCAGGGAGACGGCGTCGTGCGAACAGCGCCGACGCGCGCCCAAGCAGCCCGATTTGCCTGATCTGTTCACGTCGCTACTGTGGAGGGCTGTTGGCCGGGGTCGGGGAAGACTTCGGACGACGCGTTGACGGGTGCCCTGCGAGGGGTGCCCGGATCGGCGTGGCCCCTGGTGGGCCGCGACCGCCGGTGCTCCGCCCGGAGTGCTCCCGGCCGTGGTCTGCCTGTTGTGGGCGACGTCGTGGTGCCGCTACGGTGCCAGCGCGGACGTCCGGCGACCGTGCCCGGACGGATCAAGGTCTGGAACTACGTGCTCTCACGCCCCCTACGTCTCGCGGCGCAGGCGCTCGCCCTCACTGGTCTGGTGGCCGGGACGGCCGCCTTCGCCAGCTTCGACAAGTCCGTGGACCTCACGGTGGACGGCCAGACCAGCACGGTGCACGCGTTCGGTGGCACCGTGGCCGACGTCCTCGCCGACCAGGGGATCTCGGTCGGTGAGCACGACATCGTGTCGCCGTCGCCGAAGGCACGGGTCGACGACGGGGACGACGTGGTGGTGCGGTTCGGCCGCCAGCTGCACGTCAACCGTGACGGGCAGCAGCGCGACTACTGGACGACGGCGTTGACCGTCGACGAGGCGATCGCCCAGCTGGGCCTGCGCGCGGAGGGCGCGCGGCTGTCGGTCTCCCGGTCGCAGGCGGTGGGGCGCCAGGGTCTCGACCTCGATCTGGCGACCGCTAAGGACATCAGGCTGGTCGTCGGCGGCACGTCGAGCACGCAGACCACCTACGCGCTGACCGTCGGTGAGCTGCTGGCCGAGCGCCGGCTCAACCTCGGCCGGCTCGACTTCCTGTCGGCACCGGCCAGCACACCGCTGAGCGACGGCATGACGGTCCGGCTGGACCGCGTCGAGCAGCGCCGCGTCTCCAAGAGCGTCGACGTGAAGTTCCCGACCACGAAGAAGGAGAGCGGCTCGCTCGACAAGGGCCAGACACGCGTGGACCGCAAGGGCGTTGCCGGCCGGGCGCGCATCACCTACCTGGTCACGGTCGTCAACGGTCAACCCGCCGGGCAGCAGGCCCTGCAGCGCGACGTCACGCGCGAGCCGGTGGCGCAGGTGGTGCTCGTCGGCACCCGCGAGCCCAGCACGACCCTGCCGAGCGGCGGCGACGGCCTCAACTGGGCCGCGTTGGCGCAGTGCGAGTCCGGCGGCAACCCGCGCGCGGTCAACCCCGCCGGCTACTACGGCCTCTACCAGTTCTCGCTCGCCACGTGGCAGCGCGTCGGCGGCACGGGCAACCCGATCGACGCCTCGCCGGCCGAGCAGCTCAAGCGCGCCCAGATCCTCTACGCGCGCGCCGGCGCCAGCCAGTGGGGCTGCGGCGCGCACCTGTACGACTGACGAGTGGGCCGTCGGCGCGTTCTGCGACACTGGCGCGCGTGAGCGCTGACGGGCTGCTGGGCGGCACGGACGTCCGGCAGCTGGCGCAGCAGCTGGGGCTCAGGCCCACCAAGGCGCGCGGCCAGAACTTCGTCACCGACGCCAACACCGTCCGCCGCATCGTCCGGACGTCGGCGCTGACCGACGCCGACGTGGTCGTCGAGGTCGGACCGGGGCTGGGGTCGCTCACACTGGCGCTCCTCGCGGCCGTGCAGCGCGTCGTCGCGATCGAGATCGACCCCGTGCTCGCGGCCGCGCTGCCGGCGACGGTCGCGGCCCGACGTCCGGACCTCGCCGGGCGGCTCGAGGTCGTGGGCGCCGACGCGCTGCGGGTCGACGCCGTGCCCGGCCCACCGCCGACGGCGTTGGTGGCGAACCTGCCCTACAACGTGGCGGTCCCGGTGCTGCTGCACCTGCTGCAGCGGCTGCCGACGCTGCGGCGGGTGCTGGTCATGGTGCAGGCCGAGGTGGCCGACCGGCTCGCGGCGGCGCCGGGCTCGCGCGCGTACGGCGTGCCGAGCGTCAAGGCCGCCTGGTACGGCGAGGTGACCCGGGCCGGCGCGGTGGGCCGCTCGGTGTTCTGGCCGGCCCCCAACGTGGACAGCGGGCTCGTGTCGCTGGTGCGCCGCCCCGAGCCCGTCACCAGCGCGGGCCGGGACGCGGTGTTCGCCTGCGTCGACGCGGCGTTCGCCCAGCGCCGCAAGACGTTGCGCGCCGCGCTGGCCGGGTGGGCGGGGTCGGCGCAGCGGGCCGAGGACGTGCTGCGGTCGGCGGGCATCGACCCTTCGGCGCGCGGCGAGCAGCTGGCGGTGGCCGACTTCGTCGCGATCGCCGACGCCCGGGCCGCGCGCGACGACGACGCCCCGAGCACCTAGGCTCGGGCGCATGACCTCGGCCGCGGCGACGCCTGTGTGCGTCCGCGTCCCCGGCAAGATCAACCTCGACCTCACCCTTGGCCCGCGGGCCGGCGACGGGTACCACCCGATCGCGACCGTGTTCCACGCGGTGAGCCTGTTCGACGACGTGGTCGTCACCGCGACCGGCAGCGGCGACCCCATCGAGGTCGTCGTGGAGGGCGAGACCGCGGGGGTGCCGACCGACGGCACGAACCTGGCGGTCAAGGCGGCCAAGCTCGTGCGCCGCCGCGCCGGACTGGACTCCGGCGCGCGCATCGAGCTGCACAAGCAGATCCCGGTCGCCGGCGGCATGGCGGGCGGATCGGCCGACGCGGCCGCGGCCCTGATCGCCTGCGACGCCGCGTGGGGCACGAGCCTGTCGCGCGAGGAGCTGCTGTCGATGGCGGCCGAGCTCGGGGCCGACGTGTCGTTCGCGCTCGTCGGTGGCACGGCCCTCGGCGCGGGGCGCGGGGAGCGGCTGACCCCGGTGCTGGGCCGCGGCCACTACGAGTGGGTGCTGGCGCTGGCCGCCACCGGCCTGCCGACGTCCGACGTCTACGCCGAGTTCGACCGGTTGACCGAGGGTCCGGACCGCCGTCCGAGCCTGGCCGAGCCGCGCGTGGCCGACTCGATGATGCAGGCGCTGCGCCAGGGCGACAGCGACTCGCTCGGCGCCGCGCTGCACAACGACCTGCAGCGGGCGGCCTTCTCGCTGCGGCCCGAGCTGAGCCAGGTGCTCGACGTCGGGCTGGAGTACGGCGCGCTGGGCGGCGTCGTCAGCGGCTCCGGACCGACCGTCGCGTTCCTCGCGCGCGACCACGAGCAGGCGCTCGACCTGTCCGTGGCGCTGACGGCGTCCGGCGTGTGCTCGACGGTGAAGCGCGCGAGCGGACCGGTGCCCGGCGCCCGCGTCGCCGAGCTGCCCCGGATCCGCTGAGGCCTGCGGTGGCAACGGTCCAGACCCTGGTCGGCCTCGAGCGCGCGCGGCTCGCACTGGGCACGCGCGTGCTGCTGGACGGCGTCTCCACCGGCGTCGCGGCCGGCGAGCGGGTCGGCGTGGTGGGCCGCAACGGAAGCGGCAAGTCCACGCTGCTGCGGGTCCTGGCGGGCGTGCAGGAGGTCGACGACGGGCGCGTCGTCCACGTCGGCGGCCTGACCGTCGGCATGCTCAGCCAGGACGACACGCTCGACCCCGGCGCGACCGTGCGCGCCAGCGTGGTCGGCGCACGGCCCGAGCACGTGTGGGCCGGCGACTCGCGGGTGCGCGACGTCGTGACCGGCCTGCTGGGCGGTCTCGACGCGCCGGACGTCGGCGGGCTCGACGCGCTCGTCGGCCCGTTGTCCGGTGGTGAGCGTCGCCGCGTCGCGCTGGCCAAGCTGCTGGTCGACGACCCGGACCTCCTGCTGCTCGACGAGCCGACCAACCACCTGGACGTGGAGGGCGTCGCGTGGCTGGCGCGCCGCCTGTCAGCCCGCCGCTCGACGTCCGGGCTGGTGGCGGTGACGCACGACCGCTGGTTCCTCGACGCCGTGGGCACCACCACCTGGGAGGTGCACGACGGCCAGATCGACGCCTACGACGGCGGGTACGCGGCCTACGTGCTGGCCCGGGCCGAGCGCGGGCGCGTCGCGGCGGTCACCGAGGAGCGGCGCCAGAACCTGCTGCGCAAGGAGCTCGCGTGGCTGCGGCGCGGGCCGCCGGCGCGCACGAGCAAGCCGCGCTTCCGCATCGACGCCGCCAACGCGCTGATCGCCGACGAGCCCCCGGCCCGCGACGACGTGGCGCTGGTGCGGTTCGCCACGACGCGCCTCGGCAAGGACGTCATCGACGTCAACGACGTCACGGTCTCGCTCGGTGGCCGGGTGCTGCTCGACCGCGTCACCTGGCTGCTCGGGCCCGGCGACCGAATCGGGCTGGTCGGCGTCAACGGCGCCGGCAAGTCGACGCTGCTGCGGCTGCTGTCCGGCGAGCTCGCGCCCGATGCGGGCCGCATCAAGCGTGGCAAGACCGTGCGGCTCGCCATGCTGTCCCAGGAGGTGCGCGAGCTCGACGCCCTCGCCGACCGTCGCGTCGTCCAGGCCGTCTCCGACGTCCGCGAGACGACCCGGCTCGGCGACCGCGAGGTGACCGCGTCGCAGCTCGCCGAGCGGCTGGGGTTCACCGGCGCGCGCCAGCAGACGCGGGTGGGTGACCTCTCCGGTGGCGAGCGTCGGCGGCTGCAGCTGCTGCGCCTGCTCATGGACGAGCCCAACGTGCTGCTGCTCGACGAGCCGACCAACGACCTCGACGTCGACACGCTGACCGCGCTCGAGGACCTGCTCGACGGCTGGGCGGGCACCCTCGTCGTCGTCTCCCACGACCGCTACGCGTTGGAGCGCATGTGCGACCGGTACCTGGCGCTGCTGGGTGACGGCGCGTTGCGCGACCTTCCCGGTGGCGTCGACGAGTACCTGCGGCTGCGCGAGGCGATGCTCGATGCCCGGACGCCGGAGAGCGCCGCGGGTGTCGACGTGGCCCCCGCGCCCGCCGTCGATGCGGCCGCCGGCCGGGCGGCGCGCAAGGAGATGGCCCGCGTCGAGCGGCTGCTCGGCAAGCTGGCCGACAGCGAGGCCAAGCTGCACGCCGAGATGGCCCGCCAGGCCACCGACCACGAGGCCATCGCAGCGCTCGACGCCCAGCTGCGTGAGCTACACGCCCAGCGCGAGCAGGCCGAGGCGCAGTGGTTGGAGGCGGCGGAGATCGCCGGCTGAGGCTTTGCGTTGGAGGCATTAAGACCTGCGTGGGCGGCCCCGGCCGGACGCGAAGTTCCTCTGGCGGCTCTCGCCTGCCTGGTTGCCTAGATCGCGCTGGCGTTCGTGCATCTCCTGCCGGGAGGCTCGTTTGACGCCGCCTGCCGGAACCTCCGCGCCGGCCTTTCGGCTTCGACCGACGGCGAGGGCAACGTGCTGTGTCGATAGGCTCTGCGGATGTGGACGGCCTGACGCGCGTTGCTCTGGAATGGGGCGCCGCAGGGGCCCGCAGTCTCACCGACGGCACGCCGGACGACGTCATCGTGGTCATCGACGTCCTGTCCTTCTCGACGAGCGTCGTGCTCGCCTGCGAGAAGGGCGCCACGGTCTGGCCGCACCCGGGCGGTGAACAGGCCCACACGCTGGCCCGCTCGCTGGAGGCAGTGCTCGCCGGCGGCCGGACCCACCGCGAAGGACCCTCGCTCTCGCCGTCCTCGATGGTCGAGCTGTCCCAAGGCGCCCGCCTCGTGCTGCCGTCACCCAACGGGTCGGCCATCACGCATGCCCTGCGCGGAACGTCCTGCGCCGTCGTGGCCGGCTGCCTGCTCAACGCCGCCGCGGTCGCCCGGTTCGTGCAGGGGTTCCGGCGTGTGCTGCTCGTCCCCGGCGGCGAGCGCTGGCCGGACGGGTCGCTGCGCTTCGCCTACGAGGACCTGGTCGGCGCCGGGGCCGTGGCCGACCGGCTGCTCGAGCTCGCGCCGGGGGTACAGCTGTCACCCGAGGCGGACGTCGCCCGGCTGGCGTTCCAGCACCGGCAGCCGCTCAGCCTCACGCCGTCCGCCAACGAGCTGGTCGAGCGTGACTTCGCGGACGACGTGCAGCTGGCCTCGCAGCTGGACGCGTCGGCCACCGTGCCGGTGCTGCGGGACGGACACTTCGAGGCCGCCTGACCGCCCGCCCCTACCCCGCACTTCGTAGCCGAAGTGCACGCGAAATCGGCTTCCTGCGTGCACGTCGTAGCCGAAGTGCACGTTCGGGCACTCGCCTCAGCGCGGCTCGAACGGCAGCACGAGCCGGCGCAGCAACGTCGACAGCTCCGAGCGCTCGCGGACGTCGAGGTCGGCCAGCAGGTCGTGCTCGCGGGCCAGCAGGCCCGCCAGGGCGTCGTCCACGGTCGAGCGCCCGGCGGGGGTGAGGCGCACGATGACGCCGCGCCGGTCCCGCGGGTCGGGCAGCCGCTCGACCAGGCCGCGGGACGTGAGGCGATCGACCCGGTTGGTCATCGTTCCGCTGGTCACGAGCGTCTGCGTCACCAGCTGACCGGGGGACAGCTCGTACGGCGCGCCCGCGCGACGCAGCGCCGACAGCACGTCGAACTCCCAGCCCTCGACGCCGATCTCGGAGAAGGCGGCCGACCGCGCCCGGTCGAGGTGACGGGCCAGGCGCGACACCCGCGAGAGGACCTCCAGCGGCGCGATGTCGAGGTCCGGCCGTTCGCGGCGCCAGGCGGCGGTGATCCGGTCGACCTCGTCCATGGACGGAGGGGTGCCGTGCGCCTCGCCGGTCCGCGCACGCGTGGTCACGGCCCCATCGTAGGCGGCCTCATCAAGCATCTCGACGTCGAGACACGTGCTGGCGGCCGAACGATGTGTATCTTGATGTCAAGATACCCGGACGTCGGGAGGCGGCCATGCCGAGCTGGGACCCCACGATGTACGGCCGGTTCGCCCTCGAGCGGGCCCGGCCCTTCGCCGACCTGCTCGCCCGGGTCGGGGCAGGCGATGCGCACGGCCGGCCGGACGGCGTCCACCTGGAGCCACGCACGGTCGTCGACCTGGGCTGCGGTCCCGGCGACCTCACGGCCTCGCTGGCCCGGCGTTGGCCGACCGCCCAGGTCATCGGCGTGGACTCGTCCCCGCAGATGCTCGAGCGCGCCGATGCCCTCGACGACCTGGCCGGCCGCCTGACCTTCGAGCAGGCGGACGCGAGCACCTGGGAGCCGGACGCGCCCGTCGACGTCATCGTGACGAACGCCTTGCTGCAGTGGGTTCCCGGCCACCTCGACCTGCTCCAGCGGTGGATGACCTACCTCGCGCCCGGCGGCTGGTTCGCCATGCAGGTGCCCGGCAACTTCAGCGCGATCTCGCACCGGGCGATGCGCGACCTGACGGCCGACCCCCGCTTCTTCGACCGGCTCGCCGGCGTCCTGCGCGGCACCGAGAGCGTGGCCGAGACGTCGACCTACGCGCGCCTGCTGGCGGAGACCGGCGCGACCGTCGACGCCTGGGAGACGACCTATCTGCACGTGCTCGACCGGGAGGGGCGCTTCGGCGACGACGCCGTGCTGGCTTGGGTGAGCGGCACGGGCCTGCGCCCGGTGCTCGACACCCTGGCCGACGACCCGCCGCTGCAGCAGGCGTTCCTCGACAGCTACGCCGCGACGCTGCGCGAGGCCTACCCCCGGCGGCCGTGGGGCACGCTGCTGCCGTTCCGACGCATCTTCGCGGTGGCGCACAAGCCCGGGCCGGACGTCGGCACCGCACGGCCCAGCCACGAGGGGCCACGCTGATGGAGCAGGCGCTCGTCGTCGGGCTCCATCACGTGCAGGTGTCCTGCCCGGCCGGCTGCGAGGACGAGCTGCAGCAGGCCTGAGCAACCTCAGGGCTTGGGGATCGAGCGCAGCCGCGGCTTGGCCTCCAGGCCGGCCAGGCCGTTCCAGGCCAGGTTCACCAGGTGCGCGGCAACCTCGGCCTTCTTGGGCTTGCGCGAGTCCAGCCACCACTGGCCGGTCAGCGCCACCATGCCGACCAGCGCCTGCGCGTACATCGGCGCGGTCTTCGGGTCAAGGCGCCGCCGCTTGAACTCGGCCGCCAGCAGGTGCTCGACCTGCGACGCCACGTCGCTGATCAGCGACGCGAAGCCGCCGGTGGCCTGGGCCACCGGCGAGTCGCGCACGAGGATCCGGAACCCGTCGGGGGAGGACTCGATGTAGTCGAGCAGGCCCAGCGCCGCCTGCTCGAGCAGCACGCGCGGGGAGGCGTTCTGCGTCAGCGCGCCGGTGATGTCGTCGAGCAGGGCCTGGATCTCGCGGTCCACCACCACCGCGTAGAGGCCCTCCTTGCCGCCGAAGTGCTCGTAGACGACCGGCTTCGACACCTCGGCGCTCGCGGCGATCTCCTCGACCGACGTGCCCTCGAAACCCTTGTCCGAGAACAGCTTGCGTCCCACGTTCAGCAGCTGCTCGCGGCGCTGCTTGCCGGTCATGCGGGCCCGGGACGACCGGCTCGTCGATCGGGCGCGGGCCGGGGCGGGCGTGGTCCGCGCGGCGGCGGCACGTCGACCGGGCGGGGTCGTGACGTCGGGCGCGGGCAGGTCGCCGGCAAGGGCGGGATCGCCGTCCTGGAGCCGGCGGGGAGGTGGGGTCACCGCACCATCATGCCGTCCGCTGGCAGACTGAGGTCGTCGCCCGTGCGACGGTCCGCCCTGGTGTAACGGCAGCACGCAGGCCTTTGGAGCCTTGCAGTCCACGTTCGAATCGTGGGGGCGGAGCGCGGTCCGCATCTCGCCGGGATCGCGTCGGCAGGTACCATCGCGTCGTACACGCCGGTGACGTCCGCTGCGCCGGCCGGTCCCTGACCGCCCCGGTTCCGCACGTCTGGAGCGCACCTGCGTGAGCGAGTCCCGACCCGCCGCTGTCGTCGTCCTCGCCGCCGGTGAGGGCACCCGGATGAAGTCCGCCCTCCCCAAGGTGCTCCACCCGATCGTCGGCCGCACCCTGCTCGGCCATGCGCTGGCCGCCGCCGGGGGCCTGCAGCCGCAGCACCTCGTCGTGGTCGTGCGGCACGGCCGCGAGCAGGTCGCCGCGCACATCCAGCAGGTCGCGCCGCAGGCGGTCATCGCCGATCAGGACGACGTGAAGGGCACCGGGCGGGCGGTCGACTGCGGCCTGCGGTCCCTGGCGACCGCGACCGGAACCGCGCTGGCCGGCACCGTGCTCGTCACCTACGGCGACGTGCCGATGCTCACCACCGAGACGCTGGCGAGCCTCGTGCAGCAGCACGAGCGCGACGGCAACGCCGTCACGCTCCTGTCCGCCATCCTCGACGACCCGACCGGCTACGGGCGCGTGATCCGACGGCCCGACGGTTCGGTCCACGCGATCGTCGAGCAGAAGGACGGCACCCCCGAGCAGCTGGCGGTGCGCGAGGCCAGCTGCGGCATCTACGCCTTCGACGCCGCCGTCCTGTCCGACGCCCTCGGCCGGATCACCACCGACAATGCGCAGGGCGAGATGTACCTCACGGACGTCGTCGGCATCGTCGACGGCGACGGCGGCCGGGTCGCGGCCATGGTCCTGGACGACGTGTGGCAGGCGGAGGGGGTCAACGACCGGGCGCAGCTCGCGGCCGTCGGCGCCGAGCTGAACCGCCGCGTCGTGCTGGGCTGGATGCGTGACGGCGTCACGGTGGTGGACCCCGCGACGACGTGGATCGACGTGCAGGTGCGGCTGGCCCCCGACGTGCTCATCGAACCGGGCACCCAGCTGCGCGGCGCGACGGTCGTGGGTGAGGGCGCGCTGATCGGCCCCGACACGACGCTCCGGGACGTGCAGGTCGGCGCCCACGCCAGCGTCGTGCGCACGCATGGCAGCGACGCGACGATCGGCGAGGGCGCCACCGTGGGCCCGTTCGCCTACCTGCGGCCCGGCACCGAGCTCGGCGCCGACGGCAAGATCGGCACGTTCGTGGAGACGAAGAACGCGCAGATCGGGGCGGGCTCGAAGGTGCCGCACCTGACCTACGTCGGTGACGCGACGATCGGGGTGGGCTCGAACATCGGCGCCTCCTCCGTCTTCGTCAACTACGACGGGGTCTCCAAGCACCGGACGACGATCGGCGACCACTGCCGCAC
>Ga0070696_100003769_pt1 | contig 10126 bp, 9 predicted proteins | sample KBSK1253metaG_FD_65474 | JGI IMG/M metagenome (GOLD analysis project Ga0070696, IMG submission 65474) | Corn, switchgrass and miscanthus rhizosphere microbial communities from Kellogg Biological Station, Michigan, USA - KBS K1-25-3 metaG | ecosystem: Host-associated > Plants > Roots >... | reverse complement strand
TCGAGTGGTGGCAGCTCCTCGACGCCGAGCGACTGCGCGGCGCCGCCGAGCGCTTTCATGAAGTCGAGCGAGAGGATCACTTCGCCGGCGCGCGCGCGGTGCACCAGTCGCTCGCACACGCTCACGCAATCGCCGAAGGCGACGAACTGCCGTGCGCCGATCGGACCAGCCATGCCGAACACCGCCTCGCCGGGATGCACCGCGCAGGATACGGCCGCGGCGAGGCCGTATTGCGTCTTCCACTGCTCGCCCAGCAGACCGAATTCGCGCTGCAGGTCGCGCGCCGCCTTGAGGGCCCGGGCGGCGAATTCCGAGGCATGCGCGGCGGCGAAGGCCGCGATCAGCGCGTCGTTCTGCACCGAGAGCACTTTGCCCTTGTTGGCGGTGATCGCCATGGCGCAGAACGAGAAGAAGTCGTTCGCCAGCTCGAGCACCTTCTGCGGCGGCAGCACCTCCGAGAGCCGCGTGAAGTTGCGCAGCTCCGCGCAGAGGATCGCTGCCTGGCGCCGCTCAGCGTCGGGTGCCGCCATCGCCTGCCGCCGCTATGCCGTTCAAGTAGTGCTCCCAGACATGCAGATTGCGCTCGCATGCTGCCACGACCGCGTCTTCCATGTGCAGCTCGCGCGCGAATTTTTGCACGGCGCGCCACCCGGTATCCGAGTGTTCGATGTCGGCCTCGGTATGGAGCTCGAAGAATTCCAGCTGCTCGTCGGCGAGCCGAAAGAGCCTGCCCCAGCGGCGTCGCTCGACGCCGAACCAGCCGTGCTTGCGAAATTCGCCGCTGCCGTACCCGGGCACGTTGACGCGCTCGGCGCAGGTGTTGGCAACAATGCCTTCCAGCCAGTGCCGGTTCGCCATCAGCCCCTCCCACGCCGCCCAGCAGAGCTCCGTCGATGCGAGCGGCTGCGCCTTGCGGATCTCGGCCCGCTTCATGCCGATGCGCACGCCCAGGTCCTCGAGGATCTGCCAGTGCGGCCGTCCGCCGCCATGCGCGTGGTCGGCAATCACCTCCTCGCTGCACGCGGCAATGATGCGCATGCGCGTCTCCCAGTCGGTGCAGTTGGTCGCCACCTTGAGCTTCAAGACGGAATTGCGCTGTCGCGTATTGAGCCGGTGCTGCAGCACGAACATGCGTGCCCGGCCCCTCGTCATCGGCTCGTGGAACCAGCGGCAGCGGCGCACGAACTCGTTCACCGCACGATCCATGCGCGCTACGACGCTCATGCGAATTCGGGGTCAGGGCAACAATTGCGCACGGCGCGCTGCGCTCGCCCGAGGGTCATCCCGCCAATTCCAGCGTCACGCGCTTGTTGCGTTTGCCCTCGGAACGGATCCGCACTACTCGCAGGCCGCCGATCTCGGCGATGTTCGTGACGTGCGTGCCGCCACAGGCCTGCAGGTCGATGCCCGGGATCTCGAGCAGCCGCACGCGCCCTTCGCCGCGCGGCGGCGCCACCGACATGGTCTTGACGAGCTCGGGATGTGCGTCGAGCTCCGCATCGGTGATCCAGCGCACGCGCGTGTCGACGGCGCGCTGTACCAGATCGTTCAGCTCGCCGGCGATCTGATCGGCGACGAGACGGCTCATGTCGACGTCGAAATCGAGATGCGCCTTGTCTTCGCCGATGCGCCCGCCGGTCACCGGTGCCTTCACCACCGCGCCCAGCAGATGCAGCGCGGTATGCAGCCGCATCAAACGATGGCGGCGCTCCCAGTCGAGCTGCGCTTCGACGGTGCTCCCGACGGTGGGCGCGGCGCCGGGCTCGAGCACATGGAGCACGCTATCCGGGGTTGCGCCTTTGCGCGTATCGAGTACTCGCCAGGGCCCGAGGCGCCCGGTATCGCCGGCCTGGCCGCCGCCGAGCGGATAGAACACGGTGCGGTCGAGCTCGACGCTCGTTTGTCCTCCTTGGCCGTGAATGCCGACGATGGTCGCTTCGCAGGCACGCAGATAGGGATCGGCACGAAACAGCAGCTCGGCCATCGGAGTTCTTGTCCTGACCCCGAATTCAGTGCACCAGCGTGTAGAGCGCGGCGAAGAACACGACCAGCGCGCCGCCGGCGAACACCATCAGCTTGGTATTGGAGACGTCGGGCAGGTCCGGGTCGCGCGGCAGCGGCTTGCCGTGCTCGTCGTGCTCCTCGTCCGCGGCCGGCGGCTTGCTCACGACGGTGGTGTCCTCGGCGCTTGCCTGTGCAGCGCCGACCTTCTGGTTGAAGTTGCGGAAGAAGTCGTCGGCCACCTTCTTGGCCGCGGCGTCGACGAGCCGCGAGCCGATCTGTGCGAGCTTGCCGCCGACGCTCGCCTTGACGTCGTAGCTGAGCTTGGTTTTCTCGCCCTCCGCCGACAGGCGCACGTGCGCGCCGCCCTTGGCGAAGCCGGCGGCGCCACCCTGGCCTTCGAAGGCGATCGAATAGGAGTCGGGCGGCTTCACGTCGGAGAGGGTGAGCTTGCCCTTGAACTTCGCGCTTACCGGCCCGACGCGCGCCACCATCTGCACCTGGTACTCGTTGTCCCCGCTGCGCTCGATCGACTCGCAGCCCGGGACGCTCGCTTTCAGCATCTGCGGATCATTGAGCGCGTCCCAGACGACGCGTTGCGGAGCAGGTACCAGCTGCACGCCGCTCATTTCCATGCGCGGTTCTCCCGGGTTGGTTGACCGATAGGTTGACTGAGGGTCCTCGCCAGCTCCACGAGGCTTTTCAGATTATGCACGGGCAGGAAAAGATCCACGTGCGGCAGCATGGCGCGCACGCCGGCCGGGCGCGCCTCGAATTTCTCGTAGCGCAGCAGCGGATTGAGCCACACCAGATAGCGGCTGCTCTTGGCGAGCCGCTCCATCTCCTGCGTCAGGCCCTCGCCCGCCTCGCGATCGAGCCCGTCCGAGACGAGCAGCACGCAGGCATTCTGCGCCAGCGTGCGGCGCGCCCACTTGTAGTTGAAATCGCGCAGGCTTGCGCCGATGCGCGTGCCGCCCGACCAGTCCTTGATCGCCTCGGCGACCTTGGCCATCGCCACGTCGACATCACGATGGCGCAGTTGCCGGGTAATGTTGGTGAGCCGCGTGCCAAAGACAAACACCGACACCCGGTCGCGATCGTTCGTGATGGCATGCAGAAAGTGCAGGAACATGCGCGAATAGGGGTTCATCGACCCGGAGATGTCGCAGAGCACCACAAGCGGCGGATGCAGCTCGCGCGGCGCGGCGCGCACCAGCGGGATGATGTCGCCGCCTTCGCGCAGCGATTCGCGCAGGCTCGCGCGCAGATCGATGCGGTGGCCGCGGCGGTGCGGGTAATAGCGGCGCGTGCGGATCTCGGGCAGCGGCAGGCGCAGCTGGGCGATCATCTTCTTCGCCTCCGCCAGCTCCGCCGCCGACATGGTGTCGAAGTCCATGCGCGTCAGCACTTCGCGCGAGGAGAAGGTGAGCCGCGCTTCCAGGTCGATCTTCTGCTCGCGGGCCGGATCCTCCCGCTGCCGATTGAAAAGCGCGTCAGTGAGCCGCTGGCTCTGCTGCTCGTCGGGCTTGGGGGCGCGCCCGTGCGCCTTCGGCAGCAGCACCTGCATCATGCGCTCGGCGAGCTTCGGGTCGCGCCAGAAGATCTGGAACGCCTGGTCGAAGATCGGCCGCTGTTCCTGGCGCGAGAGCAGCACTGCGGACATCGTCCAGTACCAGTCGTCGCGCCGCTGAGGTCCGGCGATTTCCAGCGCCTGCACACAGTCGACCACGCGGTCAGGGCCGATGCGCAGTCCGGCGGCGCGCAGCAGCCGGGCGAAATGCATGACGTTTTCGGCGAGCACGCCTGTCTTCACGCCGGCTCCTCGGCTGCCAGCCTCAAGCCGGCTTCTCGGCTCCAACGGGGGCTTCTTTGGCGAGCCGCTCGATCGCGGGCGAGGCGACCACCTCATGGTCGCGGAAGTAGCGCTCGTGGTTCTTCTCGAGCTCGTCGAGCCAGTAGACGTAGTTCACCATCATGCCGGCCGCGCGCTGCATGCCCGATTCGGAGGTGTCGCCCATCCAGTTGAGGCGCTCAAGCACCGCACCGTTGGCGAGATGAAAGCGCGCCACCGGATCGAGCGGCTCGAGGCCGCTCTTGGCACGCACCAGGTAATAGCCGCAAAGGCGCGTGAGCAGAAGCTGCAACGGCTCCGGGATTTCGCCGAGATGCCATGCCGGATCGGCGAGCCGCGCGACCAGCTCGGCATCGTCCCCCGAGAGCGGCGTGCTCTCGAGCCAGCGCCGAAAGCCGGGGATCGGCGAGAGCGTCGCGAAGCGCTTGATGTGCGGAAACTCGCCCTTCAGGTCCTCCACCACCTGCTTGATCAGCTGGTTGCCGAAGGAAATGCCGCGCAGTCCTTCCTGGCAGTTGGTGATGGAGTAGAACATCGCGCAGTCGGCGTTCGCCGGATCGGCGAGCTGCGTGCGGATGTCGAGGAGCGGCTGCACTTGCGCGGCCATGCCGCGCGTCAGCGCCACCTCGATGAAGATGATCGGCTCGTCGGGAAGCTGCGGATGGAAGAACGCAAAGCAGCGCCGGTCGTATTCCAGGCGCCGGCGCAGATCGCGCCAACCCTGGATCGCGTGCACCGCCTCATACTCAATCAGCTTCTCGAGCACCATGGCGGAGGTGTGCCAGTCGATGCGCTCGAGCCGCAGGAAGCCGCGGTTGAACCACGAGCGCAAGAGATGCATGAGGTCCGAGTCGACCGGCTTCCACTCCGCATGCGCGCGCAGGCCCTTCAGCAGCTGACGGCGCATTTCCACGAGGGCCGCGGTGCCGCCGGGCGCCATGTTCAGGCGCCGAAACAGCTCCTGCCGCGGCGAATCGACCGCCTGCTGCAGTCGCAGCAGATTGTCGTGCGTCGGCTCCGCCTGGTAGGCGGCGGCGGCGCGACTCACCGTCTCGACCGGCGGCCCATAGTCGCGGCTCAGCAGGCCGAAGAATTCCTCCTGGCAGCGCTCATCGAGCTTCTGGTAGGCGGCGAGCGCATCGCGCGCGAGCGCCGTGCTGGCGTATTCGCCGCTCTCCGCGAGCAGCGCGTTGCAGAGCGAGACCAGCTCTTCGGTGCGCTTGTCCATGCCGGCGCGCGCACCGCCACCGATCAGCTTGCGCAGGAAACTGACGGCGCTCATCGCGTCATGCGGCCGCGGCCGTTCTTGCCTCGGCCACCAGGCGCTCGGCTTCTTCGCCCGCCACGCGCTCGAGGTCGTCGCGGTACTTGAGCAGCACGCCAAGGGTGTTGTTGACCGTCTCCGGGTCGAGCGTCACCCGGTCGAGCGCCGCCAGGCAGTTCGCCCAGTCGATGGTCTCGGCGACGCCCGGCAGCTTGTAGAGCTCCATCTTGCGCAGGCGCTGCACGAAGGCCACCACCTCCTTGGAGAGCGCGGCCGCGGCCTTCGGCGCCTTGCGCTGCAGGATCTCGAGCTCGCGGCGCGCGTCCGGGTAATCGACCCAGTGATAGAAACAGCGGCGCTTTACCGCGTCGTGGATCTCGCGCGTGCGGTTCGAGGTGATGACGACGATCGGCGGCTCCTTCGCCTTGAGCGTGCCGATCTCCGGAATCGTGATCTGCCAGTCCGAGAGCACCTCCAGCAGGTACGCTTCGAATGGCTCATCGGTGCGGTCGAGCTCGTCGATCAGCAGCACCGGCCCGCCGGTATCACTGCGCCCTTCCAGTGCGCGCGCGAGCGGCCGCTTGACCAGAAACTCGTCGGAGTAAATCTGCGCGCCGAGCTTCGCCTTGTCCTTCTCACCGGCCGCTTCCGCGAGCCGGATCGCGATCATCTGGCGCGAGTAGTTCCACTCGTAGGCGGCCTGCGCAATATCGAGGCCTTCGTAGCACTGCAGGCGGATCAGCTCCCGCCCGAGCGCGTGTGCCACCACCTTGCCGATCTCGGTCTTGCCGACGCCCGCCTCGCCCTCGAGAAAGAGCGGCCGGCGCATGGCGAGCGCGAGGTAGAGCGACGTGGCGAGGCTGCGGTCGGCGACGTACTCGCCCGAGGCGAGCAGCGCCTGGGTCTCATCGATTGACTGCGGAAAATGCGCGGGCATTGGAAGCGGCTGAAAGAGCGGCATTTTCCGGGTTTTGAGTGCGCCGCGCCAGCGTAGTTCATACGCGAGGCGTACCATCGGCGCACCGTGAAGCCGCGCCGCCGCTTCCTTGCCGGTGCTCTCGCTCTCGCCGCCGCACCGCTCGCCGCGCAGGAGAAGCCCAAGGTTCATCGCATCGGCATGCTCGAGTCGGTGCCGATCGGCGCCGCGACCATCAATCTTGGCAACTTCCATCGCGGCATGACCGAGCTCGGCCACGAGGAAGGCCGGACTTACCTCGTGCTCTACCGCTCCTCCGACGGCTACGCCGAGCGCTTTCCGGCAATCGCCACCGAGCTGGCGCGCCAGGGCGTCGATGTGTTTCTCACCCGTGGCACCCCGGCGACCATCGCCGCGCGCGACACCGAAAGCGGCATCCCGGTGGTCGCTTCCGCGGTTGCCGATCCGCTGGAGGCGAAGCTCGCCGCGAGCCTCGAGAAGCCCGGCGGCCTGGTGACCGGTCTCACCAGCCAGGCGAACGAGCTCGGCGCGAAGCGCGTCGAGCTTCTGAAGGCGCTCGCGCCCGGAATTCAGCGCGTCGGCACGCTGGTGAATCCCGAGAATCCCGCTTCGGTGGCGATCTGGAAGGCGACCGAGGCGGCGGCGCCGGATCTGAAGCTCAACGTCGAGGCGATCGATGTGCGCTCGCCCGAAGAGCTGCAGGCGCGGCTCGATGCCGCGGCGAAGTCGGGCATCGACAGCCTGATCGTCGGCGTCGAGACGCTCGCCCAGTCGATGGTGAACCAGGTGGTGGAGTTCACCCTGCGCCAGCGGCTGCCTTCGGCGTTCGCCTCGCGCAGCTTCGTCGACGCCGGAGGGCTACTGTCCTACGGCGTGAACTACCCGAACCTCTACTATCGCGCGGCGAGCTACGTCGATCGCATCCTCAAGGGCGCGAAGCCCGGCGAGCTGCCGATCGAGCGGCCGACCAAGTTCGAGCTGGTGATCAACCGCAAGACCGCGCGCGTCCTGAAGATCACCATTCCGCCCGATCTTTTCCTGCGCTCGGACGAAATCATCGACTGAGCGGCACGCGCTTTGCTCCCTCCGTGCACTCAACTCCGGAGGTTCCGATGGAAATGCAAATGGTCAAGGAGCTGCTGCTGCAATCGCTCGAGCACGAGCAGGGCGGCGTCAAGATCTATGAGACGGCGCTCAAGTGCGCGCAGAACGAGGAATTGAAGGAAGAGTGGCAGCGCTATCACCAGGAAACCGAGCACCATGTCCAGGTTTTGCACGACGTGCTGTCGCAGATGCAGCTCGATCCGCAGGAGCAGACCCCGGGTCGCAAGATCGTGCACGACATGGGGGCTTCGTTCGTCGCCGCGATGGAAGCGGCGCTCGGCGCCGGCGATCCCGGGATGGCCGAATGCGTCGCGGCCGAGTGCGTGGTGCTCGCCGAGGAAAAGGACCATTCCAACTGGCAGCTGATCGGCGAAGTCGCGAAAAAGATGACGGGCGCCGAGGCCAAAGCGCTGAAGGCCGCGTACCAGGAAGTCGAGGACCAGGAAGACGAGCACTACTATCACTCCAAAGGCTGGCTGCGCGAGCTTTCGATGCAATCGCTCGGCATGAAGGCGGTGCTGCCGCCGCCCGAAGAGAAGAAGCACGTCAAGACCGCGATCGGCCAGGCCCGCGCCGAGCAGTCGCGCACCAAGTCGCACTGAGCAAATAGAAAGGCCCGCGCAGCGGGCCTTTCAGAAAATAGGGACAGTCCCTATTTAATCGCCTGCTCCACCGCGCGCTTGCACATCACGGTGATGAGATGCGCGCGATATTCGGGCGAGGCGTGCAGGTCGTTGTTGAGGCCGTCGGGCTTCACCTTGATGCTGGCGACCGCCTCGGGAGCGAACTTCGCGCCGAGCGCCTTCTCCATCTCGGCTTGCCGGAACGCGGCCGGTCCGGCGCCCGTCACGCCGACGCGCACGTTGCCCGAGCCAAAGTCGGCCACGTAGACACCGACCAGCGCGAAGCGCGATGCCGGATTCCTGAACTTCATGTATGCGCCGCGCTTTGGCGCCTGGAAGGACACCGCGGTGATGAGCTCGCCCGGCTCGAGCGCCGTCTCGTAGAGGCCTTTGAAAAACGAATCGGCAGCGATCTTGCGCTTGTTGGTGGTGATGGTCGCATTGAGCGCCAGCACGGCCGCGGGATAGTCCGCGGCCGGATCGCTGTTCGCGAGCGAGCCGCCGATCGTGCCCAGGTGCCGCACCTGCCGGTCGCCGATCAGCCCGGCCATCGCGGCGAGCGACGGAATGGCGCGCTTTACCTCGGCGGAGGCGGCGACATCGGCGTGGCGCGTCATGGCGGCGACCTCGACTGCGCCTCCTGACACCTTGATGCCGACGAGCTCCTTGATGGTCCCCAGATCGATCAGATCGCTCGGCGAGGAAAGCCGCAGCTTCATCGCCTGCACCAGGCTCTGCCCGCCGGCGAGGTACCTGCCTTCGCTCTTCTGCCCGGCGAGCGAGATCGCCTCTTTGCTGCTCGTGGGACGGTGATACTGGAATGCGTGCATGAGGTTCTCCTAGGCTCTGTGCATGGCGCGCCACACGTTCTGCGCCGTGGCGGGCATCGGAACATCCTTGACGCCGAGCGCGTCGGTGATCGCGTTCATCACCGCGGCCGGCGCGCCGATCGCGCCGGCCTCGCCGCAGCCCTTCACGCCGAGCGGGTTGTGCGTGCAGGGCGTCTCGCGCGTGTCGATCTTGAACATCGGCACGTCGTTCGCTCGCGGGATGCAATAGTCGGTGAGCGAGCCGGTGAGGAGCTGGCCGGTCTCGTCGTAGGCGCAACCTTCGGTGAGCGCCTGGCCGATGCCCTGCGTGAGGCCGCCGTGCACCTGGCCCTCGACGATCATCGGGTTGATCACCTTGCCGAAATCGTCGACCGCTGTGAACGAGGCGATCTGCGTATTACCCGTTTCCCGATCCACCTCCACCTCGCAGACGTAGCTTCCCGCCGGGAAGGTGAAGTTGGTCGGATCGTAGAACGCGTTCTCGTTCAAGCCCGGCTCGAGCTTGTCGAGCGGGTAGTTGTGCGGCACATACGCGGCGAACGCCACCTCGCCGAAGGTTTTTTTCTTGTCGGTGCCCGCCACGCGGAACACGCCCCTGTCGTACTCGATGTCGCCCTCGGACGCTTCCAGCAAATGGGCGGCGATCTTCTTGCCTTTGGCGACGATCTTGTCCATCGCCTTGACGATGGCCGTGCCGCCCACTGCGATCGAGCGCGAGCCGTACGTGCCCATGCCGAAGAGGATCTTCGAGGTGTCACCGTGCACGATCTCAACCTGCTCGATGCTCAGGCCCAGCCGATCGGCCACCACCTGCGCGAACGTCGTCTCGTGCCCCTGCCCATGCGAGTGCGAGCCGGTGAAGACGGTGACCGTGCCGGTCGGATGCACGCGGATCTCGCCCGCTTCGAACAGACCGGCGCGTGCGCCGAGGCTGCCGGCGACGTTCGACGGCGCGATGCCGCAGGCCTCGATGTAGCACGCGTAGCCCAGGCCACGCAGCTTGCCGCGACGGAGCGATTGCTCGCGCCGCTCCTTGAAGCCGGCGACGTCGCCGATCTTGATCGCCGCCGCGAGCGTCGCTTCGTAGTTGCCGGTGTCGTAGCAGAGCGCGACCGGCGTCTGGTACGGGAACTGGCGTATGAAGTTCTTGCGGCGCAGCTCCGCCGGGTCGAGCTTCATCTCGCGCGCCGCGGTTTCCACCAGCCGCTCCACCACGTACGTCGCCTCGGGGCGTCCGGCGCCTCGATAGGCGTCGACCGGGGTGGTGTTGGTGAAGACTGCGGTGACTTCGCAGTAGATCGCCGGCGTGGTGTATTGCCCGGCGAGCAGCGTGGCGTAGAGGATCGTCGGGATGCAGGAGGCGAACGTCGAGAGATACGCGCCCATATTGGCGGTGGTGCGTACGCGCATCGCGAGGAACTTGCCGTCGCTTCCGAGCGCGAGCTCCGCCACGGTCAGATGGTCGCGGCCGTGCGCGTCCGAGAGGAACGCTTCCGAGCGGTCCGCAGTCCATTT
>Ga0070696_100003768_pt1 | contig 10126 bp, 9 predicted proteins | sample KBSK1253metaG_FD_65474 | JGI IMG/M metagenome (GOLD analysis project Ga0070696, IMG submission 65474) | Corn, switchgrass and miscanthus rhizosphere microbial communities from Kellogg Biological Station, Michigan, USA - KBS K1-25-3 metaG | ecosystem: Host-associated > Plants > Roots >... | reverse complement strand
TGCGCGTGTACCGGCGGCTGGAGGCGCGGGGTGAGGTGCGCGGGGGCCGCTTTGTGGGCGGATTCTCGGGCGAGCAGTACGCGCTTCCCGAGGCGATCGGCCTGCTACGATCGGTGCGGCGGGAGCCGGGAGCCGGCGAGCTGGTGGCCGTGAGCGGTGCCGATCCCCTGAACCTCGTCGGCATTCTCACGCCGGGGGATCCTGTGCCTGCCGTGGCGGCGAACCGTATCCTCTACCGGGACGGCGTGCCCGTGGCGGTCAAGGAAGGGTCGGGGAACGACGAAAAGTTGCTCGTGGAAAGCACGCCGGAGGAACGCGAGCAACTGCACACCGCGCTCGTGCGACGCCGGGTGGCGCCGCTCGTACGGGCGTATCTAGGCAATAGCAGGTCGGCGGGCTAGGGTTTCGTCAGGTCCACCTGCACCACCGGCAGGTCCCAGTGGGCCGCGAGAATCTCGAAGCGCCGCTGTTCCTCGCGCTTGAACGTGTCCTGGTCGGGGAAGAGCCGGCGTAACTCGGCGTCGGCAAATGCTTCGTGCGGCGCGGCCGCGTTCCTCCACACGAGCGTGATCCGGTAATCCCAGCGCCCGTCCTCAGTGCCATGGAAGCGCGGCGCCTCCGCCCGGATCTCGAGTATGTTGCCCAGCTCCTTCTGCCGCTGCAGGACCGGATAGTGGTTTTTTTTGAACAGCCGGATGAACTCGTCGGCGAAACCCCACCGAGCCTTGTAGTAGTACTCGACCACGAACGGGGTACTGGCACCAGCGGGCGGCGCCTGCGCAGCTGCCGCCGTAGCCGCCCCGACCAGAAGTAGTGCTAGAGTCTTCATCGATGTCTCCCTGTCAGCTCTTGAGCTTCGCCAGGTACTTGCTCCGCAATTTCGCCACCTTGGGCGCGATCACCGCTCGGCAGTAAGGCTGGTTCGCGTTGCGCGCGTAGTAGTCCTGATGGTAGTTCTCGGCCGCGTAGAACGTTTCGAGCGGCACGACCTCTGTCACAATCGGATCATCCCAGACTTTCTCGGCTTCCAGCTCCTCGATCGCCCGCTCGGCCTCGGCCCTTTGGTCGGGCGAGTGATAGAAGATGGCCGACCGATACTGGGTTCCCTCGTCGTTGCCCTGGCGGTTCAAGGTCGTAGGGTCGTGGATCGTGAAAAAGACGTCGAGCAGGTCGCGATACGCGATCACCGCGGGATCGAACGTGACTTGCGTGACCTCGGCGTGGCCGGTGGCGCCGGTGCAGACGGCCTGATACGACGGGTTGGGAACGCTCCCGCCCGTGTATCCCGACACGACTTTCGTGACGCCGCGCAGCTGCTGGAAGACCGCCTCGAGACACCAGAAGCAGCCCCCGGCGAGGGTGGCCAGCTCGGTCGCCACTAGAGATCGACTCCAAACTCTTGAGCCACGACATCGGCCAGCCCCTTGGGGCTCGCCGCCTGCATCTGGGCATCGAACGCATCGAGAGGGAGAGGCAGGGGCGCGTCCTGACCCAGGCGGCGACAGGTGTCGCGCAGCCACTCGTCCTTCGACCCCGAACGGTCGCCGGGGGGGAGCAGGGCCAGCAGAGAGCCTTCGAGAACCAGTCGCACGCGCGCCGGCCCCTGCGACTCCATCTCCACCTCGGGATAACGGCCGAGCGAGACAAACTCTGCGGGGAGTGAAACGTCGGCGCGAGTCAGCTCGACCTCGAGATTGGCAGGGAGGGGCCGCTCGACGACATCGCGGACGAGTTTGCGGGCCACGACGCTCATGAGAAACCGTGCCGCGCGGCAGTGATTGGCGGCTAGCGCTTTCATCTGGAGCTCTGGCAGGCCATGAAGGGCTAGGCCCGCGGTCGTGAGCTGTCCGCGACCATCGTACTCCCGTGACGCGAGGAAAACCAAGCTGATCGTCTTCGGCGCCTGGCCGGCCCACCACTCGGGGTGCGCGAGGATCGACTCGACGAGGGGTGCGCCCTCGTCCTCGTAGTTGTCTCCAAGCTTTTTCCGCAGCATCGGCTCGAACAACGCCAGTCCTTGACCATCGCGGAAGGCGGCGCTCGCCTGTTCGTCCGCTGCGTAAGCGGTAACCAGCTCCTCGAGCCCGCGCAGCAGGCGGGGCAGGGTCCCGGCGGCGGCGACGCGGCTGCGGTGCCGGCGCACGACGTCTCGCACGGCGGTCTGCGGGGCAACGCGCTCCGCGGCGACCTCGGGGCGGTTGGGTACCGCGCTCTCGGCGCTCGAGCGCACCGTAACGATCGTGCGGCCGTCTTCGAGCCAGGACTGGAGCGCCAGGGACGACGCAGCGCCGAGTCGGAACCAGATGGCTCCGATGGTGCCGTCGGCGGCGAGACCGAGTCGTACAAAGACGTTCTTGTCGGGATGGTTGCGACTGAACGATGCATCATCGAAGTCGCCTAACGACGCGATACCCTCTCCCGCCAGATCCCGCTCGGTCCCGTCGTAATACGCGGCGTCGTGGTCGGGATAATCGGCGGCCCGCACCGGACGATACTCCGTGCGGTGATCGACGAGCGTGCGAACGCTCTTCACGATCCTGCGCGCCGCTTCATCGATCTGTTGCTGGAGCTCGACGAGGTCCTGGAAGGTGTCTTCGGGGTTCTCGAGGGACATCGCTCAGTGGTTCGCGAGGTAGCGGAGCACCAGCTGATTGTAGTACGACGGATTGCTTCTGTTCATCCAATGCCCGGCCCCTGGAACTGTGGCGCTCGAATCGTTCTGCAGGCAACGGGCGAGCTCGGCGTTGATGGCGCGAAATACGGCTGGGCTGCGGTCGCCGCTCACGAGCAGTACGCCCATGTGGAGCGCCCCGAGGTCAGCGCACGACACGGGCGGCATGTATTGCGTGCGGTTCGCCTCCATCTCGCGGCGCAGCTCGAACGCGTGACTGAGCAGCGCGCCACCGGGCGCCGCGAGGCCCTCACCTCTGAGAAACGCCGACAGGGCGCCGACCGAGTCCCGGCGCGAGAATGCGGCCCGCGCGGGATCGAGCGCGTTGGCGACGTAGGCGCGGCGCAGCGCGTCGCCTTCGGGCGTGCGCGTAAGCAGCGGCAGGATGGGCGGCTCGCCCAACACGACGGAGCGGACCAGCTCGGGGTGTTCGAGCGCCAGGACCAGCGCCGTGTACGCCCCGTACGACTGGCCTACGACGTGCGCGGGCGCGAGGTCGAGCTGCAGCAGAAGGGCGGCGAGGTCTTCGGCGTGCAGATCCGGCGAGTAGGTCTGATCGTCGTTCTGCGCCGGGTTGGGCGGGTGATAGCGGCGGCTGTAGACGAGGACGCGGTGGGTTTGGGCGAACGTGGCGACTTGAGGGTCCCAAGTTCCCTGGTCGCCGAGGCTGCCGTGGATGAGGACGACGGGCGTTCCCGAGTCCCCCACGACGCGGTAGGCCAGGGTAGTGCCGTTGACCCGGGCCGAGTTGAGGACAAGCGGGGCCGCCCGAGGGACTGGGGCTGGTGCCGCGGCTGCGGGAGCAGGTGCAGCCGCGGGGGGCGTGCCCCCACCGCAGGCGGCGACGAAACAAACGACGGCGAGGCGGAGGCGTGTCATCCGGGAACTCTGCGGTGCGTGCGGCCCCGCCGTCAAGCCAGCTAGATCTCGGTCCTCCGGTGGGCGATCAGACGCAGCCCTCCCTTAATGATCATGTGGAGCACGACGTAGGCGACGAGGGCGATCACGATCGGCAGGGCCAGCGTAGCGCCGTCGTCAGCCACCGGACTCGCCACAATCCCGCGAAACATCGAGTAGAAGGGGTTGGTGACACCGCGGATCAACTGCACGAACCCGTTGCTGGAATTGGCCGCAAGCAACGCGAGCGCGAGTCGAACCAGGAGCAGCGTATAGAGGACGTAGAAAGCGTAGTCGACGACCTGAGAGAAGCGAGCCACGCCGCGCGCAGTTCCGACCGCCCGATCCCTGCTGGCAACCTGATCGATGGCTTTGACACGCAGCTTCCCGGCGACATTGTCGATGCGTCGATCTTCCGCGGCGGTCGAGTGGTCGGCACGCTGAGCGATCTCGGCGTTCACCTCGTGGGCGACGTGGGACTTGATCGATTCCTGCTGGGCCTCTCGACGGGCTTCGTCGACGGCCACCTTATCATCTTCCATGGGATTCCCTTCGTTAAGTGTCTTTCCGAGGATAGTCCCGATCCCGCCCTCCAGGTATGGCTCGAAAGGGCTAACCCCAATCCTTCGAGCCCGGCGCCACCTGGCGCATGGCCTTGAGGAAGGCGCCGCACTGCAATCCCTCGATCTCCTCCGCCAGGACGTTCACCGTGCCATCGTCTTTGGCGAGTTTGCCGCGGACCCACAGGAATGGCTCGCCCCGCACCGCCGCCCGGTAGCGGTCATAGACGTCGGGCCGGACGATCACGTTGGACATCCCGCCTTCGTCTTCGAGCAGCACGAAAACGAACCCCTTCGCGGTCTCGGGGCGCTGGCGCGCGACCACCAACCCGGCCACCTGACAACTGGCGCCCCCCTCCAGCTCGGAGAGCCGGTTGCTGGCGGTCAGTCCAGTCGGTAGCGCTTCGCGCACCAGACTCAACGGGTGCGCCCCCGCCGAAAACCCGATCGTGGCGTACTCGGCGAGGAGCCGCTCGTGGGCCGCGAGTCCTCCAAACCGCAGGTGCTCGTGCGGGTGGTCGAGGGCCAGCTCGAGCTGCCGCCGCCCGCGGCCATCACCGCTCTGTTCGGTTTTGGGGGGCATCCACAGGCCGACCTGCCAGAGCAGCTCCCGGCGCGTGAGTCCGAAGCCATCGCACCCTCCCACCCACACCAGGGCTTCGATCGCGGGGCGCTTCAGGTCCGGGGGCGTGCGGCGCACGAAGTCGCCTACGCCACGGAATGGTCCGCGCCGCTCGCGCTCGAGGACGGTGGCCGTTGCCGTTTCTTCGCTCCAGTGGCGCACGAAGCCCAGGCCAACGCGCAACCCCGCGGCGTGGCCGCGGGGTTCGCTGGGCTCCACTGTGCACCAGACGTCGCTCTGGTTCACGTCTGGTGGGCGAATCTCAACCTGGTTGCGTTGCGCGTCCCGGCTCAGGACGTCGAGCGAGTAGAAGCCCATCGGCTGGTTGTTGAAGAGGCCGACGTAGTACTCGACGGGGTGGTAGTGTCGCAGCCATGCCGACTGATAGGCGAGCAGACCGAACGCCGCCGCGTGCGACTTGGGAAAGCCGAACTCGCTGAACGCGATCACTTGTGTGAAGACCTTCTCGGCGGTCGCCTCGGGGACGCCGCGCGCCGCGGCGCCGGTCTTGAACTCCTCCCAGAACCCGCCCATCAGCTCGCGCGAGCGGCGCCGGCTCATCGCGCGCCGCAGCGCCTCCGCCTGTCCCGACGAGAATCCCGCGAGTGCCTGGCAGACCTGGAGCACCTGGTCCTGATACAGAATGACGCCCAGCGTCTCGCCGAGACACTCGCGCAGCAACGGATGATCGACCGGCGGCTCGTAGGGTCGGCCTGACTCGCGCGCGTGACGCTGCGCCTCTCGCCGCCTTACGTACGGATTCACCGCGCCGCCCACGATGGGGCCGGGACGCACGATCGCCACTTCGACGGCGAGGTCGCCGAGATCACGCGGGCGGGTGCGGCGCAGCATCTGGATTTGCGCGCGGCTCTCGATCTGGAACAGGCCGACGGTGTCGCCCGCGCAGATGCGGTCGTACACGGCGGCGTCGTCGAAATCGATGCGCGACAGATCGGGAGGCCGGCCTTCCTTGCGCGCGATCAGCTCGACACTCTCCTCGACGAGCGACAACATCCCGAGCGCGAGGAAATCGATCTTGATGAAGCGCGCGTCGTCGCAGGAATCCTTGTCCCACTGACAGACGACCCGGTCTTCCATCGCGGCGCGCTCGAGCGGCACGATGTCGACGAGGGGCCGGGAGGAGATCACCATCCCGCCGACGTGCTGCGAGATGTGGCGCGGCAGGCCGCGGATCTCTTCCGCGAGCTCGCACAACTCCTTCCAGAGCGGCGCGTCTTTGCGCCCCGCGAACCCCGGGAGCTGCTCCAGCTCGTCCGCCAGTCCGCCCGACCGCCGGTCCGCCAGTTTCGCCACCAGCTCGATCTCTCCGAGTGGCAAGTCCAGCGCTTTGCCGATCTCGCGCACCGCCGACCGGAGCCGATAGGTGGGAAAGGAGCAGACGAGGCCGACATGCTCGTCGCCGTAGCGCTTGTAGACGCGGCGGATCAGCTCCTCGCGGATTTCGCGGGGAAAATCGAGATCGATGTCGGGAACCGAGGCGAGGGTGTCGTTCAAAAAGCGGCCGAGAAAGAGGCGATTGGCGATCGGGTCGATGTGCGACAGGCCAAGGAGGTAGCAGACGATCGACGACACCGACGAACCACGCCCTCGGCCGGGGAGCAGATTGCCCGACGCGCGGCGGGAGCCGCGGCGCACGTCGGCCGCCACCTCGCGGGCCAGCTCGAACAGATCGTGATAGACGAGGAAGAAGCCGCTGAGCTGGTGATGCTCGATCAGGGCCAGCTCTTCGACGAGCCGTCGTTCGGCGGCGCCCCGGTACAGCGAGTCTTCGGGGTAGCGATCGCTCATCCGGGCGTGACAGAGCTCGGCCAGAGCCTGGGGCGCGGGCGCTCGGGGGGCCTGGAGTGGGCCGCGAAATTCGGGGAAGGTGTAACCAAGGTCGCGGGTCAAATCGAAGGCCCGACAGCGCTCGGCGATGGCCAAAGTATTGGCGACAGCATCCGGACAGTCTTTGAACAGCGAAACGACTTCTTCCAGTCGCCGCAAGTAGAATTCGCTGTTGGGGTTTCGGGCGCGATGCGCGCCATCGAGCGTCGTGCGATTGCGTATCGCGACCTGCACATCGTGCAGTCGGTACCGCTCACGGCGGTGGTAATGGACGCCACCGGTCGCCACGACGCCAAGTTGCACGTCGGCCGCGATGTCGATCAGCGCCCGTGTCAGGGCGAGATCACCCCGCACGCGATTGCGCTGCAGCTCGACGAAAAACCGATCGCTTCCGAACAACTCCCGGCACCGCTCGGCGAGCTTGTGTGCCGCGGTGAGCCCTTCCGCTTCGAGGGTCCGCGGCAGCAAGCCGCCCTGCCGGCCCCCCGAGAGCACAATCAGGCCTTCCTGACACGCCACGAGCGAATCGAATGCGAGCCGCGGGTCGAGACGATCGGCGCCGAGGTGCGTCTCCGTGAGCAGCCGGCACAGGTTGGCGTATCCCTGCGGCGTCTCGGCGAGGACCGTGAGGTGCGCGCCGTCCGTGAGTGTCACCTCGGCGCCGGTGATCGCCTGGAGGCCGAGCGGCTTCGCGGCTTGCGCGAACGTCATCGATCCGTAGAGGCCGTTGTGATCGGTGAGCGCGAGGGCGGCATAGCCGAGCTCGTGGGCGGTCACGACGAGATCCTCGGGTAGTGAGGCTCCGTCGAGAAAGGAAAACGCGGAGTGGCAGTGGAGCTCGGCGTACATGGACGTAGGGCGTAGGTCGTGGGGCGTGTTACGGTTTCTGCGCGAACCACATCTTTGTGGTCATATCTTCGAACAACACCAATCGTCCACCGCCTTCCAACACGACTTCTACATATCGCCGCGTGATGGGTGATCGCCACCACTCGTCATCGATGCGCCACGCCTCGAGAGTGACGTCGACTGTGGCATCACCGACCGACCGCGGCAAACCATCCGCGTTCAATACCACCGTCACCGGCCGGGGCACGTTGAGCGAACGCAGTCTGTCAGCGCGCATCCCACGCCCCACGTCCTACGCCTCACTCACGGTTCATAATCGATCAGCGCGTAGCGGCGCTCGGGCAGGCGCGACCATGGTTGGACCTCAATGACGTGATAGAGACAGGTGCGCTTCAAGCGCTGGTGGATTTCGCGCGCGGCGCTCTCGAGCGCGCGCCGCTGGCCCGCGCGCGCGGCGGCGACGGCGTCGCGCGCGAAGAGCTGGAGCTCGGTGGTCCCCGGCGCGAACGCGGTGAGCTCGAGGACGAGTCGCGTGACCGCGCCGGCGGGTGGCGCCTGCTCGAGTCGCGTTCGCAGTGGAGCGGCGATGCGCGCGCCGTCGGCGGCCGGATCCTTGAGGAGGAGATCGGCGAGCCAGGAGCGGCCCCCTTCGACTTCGGCGACGAGGCGCACCGCCTGCACTCGCCAGCCGATTCGGCGTGGGTCTTTGAGCGCGCGCGCGATCAGCTGATCGATGGCGCGCTCGATCAAATCGCGTTCCCCGACCGGCGTGAAGAACGTGAGCGCGGCGACGATCGGCTCGGGGGCAATACTCCCGACGACCGGCTCCACGGTGCGTCCCGCCGCGAGCCGCCAGAGCCGTCGCCCCACCGCGCCGAATTGCGCCGTCACCGCTTCCTCGGGCAGCGCGGCGAGCGCGCCGAGGGTGCGGATGCCGAGCTGACGCAAACGACGATGTGTGTCGGGATCGAGGGGCAGGACCGCGATGGGTTGGGCGGCTAAAAACCTCCCCGTCTCCCCCGGGCTCACGATGACCGCGTCGCCTGGTTTCGCCCGCGTCGCTGCGACCCAGGCGATGAACTTCCCTTTCCCCCACCCAACCCGGAACGATGGAACGATGGAATCGTTCCAACTTTCCAACGTTCTCTTGATGACTTCGATGATTCTCCTCGGCTCCCCGTAAATCCCCTCCAGGCCGTCAGTACCGAGGTAAGCCAGCCCTAGTTCTCCGGCCTCGATGACCGGGCTGATTTCATTCAACGCCGCTAGCAAGCGGGCGAAGCAACCGTCATAGTGCACCGGGTCGGGTTCGCAGAGCCGGAGCGCGGGACAGAGCCCGATCGCCTGGCTCACTGTCATCCCGGGCCGCACCCCCGTATGCCGGGCGAGCGGCGAGACCTGCCACAGCTTGCGGCTCAGGTCGGGGGCGAGCAGGGCGCTGGGATGAGTGACGAGCCCCTCCCGGCGCGCCTCTTCACATCGGAGTGGGAAGAGGGGAATCCAGACGCAGGCGGCGAGCGAGCTCGTAGGACGTTGAGGCATTGACAGAGTCCAAATGGGACCCGAATATATCCCGAAGCTCGTGAGGCCCGCAAGACTCTGTTCTGAACTGTTAAGTGATTGGTATGTTTAAACTTCCAAAAACGTGGGGCGTGGGGCGTGGGGCGTAATCAACCCGACCTCTTTGAAGACGAGTCCCTCCCGGAACCGAGTGTGGAACTGACCGCGCTCGCTCGGCGTCTGCCCGCCAACGTCCGATTTGGCACCTCCACCTGGACGTACGACGGGTGGTACGGGGACGTCTACCACCGCCGCTATCGGGGGCCACAGCCCGCCAAACGACTCGAGGAATACGTCCGCTATCCCCTGTTCCGGACGGTGGGGATCGACAGCGCCTTCTACGAACCCCCATCGGAGGAGGTGCTCAGCTCCTACGCGCAGGCGCTCCCCCTGGGCTTCCCCTGCGTCAGCAAGGTGTGGGACCAGATCACGGTGAAGCGACTCGATCAGGGGCGGGGGAAACCGAACCCCGACTTCCTGAACGCCGCCCTCTTCAAGGAAGCCGTGCTCGGCCCGTACACTAGCGCGTTCCGGGACCACGCTGGGTGCTTCGTGTTCGAGTTTCAGGCGATGCGCGGCAAGGATCTCCCCGATCCCCTCGCGTGGGCAGAACAGCTCGACCCGTTTCTCGCGGAGCTGCCTGCGGGTTTTCGTTACGGAGTGGAGCTCCGAAACCCCGAGCTATTCACGGGACTGCACGGCGAGGTCCTGAAGCGCCACCGAGTCGCACACGTCTTCAACTCTTGGACCGAGATGCCCACGATCGGCGAGCAGCTCAAACAGCCGTGGGCGTTTCCCGCCGACTTCACGGTCGTGCGGGCGCTGCTGAAGCCCGGGCGGCGGTACGCGGATGCCGTGAAGGCATTCGAGCCCTACGACCGGATCCAGGAGCCGCAACCCGAGCTGCGACGCGATCTACTCGAGATCATTCGCGAAGTGTTGCGGCGACGCATCGAAGCATTCATCCTCGCGAACAACCGGGCCGAGGGGAACGCGCCCGGTACGATCCGCGAGGTCGCGCGCATGTGGGCGGAGCAAGAGGGTATGGCACTCCCGCGCGACAACGTGTAGAACTAAGGACGTAGCCGTCTACGAGGTTCGCATGCGTGCCGCCCGCTT
>Ga0070696_100003763_pt1 | contig 10132 bp, 13 predicted proteins | sample KBSK1253metaG_FD_65474 | JGI IMG/M metagenome (GOLD analysis project Ga0070696, IMG submission 65474) | Corn, switchgrass and miscanthus rhizosphere microbial communities from Kellogg Biological Station, Michigan, USA - KBS K1-25-3 metaG | ecosystem: Host-associated > Plants > Roots >... | reverse complement strand
TTCAAGCGATTCGAAGCCGCTCCTGACGGTTTCGATAGCTGCGTAAAAGCCGAGAAACTGTGTCGCCATGGCCGCGATGTTGGCGCGTACCTCTTGAAAAATGGAGATTGATTTGCGGCCTTCGTCGCGGAACAGCGTGAACGAGTGCAATAGGCTGCTGTGCCCTCCGGCCGCACTGCCTGCCGCTTTTGCCTGTTCGTTCAGCACCTTAGTAAAGCGCATTTCCATGGCCGTCGCTTCGGCCGCGGCTGCTGCCTGCGCCTTTTCCGTCAACGCGGTTTGCTCCGCGGCGACGGCGGCGATACGGGCGGCCTCGGCTGCTTTCCTCTGATTGAGCGAGTACAGGTCGATCGCTTCGTTGACCTTAGCGTATGCGGGCGCCGCTTTAGCGAACGCAGCGTCGATATTCGCCTGCGCGCCGGCCAGGTTCTTGACATCGATACCGGCCGCGGCGGCTTTTGTCTTCAGCGTGTCGAGTTTGCTGTGCAGGTTGACGAACGCCTTCGCCTGTGCGGCGAGCGCCCTGGCCGACGCCTGCACTTCGGCCGTCAGCGCCTTCGTAGGCGCCGCGGCTTGGTCGAGGGCTAGCTTTGCGGCGGTCGACCGCTCGCGGAGCGCCTGCAGCTTCTTCGACGTGGCTGCGATGTTCTGAGTGAGTAGCTGGAACTGCTCGATGATCGAGCTATCGGCTTTGAGACCGGAGAGCGCTTTCTGAAGTTGCCCGGCGACCGCCGTCAACTCCGTGAGGTTCTTACCGCCTTTCTCCGAAGCGGGAACGACATCAGCAACCGCCGAGACCAACTTCTCTACGGCGGCGCCGATTTCCTGCAACGGCTTGGACGCTAAGTCCTTGGCCTTGATCGCTAGCTCGATGTCTTTGCTGCTTGCCATGATTCGGAGTCCTTATGCAGTTGCGGTTTCGAGCTGCGCGTTACGTGCTGCCCGCTTCGAATTTAGTGCGCGAATGCGCCCGGCATGGAACGCGGCGAGACTCGCCGCCCGGCGCTCCGGGATCAGCATCGCGAGCCTGCCGATGTCGTCATCCGTGTATTCGAGTTCGTCGCGGGCATTCTTAGTCGCTGGGAATATCCCTAGCCGGGCAAGCTCGCGTAGGGTGCTGGAGCGGGTACGTACTCCCATCGTGGTCAGTCTCTCGGCTGCCTTCGTTGATGACAATCGCATCGTCTAATCTCCCGGCTTCAGTACTAATTCGCGCGTTGCACTCAACGCTGAATAGCACTATAGCTATAATTATTTTCAGCTCCGCGGGCCGACTGGGTGTTTGCTGTGAGACTCAGAGCGCTAGCTCCGAGAATCGAATAAAAATTACGAGAAGGGTTGGGAAAAATATATTCTCTCGGAAATTGGAATCGACGCGAAAATGTCACCTACAGGTCGGGAATTCCTCGCGCTTCGCGCCGCGAGCATCGCTTGGATTGCCTCTGATGATCGACCACGACGGCTCCCGCCGTGATTTACGGCGACGCGCCTACGTTAGTGGAGCCGGTTCGTTTTGTGAGTAGCGGCAACGCGACGCGCGCAGGGGCGATGCGCGTGTGGCGGATGACAGGGTGATTGTGTTCCGCGCTTATGTGGCTGTCATCAGCGGATCGATTGATGGCCGCGTTCCAGATTACGGGTAAGGGGCGCGACGGCCGCACTTACTCGGAGGATCTGTGGTGACGGTTACTCGGCGCCCATCGCGAACAACGTGGACTGCATTTTGTTGCGGACATAGTTGTCCGTGAGCCGTACCTTCGTGGGACCGCCTATTCCGTCTGTCTCCCTCCAGCTACCGGCCGTCACTCGCACGTCGGAAGCCTGCTGTATCAGGGTCCATTGCGTTCTCACGCGCGGTTGCAGGTACAGGCCACCCTGCTGAACCGCAATCACGTCCACGGCGTTCCCGGTAATCATGATGACGCATGTGATCTGCATTGCGTTTAGGTCCTGCACTTCGCCTCCGCGTTGCGCGCACCGATCCGCGAACTTGGATTGTACCGCGGCAATCGTGGTATTACGGAACGTGCCCTCCGCGAAGCCCGAGGCGGTAGGTCTGATAAGCGCCGGTTGTCGAGCTACAGGCGCGGCGACACAGCCGGCGAGGGCCAAAGCAGCCAAAGACAGTAATAGTTTCATGAGAACCTCTTTTTTTTTGTGACGGCAAACTTACTCTGCGCAACGTGACTATTATGCGGCCTACTTCGCAGAGCAAGGAAAGCGCGATGTGCGTCGATCGAGGCCAGACAGCAAAAAGCCGCCCAGAGGCGGCTATGTCGATGCGAAGCGGGATAGAGATATCGCTATTTCGCGGCGTGTGTGTTCCGCGAACGGCGAACGGCCACGTTCGCGGACCGCTTTGACGCGGACCTAGAGACTTCGACGAAATCAGCATCCACGCCTACGGACCAGAGACCGCCGTCGCGATAGGCGCACACGGCAGCCGCTGGATCAAGTGGCGAAGACGTGCTAATTCGTATTTTCCCGTCGCGCATACCCTCGCCGAGAGCGATGAAATATTCTCCGAGTTCGACATGCGCCGCGAAGTCATCGCGTGGCTCAAGTGACACGAACGTTTTAGCCTGAATCATGGTGAAACCTCTGCGTGAATGAATTCGAGCCGAACAGTACATGGCGGATAAATACTTGTCAAATCAACATCTTACGTCAATTAAAAGTTGCCAGCGTCAACTAAAAATTGACACCGAACGCGGCGGCGCCGAGCGCCAGTCGGCTAAACGTGGCGGGTGTCGTCAATCGAATGCTGGACGGCGCGAGCATGCCGGCGTCCGCGGGGTTGCAGTGGCTTAATGTGAGACATGAGAATTCTTGGCCACCAGGTCATTCGAATATATAGATATCTAATAGTTGTGCGCGGAAGTAAATAGCGGTCTAAGGGGCAAGTTTCAATTTGTGTGAGATCGCGGCTCTGCGCCCCCGCCCGGCTCGAAGAGCGACAGGAAGGACCCTAAGCACCGGGGCGCTGGTACGGCGGCCCGCGACGGGCAGCATTCTTTGCCGCATCGACAAAAGCAAAATCAAATCGAACGCGAGTAACGCGCGGATAACACGAGTGACACCGCGCGCATCACTAGCGCAGATAAGTAAGTGTGCATCGTATTTAAGCTGTGCATGTCGCTGGCTTGCCGCGCATGAACTCGGCGCACAACGCACTCACTCGTGAGTAACACCAGTAGTGACGGGGGAGTGACGCGCCGTTGTGTCGGCAATGCACTGAATCACCCGCTCGCCGCGCCGGCTTTCATGCACCCAGAGCTGCCGACTCAAGATGCCCGCCGGAATGTTGCGACTGCGAAAGCCTTGTTTTATAGACTTTGGCGCACGTTCCGCAACATTCGCAACGCGCAACATACACTTCCACATAGGGCTGTAGGGGCGTATAGCTATGCCCCATGTACTGCGTTTGAGGTTATATCCATTATTCCCTCTTTTCAATTTTATAATGTTGCTAATGTTGCAAAGCTATAAAAGACTATGAATAGCGCTGTTTGCGATGTGCAACAATGCCCCAACATGCGCAGCAAGGGCAACAAAGTTAGATGGCGGGTGCAGTTATGACGGATTCGACCAAGACATGGGACATTGCGATTTCGTTCGCCTCCGCCGACGAGCCTCTTGCATTGCAGCTCCGCGACCTGCTTCAGCCTCCGCACTCTGTATTTGTGTATTCCAAGGAACAGGAACACCTTGCAGGCAAAGACGGCATTGAGGCGTTTCGAACTGCGTTTCGCGAGCAAGCGACGCTCGTCGTGATCCTCTATGCAGAGCCTTGGGGACAAACCGCTTGGACCCGCGTGGAGAAAACCGCAATAGAAGAATTGGCTCTGGATCAGGGATGGGAGCATCTTTTATTTGTCAGGCTCAAGGGTACAGAGCCGGTGCCTAAATGGGTTCCGCGACCGCACTTGTATTTAAATTACACGACATTTGGAATGTCTGATCTGGTGGGCGCGATCAAGCTGCGCCTTGCCGAATCGGGAGTTGAAAGCAAGCCATTATCACCAGCCGTGCGTGCAGCAGGCCAGGAGAGACGGCGCGCATTTGACGCCGAGACTGCGACTCTCTTGGGACGTCCGCCCTGGGTTTTTGATGAAGTCGCAAACGAGCTGTTCGACGCTCTTAGAGTTGAGGCGGCGACTATCTCGACCGAAACGGGTTGGCCGGTCAATTGCGGGGCCGCTGCCGCGATTGGTGGGTTCGCGGTTACGGCGCAGCAGCAGGCAATACAAATCATCTCGGGTCGTCGCGCGTTGAATTCGATGGACGACACTTACCTCATGCTCAAAGAGTACGACCACTCGCTAACCATCGCGCAGCCTGGTATGGGCTACACCCCACTGAGAGAGAGTCAGAGTGTGAAAACGCGCAAAATGCCGATTCACAGACTGCCCGACCTCGGGTGGTGCTGGGAGCTAGACAAACGCATATTGCCGATTGCCGGAACTGCACAAGCTGTCATCCACATATTGCTCGACAGAATTGACTATCGATCGAAGAATCCCAAGCCCCCACGCAATTTGCTCGAAGACCTCATGGGCCGCTAAGAACTGGTCGCCTCTTTCGGATGAATCCGCGCCCGCGTCCATATGGTGCGTCGAGCCGCACGGTGGAATGCGTTTCCCATCCGAGCTTGCGCACGATCGCGCCTATCCTGCGGGAATCGCTCTTTTTGAATTTGTCGAAGTCGCCGCCAAGGGCAGCACACCAAATTTCCAGGGCGCATGTCATGCCGCGCGGCGCGGCCGGCGTGCCGAAATCCTCGGTCGGCGTATCCAGCCACATCTCAATAGCTCCATGCCAATCGTCGCTCTCGACTCTTGCGGCCTGCTGCTCCACTGCGAACGCAAGTACCGTCTTGTCTTCGAGGTACAGCGGCTCCGCCCACTCCAGGTACAGGTGCTTTGCCTCCGCCCATAGCTGCGGGACGATCCTCTTCACCGCATCGACATCGATCTCGCGCCCATCGCCGCGGACGCACCAGAATCGCCGGTTGCCGGTCTCTGATTTTAAGTACGCGGTTTCGTTCGTCGTGCCGCCGATTATCCACCGCCTCGGAAAGTAGCCGGTGTGGTGCGCGTAAGCCATCCGCACGCGCTCTTCACCACGACTCAGAAAGGCCTTGATGTGTTCTACGTCCGCCGAGCTGCGCGTGGACATCTCGGCCACTTCGATGATGAGTGATCCCTTCGCCTGTTCGACCACTTCTTTACTGCTCAGGCCGAAGCTGAAGTCATCGGTAAACCAGCCGTTCGCGAGAGCACGAAGTAACCGGCTCTTACCTTTGCCTTCGTCATCTTCGAGAACGAGCATGTTGTCGAACTTATGCCCTGGGTCGTAGGTACGAGCGATTCCGGCGCACAGCCACTTCGTAAACACCGCGGCGTGATAGGCGTTCTGCTCGGCTCCAAGCGTCTTGTGCAGAAAGCTACTTAAACGCTCGACTCCGTCCCAGACGAGCGAGTCCATCCACTCCTTCACTGGGTCGAACGAGCGTTTCCGTGCCGCGCGTCGTACACCCTCACGGATCAGCGTCGTCGGGAAGATTACCCCGTACACCTTCTCCGTGTACGACTTCAGCGCCAGATCCGCGTCGTCCGACCACGGGGACCCGTCCTTCTGCGGAATGTGCGCGAATCCCGGCATGCGCTTGATCTGCAGCATGTCGCATAGAAATTCGTTATAGATCACGCAGCCCTTAAGCCGCGGATCGTTGTCGAGGATCTTCTCGACGTTCATGAGTGAGTTTGGAACCAGGCCGAAGTTGTTAGTCTTTAGACCCCATTGTTTGATCGCGGCCTCGACGCCGATGAACTTTTCTTTTGCGGGCCTCAGTACGTGAGTCGGAATGGGACCCAGGCCGTCATCCTCATCGTCTGATGCCGCGTCTTGCGCGGCGGTGGTTTCAGTTGTTTCGACATCGTCGTCCTCGTCGGTTGCAAAATCTGCGAAATCGTCCTCGATCTGCAGCCGCTCCGCGACGAGCGCGGCCTTGACCTCGGGATCATCCTTCGCGAGCAGCGCCATCGCCTGATAGGACTTCCACTTGCTCGGCGCGGTATCCTCGGGCTGCCTGTCGTCGAGTTCTCCGTAGAGATGCAAGCGAACGAGGTCCCAGGAGTTGACGTTCTTGCCGGCGCACGGATCGGATTCGTGGTTGCTGTATAGAAACTGACCATCGTCGTACAGTACTGCTCCGTTCGAGCCTGTCGATCCTGAGTAGGTCAGACGATTCGCGGAAGATCCCGGCAGATACACACCGGGCAGAAACTTCTCGATCGCCGCCTCGATGTCGTAGGTCGCGCAGAACGCGCCAACGATGCCGGTCTTTTGTCGTGGATCTTGCGCTTTACGTCCTGACTCTCTGAGCGGCGTGCTGACGCGGCTCGATACGGGCCATTGAGAGATATCGTGCCAATCGTTATAGGTCGCGAGTAGGTCATCGACTCCAATCGTTCGTCCAGGGACGTGTTCGAAGATGAACTCGCCGTCGGATGCGTGTGATCCAAAATGCATGACGCGAGAAGGCTGGAACGTAGTATCGTCAGTATCGTCAATATTTCCCATCGCAGCGAGTTTGCGCATGACCGCTTGATACTCAGCGTCGTCGACGGGCCGCGAGAAAAGAAAGACGACTCGAAACCGCGGCTTCTCCGGAGTGTGCTTGTGTGTGGTATAGAGAACGAACTCGTACCCGTCGAACGTCTCTTTGATTTCTTCAAGGAAATTCACTCCCGCGTGGTCGTAATCGAGCGTGCCGAGGTCTTTGAGTCCGAGGTTTGCTTTTTTGCGGACGTTGCCTTCGTAATGTGCCGGCACGAAGTAGCCCACGTCTTTGATGCGATCCTGCGTCTCGCGCGGCATCGCCAGATATTCTTTCATCGTCTCCCGGGTCGTCACCGGCGAGCCGAACTTTTCGATCATTTGCTTCCAAGTCAACCGCTGGTTCTTGACGCGGTTATTGCTGACGGTCGGTCCCGTAGCGATGTTCAAGAGGCGGTCTTTCCCTGACTGCCGCGCGCGCAGGCTGATCACATTGGTCATGATGGCCGCCGCTCTGGAGAAATTGCGTATGCCGCGTTCGCAAACCGAGCGAACTGCTGCGCAGCCGCCACAAGCCCCTCAATATCAACCCCAATGCTCGATGCCCCACACACCGAATCGAATAGTGTGCTTAACACGATGTCACAATCGATCGCATCGAGCTCGTCGATCAGACCCGCAGCAACCCGCGTTACCAGGCGCAACGGACACAGAATTCGAACGCCTGGCTGTACTTGGCGCACGAGCGCATGGGTTGCTGCTTCCGCACCGGGTAACGTCAGCAAAAACTCGCCGGCTGACGTTGGGCGGATTCCGTGAGTGCGATTTTTGTTCCTCCGGAAGAATTGCATGTCGTCGTCGTGCAATTGGTCCGATATACGTACTTCGACGCCTGCCGGTAGACCAGCTCCCTTGATGACAGAGCACGCCGCGGCGGCACAAGCGGCGGCGTGTGCGGCGAATAGGCGTATGTCTCGCGTCGAATCGGAGTCTGTGTGCTCCATGAGGTCAAGTTCGGCGGCGAGTACGATCCGCTGCGCTGGTGTGGATGCCACATTCATGACCGACTTACCGTGCCCGTTACCCGTTCGTAATTGCGCAAGATTCTTTGAATTGCGGTTTCCTGATCTTCGGTGGCCGCCTCTGGAATGGCGTGATCCGCGCGTCGATATGCCTTCTCAAAGTCTGCGTCGATTCGTCTGGACTGTTTGGGGGCGGCCTCCTGGCCGCTCGCTTCTAGAGTTGCTATCGCCGTCGCCACTGACAGATCAGTGCTCAGGGCTAGGTACCGCGCGAGGTCGCCGCGCCCCTGCGCTTGGGGCACCGTTAGGATCGCCGCGATTCGGGTTCGCGCATCGGGGACGGCTGCGATGGCGGCCTCATCATCAGATGGCGTGTTGTCTAGCTCCGTCGATATCTCTGGCTCGATATTCGGCGCCGATGAAGGGGCCGCCATTGCGATCATCTTTTTGAAGAAGTTCATTGTCGTCTCCGCGTTGAATCTAAAAACGCCCTGCGGCAACATCCGCAGCAATTGCCGCATGGGTCTCGTCGCTCGATTCCTTCAATTTCGCCACGATCACCTCGGCGCTCCAAGCCGTCTCCCTCGCGAGGGCACGAGCCATCTCCGCCCAAGGACCTTGCGCATATTCAGACGTGAATATGCGGATGCAGCGCTCGCGCTCGGCTTGGATCGGCCCCACCCATGTTCTTTGTGTTGGCTTCGTTGCCGGTCTGGCAAATGCGAGGATATTGCTGTTCATGATTGAGTTCTCCGCTTGCCGCACCCGGCGACACGCCCTTGCGTGGGAAGTCGCCGAACGCTGCAAGCTGGACTCTAACTTCGGTTCTGAAGCGCTTCGAGTTCGGCTAAATTGACGAACACGGAACTTGGTTGACCGACGACGGGACACGCTGGTTGCCACTGCGACGAATCCAGGCCCAAACTATCCGGAATTTGATTCTCGATAGCGTCGAGGTCCCGCGGTCGGTTCGAATTTATGGTATGTGGCGTGCCGACAATCCGAGCGGTTCGAAATCCTGCCATTCTCTGAGCTATCGCGTGAGGCACATTGCCGATTGTCGCGCCGGCCGGCAACGAGCGGCCGTTGTAGCAGGTATCAACCAGAAGTTGAACGAGACAGAACAGCTCGCCTTGTGGCGTTTCGACTTCTACGGCGTGCGCTTCGGTTGGGGCACCCTGATTATTTTTCGACATCATAATCTCCTTGAACGGTTGGTCAGTCAGTAAGGCTTGCGTCGGTTGGTCGCGCGCGCAAGGTGTGCAGCGGAATATCAAGGGCTCTATAAAACCTGGCGCCGGATATACGATGCGGGAGCAGCGTCTGAAAGATCTCGGCAAGTTCTTCGTCCACTCGATATGGTGGCGCTCCGCGGTCCATTAGGATCATTAGATCCGCAATTCGGCGAGAACTTCGCCGGCTCGGAATCGGTAGGATCAACCTCGCGGCCGCGGATAGCCTGCGAGCGATGACGTGCCATACATCGCGATTTGAATCGCCAAGCATCAAACGCAATGGGGGAGTCATTCTTTCGAGTTCGTACTCGCGCCCGGGGCGCATCTGTGGAAATCCGTCGCCAGATCGCAGGGGCGCGTGACGTAGCCGTACCGAATTCGGGGGAAATAACAGGCGCCGCTCGATCGCACGGGCGCCGTCGTCTAGATCCGCGTCATCCCTCATCGGATATTTTTCCACGATCATCGCTATGGTCGGCACGATTTTTCCATTTCGACATCCACGGGAAGGACCTTAAATCCGCTGGCCTGTTGATAGTTTTTCAGCACTCGAACCGCAGCGGCTGGAAGCAAGGATTGCCGCTCGGCGGCCGTGAGCAAAGACGGCTGGCATGCCCCTACGATGCGCACCACTTCGGCGGATCGCGGTCGCGGATCGAGGCCAGCGTTTGCGCGTATGCGAATCACTTCCGCAGATCGCGGCGGCGTGTCGAGGCCAGCGTTCAGGCGCATCCGCTGTATCGTCGCCGCAATCGTCGCCTGGTCAATGCTTGCCGGGGTCGTAGGTGCTGCGGCGCTCATGCCAGCACCGCGGACTGATCGATGATTCGCGCGGCCACCTCTGGCATTGTCGTTACTTTCCAGCCCGACTTAGGGCCGATCCAAACGTCTCGCGGCGGTAGATTGCCGGCACGCTCGTGCTTGAGCCGTGTCATCTGGGAGAAGCCTAACGCCGCGTCCAATTCGAACGGCCAGACCGCTAGGCGACTTGTGGACGAGCGATGTGATCTGTTCATATCTGAGATGCCCTACTTAAGTATCCAGAGCCCCAAGCTACTACAGACTTCCGAAATCAAGAGGGGACAAATAATCCGACGATCAAGACGCCGAGCACCGACCTTACGAAACCCTTCGAGCGCTGCGCATCGCGCGCTGTATGTATTTGCGAATTCTGTGCGGCTCGTCGTCGGGGTGATTGGGCCATACGCGCCGGAGTAGCTCGGGGTGTGCGCGTGCGACGCTGTGTATAGCCGCGTTCAACGCCCCCGCGCCGGTCTCCAGGTTCTCCACCAGTACATGCGCCATAAAGGCATC
>Ga0070696_100003755_pt1 | contig 10145 bp, 7 predicted proteins | sample KBSK1253metaG_FD_65474 | JGI IMG/M metagenome (GOLD analysis project Ga0070696, IMG submission 65474) | Corn, switchgrass and miscanthus rhizosphere microbial communities from Kellogg Biological Station, Michigan, USA - KBS K1-25-3 metaG | ecosystem: Host-associated > Plants > Roots >... | reverse complement strand
ACCGCCACGGCCGCCCGAACGAGTCGGAGATCACCACCGGCACGTCGCCGCCCATGGCCGCGCGAACCGCCTCGCGGATGCGCGCCGCCGAGGCGTCCGGGTCCACCGGGAGCAGCGTGACCACCGATCCCGTCCCCGAGCCGACGTTCGACGCGTCGATGCCGCCGTTGGCGCAGACGAAGCCGTGCCGCGTCTCGGTGATCACCAGGCCGTTCGCCATCCGGACGACGCGCCTGGCCTCGCGGAGCACGAGCTCGACCTGGCGCGGGTCGCGATCCCAGCGCTTCGCGAACTCCACGACCTCCGCTCGCGGCTCGATGGTCGTGAGGTCGACGACCGCCCCCTCGGCCTTGGACACGACCTTCTGGGTGACGACCAGGACGTCGTCGTCGCGAAGCGGCAGGATCCCATCGGTCCATTCGAGCGCGGCCACGATCCGTGCCGCGAGGTCGTCCCCGGGCGAGATCTCTGGAATGCCCTCGAGGGCGACGACCTCGACCCGGGATGGCTCGCGCTCAGCCACCGTCAGCCCCGGAGCGAGCCGATGGCCGCCTCGGCAGCGAGCAGGTCGGCGGGCGTGTCGAGGTCCAGCGACAAAGGTCCGTCCAGCTCCAGCCACGTGGCCCCAGCCGCGGCGGCGCGCGCCGCGTGCGCCGACCGGCTCGCGTCGCCGAAGGCAGGGTCGATCTCGTTCGGCGGGCTGAGGAGCAGCGCGTTGGTGCCGCGCCCGTGCCGGTCCGGGACGATGGCCACGAGCCCGCGTCCGTCATCGGCATCGCTGGCAGCGGTCACGATGTCGTCGATCGCATCCGCCGAGACAGACGGCAGGTCTGCCGGGAGGACGAGAACCGCGGTCGCGCCGCGCGCCACGGCGAGGGAACGGGCCGCTTCAATCGCCTCGTTCAGCCCGGGCGCGCGCTCGACCAGGCCGACCGCCCGGAGCTCGGTGGCGATCCCGGCCGCGTCCGGGTCCTTCGTGACCACGATCGTCCCGGCGATGCGCCGCGCGTCCCGCGTCGCGAGGAGCGTCCGGCGCAGGAGGTCGGTCACGAGCTCGACCCGCTCCTCCGCGTCGAGGTCCTCGCCGAGCCGTGTCTTCGCGGTCTCGAGCCCGCGGATCGGGACAAGCGCCCACGTGCGCGATAGGTCGGCGCGGGCGATGGGCTCCACGCCGCGCATCGTAGCCGCGGCGCCCGGGAGCCCCTCAAACGGCGCGCGCCGCCTCCAGCACCTCCGCCGCCAGCCTGGCCCGGCCCGCGTCGCCGGCCATGATCGTGTCGGTGACGACGGTCCGGAGCCCGAGCTCGCGGATCTGGGGCTCGAGCGCGGCGTCGAGCGAGTCGAGCACGAAGACGTCGGCGATGCCGGTGTACTGCCGCGCGACGCCGAGCGCGCTCGCCTCGTGCCCGAGCGAGACGAGCATTCGATCCGCCGGCCCCTTCAGCGCCACGCCGCCGACGATTCCCGAGACCGCCACCACGGGCGCGCCACGGGAGCGTGCCGTCTGCAGGCCCGCCTCGATGCCGGCGACGGACAGGATCGGACGGACGGACACGAACGGGTTCGAGGGCGCGATCACGATCGCCTCGGCCGCCTCGAGCGCCGCATCGACCTCGCGCGTCGAGTGGGCCTCGTCGATCCCGACGAACCGCAGGTCGCGGACCTCCGGCTCCTGGTGGAGTCGGACGAAGTAGTCCTGAAAGGGGAGCCACCCGTCCTCGGTCAGCACCTCGGTCCGCACGGGCTGGTCGGACATCGGCAGGATCACGGAGCGAACCCCGAGCGCGTGCTGCAGGTCGCGCGCGATCTCGGTCGGTCGGTCGCCCCGTCGGAGGCGCGCCGTGCGGACGATGTGCGTCGCCAGGTCGCGGTCGCCGAGCCGGAACCAGGTCTCCTCGCCGTAGCGCTCGAGCATCTCCGACGCTGCGAAGGTCTCGCCGGCGATGCCCCAGCCCCACTCGCGGTTGTCGATCCCGGCGAGCGTGTACATGACCGTGTCGTGGTCCGGCGAGACGAGCAGGCCGTGGCGCTCGACGTCGTCGGCGGTGTTGACGACGACGACCAGCCTCGAGCCGAGGTGTTCCTGGAGCCCATGCGCGAGCTTCGCCCCGCCGACGCCGCCGGCAAGGAGCACGACCGGAGAGCTCATCTAGAGGCGGATGGTGTCACAGGCGATCCGGCCCGCCGAGCGTCGATGAAGATGGTGACGCGGCGCACCGCGATCGGGAACGGTGCAAGACACATTTCCAAGCCCCGGGGTACGCTCGGTGCTAGACGTGCTGTGTTCGCCGAAGCGACTTCGGCAAGCAGCGCCACAGGGGAGTGCAACCTCGCCGCCGCGGTCCGTTGGATGGGGGCCAGAGGCCCGAAGCCGGACGGCGCGGTTCGCTCGCACATTGCCAAGTCGGGGCTTGCGAGATCAGGAGGACCGCGAGCCACCAACCGCGCCATCCGGTTGAGTTTCGCCCTCGAGGATTGCAACCAAGGGCTCGACCTTCTGAGCCGCGCATTCCCTCGGGCGACTTGTGCATTCGCAGGAGGAAGGAATGCTTCGTCGGAAGCCAAGTTTGCGATCGAGGCTGGCCGCATTGGTCGGCTCGATACTTCTGCTCCCGAATCTCTTGGTCGTCACCGGGGTCTACGCCGCTGGAGGTGACGACACCCCGACCCTGCAGCCTGGCACCAGGCCGCCGGTGGTCAGCGAGGAGGACGAGCAAGAGTTGCTCGCCCGTGACCTCGAATTCATCCAGAACCGCCTCGCCGGCGACCGGCCATTGACGGTCTCGGAAGCCGGCCAGATGCGATCTGCCGCCGCGCACGCGGCGCAGGTCATCCGCAAGGAAGGCCCCGCCACGCCCGGACCGGCGACCTTCGCCGGCGCCTGGAGCCAGATCGGGCCGAACCCGATCGTCCAGGTCACGCGCAGCACCCCGATCTTCACCGCCATGTCCGGCCGCATCGGCGCGCTCGCCATCCGGAGCAACGGCGACATCATCCTGGGCGGCGCCCAGGGCGGGCTGTGGATCTGGAACGCCACGAGCGGCACCTGGTCGTCGACCAACGATAGCCAGGACACCCAGGCAATCGGCGCGCTGGCAACTGCGCCGAGCAACGACGCGATCGTCTACGCCGGGACCGGCGAAGGCGCCCTCTCGGGCGACAGCTACCTCGGCAACGGCGTCTACAAGAGCTCTGACGGCGGCCACACTTGGGTCCACGTCGGCAGCGACTACTTCGTGAGCGTCTCGGTCGCGCGGCTCGTCGTCGACCCGACCAATCCCAACCACCTGTGGGCCGCGGTGATCCGTGGCCGCGGTGGCAAGCAGCGAGTCACCCCGGCCCTGCACTCGCGGTTCGGGCTGTGGGAGTCGTGGGACGGCGCCAACACGTGGACACTCCGCAAGGAGGCCAAGTCCGAGAACAACGGCGCGACCGACATCGAGATGGATCCGCAGAACCCGCAGGTGCTGTACGCCTCGTTCTGGCAGGACGCCATCTACAAGAGCACCAACGGTGGGGCGACGTGGGCCACGGCCATGACCGGTCTGCCGCCCAGCGGCGGCGCCGGCCTCGCAGCGGCGCGCTACTCGCTGTCCATCTCCCACCCGGCCGGCCAAGGTGCCGTCCTGTACGTGGGCTACCCGGCGCTCGACGCCACCGGCGACTCGCCGTCACGCGTCTTCAAGTCGACGAACAACGCGGCCAGCTGGTTCGAGCTGCCCACCGGTACGGGCGCGGACTCGGTCGAGGACTACTGCGGCGAGCAGTGCTCGTACGACAACGTCATCGAGGCCGATCCGACCAACCCGAACATCGTGTTCGCGGCAGGGCAGTTCAACTACGGCATCGGCTCCGGCGGAATCTTCCGCTCCGATGACGGCGGCCAGACGTGGAAGAACCTGGGCTGGGACCAGCACCCGGACTTCCATGCGCTGGCGATGAACCCGGCCAACACGGCGCAGGTCGTGATGGGCAATGACGGCGGCGTGCGCTTCAGCGCAGACCGCGGCGGCCGGCCGAACGCGAGCGACCCGCTCAGCGCGGCCGACTGGATCAACCTGGACGGCAACGTCAATCCGGCCAATGCCGTGGTCTCCCCACCGCGGACCAATCTGTCGATCGCGCAGTTCACCTCGATCGCGATCGATCCCACCACAGCGCCGGGCGCCGACGGCCTCCGGATCTGGGGTGGTACGCAGGACAACGGCACGCTCCGCAAGTCGGTCAACAGCCAGACCTGGTTCGACGTCGCCAGCGGCGACGGCGGCCAGGTGCTCGTCGACCCGACGAACGGCAACTACGTGTACGGCACGTTCTTCGGCATCTCGCCGTACCGGTACACGGACGGCGGCGCCTCATTCTTCAGCCAGCAGAGCATCACCAAGGGGATCAACCTGGCCGACAGGTCGGAGTTCTACATCCCCTGGACGATGAATCAGCTGAACCCGAACCAGCTGTTCCTTGGTACGTTCCGGGTCTACCGGACCAACAACGCCAAGGCGACGTCGGCCGGCAACGTCAAGTGGACCGCGATCAGCCCTGACCTCACGACCGGCTGTGCCGGCGCGGCGCCGAACGGCGCCCGCGGCTGCCTCGTCAGCACCATCGGTGTGGGCGGCGGCACCGCTATCTACGTCGGCACGGACGACGGCAAGCTCTGGCTCAGTCCCAACGCGCAGACGGCCGGCTCACCGAGCTGGACCGAGATCGACAAGGGCGGCATCCAGCAGGGTGGCCTCCCGAACCGGCCGGTCGCCTCGATCGCCGTCGATCGCAGCAACTACCGTATCGCGTACGTGGCCTATAACGGCTTCAACGCGGCGACCCCGAGCTCACCGGGTCACGTCTTCAAGACGACCGATGGTGGCGCCCACTGGGCGAACATCAGCGGCAACCTCCCGGATGCTCCGGTCAACTCGATCCTCCTTGACCCGTCGTTCCCGAACACGCTGTACGCCGGCACCGACGTCGGCGCGTTCGTGAGCTACGACGCCGGCGGCCATTGGACTCACCTCGGGACGGCCAACAGCTTCCCGCTGGTGCAGATCTGGCAGCTCGACCTCGACCCGAGCCACCGCCTCATCGCGGCCGGCACGCACGGTCGAGGCGCCTTCCGGATGGCCGACACGATCGCCGCCCCTGCGATGGTCGTGTCAAAGGTCGACGCGGGGATCCCCGTCGGCAACGGCACGAATCTCGACTACACGATCACGGTCCGGAACATCGGCAACGCCGCTGCGACGGGCGTGACCGTGACCGATCCCGTGCCGGCCAGCACGTCCTTCGTGTCGGCCGACAACGGCGGCAGCTCGAGCAACGGGACGATCACCTGGAGTGGCCTCAGCCTCGCTGCTGGCGCCAGCGTCGACCTGCACTTCCGCGTCAGCATCGCGCAGGCGCTCAAGAAGCAGATCAAGTCGATCACCAACGACGGGATCGTCGTGACCTCAGCGGAGGGCCCCGGAACCACCGGCAGCCCGACCATTACCCCGATCGCCCCGGCGAACGCCGTGAGCGTCACGCCGGTTAACCCGAATGGGGCAGCCCGCGCTGGAACCAGCGTGAGCTACCACGTCGACGTCAAGAACCTCGGCTACCTCAGCGACTCGTTCAACCTGTCGGCTACGGGGACGTACGCCGCCGCGATCTTCGCGAGCGACTGCAGCACCTCGATCACGTCGACCGGCACGATGTCGCCGGGTGCCACCGTGGACGTGTGCGTCACCGTCACAGCTCCGGGCAGCGCCAGCAATGGCGACACGGACGTGACGACGGTGACCGCGACGTCGACCGGCAACCCGAGCGTGTCCGCGAGCGCCGGCCTGACCACCACCGCGGTGACGGTCGACACCCTGCTCGTTGACGGCGACGGCAACATCCCGGACGTCCAGGGCGCGTACTCCACCGCTCTGACCACGGCCGGTATCGGCTTTGGGACGTGGGATCTGGCCGCCGAGCCGACCCTTCCGGTCGGGCTCCTCGATGCCTACAAGAACATCGTCTGGTTCACGGGCAACTCATACCCGGGTCCGATCCTGCCGTACGAGGCCGACCTCCAGTCGTTCCTCGACGGCGGTGGCCGGCTCCTGATGAGCGGCCAGGACATCCTCGACCAGGCGGCAGGGACGACGGACTTCGTCCACGACTACCTGCACATCACCTGGGACGGGACCGAGACCCAGAACGACAAGGCGACGGCTGCCGTCCACGGCGTGGCCGCCACGCTGAGTGACGGGATCACCTCGATCGCGCTCGATCACTCCGTGCTCGGCGCGGCCTTCGAGGATCGGATCACGCCGAACGGGACGGCGGTGGGCAACTTCACCGACGACTCCGCGGCGACCGATGCCCTGCAGGTCGACACCGGCACGTACAAGGTCGTGTTCCTTGCCTTCCCGCTCGAGGCCTACGGCACGGCGGGCGACAAGGCCGATCTCGTGACCCGCGTCTTCGACTTCTTCGCCGGTCCCTAGGCTCCGCCAGGACCAGCAACCCGGACGAGGGGTGGGCCACCGGCCCACCCCTCGTTCTTTGTGTCTGCCGAGACCACGGCGACGGTTGTTGCGACTGAGTCTCAGTATCTGTTAGATTCCTCGGCGCGATGGTTACTGCAGCAGACGTCACCGGGGCCCTGGAGCAGGGCGGCTATCGACTGACGGCGCCACGCCGCGCCCTCGCCGGGCTCGTGGCGAGCCGGGAGGGCCACTTCACCGCGGACGACCTCCTCGACATCGCCCGCAGGCGTCGCCTCGGGCTGGGGCGGGCGACGATCTTCCGCGCGCTGGACGTCCTCACCGAGCTCGGCGTCATCGAGCGGCTCGACCTTCCTTCCGGTGAGCACGCCTTCGTTGCCTGCCAGCCCGCGCATCACCATCACGTCATCTGCGCGGCATGCGGTCGCGCCACATGGGTCGCAGACCACGGTCTCGAGCGGGTCGCGGCCGAGATCGGGCGCGAGACCGGGTATCGGATCGCGGCGCATCGGCTCGAGCTCTTCGGGGTCTGTCCCGATTGCCAGGCTGCCGGCAGGGACTCGTGATCGCGCCAAGATTGCTCCGGGGCATCGGCATGGCCGCCCTGGCGCTGGCGCTCGCGGGGTGCCGACCGACAGGCGCCTCGTCGCCCGGGACCTCCCTGGCGGTCGTCACGACGACGTCGGTGTTCGCGGACATGATCCAGAACGTTGGCGGCGCCCACGTGACCGTCACCCCGCTCGTCCCGCGCCACGCGGACGTCCACACGTTCCAGCCTTCGCCGGCAGACGTGCGGGCGGTCGCGGGCTCCCGGCTGCTGGTGATGAACGGGCTCGGCCTGGACGACTGGCTGCGTGACCTGATCGTCAACGCCGCCGCGACGGGGACGCCGCTCATCGAGCTCGGTCCCGGCCTGACCGGCGTCGAGCTGCTGCCCGGCGAAGCGGCAGGTAAGCAGAACCCCCACCTGTGGATGGCAGTGCCCTACGCCGAGGGCTATGTGGCCGAGATCGAGCGCGCGCTGGCGACCGCAGACCCCGCGAACGCGGCTGCCTACCAGGCGAATGCAGATGCCTATCGAACTCGCCTCGACGCGCTCGACGCGCGCATCCGCGCGAAGATCGGCACGATCCCACCCGCCGAGCGGCGACTCGTCACGTTCCACGACGCGTTCCCGTACTTCGCCCGGGAATACGGCCTCCAGATCGTTGGTGTCGCCGTCGAGGCGCCGGGGCAGGATCCGAGTGCCGCCGAGATCGCCGCCTTGATCGACGCGATCAAGGCGGCCCATGTCAAGGCCATCTTCAGCGAGGACCAGTTTCCGACGAAGCTCGTCGACCAGCTGGCGGCCTCCACGGGAGCGAAGGTCGTCTCGAACCTGTACGACGACTCCCTGGGTGACGCGCCGGTGACGAGCTACGAGGCGCTCATGGACTGGGACGTCGACCAGCTCGTCGCAGCACTGCACTGATGGCGGGTCCGTCGCCCAGCGGCGTGACGCCGGCAACGCGCCCGACGCCTGCAACCGGCACCGCCGAGGCAAGCGTGCGGGGGGAGCCCGCGATCGAGCTGCGCGGCGTGACGGTGGGCTACGACGACGTGATCGCCCTCGACGGCGTCTCCCTCGAGATCGGCCGCGGGTCCCTCGTTGCCATGTTCGGGCCGAACGGTGGCGGCAAGACGACCCTGCTCAAGCTGATCGGTGGGCTGCTCCGGCCGTGGACGGGCTCCGTGCAAGTGCTCGGCGGCGCCCCGGCCGACGTTGCCCGGCGCATCGCCTACGTGCCGCAGGCCGAGCTCGTCGACTGGTCGTTTCCGGTCAGCGTGTGGGACGTCGCCATGATGGGGCGCTTCGCCCGGTTGGGACCGTTTCGCCAGCCGGGATCGCCGGATCGCGCCGCCGTGGCCGCCGCGTTGGACCGCGTCGGCATGGGCGGGCTGGCGGGTGTCCAGATCGGCCGGCTCTCGGGCGGGCAGCGCCGGCGGTCCTTCCTCGCCCGGGCGATCGCCGCCGAGGCGGACCTGTACCTCCTCGATGAGCCCGTGACCGGCGTCGACGTCCCGACCCAGGAAGACCTGATGGAGCTGCTCGCTGGCGAGGCGGCCGCGGGCCGGACCGTCATCGCGACCACCCATGACCTCGCCGCGGCGAGCCGCCACTTCGAGCGGGTGGTCGGGATCAACCGGCAGGTCCACGCCGACGGACCCGTGGCGCTCCTGAATGACCCGGAGGTCCTTGCCCGGACCTACGGCGGCCACCTCCTCGTCGTGGGCGAGCGCGGCGTCCTCCTCGACGACGCCCACCACCATGACTCGGAGCGTGGCGTGGAGCGGCACTTCCATGACCCCGGCGCCAGGCGATGAACCCCCTCGACCCGCTCCTCGAACCGCTCGCGTTCGCGTTCTTCGTTCGCGCGCTGTTCGCGGCGGTCATCGTCGGCGTCGTGTGTGCCGTGGTCGGCAGCTACATGGTCCTGCGCGGGCTGGCGTTCATGGGCGATGCGCTCAGCCACTCCGCGTTCCCCGGCGTGGTCGCCGCATACCTGCTCAAGGGGCCGTTCTACGTCGGCGCGGCGGTCGCCGCGGTCGGCACGGCATTGACCATCGGCTGGGTCACCAGGCGAGGCCATCTCCGCAGTGACACCACGATCGGCGTGCTGTTCGCAGGCATGTTCGCCCTCGGGGTGTTCCTGTTCAGCCGGATCCCGAACTACGTGGGCGACCTGTTCGGCTTCCTGTTCGGCGAGATCCTCGGGATCGGCGAGGGCGACCTGATCGCGCTCACGACGCTCGCCGTGCTCGTGCTGCTCGTCGTGGCGATCTTCTGGAAGGAGCTCCTGTACGCGACGTTCGATCCCCTCGGCGCCGCCGCGGCCGGCCTGCCGGTCGGCCGCCTCGATTACGTCCTCCTCGCCGTGATCGCCCTGACCATCGTCGTGAGCCTGCAGGCGGTCGGGATCATCATGGTCGTGGCCATGCTGGTGACGCCACCGGCGATCGGTCAGCTGCTGGCAACCAGCTTTGCCCGGCTGGTCGCCATCGCGATTGCCGTCGGCGTGGCCGGTCCGGTGCTCGGGCTGTACCTGAGCTACTGGCTCGACGCCGCGACCGGTGCCACGATCGTGCTCGTCGAGACGGCTGCCTTCGGCCTCGCGCTTGCGTTCACGAGCCTGCGCCGGACCGCTGTGAGGCGATCGATCGTCCCGTCGGCGTAGTCTGCGGAGCCGTGTGAGGCACATCCTGATAGGCACCTGGCGCATCGACCGAACCCAGCGGCTCGGCTGGGCCTGCGTCGGGATCGGTCTGGTCGCGGCCGTCGTCGTCCAGGCAACGCGTCCGCTGCCTGCTCCGCCGCTCTACGACGGCGTCCTCGTGGTCGAGCCGTACGTGTGGCTCGACCCGCCTCCGGGTCAGCTCCCGGGCGCAAAGCCTGCTACCGCCACGATCCCCGTCGAGGACGGGCTGAGCGATCCGCTCGCCGTCGCCACCTCCGAGTCGCCGCCCCAGGTGCAGCTGCTGGCATCGAGCGGCGGGCTCAGGATCCTCCCGACGGCGACGTCGATCACGGTCACCATCACGCCGATCGCCTCGCCATCGGCGCCCGCGGGCTCATACATCGACGGCAATGCCTACCGGGTCGACGTCGTCGACCAGGCCGGCAACCCGATCACG
>Ga0070696_100003754_pt1 | contig 10145 bp, 7 predicted proteins | sample KBSK1253metaG_FD_65474 | JGI IMG/M metagenome (GOLD analysis project Ga0070696, IMG submission 65474) | Corn, switchgrass and miscanthus rhizosphere microbial communities from Kellogg Biological Station, Michigan, USA - KBS K1-25-3 metaG | ecosystem: Host-associated > Plants > Roots >... | reverse complement strand
TGTCCGCAGTGCTTGCATCTCTGCGGTCATACGGTCGCGATCTCCCGGACCCGCGGACGCCATCTGCTGCGCCAGCGCGCCGACGCGCACAGTCGCAGGTCGAGCGACGATCAGTGAAAGCAGGAATGCAACAATCGCCGCGATAGCGGCCACTGCGTACGTCTTCCCGCTGATCAACGTGAAGTAGTGCCGCGAGAATCCTCCGGACGCGATCATGAGGAGCCGCGCGCCCGAGAGGATCGTGAGGATCGCGACCGTGGGAAGCACGACGAAGTACCGGCGCTTCGTGAGATTCGCGATGATCTGTCCCGCAGCGGGCCCAGCCGACGCCATAGCCGGGAGCAAAAAGAACGTCGTGAATAACCCGCTGCCGACCCAGAAAACACCGCCGAGGATATGGATCAGACGCAGCACCAATAGCTCACCGTGCATGGAGTCTCCTGGGAGTTGAATGACGAATGGCTTCGGCGCTACTATCTATATCCCCCCAAAGGACAGCGCTATTCGGCTCCGGACAGCGATCCTGTGCACCGCCATCGTCGCGGCGTGCATCGAGCGTGGATCGAAGCGCAGCGTCTACGACAGCTCGAGCGCGGACGTGATGCCGGCCGATGCGAGTGAGCGGATCATCGCCACTACGCTAGGCGACGATCACGCCTGCGCCCTTTCATCGTATGGTTCTGCATTCTGTTGGGGCCGACATGACTCGTGGATTCTGGGCGCCGACGACACGTCGGCAAGCGTGGTGCGCGTCGCTGGTGATCGCCGCTTTTCCGACATCGCGGCGGGGTCGTCGTTCACCTGCGCGGTCGACGTCGAAGGACTGGCGTTCTGCTGGGGAGGCGGCCAGAGAGGCGAGCTCGGCGGGGGTTCGTATTTCGACGTTGCTGTTGAGCCGCAGCCGGTGGCAGGCGATCATCGATTCACGACGATCACCGCGGGCAGCCGGCATGCGTGCGCGATCGACGTCGCCGGCGCCGCGTGGTGTTGGGGCGACAACAGCTATGGCCAACTCGGGGACGGCTCCGTCAAGTATGCGTCGAGTCCGATACGCGTATCCGGCGGCCACATCTTCATGCAGCTCGCCGCCGGCGCGGAGTCCAACACCACATGCGGCGTCACGACCGACGGCGCCGGCTTCTGCTGGGGAGAGCGTCAGGCCTTCAATAATCGCGGTCCGTTCACGCGCGGTGATAGCGCGGCGGAACGAATGGAGTTGGTCAGCGCGGGACCGGAGAAAGTCCCGACGCTGTCGCGATTGCGCGTGATCGATCCCGGAACCGACGCGGCGTGCGCGCTGGACAGCCGCGGCTATGTCTACTGCTGGGGAAGCAACGCCCTTGGACAGTTGGGGCTCGGCTATCCCGCGAGGGATACGCTGATTCCGACTCCCTCGCAGCGCGTGGCGAGCGACGAGCAGTTTGTGTCGCTCTCCGTTGGCGACGGGAGGGCATGCGCCGTCTCGCGCAAGTCGGCGACGTACTGCTGGGGCTCGGCGGCGGGACAGATGCTCGGCGTTAAACCCGACGACAGCTGCGGCACTCGCCTGATCGCGTGCGCAAGGAGTCCGGCGCTCGTGCGCGACGCGTCCCTCACCCAGATCGCTCTCGGTCCGCACGATCGGATCTGCGGCGCCGGCCGCTATTCGACGGCTCCGGCGTATTGCTGGGGGCGCGATTTCAAGAATTCCTCCCTTCAGGTTCCACAGCCGAGAGTCGTCGCGCTTTGGCAGTCGGAGCTCGCCGGGACGCAGGGCGGGCGGTAGAGCCTCTCCCGATACTTCCAGGATCTCAGCGATCCGTGAAGATCTCAACGGCGTCGGTCATCGGAGCTCTCAAGGGCGTCGATCATCGGAGCCCTCAGCGGCGTCGGTCATCGCGGAGGACGCGGAATACGCGGAGACCGCACACGGACAACCCAAAGGCCTTGGTTTGCTTCGCGTGGCGCTCGAGTCTGTCTTTCGAAGAACAATACAATTGCTTTATCTGCGTGTCGTCAGCGTGTTCTGCGTTATCTGTGATGAACGGAATAACTCAGAGCCGGATGGGGCGTGCCGTTTGATCACCCAGCGGTTGATGGTTGGGACGGAACTAACAGCGCCGCTGCGATGGTGAGCGCGCCGTCGACGCAAAGAATCGCGACGGGCGGGATGAAGCCGAAGTAGATCAGCTGCAGCAGAGCGCATCCGAAAGCGAACAGGCCGGAGAAAACCAGCGTCATCATGCGATGGTTGGTCGGCGACGCCTTCGCATTCGCGAAAATGATGAGTCCGACGATGATCAGCGCGAGCGAGAATCCCAGCCAGAGCATCGGCACTACTGGATGGAGCTCAGGCGGTCCGGACTTCGCGAGCGCGGTGACGTCCCGATACGCCGACGTGTGAAGCGCCGCGGTAAAGAAGAACGCCAGCGCAGCGATTCGCGCGAGCACGATGGAACGATTCAAGGGCGGAGCTCCAGCGATGTGGCTCTGCGTTTCGGAGTCGCGAATCCCTTGACGTACTTCTGGTTCGCCTTTGTCGTGTACTTCGATGCATACCCGGCGTCGATGGCGTCGTTGAGCTTTTCGCCCTTCGACGGAAGCGCGCGGACGGGATGCTCTTTGTCGTTCACCAGGATCGCGCCCTCTTTGTTCTCGAGGAACGCTCGATACCACCCCGACGCCTTGTCATTCCAGGGGCGGACGAAAACGCGGTCTTCGACCACTACTACCCAGACCGGTGTGAAGCGATGCTCGTCGCCGGCACGAAGGTAGAAGTACTTGGTGCCGTCGATCGCCCTCAGAATCGACGGCGGAAAGCGCGCGCTCACTTCTTTTTGGAGTTCTTCTTCCAACAGATGGGACAGTGCGCGCCGCGATACTTATGACCGCGGGAGCAGGTCTTCCAGCCGCCCTTGTTTGGTTTCGCCATTCCGGTTTCTCAGCGCAGGCAGGTTATCGCGGATGACGCGGACAACGCGGAGCTTGCACGCGGAAAACTGCCTAATGAACGCCTGGTTTGCGAGCGTTCGAGTAGACGAGGCGCTTGTAGCTAGGCTTTGGGCCAAAGTTCAGAAGAAGGCCAACCTCGATATTCGTGGCTCTCAAATAGTTCAGGAGTTGGCGCTCATCTGCCTCGAATAGGGCATTGTTGGCCTTGACCTCGACGAGAACGCATTGAGCGACTAGCAAATCGAATCTATAAGAACCGACTGGCAGTCCCCGATAGTGAATCTCTACAGGAACTTCTCGACTTACTGTCAATCCTCTACTGGTCAGTTCGATCGCGAGAGCATTCTTATAGGGCGACTCCAGAAAGCCGTAACCCAAGTCTCCATACACCTGAAAGAAAGACCCCAGGATCTTCTCAGAGATGTCACCATGCAGTAACGAAGTTGAAGTTGCAGTCATCCGCGTTTCCTCCGCGTGGTCCGCGCGGTCCGCGATGAACTTCGCCGCTGAGAGGCATGGATGAGGCACGTTTTCGATGCGCACCTGACCCAACTACTGCACTAGAACGCCGTGCTCGGCCTCAGACTTTCGTCCAGATTCTCGTCTCGAGATCCAGCGTCTCCACCAGTCGCTCGGCGAGATTCACGACGGCCACGAGATCACCGAGCGCCGTCTCCGGCGTGATCGCGCTTCCGAAGAGCGCGGCCTCGAAACGGTCCTCGTTCTGGGGCACCGCCACATACAATGAGTTCTTCGAGAAGCACAGCCGCAGCTGGCCTCCGAGCAGGGCCTGCGCCTCCATCACGAGCTCCATGAGCTTCGGCGTGATGATGTATCGCGCTTCCTGATCGTTGGTCGAGTAGACGCTGAAGAGCTTCTCGAAATCCGGGTTCTCGAGCATCACCATCTCTTTCTTGCGTCGAGTTCGCGACTCGCCCAGCAAACCGCCGAGGATCTGACCCTCGCGATCGGGCACGACCACGGTGTGGCCCTGAAAGTTCTTGTTGAAGTCGAGCTTGACGACCAGCCCTTTGAAGATGATCGACTGCGTGTCGCCGCCGACTCCTCCCCGATTTCTCCCCACCCACGCGGCGATCAGCGCCAGTCCCATGAATCCGCCCGCGGACCAGGCAAGCCGGCTGCGGTTCGACCGCTCGCGACGCTTCGCCAACACCTCGTGCAGGGCGTACTTCACCGCGTTCTTCTGGCCGGAGACTTCATCCTCGCTCTTCCAGCTGTGGGGCGACTCGTTGAACAGGTCCATCGCCTCGAACTGCTGCTGCGATAGACTCGACACCGGTTTGTAGGACAACCCGCGGCCGAGCGATTGCACGATTCGGCGGACGACGATGCCCTTGTAGCTGGACGCGAGCTCCTTGCGCGCCTGGTTGGTGAAATAGGCGAAGACGAGAATCGCGACTACGATCGGGAACCGCGGATCTCCTCCACCCAAGAGCATCCAAAGGACGCCAGCGCCACCGCCGCAACAGATGGCGATGGTGATCACGCGCTTACGCAATCGGGAGACTTCGGCGTTCACGAAGTTGCACCCGGCCTGGACCTTCGCGCGCGTCGCGGCGTCGAGGCTGCTGATCCGGCCTATCGCGGTGCTCACGCCTTGAACAGCCCTCGGATGTCGACGTCACCGCGCTTCGCGACGTCGGCGACGAACATGGTCCGCGTCCCGAAATTCATGCTGCCGGCGACGATCGAGCTGGGAAATGTCTGGACGGCGTTGTTGTAATCCGTCACGGCCGCATTGTAGCTGCGCCGCGCGGCCGCGAGCTGCTCTTCGACTTCGTTCAGCGAGCGTTGGAGCTGCACGAACGTGTCGCTGGCCTTGAGCTGGGGATAGTTCTCCATCGTCACGTTGAGTTGCCCCATCGCGCGCGTGAGATCGTTGTCCGCCTTGATCTTGTCCGTGGGATTCGCGCTGGACACCGCCTTCTGCCGCAGGCGAACGATGTCCTCGAGCAGTGAGCGCTCGTGTCCCATGTACTGCTTCACCGTCTCCACGAGTTTCGGGATGAGGTCGTACCGCTGGGTGAGCTGCACTTCGATGGTGCTGTACGCCTGGTCCACGCGATTGCGACGGCGGACGAGCGAGTTGTAACCGCTCGCGCCGAGGATTCCGAGGATGATGATCCCGCCGAGGATCCACATGTGAGTTCTGAGCTCCCCTGTCAGGGTACGGGTTTGTCCGTCTCGTCACGCTCGGCCGTGTTACCGCGCACCGCGGTCCACACGAGTCCCACGACGATGAGGACCGCGATGGCGCCGAACGCCTTGGGCGCCATCGCGCGGACGTCCTTCTCGGGAACGGCTTTGGTTACCCAGAGGAGCGCCAATCCCGCGAAGACGATCAGCGCGCCGGCAAACCCAAGCTTTGCAATGCGCATGGCTGGTGAGGGAAGGAGTCGAGTCTGACTTACTGTTGCCGCCGCCGACCGCCGGCGAACGTCAGCTGATTACGGCGCCGTTGCCAGTGAGCGAAGCTTGGCCCGTACGTGCCGCGCGCTGACCATCGCACGAGCGGCGACGAGCTCCGCCGTGCGCCCTTCGCGCCGACAGAACGAGTACAGTCGTCGGCACAAACACGACGAAGCGAGCTGTACCCCCGCAACGCTCTGCCTGAGCGATTCAGTTGGATTTCGCGCGGGCCGGCAGGACGTGATGTTCGCGAGCAACACATAGCCCTACGAGCTGTGGCGAAAATGCGACGCCTCTCGGCGGATTAGCACGTCGCCGCATTCGAAATCGAGCGTAAGTCGTTGCCGCTCATCAGGTAACACCGATGCCCATGATGAATGTCACAGGGCACACGCCTTCCATAGATGCGGCGCACGAGCTTGGGTTGTAAACAGATGTATCCGGCAGAAGGGCGGGCATGTCAGGTTCGCGGTCCCATCGGGCGCCTCATTTTCTTGTTTTGGCGATTTCATTCGCGGCGTCGCTCACGTGCGTGCGCGCGGATTCAGCCACGGGGACGTCGCGTTTGGGCGAGGAGGTTGCGCCATCCGGCAGCGACAGCTCAGCGGCATTCGTGTCACCGGCAGTCTTCGTTGTTCTCGATGCCGCAAGTCTCGATATCGGTGATGAGACGACGGCGCGAGTAAATGCGACCGAAGCGCCCGCCAGAGTGCGAGCGCGTCAGGGACGAAGCGTCGACTGGAGCTCGAGCAACACGGCCGTCGCCACGGTGAACCCGCGAACTGGCGTTGTACGAGGCGTGGGAGTCGGATCAGCCGACATCATCGCGACGATGAAGACCTCGAGCGGGCGAGCGCCAATTGTGGTTCGGCACATCCCCGTTGCCGCCGTCAGCGTTGCGCTGGCGGTTTCCACGATAGACGTGGGCGCGTCGACGATGGCTGCGGCAGTCTTGTGCGACGCCGCAGGAGACACGTTGAGCAGGCGCGCCATCACATGGACCTCCAGTGATCCCGCAGTCGCGTCCGTGGACGAGACGACCGGCCGGGTTCTGGGAGTCTCGGATGGAACCGCAAACATCATCGCGTCGAGCGAGGGCTTCAGCGGCCACGCATCGGTTGTAGTCCACTCGCAGGTGGTTTCGGTATCCGTCACTGTCGCCGCGTCGAATCTGTTCGTCGGCGGAACGACACCGGCCGTCGCGATCGTGCGCAACAGCAGCAATCAACCCCTCTCGGGGCGTGTCGTCAGTTGGAGCACCACCAATGCTGCGGTCGCGAGCGTCGATGCGACCACCGGCATTGTCACGGCGGTTGGCGCGGGCGCCGCGGTGATTCGCGCAATGAGCGAAGAGGTCATTGGCGAAGCCGGCGTGACGGTGGCTCGACTCCCGGTGGCATCTGTAACCGTCACGTTGAATGCCTCGACCATCGTTGCGGGCAGCTCGACGAGGGCCAACGCCGTCACACGTGACGCTGCGAATGTCGTGCTGACGGAGCCCGCCGTGGCGTGGAGCTCGAAGAATACCGCGGTCGCCACGGTGAACGCTTCGACAGGAGAAGTGACCGCGGTCGCTCCTGGCACCGTGGCCATCGTCGCCACCAGTGAAGGCATCTCCGGCGAGGCGGTCCTGACGGTGACGCCCGTCCCCGTTGCCTCCATCGCCGTGAGCCTGAATGCGACGTCGATCGTGGTCGGCGCGTCGGCCCTGGCGTCGGCAATCACCCGGGACGCGAGCAACAATGCTCTCACCGGCCGCTCGATCATCTGGAGCTCGAGCAATCCCGCCGTCGCTACGGTCGATGCAGCGAGCGGTGCCGTGACCGGCGTGACCGAAGGGACGGCAACCATCATCGCCACGAGCGAGGGCGTTACGGGGCAAGTAGCGCTCACCGTGACTCGAAAGCCGGTGGCAGCCGTCGTTGTGAGCCTCGGCGCGTCGACCTTGCAGACGGGTCAGACCACGAGCGCGACCGCGGTGACACGGGACGCGTCGAATGCCGTGCTATTGGGACGTGCCGTCGTCTGGAGCTCGAGCAATTCAGCTGTGGCTACCGTCAACGCCTCCACGGGCGAAGTGACCTCGGTCGCTCCGGGCACGGCGAACATCATTGCCACGAGCGAGGGGATCGCGGGACAGGCCTCTCTCGTGGTGACTCCGGTGCCGGTGGCTTCAGTGACGGTCACGCTGAATGCGTCGACGATCATCGCGGGCGCAACGACGACCGCGGCAGCGGTCACCCTCAGCGCGTCGAATGCGGTGCTGCCGGGCCGCGCGGTGGTGTGGAGCTCGAGCGACGCGACGGTCGCGACAGTCAATGCTGCGACCGGCGTTGTCACAGCGGTCGCTCCGGGCTCGGCGAACATCGTCGCGACGAGCGAGGGCGTCAGCGGTGCGGCCGTGCTGACCGTGACGGCAGTCCCAGTGGCCTCGATCGCCGTGAGCCTGAGTGCGACACCGATCGTGGTCGGCGGCTCGGCCACGGCGTCGGCGATCGCCCGGGACGCGAGCAACAACGCCCTCACCGGACGTTCGATCGCGTGGAGCTCGAGCGATCAGGCAGTGGCGACAGTCGACGCTGCGACCGGCGTTGTGACAGCCGTCGCTCCGGGGACGGCGAATATCATCGCGACGAGCGAGGGTATCGCAGGACAGGCCCCGCTCTTGGTGATCCCTGTGCCGGTCGCCTCAGTAACGGTCACGCTGAATGCGTCGACGATCATCGCCGGTGCAACCACGACTGCGGCCGCCGTCACCCTCAGCGCGTCGAACGCCGTGTTGACGGGCCGCGTCGTGGTCTGGAGCTCGAGCAACGCGGCGGTAGCGACAGTTGATCCTGCCACCGGGGTTGTGACAGCGGTCGCTCCGGGCACGGCGAATATCGTCGCGACGAGTGAAGGCGTCAGCGGCGCGGCCGTGTTGACCGTGACGGCAGTCCCAGTGGCCTCGATCGCCGTGAGCCTGAGTGCGACACCGATCGTGGTCGGCGCCTCGGCCACGGCGTCGGCGATCGCCCGGGACGCGAGCAACAACGCCCTCACCGGACGTTCGATTACGTGGAGCTCGAGTGCTCAGGCGGTGGCGACGGTCGACGCCGCCACCGGCGTTGTGACTGCCGTTGCTCCGGGCACGGCGAATATCATCGCAACGAGCGAGGGCATCGGCGGCCAGGCGTCCCTCGTGGTGATCCCAGTGCCGGTGGCCGCGGTAGCGGTCACGCTGAATGCGTCGACGATCATCGCGGGCACGACGACGACCGCGGCAGCCGTCACTCTCAGTGCCTCGAATGCAGTGCTTCCGGGACGCGCGGTGGTGTGGAGCTCGAGCGACGCGGCGGTCGCGACGGTCGATGCTGTGAGCGGTGTGGTCACGGCTGTGGCTCCCGGCACCGCGAACATCATCGGGACGAGCGAGGGGATCAGTGGACAGGCCTCCCTCACGGTCATCCCGCCAGTGGCTTCCGTGGCGGTCACGCTGAATGCCCCGACCATCATCGCGGGCACGACGACGACCGCGACGGCGGTCACCCTCAGTGGCTCCAATGCGGTGCTGTCGGGACGCGCGGTGGTGTGGAGCTCGAGCGACGCAGCCGTGGCGACAGTCGATGCTGCCACCGGCGTTGTGACAGCGGTCGCTCCGGGCTCGGCGAACATCGTCGCGACGAGCGAGGGGATCGGCGGCCATGCCTCCCTCGTGGTGATTCCGGTGCCAGTGGCCGCGGTGACGGTCTCGCTGAATGCGTCGACGATCATTGCGGGTGCCACGACGAGCGCGGCGGCGGTCACCCTCAGCGCCTCCAATGCGGTGCTGTCGGGACGCGCGGTGGTTTGGAGCTCGAGTGATGCCGCAGTGGCGACAGTCGATGCGGCGACCGGCCTGGTGACAGCCGTCGCTCCGGGCACAGCGAACATCGTCGCGACGAGCGAGGGAATCAGCGGCCAAGCGTCGATCGTCGTGACTCCGGTGCCAGTGGCCTCGGTGAGCGTAACACTGAATGCCTCGACGATTATCGCCGGCACAACGACGACCGCGTCGGCGGTCAACCTCAGCGCGTCGAACGCCGTGTTGACGGGCCGCGTCGTGGTCTGGAGCTCGAGCAACGCGGCGGTTGCGACGGTTGATCCCGCCACCGGGGTTGTGACAGCGGTCGCTCCGGGGACGGCGAATATCGTCGCGACGAGTGAAGGCGTCAGCGGTGCGGCCGTGCTGACCGTAACGGCAGTCCCAGTGGCCTCGATCGCTGTGAGCCTGAGTGCGACACCGATCGTGGCCGGCGGCTCGGCCACGGCGTCGGCGATCGCCCGGGACGCGAGCAACAACGCTCTCACAGGACGCTCAATCCAGTGGAGCTCGAGCGATGCGGCCGTGGCGACGGTTAATGCGACCACCGGCGTTGTTACGGGTATAAGCCCGGGGACTGCGAACATCATCGCGACCAGCGAGGGGATCACAGGCCATGCCTCCCTCGTGGTGACGCCGGTGCCGGTGGCTTCAGTAACGGTCACGCTCAATGCCTCGAGCATCATCGTGGGCACGACGACGACCGCCGCAGCCATTACGCTCAGCGCGTCGAACGCCGTGTTGACGGGCCGCGTCGTGGTCTGGAGCTCGAGTGACGCAGCCGTGGCGACCGTGGATGCTGCGACCGGCTTTGTGACAGCGATCGCTCCGGGGTCGGCGAACATCATCGCGACCAGCGAAGGGATCGCAGGTCAAGCGGCGCTCGTGGTGATTCCCGTGCCGGTAGCCTCGGTGACGGTCACGCTGAATGCGTCGACGATCA
>Ga0070696_100003753_pt1 | contig 10149 bp, 10 predicted proteins | sample KBSK1253metaG_FD_65474 | JGI IMG/M metagenome (GOLD analysis project Ga0070696, IMG submission 65474) | Corn, switchgrass and miscanthus rhizosphere microbial communities from Kellogg Biological Station, Michigan, USA - KBS K1-25-3 metaG | ecosystem: Host-associated > Plants > Roots >... | reverse complement strand
ACGTCGTTCACGACGCGATCGCCGATCGTGATGCGGCCGGAGGTCGGCTTCTCCAACCCGGCGACGATGCGGAGGGCCGTCGTCTTTCCGCAGCCGGATGGGCCGACGAGGATCAGGAACTCTCCGTCCTGAACATCCAGCGAGAGGTCGTTCAGGGCGACCGCATCGGCGGAGAACCGCTTCGTCACGTGCTCGAGCTTCACCAGTCCCATGCGTTCAGCCCTTCAGCCCGGTCGTGGCGATGCCGCGGATGAAGTACCGCTGCGCGACGAAGAAGAGAATGAGCACCGGGATCAGGCTCATCACGTTCGCGGCCATGAGGAGGTTCGTGTTCGACGCGTGGGCGCCCTGGAACGTCGCGAGGCCGAGTTGGAGGGTCATGTGATTCGGGCTGAAGATCGTGACGAGCGGCCACAGGAAGTCGTTCCACGTCCAGGTGAACTGGATGACGGCGAGCGTCGCGAGCGCCGGACCGGAGAGCGGCAGCACGATCTTGAACAGGATGCCGAGACGCGAGGCGCCGTCGATGCGCGCCGCCTCCTCGAGCTCGATGGGGAGCGTCCGGAAGAACTGGCGGAGCATGAAGATGCCGAACGCCTCGGTCAGGCTCGGCACGATCAACGCCCCGAGCGTGTCGATCAACCCCAGGCGCTTGACGATCAGGAACGTCGGGATGATCACCACCTGCAGCGGCACCATCAGCGTCGCGAGCACCAGAAGGAACACGACCTCTCGCCCGAAGAACTTGATCCGGGCGAACGCGTACCCGGCGAGCGAGCAGAGCAGCAGGTTCCCTGCCACCGTCGCGGTCGTCACGACCAGGGTATTCGTGAACCACTGTGCGAACGGCGCCTGGCGGAGAACCTCGCCGTAGTTGCTCCACTGCAGGGAGTGCGGCAACAGCACCGGCGGGAAGGTCCGCGTCTCGTTGAGCGTCTCGAAGGACGTCACGATCATCCAGATGAGCGGCAGGATCATCACGAACGCGAGCGGCAGCAACACGAGGTGCCACCAGCTGAAGAGGAAGCGTCGCTTCGGCGGCTCCTCGTCCTCGAGGGGTACACGGATCCGGAAGGCGTCCTCCGCCGATGGAGCCGGGACCGCGCGCGTGTCGCTCATGAGGAGTAGTGCACCAATCGCTTGCCGATGACGAGCTGCACCACGGTGAGCACGAGGATCGCGATGAACAGGACGTATGCGATGGCCGCCGCATAGCCGGCGACGCCCTGGTTGAACGCCAGATCGTAGAGGTAGAACACGACGACGTAGGTCGCCGTTCCCGGCCCGCCGCGCGTGGCGAGGTACACCTCGTCGAATAGCTGCAGCGCGTTGATCGAGGAGTAGATCACCAGGAACAGGGTGACGGGTCCGAGGAGTGGCACCGTGATGTTGCGCAGGATCCCCCAGTGTCCGGCCCCATCGATCTCCGCCGCCTCGAGGAGCTCGCCCGGGATGCCCTGCAGCGCAGCCAGATAGATGATGACGTCGAAGCCGATCCATCCCCAGACCGTGAGGCCCACGATCGAGTAGAGCGCTCCGCTCGAGCTCTCCAGGAAACCCACCGGGCCGAAGCCGAGCCTCGACAGGATCCAGTTGACGATGCCGTACGTGGGGTCGAACAGCCACAGGAAGATGATCACGGTCGCGATCGTCGAGACGACGACCGGCACGAAGAACGCCGTCCGGTACCAGCGGATCCCGCGGATCTTTCGGTTGAGCGCGACCGCCGCGAGCAGGCCCCCCGTGATGGAGATCGGCACGAACAGGGCCGTGTAGATCACGCTGTGCTCGACCGACTGCTTGAACAGCGGGTCCTTCGAGAGCGCCTTGTAGTTGGCGAGGCCGACCCACTCCGGCGCGTTCAACAGGTTGGTCCGCTGGAACGACATCACCGCCGACCAGATGATCGGCACGACGCCGAACAGCACGATCAGGAAGACGGCGGGGCCCGCGAACGCCCATCCGGCCGCGTGGTCGGACTGGAGCGCCTTGCGCACGCTTGCCACGCCGTCTCCCCTCTCGTTCCTTGCTCTACGCCGGGATCGCGAGCTTCCCGTCCGCGGTCTGCGCGGCCTCATCGAGCGCCTGCTTCGGATCCGCGTCGGAGGTCAACACCTTCGCGAGCGCCTGCCCGAGCGCCGAGGAGACCTGCGGATACTGCGGGACCTGCGGCCGCGCCTTCGTCACGTTGGAGAGGTTCGACGCGAACGTGCCCTCCCCCGGATACTTCTTGTCGAACGCGGAGAACCCGCTCATCTTCTCGACGGACGCGCGGATCGGAAGGTGCCCGGTGTCGATGGAGTCCTGGAACACCTGATCGGGCGACACCATGAACTTCAGGAAGTCCCAGGCAGCGTTCACGCGCTCCGTTCCGTTGTCGAAGATGACCCAGTTGTCCGGTCCCGCGATCGTCTCGTGGCTGCCGCCCGGATCGAACGACGGCATGTAGACGACGCCGTAGTTCACGTTCGGGAAGCTGGAGAGGTCCCACGGGCCGGTGATCATCATCCCGATCTTGCCGGCGTTGAACAGGTTCTCGCTCACGCCCGCGTCCGGATGGAAGTCGAGGTGCATGGAGCCGTCGTCCTTGATGTCCTTCAGCATGGTGAGCGCCCGGACGCCGGCTTCGGAGTTGAACACGGCCTGCGTGTTGTCCGTGTTGAGGATGTCGCCACCGGCTTCCCAGAGCATGGCCTCGTACTGCCAGACCATGGTCTCGCTCCCGTCCGCGGGGAACGCGAGCCCGAAGACCTTGTTCGCGGGATCGGTGACCGCCTTCGCCGCGCTCCGGAAGTCGTCCCAGGTCCAATCGGACGTCGGCGTCGGAACGCCGGCCGCCTTGAACAGGTCCTTGTTGTAGACGACCGCGAGGTTGTCCACCAGGGCCGGAACGCCGAGCACCTTTCCGTCCACCGTGGCGACGGCGCGTTCACCGTCGAAGAAATCGCTCCAGTTGAAGCCGGGTTCCTGCACCTTCTGCGTCAGGTCGACGAGCTTCGGCGTCTGCGCGAGCTGCGGCATGTTCGTGCCGTACTGGTAAGAGATGTCGGGCGCCTTGTCGCCCTGGAGCGCCACCGTCGCCTTCTGCAACGCGTAGTCGCTGTTCACGTACTGGAGGTTGATCGTGACGTTCGGGTGCGCCTTCTCGTACTCGTCGACCATCCGCTTGATGGAGAGGTACTCGAAGGACTGATTGGTTGGTGGAGGCGGGGTGTACCCGATCCACATCGTGAGCTGCACCGGTCCGCTGGAGGTGCTCGCTCCCGTCGAGCTCCCGCCGCTGCTCCCGTTGTCGGAGCTCCCTCCGGTGCACGCGACGGCGATCAGGAGCACCGCCACCGGCAACACGAGCCTGAACCGTCTCATCCCGAACCTCCGTCCCGGGTGGGAGCCTCGACGGCCCGCACCCTGTTCGTGAGCGCACCGATGCGCTCGACCTCCACGGTCACCTCATCGCCATCCCGGAGCCAGCGGGGCGGCTTGCGCGCCATGCCGACGCCGGGCGGCGTTCCCGTCGCGATGACGTCGCCCGGCTCGAGCGTCAGCGTTCGGGTGATGAACGCGACGAGCTCGGCGATGCCGAAGATCATCTGCTTCGTCGAGGAGTCCTGAAGCGCCTCGCCGTTCACGAGGCAGCGGATCCCGAGGTCCTGGGGATCCGGAAGCTCGTCCGGCGTCACGATCCACGGCCCGGTCGGCAGGAACGTGTCGATCGCCTTGCCGAGCATCCACTGCGGCGAGCGGAACTGCAGGTCGCGCGCGGACACGTCGTTCGCGCAGGAGTATCCGGCGACGTAGTCGAGCGCGTGGTTCTCGCCGACGCGAGACGCGCGGCGACCCATCACGACGAGGAGCTCGGCCTCGTAGTCGCACTGCTCCACGACCGGCGGGATCTCGATCTCCGCGCCGGGGCCGACGACGCTGTTCGCGAACTTCGGGAACAGGATCGGCTCCTCGGGGATCGGCTGCCCGGACTCCTCCGCGTGGTCGCGGTAGTTGAGCCCGACGCCGATCACCTTTCCGGGGCGGGCGATCGGCGCGTGGAGCTCCACCTCGCGGAGCAGCCGCGCCTCCGTGTCGGTGGAGACCCCGGTCCGCAGGTAGCTCAGCAGGTCCGGCCCCATGGGGACGAACGTCGTGCCATCCACGCGGCCGAAGCCGCCGTCGTAGCTCGCGAGCTTCACGGCACCAGCACCACCTTCGTGAACCGCGGGTTCTCCACGAGTCCTTCGAACGCGGCTTGACCGTCGGCGAGCGGCATCCGTGTGATCCAGCTCGAGACGTTCGCGGAACCGTCGGCGAGGAGCTCCAGCGCGCGGTCGAAGTCACTCCGGACGCATGCGTAGGACCCGACGACCGTGACGCCCTTCGAGACGACCGCGTGGTAGCTGATCGGACCCTGCACGGCGCCGAGACCGATCACGTCGATCCGTCCGCCCCATCGCACCGCGGAGAGCGCCAGCTCCCACGTGGAGGGATAGCCAGCCGCGTCGATCACCGCATCGACGCCGGTTCCGCTCGTGGCTTCCTCGAGCGTCGCGGCAGCCTCCGAGGCGTCGACGGGGATGCCGCTCTGCGCGCGGGCGAGCTCCAGGCGGTCCGCGACCGTGTCGACCGCGAAGACCCGCGCGGCGTCGGCGAGGACCGCCGCCCGAACCGCCAGGAGACCGATCGGCCCGGTGCCGATCACCAGCACGTCGTCGCCCGCGCGAACCGCCCGCTCGACCGAGTGGATCGAGTTCGCGAAGGGCTCCGTGAGCGACCCCTCCTCGTCATCGAGGTCGGCTGGCACGGGAAGGAGCTGGGACGCGCCGATCGTGAACGACTCCGCGAAGCCGCCGGGGAAGTTCATCCCCATCAGCTGCCGCTGCGGACAGAGGTTCGGACGACCCTCCATACAGCGTGCGCACGTTCCGTCCGAGACGACGGGCATCACGACGACGCGCGTGCCTTCGAGGGACGTGTCGACGGAGCCGCCGACGGCCTCCACCGTTCCGACGACCTCGTGGCCCATGACGAGCGGCGGGATCCGGCGCGGGCTGGCCTCCCGGAAGCCGTGGAGGTCCGACCCGCAGATCGCGGCCGTGGAGACGCGCACGCGCGCCTCGTTGGGCCCCGGCTCGGGCTCCGGGAGGTCCTGGAGCTCCATCCGGCCCGGCCCGAGATAGACCAGCGCCTTCACGCCGCGTTCCCCCTCACTCGGCCCTCCTCGTCACATGACCGCCGTCTGTCCGCCGTCCACCACGAGCGCAGCGCCGTGCACGAACGAAGCGTCGTCGGATGCCAGGAACAGATACGCGCTCGCGACCTCCTCGGGACGGCCGCGCCGGTGGAGCGGGATCCGCTCCCGCTCGTAGGTCACGAACTCCTCCTCGCTCGCGAGCGCGCGGTTGAGCGGCGTGTCGATGAAGCCGGGGCAGACGCAGTTCACGCGGACGCCCTTCGGGCCGAGCTCAACCGCCATCGTCCGCGTGAGCTGCAGGACGCCGCCCTTCGACGCGTTGTAGTCGGCGAAGTCTTCCTCCCCGCCCAGCGCGTTGGTGGACGCCATGTTGACGATCGCGCCGCCACGGCCGTCGGCGACCATGGAACGAGCGACGGCCTGCGCGACGAGGAACATCCCGCGGAGGTTCACCGCGATCGTCCGATCCCAGTCGGCGACGCCGGTCTCGAGGAAGGGCGATTTCCGCGCGATGCCGGCATTGTTGATCAGGACGTCGATCCGTCCGAGGAACCGGGTCGCGTGGTCGACGAGCTCCGCCACGGCCTGTTCGTCCGCGACATCGGCGCCTGCGCCGTCGACGGATCCGTCGAGGTCGGCGAGCGCCTTCTCCGCCTCCTCCTCGGTCGCACCGGAGAGGAACACGCGCGCGCCCTCCTCGAGGAACCGTCGCGCGGTGGCGAGGCCGATGCCGCTGGTGCCGCCGGAGATCAGCACGCCCCTGTCTCGGATCCCTGCGGTCATCGCATCCGCCCCCTCCCGGCGATCGCGAGCTCCCGCGCGACCGAGTCGCCGCGGATCCCGATCGCGACGTCGAACAGGTTCACGGCCGAGCATGCGTGCAGCGGAACCACCTGCAGCCGGTCGCCGATCGAGAGCTCGGCGTCCCCCTGGATGTGACCGACACCGTGCTCCTCGTTCATGAAGTCGAGGACGAGCTCCGGCCTTCCGATGACGACACCGCGCCCGGGGAACGGCGGACCGTCGCCGCCGTCGGAGGAGAAGGCCTTCGAACCGGCGTCGACGACGAACCGCTCCGCGGAGGGCCGCGCGATGACCGTGACGAGCACCCGGGCGGCGCAGTCCTGCTCCGTGGCGACGCCGAGACGCATCTGCTGGACGTCGTTGAAGACGTAGGTGCCCGGGCGGACCTCCGTGACGCCGGGAACCGTCGCCGCGACGCGCGCGGTCGGCGTGGAGCCCACGCTGATCTCCGAGACCTCGAGTCCCACGCGTCCGCACCGGTCGGCGGTCTCCACCAGATCGAGCGCTTCCCGTTCCGCGCCGCGGCGGAGCTCCTCCGGCGTCGTTGAGCGGTACGCGTGCCCTGCGTGGGTGAGCAGGCCGATCACCTCGACCCCCGGAACGCGCGCGATCGCGAGCGCCAGATCGACCGTCGGTCCGAGGGGCGGACGGCCCAAGCGGTGCAGACCGGTGTCGACCTCCACGAGGACGGGCACGTCGCGGCCGAGCTCCGCTCCGACGCGGCCGATGCCCTCCGCGACCTCGACGGAGTCGAGGCTCACGCGGATCGCGGCGCGCTCGGACAACGCGCGCAGCCTCCGCAGCTTCGACTCCCCCCAGATCGGGAACGCCACGAGGAGATCCGTCTGTCCGGCCTCGACCATGACCTCCGCCTCGCCGAGCTTGGCGACCGTGATCCCGCTCGCCCCCGCGTCGATCTGCATCGCGGCGATCTCCGGACTCTTGTGCGTCTTCGTATGGGGACGCAGCCGGACGCCGGCGTCACTTGCGACCTTCGCCATCTCCGTGATGTTGGCCTCCATCACGTCGAGGTCGAACAGCAGCGCAGGCGTGTCGAGCTCCTGGAACGCCGTCACGGCCGCGCCTCCTCCAGCCCCGAGGAGCCGGCGGAACCCGACGCGCCTTCCACGAGGAGCGGCGCGATCGCGCGGATCCGCGACGACGACATCCGGTCGCGCGGCGCGGAGATCGAGACGGCCGCGCGAGGCCGGCTCGTGCCGACGAAGACGGGTGCGGCGATGCAACGGACGCCGACCTCGCTCTCCTCCATGTCGCGCGCGAAGCCGTCTGCGCGGATGCGCGCCATCTCCTTGACGAGCGCGGCGGGATCGGTGATCGACGAGGGCGTCCGACGCGCGAGCGGCCGGGAGTTCGCGATCCACGCGCGGAGCTCCGCCTCGCTCGGATACGTCCAGGCGAGCAGCGCCTTTCCGACGGCGGTGCAGTGCGCGGGATTCCGCCCGCCGATCGTGGAGGTGAGCCGGAGCGGATGGCGCGACTCCAGCTTGTCGAGGTAGACGACGTCGGCGCCCTCCAGCACGCCGAGGTGCACGGTCTCGTTCAGCTCGTCGCGGAGCCGGAGCAACAGCGGCTGGAGCATGACGCGGACGTCGACGCGGTCGTAGAAATCGAAGGCGACCCGGAGGAGCTCCGAGCCGGCGACGTACCGGCCGTCCGCCTGCTGGAACGCGAACCCCCGGCTCCGGAGCGCCGCGAGGGTCCGGTGCACGGAGCTCTTGGGAAGGCTCGTGGCGTCGGCGAGCTCCTCCAGCATCACTCCGGACCCGTGACGTCCGAGCTCCTGGAGGAGCCGGAGGGCACGGTCCACGCTCTCGATCGGCGGCGTCTCCACCCGGGCCACGGAGCGGATGCTATGCCGATTCCGCGAAGCGGAACAAGTTTCCAGGCTGGCGGCTCTGGGTCAGCTCCTGGGGAGCAGCGGCCGCGTGACGGAAGGTCGGGCGACTAGCAAACTTCGTTCCTCCCGATATACGTTTCCCTCCCCGGCGGCGAACGGCGCCGCGCACCATGCAGGAGGAGGCAAGGATGCTCCAAGGCAAGATGGTCGTTCCGTCGCTCCCGGCGAAGGACCTCGACCGGGCGGTAGCGTTCTATCGGGACACGATCGGGCTGCCGGTCGAGGAGGAACGTGCGGACGGCATCGTCTTCACCGCCGGCGAGGGCACTCGATTCCTGGTGTTCCCGACGGAGTTCGCAGGGACGGCGAAGAACACCGCGATGGCGTTCCGCGTCGAGGACGCGCCCCTCGAGATCAAGGAGCTGAAGGAGAAGGGCGTCAAGTTCCTGGAGTACGACTCCGGCCCCGTCAAGACGACCGACAGCGTGGCGGAGATCGCAGGGCTGAAGGGCGGCTGGTTCACCGACACCGAGGGCAACATCATCGCGGTGTTCGAGGGCTAGACACAGCTCAGATCGTTTCGACGCGCGCCCGGGCGCTCAGCGCTCGGGCGCGCTCGGCGGTCAGGCGGCCTGCGCCCGGCACCTCCGCGTTCGCAGCAGCGGCGCCAAGCGCGGACGCGAGTGCCTTCTCGAAGGTGTCCCCTTCGTCGAAGGCCGCGAGCAGGCCCCCGAGGAAGGCATCCCCACTCCCGACCGGATAGCGGCCCCGGACGTCGAGCGTTCCTCGGAGAACCCGCCCCTCGGGATCGACGGCGATCACGCCGTCCGTCCCGAGCGTCACGACGGCCGCGTGTCCGTCTCCACCCGCACGACCGCGGAGGTCATGCGCGACGACGACGGGATCGTCGTTCGTGGCGCGTGACCCGAGGATCTGGGCCGCCTCGCTTCCGTTGACCTTGACGACGTCGGGCTCCGAAGAGAGCGCGTGCTCCAGGTAGACGCCGCGCGCGTCGACCGCGACGCGAACGCCGCTCTTGCGCGCCGACGCCACGATCGCCGCGTAGCCGTCCTCCGGAGCGCCGGACGGAATGGAGCCGGAGAGCGCGATCCACGCCGCGTCGACCAGCGCCTCCTCGATCTCGGACTCGAAGGCCCCCCAGACGGAGCCCTCGACGGGAGGGCCGTCCTCGTAGAACTCCGTCAGCCCGCCCGTCTCCTCATCCGCGACCGAGAGACACGACCGCGTCTCGTGGCTCCCGCGCGCGGAGCGGGCGTCGACGCCCTCCCGCGCGAGTGAGTCTTCGATCCATCCACCCGCGTGACCGCCGACGAGCGCGACCGCGCGAACGTCAGCGCCGATGGATACGGCGGCCCGCGCCGCGTTCAGCCCTTTCCCGCCCGCGACCTGCACGAACGACGACGGCCGGTGGATCGCGCCGGGCGTCAGGCGCTCCACCTCGAAGAGCTTGTCGATCGAGGGGTGCGCGCACGCGAAGACGATCACGGACGCGCGGCTCCGCTCACGTGGCCGCGCGGAACGACTCGAGAGCGGCGCGGACCTCCGCCATCGTCGGCTGCGCGTCCACGCCGCCGCGCGCCCTCGTGGAGAGCGATCCGCACACGACCGCGATCTCCAACGCGCGACGGAGCGACTCGCCCTGGAGGACCGCCGCGACGAGGCCAGCGTCGAAGCTGTCGCCGGCACCCGTCGTGTCCTCCACCTGCACCTGGTACGCCGGGATCTCGAACACCTCGTCGCCGCGCGCCGCGAGGCCTCCGCCGGCGCCGAGCTTCACCGCCAGCGTGCAGCCGTTCTCCGCCAGCGCCGTCGCCGCGATCTGGATGTCGTCGACGCCCGTGATCTGCCTGGCCTCCGCGGAGTTCGGCAGGAACCAGTCCGTCTCCGCGAGCAGCTTCAGCAGGCCGGAGTTCCATTCGCCGCGCGGGTCCCAGTTCGGGTCGACGGAGGTCGTGGCGTCCTCCACGTGCGCCTCCTCGAAGACCTCCGGGAGGCCCTGCTGCAAGCCGCGCTGGAGGTAATAGGAGCTCACGTGCACATGACGGGCGCTCCGGACGAGCTCGGGATCGACCAGACCGCTCCGCATGTCGCCGATCGTCCCGGGCGCCGTGATCATCGCGCGGTCCCCCGGCTTGGAGAGCACGACCGTGACTCCGGTCGGCGCGTGCGCGTCGACGAGCACGCCGCGCGTGTCGACGCCCCGCTCCCCGAGAGACTCGAGCATGAACCGGCCGAACACGTCGTCACCGACGACGGAGGCGAACGCCGTCCGGAGCCCGAGCCG
>Ga0070696_100003748_pt1 | contig 10151 bp, 8 predicted proteins | sample KBSK1253metaG_FD_65474 | JGI IMG/M metagenome (GOLD analysis project Ga0070696, IMG submission 65474) | Corn, switchgrass and miscanthus rhizosphere microbial communities from Kellogg Biological Station, Michigan, USA - KBS K1-25-3 metaG | ecosystem: Host-associated > Plants > Roots >... | reverse complement strand
CAGGATCATCTGAGAGGGCGAGAGAAACGAGCGTGCCCGCCAGAAAGACTGCGAGCGGAGGCCAGATGGGCGGCAGCCGGAGCCTGGTTCCGGACAACAGCAGGACCGCGAGCGCCAATGCCAGCAGCACCTGCGAGACCGCAATCGAAAACAGAATCGCGACCGCTGAGCCGAAACTGAGGTAAGACGCCGTGCGCTGCAGGAACGGCTGCGAGAGGCTCATCGATGCGGCAAAGTCCTTAGTATGCCAGAATACTTTAAGATTGTAAGAGCGGCCGTGGATCGGCTCTCGAAATTTCTGGCCGCGGCTTTCGCTCGCGTTGTACCATTGGAATTATTTCATGAAAGATTTACTGGAAGTTCTCCGGCCGGGTGATCCGGATCTGGAGCTTGCCAAGGCCATCGATCCAGAGCGCCTGCCAGCGCATATAGCAATTATCATGGACGGCAATGGCCGATGGGCCAGCCGGCGAAGTTTGCCGCGCGTGGCGGGACACCGGGCGGGAGTGGGGCCCGTTCGCAGTACCGTCGAAACGTGCGCCCGGCTCGGCATACAGGTTTTGACCCTCTATGCATTTTCGATGGAGAACTGGAAGCGCCCGCGCGCCGAAATCGAAACACTGTGGCGTCTGCTTCGCTTCTACTTGAGGAAAGAGCTTCCGGAGCTTCAAAAGAACGACATCCGTCTCGTGGCCATCGGCAGGCTGGACGCGCTGCCCGATCAGGTGCGCGGCGAACTCGATTCCGCCGTCGAAGCGACTTCAGGGAATCAGGGGCTGCGCGTCAATCTTGCGATCAACTACAGCGGCCGCTCGGAGCTCGTGGATGCCGTGAACGCCCTCCTCGACGCGGCCCGTATCCAAGGCCGGCTCGATTCGCTGCGCGTGGATGAAGAAACGATTTCGTCGGGCCTCTATACCGCGAACTCGCCCGATCCGGATCTGCTCATCCGCACGTCGGGTGAAATGCGCATCAGTAACTTCCTGTTGTGGCAGATCGCGTACGCCGAGTTGTACGTTACCGACACTTTGTGGCCGGACTTCAACCGGACGGAGCTGCTCAAGGCGATCCTCGACTATCAAAAGCGCGATCGCCGTTACGGCGGTTTGAGCGGTGAAGCGTTGAACGGCGCCCGAACGAAGCGAGAGGAAAACCTGATCGAAGCGATCGTTTCCTCGCGATGAAGCGCGTTTTAACCGCCCTTGGCCTCATCCCCTTCATTCTTTATGTAGTCTTCCTTGGACCTTTCTGGCTGCTGTTCGGCGTAACCGCGCTGGTCGCGGTCATCTGCTACTCCGAATTTTCAAAAATCACGGCGGCGTATGGGGCGGGCAAAGCGGGGCCGGTGGGTTATGCGGCGGGCCTGCTGGTGCTCGCCATGAGACCCGAGGACGGCTATCTGATCTTCACGATGCTCGCCCTGATTGCGCTGGTGCTCGCGTTACGTGCGGACGATTTCAGCCAGACGCTAACGCAGGCTTCCGCTTTGTTGCTCGGAATCGTATACATTTTCGGCGCCTGGAAATTTGCCATCCTGTTGCGCGCGGCAAGTCCCCATTGGCTGGCCTACGCGTTAGTTCTGAACTGGCTGGGGGACGCGTGCGGGTATTACGTAGGGCGGAGTCTCGGCCGGCACAAGATGGCGCCCCGCATCAGTCCCAACAAAAGTTGGGAAGGCTCCGCGGCGTCGTTCGTCGGTTCGGTGATTTTTGGGATCCTGTACCTGCCCCGCGCGCTGCCGGCGGTAACGATCATGGAAGCCGCTTTGCTATCCGCGGTGGTGAGCATCGCCGGCCAGATTGGAGACCTGGCTGAGTCCGCGCTGAAGCGTGGCGCCGGGGTGAAGGATAGCAGCTCTCTGCTGCCGGGGCATGGCGGACTGCTCGATCGCGTGGACAGCACGCTATTCGCCTTGCCGGTTGTTTACTTGAAACTGTACTTCGGCGTGTTGCGATGACTCCGCGCTGCCCGCGGTGATTTTCCGGATCCATTCCAGCACTGCATGGTCCACCCAGAACCGCGGAGAGTTGCGCGAAATGAAGCCGAGGTGCCCGCCGTGTTCCGTGACTAAAAGCTGGACCAGCGGATTGTTTCGCACGGCCGGATGATCAAAGATTTCGAACGGAATAAACAGATCGTCTTTGGCCTGGATGATGAGCGCCGGCACGCGGATGCGATCGAGAAACTGGCGTGAGGACTGCGTCTCGTAGTAGTGTTCCGCTCCACGAAAACCGAAAGAGGGCGCGGTGATTACGTCGTCAAACTCAAAAAGCGAGCGCGGCTTCAGCAGTTGTTCCACGGTAAATCGACCGGTGGTGAGCACGCGTCCCCGCATCCGTTTCAAGAAGCGACGCTCGTAAATCCGGTTGGAAGGCCGCGCCAGGAGTCGCGCGCACTCGGTCAGCACGATCGGTGTTGAGACGGCACAGACGCCGGCAATCAGATGACAGGCTGCGGCGCCGAGTTCGCCGGTCAGCTTGAGCGCGACGTTACCACCGAGCGAATAACCCACGAGATGCGCCGGCACACGCCCCTCGTCGCGCATCTGCCGAAGTACCGACAATAGGTCGCTCGTGAGCCCGGCGTGGTACAGCGTCTTGCATAGATGCGCCGTCCCACCGCAGGTCCGCATATGAAAACGGTTGACGACGTAACCGGCTTCCAGGCCCGCCTGCGCCATGGTTTGCATGTAGCCGGCCTCGCCCGAACCTTCCAGGCCATGAATCAGCACGATTTCCCCGCGCGGCTCGCCCACTGGCCGCTGGGTGAGCATGAGCACCTGCACGTCCGGCTCCGTGCGATAGAGGCGCGACTCGACGGGATAGCGCACGGTGTCCAGCCTGCGTTCCCAGAAGTTACTCAGGATGGTGAGCACGTGCGGGTTCGAAACCAGCGGACGAAATGGCTGCAAGATCCCATTCTACCCGCAAGCGCCGCGTGTTCTAAGATAGGCGAATGCGGAAATGTCTGCTCCTGCTGCTGGCGGCCGGCCTGGTCGAAGCGCAGTCCCTCTCGGGTGTGGTCGATTTTCACGTGCATTGCGATCCCGACGACCGCCCGCGCTCGATCGACGCCATCGATATTGCCAAACTTGCCCGCGATCGCGGCATGCGAGCACTGGTCCTGAAGAATCACTACGCGCCCACTGAATCGATGGCGTATCTGGTGCGGAAGGTCGTGCCCGGTATCGAAATATTCGGCGGGATCGCGCTCAATCGCCCGGTCGGCGGCATCAACCCCGCCGCAGTCGAACGCATGGCGCGCGTAAAAGGCGGCTGGGGACGCGTGGTGTGGATGCCCACGTTTGACGCAGAAAATCAGGTGCGCAAATCCAAGGAATCGCGGCCATTCGTATCGGTCTGGAAAAACGGCGCGCCGCTCCCCGAGGTACATGAGGTGATGAAGGTGATCGCCGCGCACAATCTGGTACTCGCGACCGGCCACTCCTCACCCGAAGAAGTACTCATGCTCATCCGCGAAGCGAAACAGGCCGGCGTCAGGAGCATCGTGGTCACCCACGCGATGCTGCTACCTGTTGGGATGAAGGCGTCGGAGATGATTGAGGCCACGCGACTCGGCGCTTATATCGAGTTTGTCTACAACGCGCTCATCGGCCCGGACAAATCGTTCGACATCTCCGACTACGCGCGTGCGATTCGCGATATCGGTCCCGAGCACTGCATTCTTTCGAGCGATCTCGGCCAGGCCGGTAATCCGCTGCATCCCGATGGACTAGAAGCGTTCTTTGCGGCGTTGCGCGGCCAGGGGTTTTCTGTGAAAGAGATCGACCAGATGGCCAAAGTGAATCCGGCGAAACTGCTGGGGCTGCCGCTGTCGTGAAAATCCAGTGATGACAAAAAATTCCTATGCGTACTTAATCCTTGCGATAGGTTTCACCACGCTCCAGGCGGCCCAGACGCTGCCCGCAAATCGATGGACCGAGGTGGCGAAAGACTCGGCCGGCGCGCGTCCCGGCAGCGCCATTCGCTGGGTCCCCGAAACCCGCTCATTTTTTCTGTGGGGGTACATGAACGACGATCCTGACCTCTTGCAGGAACAACCGCTCATGCAGATTCCCGAGTACGACGTGGTCGCGTTCGACGCGGCCGACGGCCGTTGGCGCAGTCATCTGCCGCCCGATTGGGCGGAGCTGTGGACGAAGCGCCTGCCTCTGGCCTACGTGCCACGCACCTACTCCGGTATCACGAGCGGCAGCGAGCGCACCGGATTGCGCGGCGCGACAAATGACAAAGAGGCGGCGCCGCGCCCGGATCTCAACATCGTTTTCGATCAGGCGGTCTATGCACCCGCCCTCCAGTCACTTGTATATTTCACCGGCGGCTTAACGGCTGCGTACGACGTCACACGCCGGCACTGGACCGATCTGGCACCCGCGCATTCACCGCCACCCGTCCTCGGCGGCTCACTCGCGTACGATCCGCTGCATGACGAGATTGTGCTGTTTGGCGGCGGGCACATCGCCGAACGCGGCCCGGACGGAAAACCTCTGGGCTACACCGGAACCTGGCTTTACAGCATGCGGGACTGGCGGGAATTGCCTCGTGGCACGCAGCCGCCGCCGCGCATGAACACGCGCATGGTCACCGACACGCGAAATCAGGCGCTCGTGCTGTTCGGCGGTGACGGGCAAAGCCATTACCTGGCCGACACCTGGTTGTTCGATCTGAAAACTCGTACCTGGCGGCAATCGAAAGCATCGGGCGGTCCCGCGGCGCGCGCCGGCCATTTCACGGTCTACGATCCGGAAACCGGGTGGGTCATCATCGGCGGCGGTTACAATCATCGGGATCTCACGGACATGTGGGCCTATGATGCGGGCGCTGACCGCTGGCAGCGCCTTGCGGGCGATGTCCCCGCCGGTTTCTATCTGACGGCCGACATCGCGCCCGATCAGCGGCTCATTCTGCTCGCGACCAGTACGCGCAAACCCGACGATCGCATGACCTGCAATGTGCTGTTTCCCGTCCGCACGACGTACGCGTTCCGGCTTGATCAGCGGAGCATCGTGCAAGCCGGCGACGTAACGCCGCAGCGCAACATGCCAAAGCGGCCAGCACCTATCAACGCTCCCGCGCAAGTTCCGCGCCTCGACGATCTGCCCGAGAATCGTTGGGTTCTGCTTTCCAATCCCGGTCGCAGCGCGCCCACACGCACCTGGGGCAGCGCCACATTCGATACCGATCGCGAACAGATTCTTTACTGGGGCGGCGGCCACTGCGGTTACGGCGGAAGCGACGTCGACATGTACGATGTCGCGAAACACACGTGGCGGCCGGGGGAAACGGCGCCCGAATATCCCGAGCGTCTCTGGAACAACGGCGTGCGCGAAGCCGGCGTCACGTTCGGTGGACGTCCCTGGATGGAGCACGGCCGCCGTACCTATGCCTACGACCCCGTCAGTCACAAAATGATCCTGATGCGCCGCGTGCGTCTCACCACCGGGTATGAACCGCCTCTGTTGCGCGGCTTCCCCGAGCGGACGGAGGTTGCGCCGGATGCGCTCGTGCGGCCGCCATCGTCTTATGTCAAATTCACAACCTGGTCCTTCGATCCGCAAACATCGGCGTGGGGCTTTGACGGTCCCGCTCCGGCCGGCGTTGACACCCTGGTGTCCACTCCCCACGGCGTGATGGGCATCAATGTCGACTGGCCCGCGCGCTTGAACGACGCGGGGTATCAGTGGCCGTGGACGCCCGACAGCCCCCACCAGGACACCGCCATTTATCTCTACCGCGCGGCCGACCAGCGATGGGAACGGCTCAACAGTAAGGATGATCCATCGCCCCAGAATCTCTACGAGCTGACCAGCCTGACCTACGACACAAGACGCGACCAGGTGATTCTCCATGGCGGCGGATTGAAACGCGACGAGCTGTGGACGTTCGATTTCTCGACGCGCCAGTGGAAAAACAAGCAGCCCGGCCCCGATACCGGTATGCCCGCCTGCTCCCGCGAAGCCGTGTATCTCCCGCGCCAGGATCTGTTTCTCACCTATGGCGACGGAGTCTGGACATGGAAACCGGCCGACAACAAGTGGCGGCGCATCGACATTTCGTTCGACGGCCAGCGCCCGCAAGTAGGCCAAAATGTCGCCATGGTTTACGATCCCAAGCGTGACATTGTATTTCTCGTGCTGGGCGAACGGGGCGACCTCGGCCTCGCGCAGGTTTACGCATTACGCTATAAGGAGAGGTAATCATGAACGAAAATCGCAGAGCTTTCCTGCGCACGGGCGGCGCGGCTGCCGCGGCCGGTTTTCTGAACTTGAATCCCGCAGCCATGGGTGCGAACGAAAAAGTGACTCTCGCCCTCATCGGCGGACGCAACATGGGCCGTCATGACGCTTTCAGCGCGATCAAAGACGGCGCGCAAATCAAGACCTTGTGCGACTTGGACGACGCCATTCTCAGCAAAGCCGGCGCGGAGATTCAGGAGAAGCAGGGGAAGCGGCCCGAGCTCGTAAAGGACCTGCGGCGCGTTCTCGAGGATAAAGATATCGACGGTGTCATCATCGCCACGCCCGATCACTGGCATGCCCGCGCTACCATCCTCGCCTGCCAGGCCGGAAAAGATGTCTATATCGAGAAGCCGCTTTCGCAGACCATCCATGAAGGGCAGGTCATGCGCGACGCGGCACGCAAGCACAACCGCATCGTCCAGCTCGGCACGCAACGCCGCAGTATGCCCCACTTCAAGAGCGCCGTCGAGTACGTCGCATCGGGCAAGCTGGGAAAAATCTGCATGATGAAAGCCTGGATGTGCCAGGTGCGGCAGAGCATCGGCAATCCGCCGGACGCATCGGTGCCGGCGGGGGTCGATTACGATATGTGGCTCGGTCCCGCGCCCGCCCGGCCATTCAATCCGAACCGTTTCCATTACAACTGGCGATTCTTCTGGGATTACGGCAACACCGAACTGGGCAACCAGGGCGTCCACATGATCGATGTCGCGATGTGGGCCATCGAAAGCATGCGCGGGCTCGAAAATAGCCTGCCGGCGCGCGTGTCCGGAAACTCGGGCATCTACTGGCTGAAGGATGCAAAAGAGGTTCCCGACACTCAGGTGCTCACTTACGATTTCGGCGATTTTGCGTTCGTCTGGGAGTTGCGCAGCTTCGCCCAGCAGCGCCCTATCGAAGGCAGCGAGGGCGCGACCGCATTTTACGGGACCGATGCGACACTCATCGTGGATGACGACACCGGCTGGACGGTTTACGACACTAAGAACCAGGTGGTCGCGAGCGAGAAACCGTCACATGGTTCCCATACCGGCAACTTCATCGAGTGCATCAAGAGCCGCCAGCGGCCGAATGCGGAGATCGAAATCGGCCGTCTCAGCACGACCATCTGCCACCTCGGCAACATCGTGACGCGCCTCGGCCGGGAGGTGCGCTTCGATCCGAAGACGGAGACGTTCGGTCCCGACAAAGAGGCCAATCAATACCTGACGAAGCAATATCGGGAACCATACGGGCTCCCGAAGGTTTAACGCCTACTCCGCTCCGTAACTGATCTCGAGCGTCCGCACGCGCCGCGCAGCGAGGTACAGGGACGCGACCGTCACCAGCAGCAGTCCGGGAATTGCCAGATATGCCGGTGTGGGTTGGGTGAGCACGGCGAGGAACGCAAAATCGCCTCGCACCGGCGCCTCGACCGGGCACAGCGATTGCAAATAGAAAATCACGCTCAGCTTTTTCAGCAATGCCGGCAGGAACGGGTTCAGCGATTCCCAGACCAGCACGATCGCCGCCGGAATGATCGGATTGCGGAACAGGAAACTCATCATCAGAAAGACGCCGCCATATCCGACGCAGGCCAGCGCAGTTGTCCCGACATACGCGATTAGATGGCCCAGGCCGCCGCCTTCGAACAGATACTGCTGCACGATGGCCGGGTGAAAATGCCACAACAGCAGGCCGAAACAAAGCGCTGTGCTGGTGCAGAAAATCACGGCCGTGGTAATCACTCCGGCCAGGTACTTGCCGGCCAGCAGCACCTCACGCCGCACGGGCGTGAGCAGGTAATAATGCAGGCTCTTTTCCAGCATCTCCCCGCGAAACAGCTTCATGAAGACGCCCACGCAGCCGAAAAACACTCCCAGCCGCAGGAAAAAGAACTGGAAGACGCCGGCAAATATCAGGCTGTCGCGGCCAAGATCGCATGTCCGCTCATGCCGCAGCATCATTAAAGAATGTCCGCCAAACAGCAGGGCTGGCGCGAAGGCCAGCAGATAAACCCACAGGCCGCGGCGGGAAAGAAAATTCTTTTTGATGTCCAGCCGCAGGATTGCCAGGATCTGCGCGCTCCACTGTCTCCACGGCGCCGCCCTCATATCGAACCTCCATCCGGGCCGATCAGGTACTCGTACACGGAATGCACATCGTCGTCCGCGGGAGCCACCGATTCGAGATCGACGCCGTCGATGACCAGCCGGTTCAGTAACAGGTAAAACCGGTCCGGGTCTCGGGTCCGCACCAGCAAGCCTTTGCCGTCATTATGAACGCGCGCCTCGACCACGCTATCCAGCTCGAAGATTCGAGACGCCAGGGTGGAAGGATGGTTGCAGCGGATCAGGATCTGCATGGGATGTTCCTCCACCTCCGTTCGCACGCCGTGAATCTGTCCCTCCGCCACAACATAACCGCTGCTTAGCAGGATCACCTGGTCGGAAATGGCGTCCACTTCATGCAGGATGTGGCTCGAAATGATGACGTGCAGGCCTTCCTCCGCCAGCGTGCGGAAGAGCGCAATGGTCTCCGCGCGAACCAGCGGGTCGAGTCCGTTCAACGGTTCGTCGAGCACCAGTACGGTCGGCCAGTGCGCGATCGCCTGCGCCAGTTTGATCCGCTGCCGCATTCCCTTGCTGTACGCCGCAACCTTGCGGTGCGCCGCGTCGGTCATCGTCACGCGCTCGAGCGCATGCCAGGCCATGTCGTGCGCTTCCGCGTGCGCCTTACCGTGCAACCGCAAAAAGGAGTAGACAAACTGATAGCCGGTCATACCGCGAGGAAATGAATCGTACTGCGTGCAGTAGCCGACAAACCGGAACATGGTCTCGGGTTGTTGGGGGGAAACGCCAAGCACGCGGATCGCGCCCTGACTCGGACGAAGCAGGCCGGTCATCAAATTCATCAGGGTTGTTTTGCCGGAGCCGTTAGGTCCCACCAGACTGGTGATGCCGGGCGGGATCGAAAGATTAACCCGGTTCACGCCCAGCACTTCGCCGTAAAATTTCGAGACGTTCTCGAAAACGATCTCGCGTTCAGGGCCGCTCATCGCACGACCTCAACCGCGCGCACTTTTCGCGCCAGCAGAGCCAGGCATGCCGCGCAGATCAGTCCCAGCATCACGAAGGCCGAGAGGACCGAGATGTCCGACTCTCCGCGAAGGCGGAAAAGCTCCCGCCAGATGGTGAGGAGCAAGTACATTAGATTGATCAGCTTGCCCCAGTGCACATCAAGCACTGCATTCAGCGCCTCGCCGAATCCCGCCACCACGAAAAATACTGCCAGCAGCAGCGCGCCGGCCGCAATTCTCCACTTCACCCAGGCCGAGAGGGCCAACGCCAAAAGCGAGATGATCAGGATCCAGATCCACGAACCGGCAAACACGGCCCAGGCAATCCACAGATTTCCGAACAGCCACGCACTACCCGCCAGGCTCGACTGTACTCCGAACAGGATCAGTCCGGGAATCCACGTGATGAGCGACAGCAATCCGAGCAGCACCCACATCTTTCCGATGATGTACTCGGCGCGAGAAAAGGGCCGGCAAAGATAGAGCGGCAGCGCCTGGTTCGCCAGGTCACTCGCGATTAATCCCGGGCCCACAAACGCCGTAAAAATGAACGCCAGCACGCCCTGGATATTCAGGAACGCCAGAAAGAATCGCGCGTTGATCGATAGCGGCGTTTCCGTCACGTTCGCGTTAAAGGCACGGGCCAGCGACGCGAAATTGTGCGAGAAGTAAATCAGAGACAGAAACACAATCGGCGCGACGAAGCACAGCACGAAGAATGCGGTCATGATCTTGGACTGGAACAACCCGCGATAGGCATAGCGCGGAAGAATCAGGAAGCGCGACCGCTCATCCGTTATGGGGCCGTCGTAGCCTTGATAGCTCCGCCTATAG
>Ga0070696_100003747_pt1 | contig 10155 bp, 10 predicted proteins | sample KBSK1253metaG_FD_65474 | JGI IMG/M metagenome (GOLD analysis project Ga0070696, IMG submission 65474) | Corn, switchgrass and miscanthus rhizosphere microbial communities from Kellogg Biological Station, Michigan, USA - KBS K1-25-3 metaG | ecosystem: Host-associated > Plants > Roots >... | reverse complement strand
ATCCGGGGGTACGGGTTCGATCCCCGTGCGCGGTACGAGATGAGCGCCCCAACCGGGAAAACCGGGCGGGTGATTCTCACTGAACCACGCCATCGGTTCGGGGGTCCCGGCAGCGCTCGCCGGGACTCGTAAATAAATGCCTTGTGGTGCAACTGGCAGCACGCTAAGCTTTGGACTTAGAGGTTCTTGGTTCGAATCCAAGCGAGGCAGCTTGATCCCTGGTAGTTCAGCGGAAGAACGTCGCCCTGTTAAGGCGAATGTCGTTGGTTCGAATCCAGCCCGGGGAGCGTGACAACTTCATATCGATGCTCGCTAGCACAACTGGCAGTTGCGCCGCGCTCTGGACGCGGAGGTTCCTAGTTCGATCCTAGGGCGAGCAGCAAGGTTCCGCGTCGCGCGAGTCCTGTCACGTTGAACGACGTGACCTGAAAAGGCCGCAGGCCCTGCAAGGGGTACCGCGTGCCGGAACCGACAATTTCGCCCTGCGGACTGCGGCGAACAACGGGTGATGTTGACGCCGTCACCCCTCATAAGCTCCGATCGTCTATGGGTTAAGATCCGACTCTTTCAATGTCGGGTACCGGGTTCGAGTCCCGGTCGGAGTACGTAGGTGGTCACTCAACTACATGTGCCGGTGTTTGCACCACCGGCACGCACATGCCGTACTAGCTCATTGGTAGAGCGCCCGGTTGTCAGCCGGTAGGTAGTGGGTTCGATCCCCACGTATGGCGCAAGGTCCCGACCGCGTTGAACACGGCCGGGGCCGACTAGATGTGGCCGAACGGCAAGGCGCTTGCTTTGGGAGCAAGACAAAGGGGGTTCGACTCCTCCCATCTAGACTGAGTGTGAAGCACGAAGGCAGTGCGCCTGGTTGTGGTCCAGGATTCTGCGGGTTCGAGTCCCGTCACACTCCCCAACTGCATATGGCTCGGTATTCCAACTGGCAGAGAAGTCCGGCTTAGACCCGGTACAGTGTGGGTTCGACTCCCACCCGAGCTACGGGAGGTTTGAAGATGCTTTATACCGAAAAGGCACTACGCCGGTTTTGGTCGAAAACTCGACGTGACGAAAGTGGTTGTGTCATTTGGGAGAAAGGTACCTTTGAATCCGGATACGGGCAGTTTTGGTATGACGGACGCCCGTGGCCTGCGAGCCGATGGCTCATGCAGGCGTACGAAGGCCGAAAACTGAAAAAGTTCGAGTACGTCTTGCACAGCTGTGACAACAAGGCATGTGTGAATACGGCACATCTTCGAGTTGGCACACCAAAAGAGAACTCAGAGGATGCGGTCAGTCGAAATCGGCTGTTTGAGCAGAAGAAAACACACTGTGTAGACGGCCACCCGTACAGCGGTGATAACCTGTACATCTCCCCTAAAGGCCACAGATACTGCAAAGAGTGTAGAAAGAAGTACAAAAATAGAAGTTAAGGTAGTAAGCTCGTCTAGCCCAACGGCAGAGGCAACGGCTTCAAACGCCGAAGAGTCCCGGTTCGAATCCGGGGACGAGTACGGAGAGTGATGGATTAGGACTCTGCTTCAAAAACTTCATCCCGATCCCCGCGCCTGTGCCGGGATCGTCAAGCCCTGGTAGCTCAGCGGATAGAGCACTAGATTACGGATCTAGGTGTCGAAGGTTCGATTCCTTCTCGGGGCACGCAAGACAACTAGATATGCCGGTGGGGTGTGTGGGTTGCACGACTGTCTTCCAAACAGTTAGACCGTGTTCGAGTCACGGTACCGGTTCCGCCTTCGTAGCTCAGGGGACAGAGCAGCCGTTTCGTAATCGGCCGGTCCGGGGTTCGAATCCTCGCGAAGGCTCAAAGCTCGACAACGGCAGTTGGCGAGTTCGGCAAGACGTCAAATCTCGGCCCCGAGATTTGACATGTCTCGTTAGCTCAGTAGGCAGAGCGCCGGAGTGAAGTCCCGGGGGTCGGCGGTTCGAACCCGTCGCGAGACACGTAACAACTTCATAACCATGCGTCGTTAGCTCAGTTGGTAGAGCTCTGTTCTCTTAAATCAGATGTCGAAGGTTCGAGTCCTTCACGGCGTACGCCTCGCTAGCTCACTGGTAGAGACATCCGACTTTTAATCGGAGGGGACAAGGTTCGATTCCTTGGCGGGGCACGGCGAGTTAGCTCAATTTGGTCAGAGCGCGATCCTGATACGATCGTGGTTCCGAGTTCAAATCTCGGGCTCGCTACGCACCGTTAGCTCAGTGGAACGAGCGGCTGTCTTACAAACAGCGGGTCGGGGGTTCGACTCCCTCACGGTGTACAAGGTCCGGACGGCTTCAACACCCGAGCTGGACCGGCCAGGGGATGCAGCACGATGGTCGTGCAGCTGCTTTGCAAGCAGTCGGTTGCAGGTTCGAGCCCTGTCATCTCCACAGCTTCCCCTAGGGGAGGTACCGCGCCCAGCTGGGTTGATCGCCGCAACGGGTCAAGACTGGAATGCTTAGGTGAGGCCAGACGCGGGAAACTAGGCCGCACGTGCCCCGGGGAACGCTAGCTCAACTCGGGATCGTGTGACCCGGCTCCGGCCGGGCAATGGCGTGATGTCCGAGCGGTGAGGTCGGAGTCTGCAACACTCCGCAGCCGGGTTCGACTCCCGGTCGCGCCTCCAAACTGAAGATGAGCGCGCATGAGCGCGCACCACGCGATGCGCGCGCACCCTCCCGGGTGCGCGCTCATTTTCGTTCTATGATAGTATTCGCGCACGACGACAAGATGAAAGGACGAACCGATGAACTTCACTTCCACCCCCGCAGGCGCGCTCATCTTCTCGTGCGCGCTCGGTGCGCTCATGATCGCGCTCATTCTCTGGCGCACGTCAATGAGCGCGCGCGCTCGCCACGCCGAGAAGGCGCGCGCATGGGCAGCGCTCAAGGCTCCCGAATGGGAAGCGCGCGCAGCGCGCAAGCGTGAGCGCCGTGAATCCGGTGCGCGCGCGGATGCGCGCCTGCGCATCGCGCTCTTGAGCGGTGTCGCGCTCGTCGCGCTCGCCGCGACGAACTTGAGCGCGCACGCATCCATCACTGCACTGCACCGCGTCGGCCTGCACTCGCTCGACACGGCGATCAGCGTCGTCGTCGTCTTCGAAGCGTTCCTTGCGATCCTCGGGGCTCTATCGCTCTGGCACATGACGAAGGGCGAAGGATTCAACCGCTACGAGGCCGGTGTGTGGCTCATGGCGGCACTCATGAGCACCGTTGCATGGTGGGGTGGCGGCAGTGTCATCTTCGCCCTGTGGCCGCTCCTCGCGGCCGTTGCGTGGCACGTGGTCATCACCTTCGGACGCCCGCACAAGCCGTCCGCTCTGATCACCTGGTGGCGTCTGAAGCGCGGCAAGGCGACCTCGCAGGATGCAACCACGATCGTGACCGAACGCCTCATCACGCGCATCGTGAACGCGGGGTACGCCGCCAACGTCGGCCCGAAGATCGTGCGCGGTCTCTACCGGCGCGCGTTCGACCGCGCATGGGCAGAGGCCGACGCGCTAGGCATCCTCACGCACGAAGTGCGCGCACGCATTCAGACGCGCATCGCTGCGCGCTACGTCGGCGCGCGCGCGCTCGCTCCCGAAGCGGTCGCGCACATGAACCCTTGGAATGAGCGCGCGCAGAGCGCGCGCACCGTGCGCGCAGTGCGCCCCGTGAGCGCGCCTCCCGCGCCAGTCGTCGAGATGAGCGCGCACGCGGACACCGACGAGCGCGCGCCCGAAGTTGTCGAGAGCGCACCCGCGCGCATCGTTCTTCCCGGTGCGCACACCACGGCCGAAATGATCGAAGCTGTCTCGACGCACTTCACCGGACCGGCCGAACTCGTCGAGTGGATCGAGAAGTTCATTCGGGCGAACGGGCAGCTTCCCACCCGGAACGATCTCGCGATCCCCGCGAAGAAGTCCCCGGGGCACGTGGCACGTTGGATGATGCCGGTACGCAAGGCGCTCGGCCTCAGCTAGCGGCGCAGTGAGCGGCACACCGGTACACCTGGTGTGCCGCTCCGACACACCTACCACCCCCACCGGCACACTATGATTCGCACGCTGACCTGCGGAAACGTCAGTTCGACACACTCGGCACGCTGTGCCGGGGTACCCGTCGGAAACGCGTTTATGCAGGTCGGGGACCCGTTCAGGGGGCCCGTAGTGTGTGCCGTGCCGGACGGGTGTATAATGAAATACCTAGTCAGACACAGGACGAAAGGACAAGAGATATGCACACGAGTGCAGCGGGATGGATGGCGATCGGGTTCTTCATCGTCGCTTGGGTTCTGAATCAGCGGCTCGAAGGGCAGCGATGGTCACCGTACGTCGTGATGCCCGTGGCTACGGCCGGGTCGATCATGATGTACGCGGCCACCTGGTCGACGAGTTGGGCGACCGGTCTCACGCGGTTCATGCACAACTTCAGCGCCGGGATGCCGACCGAAGTCATCTTCAGCATGATCTGCGTTGCGACCTTCGCGGCCGTGATCGCTGACATGTGGTTCGACCCGACGTATAACCTCACGGCAATCTTCATGCTCGTGCTGCTGCCAGTGGCCTCGCACGGGGCCGGAGGGATTGTCGGCTCGTTCATGGAAGCCCTTTACACGGCGTTCTCGCTCGGAACGCTCGACGCGATCAAGGAACTCTTCGGTGGTTAGCGAAGATGAGCGCGCACAGACGCGCAGCATGGCGCGCGCTTCGTGGGACTTGTTCCTGCGGGGCGCGCGCCGCCATGCAGAGAGCGCGCGCGACTGGGTGCGCGCCGATGGACTCGAAGAGCACATGCGCGCGCGCGAGGCGCGCGAGCGCAATGCGCGCCTTGAACGTGAAGCGCGCGCACGCGCGCACCGCTCGAAGCGCGCACCGGCACCGTACCGCGCGCCTGCGCGCGAGTCGACCGATCTGGAAATCAAGGCGCGCGCATTCGGTACGCGCACGCTGCGCTCGACGATCGCGCTCGCGGTGCCGTGCGCGCTCATCGCCTACCCGCCGATCGCGCTCATGCAGGGTGATCCACAGTTCCTGATCGCGTGGCCGCTGACGTATGGCTACCTGATGTGGGACGGGTGGGCGCATCGCGCCGACGACACCGAAGAGTCTCCGGCCGCTGCGGTAGACGCCACACCCACGCCGTCAATGTCGAAGCCGTCGCTCATCTCCCGATTTCAGCGGCCGTCAACTATGAAGCCGACGCCGGAAGAATCAGCGATCATGCACCGAATCACAACATGGAGTGACCGCGCCGCTGAACGCAAGCTGCACGAAGTGCTGCCCGAAGAGCCCGTGATCGACGAGTCGGGTCTGCTGATTCCGATCGGCTTCGCAGGGCAGTGGACTCCGGCGAAGTTCGATGAGCAGGTCGACCAGGTGCGCGCGCTGCTCGCCGTTCCCGACACCGTGCGTACGCAGGTCAAGCCGGGAGGTACGGCCGACCGCGCGGTGCTGCGCGTCCGCACGCGCACGCGCTCGCTCGATCTGACATGGTCGCCTGAGCGCGAGGGGATCGGGCTCGACGCCGACACGGCCGAAGTCGTTCGAGTGAACACTGATGAGCGGCTGCTCATCGCGGGGACGTCCGGTTCGGGGAAGTCGGTCGCGCTGCGCGTGCTCATGGCGGAAGCGCTCGCGAAGCCGCACGCCGCGCTCGTCATTCTCGATCTGAAGCGCACCGAAGGTGCACTTTGGCGGCACACGGCGCGCGTCGAGTCAGAGCCCGAAGGCGTGCAGACCGTCATTGACGAGCTGATCGCCGAGATGAAAGAGCGCGAAACCATCATGGAATCACGCGGCATCGACCTATGGGAGCCTACCGACGAGCGGCCGAACATTACCGTTTCGGTCGACGAGGGCGCGGAACTCATGGCGGAAGTTCCCGATTCGGTCGGCGGTCTTCGCTCGCTTGCTCGACGTGCGCGTGCTGCGGGTATCCGACAGTGGTGGGCGACGCAGAAACCGACCATGACGGGGAACGGTCCGGGACTCGATTCGCAGATCGCCGGACAGCTCACGACGCAGGTCTGTCTTGCAGTCGCAGGCTCGAAGGAGGCGCGTGTCGTGCTCGGCGAAGACGCCACCGGAAAGGGCTGGCACGCGGAGGACTTGGAGATGGGCGGTTGGGCGCTCGTGCGCGTACAGGGTGAGAATCGCGCGCCCGATCCCGTACGAGTATGGTTTATGGAAAAGGAACACGTGAAGGCGCTCCCGGCTCGTAAGGCGTGGCGGCGTGAACAACCGGCATCGCTCAATCTCGCGAAGCACAACATTCTCGACGTTGCGCTTCGTCTGTCCGAAGGACTGCACGGCGTTTCGACAGCTCGGATCGCCGCGATGATGGGCATTACGGATGTTGAAGTACACACGCGGATGCGTGCGTACGGTGTGACGCCGGAGCCGAACGCTTTCGCGATTGGCAACGGCGAGAAGGCTCGGGGGTACCGCCGATCGGTTCTCGAAGCTGCGAAGAACGGATGAAAGGAACCGATATGCGGTTGAGATGGATCAAAGACGAGACGAGCCTGCACACCTACCGCGCTGAGACGCTGCGATACCGGTTCGTGATGGTCGCACCTTCGCGTGCAGATGCAGTGCTGTGGGTACAGCACGCCGCTGCCGACTGGGGTCAAGACCCGATCGATCAGCGTGTATGCCGCACACGTCGCGGCGCTGAGCGCATCGCGCAGCGGTTCGAAGACAAGACGTTGACGCCGCGCCGCCTACGTTGACGGGGCAGCAGCAAAATATTTTGCTGCCCCGCTTGCGGCTCCCGGGATCGCTGGTCTATGCTTTAAAGACCACGACGAAAGGACGAAACAATGACCGTCACGCTCCCCGTTCAGTACCCCGCCACCGAAAAGCAGATTAACTATCTCGTGAAGCTGCTCGCCGAAAAGATCGAAGACCCGGCGCAGGCGCTCGCGGCTATCACGTGGGTGCAGGAACACAAGCTGTCGAAAGCGCTCGCGTCCGAAAAGATCAAAAAGTACGAGAAGCTGCCGAGTGTCCGCAAGGCGTTCAGCTCGACGCCGGAACTCGAAGACGGGATCTATCAGGTCGGCGACGACGTGTTCAAGGTCTACCGCACGCGTAACGGCCACATCGCGACGAAACACCTTACCGAAGACGGCTTCGAGTACACCGGGCAGCGTCCGCTGAAGTCGATCAAGCCTGAACACCGCATGACGAAAGAAAAGGCAGCCGAATACGGCGCGCTGTACAACACCTGCATTAACTGCCAGCGGACGCTCACAGACGAGGTGAGCATTGCGCAGGGCTTCGGCCCGATCTGCGCTCAGTACTTTGCTTAGGGGATAACTTGACTCAACCGGGTGAGAAGGCTCGCGGCTCCGGCCGCGAGCCTTCGCGCAATTGGCGTGCCGACGCCGCATGTCGGAGCCTTGCGGATCGCTACTTCGATCCTTGGGACTCCGACGACAAGGCGCGCGAGCCGAACGCCACGGCGGCGCAGATATGCGGTACGTGCCCGGTTCGGCGTACATGTCTCATTGAAGCCATCGTGAACAATGAAACCTACGGAACGTGGGGCGGCCTCACATGGCGGCAGCGCAAGGCACTCGTGCGTGCGCGGAGGCGCGTACGTTGCCCGATCTGCTCGGGGAAGCTGCTCGCGCTCACTGATGACCACGCGCAGGCGTGCTTGTCGTGCGGGGTCACATGGCGGACAATCGTCCCTAAGCTCGATACGTGGCGATATACGACACCGGAATATCAACCCACGTCCCCGTATTCGCCTGCGACTGATATACGAACATTGTGAAGCCGGTTGTCGTCGCCGTGATCGCTCGCGATTCCCACCGGGCAGTCGCACCTGCACCGGAGTCGATGTTCGTCACGATGGTTGGGACGGTGGGGAATGTGAAACCGAAGTTGACGACTGCTGTCGACGCGTTCAACGTAGTGAACGAGATCAATACCGTGCCGCGTCGTGTCCAGTTTTGAAGGTCCGTGATCGACGTGCCGTTCGCACTGATCGCCGCAGTGTTCGACGCAATGCTGTCGGTGTTGTTGTCGACACGCGTTTCGATCGCTGCAATCGTGCTGTCCACCTGTACCGCAAGGATCGGCGAACCGCCCCCAGGGCCACCGGTGAGCGTGGTCCCCGGAAGCGACGACGGCGACTCGTACTCGAAGGCGTAATTCGATGTGTTCGGCACTTGTCTCCTCCTAGTTGAACGTCGAGACGAAGTACGTCGTCGAGATACGTACGGTGTCGTCGGTGTTGATTGCTGACGTCGAGTGCAGGTCGGCAACCACGACCGTTCCCGAGGTGTTCAGCAGTGCCGTACCCGACGTGACGGAACATTGAATCGCCGCATAGGTCGTCTGTGACGGGCGTGCGGTCGTCGTATTGATGGTGCACATAGTCGTGTCAGTAACGTTACCGGCACTGTTGGCGGTGAACGCGCCGCCGGTACGCGTAAGCACGATATGTACCGACACGACCGGACCCCATTGCCGGTAGAGGCTCGTCGTGACGCTGTATCCGCCTGCGGCTGCCGTTGTAAGTGCGATCCATCCTGTGTCGCTAGGCGACACGGCTTGCAGCGCAGCAATGTCGCCCTCAGACGCCGTGGTGCGGGCATCGATACCGGCAATGACGGTCTCTACTTGTTCGGCAAGGATCGGCGACGAGCCGTCAATGTCACCGGTGAGCGTGATCCCCGGCTTCGTCTGCGGCGTCTCGAACTCGAACCCATAGGTAGGTGTCTGTGGCATTAGGTAATCCCTACGTGAATGATGGTCGACTGCCGAGTAGCGATGTTCAGCGACGATTCCACGTTCAACGGTATCGTGACCTTCTCAACAATGTGCATCTCGCGGCTACCGTCGTTGTAAACGACTCGAATGGCGTCGTAAGGCTTGAGCGCCGGATTCGGTACCGCAGACGCACCGACGTCGTACGGCGCGCCTAGGGACTGCCTCAGCAGGTTTACGGCGGCGTTCTCAGCTTGCGACTGCATCGTGATGAACGACGAAGAGTAGAAACGCGGCACCCGGCCGAACGGTCCGCCGAAGAACGTCGGGCTCGACGCTTGCGCGTCATACGCGACAGCACGAACCGGTGGCATCTCGTCGGTACCTTCGCCGAGCACCACTACGGCGTTGTAGACGCCTTCACGCGACAATGATCGATCGGCTTGCACCATGACGCCGCCTGGTCCGGCGTTGACGATCCATACCGGTACATCTTCATCTGGGGCAGTTTGGAATACGAGTCGACCTTGCGCATCCCAGTAGAAAATTTTGCCGAGACCGTCAGCAAGAGTCTTCAGCACTTCGAACCGGGATTCTTCCACGATCAGGGAGCGGCCAAGCTGCGACTCGTCGGAGTCGTCGTCGAAGATGATCGTTGCACTCGGATAGATCTCAGTAACGACCTCTTCGACGATGTCGCCGACAAGCGTTCCTTGCAGCCATTGCCGAGGTTCAAGGAACCGTGAGTCGATGATCGTCGACATCCGGTCTTCCAGCGCGACATGCACGGGACCCTTCGCCGCATCGGCCTGCTCGACATCGTTAACGCGGTAATATCCGAGCGGTGCCCACAGAACGCCCGCGCCGCCGAGGTCGACGCCGCGAGCAATGAACACCTCCGCACCGAATGGCGCGAGCGAACGGTTTCGTACCTCAGGCCATGGCTCGGCCAGTGTGAGCGAAGCGGTGCCTCGGATATCGGCGGTTGCATCAAGTTCGACGTCCCCGTTAATGATCTTGAGTTCGGTGCCGGTCGGCGTCTCGCCATCTTGATATCCGTTCACGGCCACGGCGCGGAACTTCGCGGTATGCGAGCCTGAAACGATCGATGCGAAATCAGCAGCGGTAGCCATTACGACTGGAGTCCGTAGCAGTAGTCAGGGATCACGCGCGAAGCGCTGCCAGCGGTGTTGCGGCACCACAGCTGCACGCTGACTTGATTTCCCGGAGTGATCGTCGATCCCCAACCGGTAACGTTGAACGTTCCGTTACCCGTACCTGAGCCTGAGCCAATCGTGACGCCGTCGATACGCAACTGCCAATCGACGGTGCCGCTCGTGACGCTCGTCGCGACTCCGACGCGGATGCGCGGATGCCACAGCGTCGTAATGCCGTGCATGACCTCTTGATAGTTCACGTTGGTGAACTGCGGCCAGAACGGACCACCGGTGCC
>Ga0070696_100003746_pt1 | contig 10157 bp, 9 predicted proteins | sample KBSK1253metaG_FD_65474 | JGI IMG/M metagenome (GOLD analysis project Ga0070696, IMG submission 65474) | Corn, switchgrass and miscanthus rhizosphere microbial communities from Kellogg Biological Station, Michigan, USA - KBS K1-25-3 metaG | ecosystem: Host-associated > Plants > Roots >... | reverse complement strand
ACGGCAGCGCGGGTGACCAGCCGCACTTGCCATGGCATGCGAGTGGACACGCTCGATTCCAGCCTGCGCCTACGATTCCCTTTCCGGGGACTGAGGGATAAGATATTGAGGAGCGGAGGCCTCTGGTAGGTTGGAAACCGTTGACGTCCAAGCGTTTAGTTATGACCTTCGTTCGCCAGCGAGAGTATCAGGTACAAACCCGTCTTCGCGTCGCCTTCAACAAATAAGAGTGGCCGTAAGCAGGAGCGGTCTGATCAACCTCGGTCGCGGCGTTGTTCTATTTTCAGGAGCGTTGTGCCTAATGGCGTCGTTCCTGCTTATTACGGTGCGCACGAGTCTTGCCCCGTAAACCGAAACTGGCGGAGTAGGCCAAGATGGGAGGTTGAACGTCTCATATGCGGGATTGCTGCCAGCCGAAGATCGCGCGCTCGTTAGTAGGGATGGGCAGCGTGGTTGTCCGAGAAATTTCTCCGCATACAATTGTGGTCGCTAACCCGGCGCGGGTTCTTCGCGCAGCCAGGGCTGATGGTTGAGGCGGGGGCGTCCAACGGCCAGCTCCAACTATCGGTAATCATCATGGCCTACAACGAGGCCGCCTCGTTGAGGAAGGTGGCCGACGAAATCGCCGAGGAGGTTCAGGCCCTCGGTATTGACCACGAGTTGCTCATCATTGACGACGGGAGTGATGATGGCACCGGGCAGATTGCGGACGACTTGGCACGGGGAAGCAAGATCACTCGAGTAATCCACCACGCCCCGAATGCCGGTCTTGGTGCCGTCTACCGTACCGGCTTTACCGAGGCTCGCGGGCTCTATCTCACTTTCTTTCCCGCGGATGGTCAATTTCCCGCCTCCTCGATCAAGGACCTGATGGGAGCCATGCCCGACCATGACATGGTGTTAGGGTATCTTCCAAGCCGCCCCGGCGTGTTTCTCTCACGGGTGCTCTCGCTGCTCGAGCGCCTTCTCTACCGCCTTCTCATTGGGCCGCTGCCCACCTTCCAGGGCGTGCTGATGTTTCGCAGGGCGCTGCTTAACGACTTGCGTTTGGTGTCTCAAGGGCGAGGTTGGGCCGTCTTGATGGAGCTGATCATTCGTACCTCGCGCGCTGGCTATCGTGTAACTAGCCTCCCAACGGAGGTCCGTCCGCGGCTGGCCGGGCGTTCGAAAGTCAACAACTTCCGCACGGTATGGGCTAACTTCATTCAGGTCATAGAGCTCCGTCGGAGGCTATAGCCCCGGGATGGCTGCAGCAGGGCCACAATGGCAAGTTGGCGGCGACAGCATATCTTTCGGATACTCCTGGATATCAGGGTTCCCGGTAAGAGGTCCATCGTGGCGCTGAATCGCTGTCCGGGCTGTGGCGGGCAGATCAACCCGCACACGACCACCTGTCCGTGGTGCGGACATAGTGTGGCCGGCAGTCTGTTTCTTCAGTTGATGCTGGCTGCCGTCCTGCTGATCGGGGTCGCCTCCTTTACAGGAATCTTCCGCTGGTCGAGGGTCATCCCCCAGCTTTCCTTCTCGGGGCCTGCCCCGATGAATGAGCCTCCAGTCTCCAGCCCCAGCGAGCCAGGCTCGCCCGGCGTCATGGACCGGATGTTCGATGGAAATGCCGCCACGCTCCCTCATCGGGTCGATCGCATCTCCAAGATGTCTCAATCCCAGGCTGGCGCGGCCGGGCAGCAGGCCTGCGGCCCGGTGGGCGCGGCCAAGGTGCGGGCGCTGCTCAAGCGATACGGCAACTGGGATGACCAGGTGCTCGCCTCGGTAGCCTGCGGTCAGGTGCGCGCCGGCTTCACGGTAGACCAGGTACGCGCCGCGGTGGGAATGCCCGAGAGCGTGCTGCGGCATGGCGCCGCCGGTGAGGAACAGTGGGTGTATCAGGATATGACCCTGACGATCGAGAACGGTCGCGTTACCGAAGTCCAGCACTAGCCACCGCAAGCTACCCATACCATCGCTTCTATCTCCGACTCCAAGCTGTTGTCGTCCTTTGCCAGCTCGTCTGACCAGAGCGGCCGGCCTCGGTTGGCGGTAATCTCCCCGGTCTTCAACGACTGGGCCTGTGTTCCCCAGCTGCTCAGCCGGCTCGATACGGCGCTCGGCTCGATCGGTGGCACCGCCGATGTTTTTCTCATCGACGACGCATCCCCGCTGGCTCGCCCGCTCCAGCTGGTCGATCAAGCCTACAGCGCCATTGGGAGCGTCTCGGTCGTTCGTCTGATGCGCAATTTGGGCCATCAACGGGCGATTGCCGTCGGGCTGGGGCTGGTCAGCAAACTCGAAGGTTACCAGGCGACGCTGGTTCTGGATTCCGACGGGGAAGACCGGCCGGAGGACCTGGAGAAGCTCTACGCCGCCATGCGGCGGACCGAGGGTACCTCGGTGGTCTTCGCCGGACGCACCAAACGCACTGAAGGCTGGTGGTTCAAGCTGATGTACTGGCTCTTTCGCCAGTCGCATCAGGCGCTGACCGGCATTCCGGTTCGATTCGGCAACTTCAGCCTGGTGCCCGTAAAGCTGGTCCGCTCGCTGGTGCTCGTGTCCGATCTCTGGAACCACTACGCCGCCGCGGTCGTCAAAGCACGACTGCCTTACATCGCGGTTCCCTGCACCCGGGGGTCAAGGATCGCGGGAAGGTCGCAAATGAATCTGGTGTCGCTCACCACCCACGGACTCCGCGCCTTCTCGGTGTTCAGCGAGGAGATCGGAACCCGGGCGCTCCTCGCCTGCCTGGCATTGTTTGCCCTCTCGCTCCTGGGATCGGGGGTCGTCCTGATCATCCGCTTCGGCACCTCTTACGCCATACCTGGCTGGGCGACCGTCGCCATGGCCTTCGCCATTCTCGCCGCGCTGCAATCTCTCACCTTGGCTACCGTGTTCGTCTTTTACGTCCTTTCGTCCCGAAGCCTCTCGGCTGCAGTCCCGGTCCGGGAGTTCGAGCAGTTCATCGGATCGCGAGAGATTCTCTATCGTGCGGCCGAATAGCCGTCTATCTCCAGGACGGTGGTCTTGGTCGGCGGGTCTGGCGGCTCTCACGATTCTGTTGAGTGTGGCTTCGGAGATGCGGAGCCTGCCGAGCGCGGACGTCTCATTCTATCTCTACGGCACCAGCCGGATCCTCGATGGCGCCCGGCTTTATGTCGATGTGGTGGAGGTCAATCCTCCCATGGTCTTCGTCATCGACATGCCCGCCGTGCTACTCGCCCGTTGGCTTCACCTGTCGGACATCTCGGTCTACCGGATGTTCGTCTTTGCGATCCTCATCCTCTCCCTGGGCCTGAGTCAAGCCAGCCTCCGGGCGGTCTGCGGCGGCTCCAACGCGCCGTCACGAGCACTGGTGAATCTCCTACTGGTGTTCGCCCTCTTCGCGGTTCCAGGGGAGGCCTTCGGCCAGCGTGAGCATGTCATGCTTGCCCTGGTGATTCCCTACTTGCTTGCCGCTTGCGCCTGGGCCGCGAAGCAGGGTCCAACGAGGAACCCAGTGACCATCGGGGTCCTGGCCGGCGTCGGATTCGCGCTTAAGCCCTACTTCGTGGCGCTCTGGGCGGTGGTCGAGCTCTGGCTACTGGTGAAACGGCCTCCGGGGCGTTTTTTCAGGACGGAGTCGCTCGCCGTTGGCGGCACCATTGCGGCCTACGTGATCGGGGTCTGGCTGGTGACTCCGGAGTACTTCCACCTGTTGCAGCTCCTCGGCACCGCATACAGCCGGTACATGAGCGTATCTCCGCTCACCACGGTGGTGATCGGTGAAGGCTCGGCGGTCTGTCTCGCTGCGCTTCTGGCCTTCGCCGCCTTCAAAATGGCCGGGCTCACCGAACCGCTTAGTGAGGGATTGGCGGTCGGAACCACCGCTCTTCTGGTCGCTGCCGCTTTGCAACGAAAGGGGTGGTGGTATCACTTCTATCCCGGGGTTGCCACCTCGCTCGTGCTGCTGGGCATCCTCCTGGCGCGCGCGAGGGCGGCGCGGCCTGCACTGGTGACTCGGGTGTTCACCTACGTTTCGGCGGCAACCGTCCTCTTCGTGGTCGGCTCCAGCCTCACCCGCATTGTCAAAGTGATGGTGGACCCCTACGCCGAGAGCGTCACCCGATTCCCGGCCTATAGGGAGCTCGAGGCTCTCGTAGCCGAACGGGCGGCCGGTCAGACGGTGATGATCTGGTCCTTCAACATCCACTCTGGGTTTCCGCTGGTGCCTGCGGTAGGAGCGAAATGGGGCTCGCGCTTCCCCAGCATGTGGCTGGTGCCGGCGCTGTACTGGGATGATATGCTGGAGAAGCGAACGGCACGCTTTCGGCCGGTCCAGGAACGACCTGAAGCCGAACGGTTCCTGGATTCCGCGATGGTGCGAGACCTGGAGACCCACACACCGAGGCTACTGATCGTGCTCGCCCCGTCTCAGGACACCAGCGCTACCGGCTTCGCGCGTCTGGACCTGCGCTCCTACTTCGCCATGGATCAGCGCATTGCTGGGATGCTGAGGTGCTACCAATTGGTTCGTCGGGTCGGGGTGCACGATGTCTATCAACGAACCAATCAGAATGGCTGCAGCCAATGAATCCCGGGCTTACGATTGCGAGCGCTTGCGCCAAGCCCTGACATATCCGGTGACTCCCCAGAGTGCCAGGAACATTGCCACAATCATCAAGACGGTGCCCATCCATCCCTCGAGCATCAATGAGACGATTGCGACGAGCATGGCAACGGAGGCCAGTCGCAATGTCGGTACGAATGGCCAGGGCCTAGGCGTAGGTGCGGTCATCAGCGACTCCGTTTGGGTGAGCCATCCTGAGGGCACAGAGTTCATTTTCGGGTGGGGTACCACCATGATACCCATGGCCCCGGGCTGGCGGAAGGTCCGGATGAGCCAGGCAGCGTATCTTGCATAAGAGGAATGCGATGGATCCGCAGGTGGACGAGAGGCGCATGCGATTTCAGAAACCGGTGCTCTTCGAGGTAATCACCTTCCTACTCTTGCTCTTGGGCCCGATGATGGTTCCTGGCCCGGCGCATGCTCAAGCCAGTAGTGACACCACAGTCCGCTCCGACACCTCGACTGCCCAGCAGCCGGCCGGCGATTCGCTTACCAGCACGGGAGTGGACTCGGCCCGCGCCCAGAAGCCGGACAGCGGGGCCGCACAACGCCCCCCGGCCGGGACTCCTCCTCCGCCGCCTCCGGTCGATTCGGCCTTCAACGCTGCATGCAATCCCCCGCCTCCGAGTATCCCCGCGGCCAGCCTTCTCCTGATCACTTTCAGCTCCACGCTCACGGAGCGCGAGCGTCTCGATATCGCCAAGCACGTTGGAGGCAGCCTGGTCGGTGTTGCCGCAACCGGAGAAAAGTACCTTCGTGTGTCAGGAGGCGGGTCAGCGCGAGCCGCTGCCGATTCCCTCATCCTCTATCAAGGCGTCCAGCAGGTTTCCGAACGGGCCTGTCCCGTTCTCGCTCCCAGTGGACGCTGACGCCCCGCCCAACCAACTCGGCCGCTTCTTACCTTGGCTCGTCGCTGGTTCGGCGGCCGCGGTCCTGCTTACGGAAATCGCCCTCACTCGGCTGTTCTCCGTCCTGCTCTACTATCACTTCAGCTTCTTGGCGGTGGCGATAGCTCTCTTCGGCCTTGCGGCCGGCGGACTCAGTGTTTCACGCGAATCGAGTGCTGGCTTGAGGTCCACAGCCATCGCCCAACTGCGGCAACAGCTTCGAAGAGTCGCGGTGGCGCTGGTGGCGTTGACTCTCTGTTTGGGGCTAGTGGCGCCTGCCAGTGATGCCATCCTTCTCGCACTAGCTCTGGCGGTGCTGAGTTCGGTGCCCCTTTTCTTCCTCGGAAAGACGCTGGCATTGAGTATGGCACTTGGCCGGACCCAGGTTCATCCGCTTTATGCGATCGATCTGATCGCCAGTGCGTCGGCCGCGCTCGTCGCTATCCCGCTGCTCTCTAAGGTGCAGGGTCCCTTGGTGCTCGCTGTCCCGGCCCTGCTGGCGCTTGCGCTTGATGTGCTCATTGCGCCGCCCAGTGAACGGCGGATTCCAGCTGCAGCGGCACTTCTGCTCACTGCCGTGCTGGCCTTTGCGGCCACCCAATCGGGGCCCCTCTTCTCGCTTCAGGATCCTTGGCGGGGCGAGTTTGTGCTTGAGCGGTGGAACGCCCATAGCCGGGTCAGAGTCACCGATTGGGGTGATCAGCGAATGCTGGTAATCGACAAGGCGGCCGCGACCTTGATTCCCAAGGTCGCGGTCAGCTCGGAAGACATCCCCAGGACGTCGATGAGCTGGCCCTACCAGGATCCCTCGTACGCTCTAGGCCGTTCCTCGAGACGAGTGGCGATCATTGGAGTGGGAGGTGGCCCTGACTTGGTGCCTGCCCTGAAGGGCGGCGCGACTACGATCGATGGGTTTGAGCTGAATGGCAGAATTATCGAGCTACTGACCGGAGAGTTCCGAAAGTACAATGCCGCAGCCCAGCGACCGGAGGTGCACCTCATTCACGATGAGGCTCGCCATGCGCTCGAGCATAGCCGCCACCAGTATGATGTCATCCGGGCCAACCTCATCGACACCTGGGCGGCGACGGCTGCGGGTGGATTCGTGCTCGCGGAAAATGGGATCTACACGGTGCAGGCCTGGCGGTTGTTTCTCCGACGGCTCACACCCTCGGGTATGCTGGTCACCACTCGGTGGTACCTTCCTGCGGCTCCAGCGGAGGCTCAGCGGTTGACCGCCCTGGGAGCCGAGGCGCTCGAGGCAGAGGGGATTCGACCAGCCGCTCAACACCTCGTCGCACTCACCACCCATCCAGTCGCTGGCGGGCAAGTTCGCACTATCACGACCATGGTCAGTCGTCAGCGTTTCAGCGACCCGGAAATCAAGGCACTTGAGCAGTTCGCCCGCATGGCTGGCGGAACCGTCCTCCTGGCGCCCGATCGGGCCGCTGAAGGCGGGGCTGCGTCCTGGCGGCCTTTGCTCTCAGCCGAAACCCGAGCTGCCTTCATCAAGAGCAGCCGCTGGGCGATCGATCCACCCACTGACGAGCGACCCTTTTTCTTTCTGCAGATCCGCCCGGCCGATGTCTTTCGTTATTGGGGAGCGGATTTCGGGATAATCGGCACGATTACCGTCAACGGCGTCCGGGTTCTACTTGCTGCTGCCGGACTGGCGATCGTCGCAGCTCTCGGGCTGACGATTCTAACCAATCGAGCCCAGGACCATGAGAGTATCCGCCTGCCCGGGAGAGGTCGGTGGTATTTCGCACTGCTGGGACTGGCCTACCTGACAGTGCAGTTGGCGCTGCTGCAGCGCCTCTCACTCATCATCGGTCATCCGACAAGCACGCTCGCTCTCGTCATCGCGACCATGTTGATGGGCACTGGAGCAGGAAGTGCTCTCGCAGGTCATGCACGGCTACGTCGGACGTCGTTCCCGGTGCTTTTGATTCCAGTAATCGTGCTGAGCATGCTGATCATCGCATTCCCCCGGGTTGGTTCTCTGAGTGAGTTGTCTTCACTCACGGTCAGCGCACTAGGAGCGGGCTGCATCACTGGTCTGACCGGAATCGCCCTCGGCGTCGCCTTTCCCACCGGAATCCGGATATTCGCGCGAAGCGACACGGCAGTCGCCGAAGCTTGGGCGTTAAATGGGGCCTTCAGTGTCGTAGGTTCCGTTCTTGCCGCCATTGTCGGTCTGATGTTTGGTAGCCGCGTGCTATTAGGCGCGGCGATTCCCCTATATGCCTTGGCCTGGGTACTGGCCACCCTGGAAAGCAGGAGCGATTGTTGCGCTGGAGCCACAATCGCCATCAGGGACTCGTGATTCTGGGGGCCGACTAGCGAATTTCTCCCGGCTGGGCTTCATTTACGGCCAGCCCTATGCGGGCACGCGAGTTGCCCCCTTTGGTGGTCTCCTCTATGCCAGACCGTCCCGCGGTCTCCATTGTCGTCCCGGCCTATGACGAAGAGCGCCGCATCGAGCGGATGCTCCTCGAGGCCCTGGCCTACTTCCGCCAACGGGGCCGCGCAGTTGAAATCCTGGTGGTGGATGATGGCAGCCGGGACCATACCAGCGGGGTGGTCGGACGTTTGGCCAGGGCCTGGCCCGAGCTCCGCCTGATTCGCCTGGCTCAGAATCACGGGAAGGGCTACGCGGTCCGCACCGGAGTGGTCAACGCAGTCGGTGACTCGGTGCTTCTGGCCGATGCCGACGGCGCCACGCCCATCGTCGAGCTGGAGCGCCTGGAACAGGCGCTTTCTCTGGGCAACGACGTATCGGTGGGGTCGCGAGCCGTCTCGCCGGACGCCGGCGTTCACGTGGAGCGGCGTTGGTACCGGCACGTGATGGGGCGGACCTTCCACCGGCTGGTCGAAACCCTGGCTGTCAAAGGTGTCCGCGATACCCAGTGTGGCTTCAAGTTGTTCCGCGGACCCGTTGCCCACGACCTCTTCTCCCGGATGCGGATGTCCGGGTTTAGCTTCGATGTCGAAGTCCTACTTATGGCCCAGCGCCGGGGCTATCGGATCGCCGAGGTTCCAATCAACTGGGTCCACCAGCCCGGATCGAAGGTCAACGTGGTCCGGGACTCGTTCCGGATGGCGGCAGATGTAATCGCGATACGCGCTAACTGTCTCCGGGGTGAGTACGACCAACCCCGGGTCACCCCCTACTCTGAGATGGCGGCCGCGTTGCCGGCCGTGAACCCGACCCCTTCGCCGTAAGGCCGGCATGGCCGAACCGCAGCGCCTCTCCATCATCATTCCGGTCTACAACGAGGAAAACACCCTCGCGGAGCTGGTTGGGCGAGTGCGGGCCGTCCCGCTCGACCTCGAAGTCATCGCGGTGGATGACGGGTCGGTGGACAATTCTCTCTTTGTCCTCGAGCGGTTGCAGCGGGAGGGGAAGATCGATCGGGTGATCAGCCAGCCGACCAACCTGGGCAAAGGCGCGGCTATGCGTGCCGGCATCGCGGCCGCGAGCGGTGATCTCATCGTGGTCCAAGATGCCGACCTGGAGTATGATCCCGCGGAGCTCCCTCGGCTGATGGCCCCCATTCTTGCCGGCCGGGCCGATGCAGTATTCGGCTCGCGCTTCCTGGGCCGCGGTCATCGGGTGCTCTACTTCTGGCACTCGGTCGGCAACCGGCTGCTCACTCTCCTGTCGAACAGGTTCACCCACCTGAACCTGACCGACATGGAGACCGGCTACAAGATGGTCCGAGCGTCGCTCCTTAAGTCGCTGATTCTCACCAGTGACCGCTTCGGCTTCGAACCCGAGTTGACCGCTCGCCTGGCTCAGGCGCGCGCCCGGATTTGGGAAGTCTCCATCTCGTACTTCGGCCGAACCTACGCTGAAGGCAAGAAGATCAATTGGCGCGACGGGATCGCTGCCATCGCTCAGGTCGTGCGATATAACCTATTTCCGCCTGCCGGCGCCCGTCCGGTAACGCCAGGCGCTCTCCCCCCGGGGCCCATGGTCGAGCAGGCCCGTTCCGTTCTGCCGCAAGGTTGACCCCCCCACGCGGCTCGGTCTCCGATCCCCGCACCCGCGTAATCGCGGTTCTCCTCATCAGCTTCAGCATCGCCCTCCGACTGATAGCTGTCTTCCGACGAGACGGACTGGTTGGCGAGGAGTTGATGCTTACGCTGAACCTGGCCGGACGGGGCTACGTCGGGCTGCTCCAGCCGCTCGGCTACGCGCAAATGGCGCCGATCCCGTTTCTCTGGGCCGAGCGGCTGATGATGCAAATTGGCGGACTCGACCCAGGTACCCTCCGGGTGCTGCCGTTTGTCGCCGGCTGCCTGATGCTGATCGCGCTCTGGGCGGTCGCCAGCCAGATCTTGAGCGAAGGCGAGGCGCTCCTCGCCCTCGGACTCGCCGCCACGTCGCCCTTCCTGATCGACGCCTCCGCCGCGGTAACGCCATACGCACTGGATGCGCTCCTCTCCGTACTGGTCGTGGCCTCTGCCTTCAGCGTGCTGCGCGATGTCACCAATCGGATTGCATGGGCGGGACTCGCCGGTCTCGGTACCATCGCACTCATCAGCTCAATACCGGCGCCCTTTGTCCTGATCGCCGTCGTCGCCGCTCTCGCCTGGCAGCTTCGAGCCGGTTCTCTCCATGTGCTCAGGTTGCGTCTCGGGGCGACGGTCATGCTCTGGGTCGACCT
>Ga0070696_100003743_pt1 | contig 10158 bp, 3 predicted proteins | sample KBSK1253metaG_FD_65474 | JGI IMG/M metagenome (GOLD analysis project Ga0070696, IMG submission 65474) | Corn, switchgrass and miscanthus rhizosphere microbial communities from Kellogg Biological Station, Michigan, USA - KBS K1-25-3 metaG | ecosystem: Host-associated > Plants > Roots >... | reverse complement strand
CATGGCTCAGGCATGATCAGGTTGGTTTGGAAGTCCTCCCCGCCAAAAGGAGGGGAGTTGAGGTCCGGAAACTCTAATCCGTTCGTGGGGTCGGTTAGAGCGGGAGCGTTGCCCGCCTTGTCGTGCCAAGTCTGGAAGTGCGCCGTCTCGGTCGGTCCGATGCTGAGCAAGATCCGCAGAACTTCCGGATGGGTTACCCTCTGCGCGAGTGAAGGGTAGAGGCTATTGCCGCCTTGTTCGATAGTCGGCATGTGGAAACCGGCGGTATTGGCGATTGCCTGGATATGCATGTCTGGGGAGAGGTCGGCGTCGGTTCGCGGAATCGCCGGAAACTGCCCGCCGGCCAAACCCGGCACGGCTTGTGGAAATACGAACTCCGGATCGAGATCGGGGTTGTTTGCACGGCTGCGGTACCGGGTCCACCAGCTTGTGTCCAGTGTGAGTTGCATGAGGTTGGTAAGCCGTGGCTGGCCGCTCGATCCGGTGGCCGTACTGCCGGCCAACGTGCGAAATTGTTCGAGACGCACGGTATCCGCGCCTTTGGAAGCCAGGTACGCGTTGATAAAGTTCTGGTGAGTGAACTCATCTTCGGTGTTGTCATGGATGTACTGGGGCATGTCCGCATCCAGGTTTTCCAATTTGGCGGTATAGACTGGATTCCCGCTCCCGCCCGGAACTTCGCTGTCCTGGATGCCCCCGAGTTCGTTGTACTGCACCCAAAAGTCGGTCTCCAGAATCTCCGCCGCGGCCAAGAACCTGAGGATTGCCGCGTCTCCCTTGGTGAGTTTGCCACTGTGCTCCTCGGGGCTTGCCAACAGCCCGGAACCAGCGGTTGCCGCGCCGGCTGCCGCGAATCCTTTTTTGATGAAAGAGCGTCGGCTCGCTTGATGGTTTAATCTTCTAGATACGTATTTCACGGATATCTCCTTTCTGGCCTATTTCGGGAATAACGATTGGGACAAACGCTTCCGCGCTTATGACACTCGATCTCTCACTGCCCTCAAAAATCCGCTACGATCAGTATCACTTGGGAGGGGCTTCACAGTTGTGAATGGTGAGTAAACTTCTTAGTGGCGCTATAGGGGAGCAACTCGAAACTCGAAACTACGCGAGCTGGTAACGGAAAACACATATTCCATTGCTCGTCCCAGTAGCGCATCGCGATAAAGGTTGCACGGCATACGGAATTACGCCCCAAGACAAGAAGTTAGTAGAAGGATGATACCAGCCCTTCCTGGAAATTGAGCAGAGGGCAGTGCCAGAGCGCAGCGCTGCAAGCGCAACCGGCCAGCCAGACACATGACTGCGAACTGTGAATTTGGGCCGCGATAGCAGTAGAACTGCAACGAGCGCCATTGGAGAGGGCGCGATGGTTTCCGGGACGGCTTTGCTATTACGGCAGCAAGAATCCTTACCACAAGCTAACGGTTACGAAAAATGTTTGACAGCTCCGTCGACACCGTGATATAAGCTCGGCACAGTAGGAGAGCTGACATATGAATCAGGGATCCTTCACGCGAACGTCTGAGACTCGCCCTTCCACTTCTCACCGACTCTTCGCAAGGCGCGGTAGCATCGCCGGAGCTGGTAACCGCCTCGCTGTCGGAATTCTTTTAACTCTCGTGGCCCTGGATTCGCCGGCCTTGTTCGGCCAGGCTGTTTCGGGGGTCATTACCGGGTACGTCACCGATCCCTCCAATACGGTGATCCCCGCTGCGAACGTGACTGCCACGGAGATGCGAACCGGCGTAACCACCAAACGGACGACCGACACATCCGGTCTCTACATCATCACCAACCTGGTGCCCGGCATTTACAGCGTGACCGTCGAGGCTCCGGGATTTCAGAAGTCCGTGCGCGAAAACATTACGCTGAGCGTGGATTCGAAGGTTCAGATCGATATGCAGCTCAGTCTTGGCACGGTAACGGAGGCGGTGACGGTCAGCGGCGCTCCACCCCCGCTGCAGACCGAAAAAACCGATGTGGCTGTCGTTATCTCGGAAATGCAGGTCGAGACCCTGCCTGTGGTCAGCCGTAATGTGTCGGAACTTTACAATCTCGTGCCCGGAGTGGTGAAGAACTTTTTCCAGATCGGTAAGGGAGAAAACCCGTCCGAGTTCAACAACACAATGGTCAACGGGCAGTTTTTCGGGAACAGCGAGTACCAGATTGACGGCGTCACGGATACCGCATACGGCTTCAGCGGTTTCCAGATCATCGTTCCCAATCAGGACTCCGTTCAGGAAATGAAGATTACCACCGCTACCTATGATCCGGAGTATGGAAGCTCGGCTGGAATGGTGGCGCAGTACGTGACGAAGTCCGGAACCAATGACCTGCACGGATCCCTATTCTGGTTCAATCGCAATAAGTTTTCCTTCGCCGCCGATCCCTTCACTGAGAAAATTCCAGGAACAGGTAAGGACGGAAAAGGATTCGGGCCTGCTCCGTTCAACTGGAACCAGGGCGGTTTCAGCCTGGGCGGTCCGGTCAAGAAGAACAAGATGTTCTGGTTTGGTGATTACCAGTTAACCCGCGCCAGCCAAGGCGCTTCGCTGACAGCGACGGTACCGAACAATGCATTCCGCGCTGGAGATTTCAGTGCGCTGACCGGCGCACACCCCATTTTCGATCCTTTGACCGGGAATGCCGACGGCACCGGGCGCTTGCCCTTTTCCTGCAACGGACAGACTAACGTGATCTGCGCCGACCGCATCAGCCCGGTCGCGCAGAAGTTGCTCGCTTTGCTTCCCGGCGCCAATCTGAATCAGGCTACCGATGTGAATTACGCAGGTGGGGGCACGGCTGCATATGACACAGATCAATTCGATATTCGGTGGGACTGGAACATTTCGGACAAGGATAAGGTTTTCGCGCGCTACACATACTTGAGCAGCCTGCTGCTCAACCCTCCGCTGTTCGGCGCGGTTGCGGGCGGGCCGGCCGTTGGCGGCCTGAGCCCGGAAACCGCCGACACTCGCAGCCAGCAGGTCGCGCTGAATTACACGCGCACATTCAGTCCCAGCCTGCTCGGTGAATTCCGCTTCGGTTTGGTGCGTTTTCGCCTCGACGGTTATCAGGCTGATGCCGATCTCAGGACCGACGACGACGTGGGAATACCCGGAATTAATACCGGCGACCGTCTTGCCGGAGGGCTTGCGGGTATCGGGATAGGCGGGCCGGTTGGCGGATGGTTCATGGGCATCCAGAGCGGCGTCGGAATTCCGCGGCTCGACCGCAGCACGGGTTTTCAGCTGATCAACAACTGGTCGTATATTCGTGGCGACCATCAGATCCGCTGGGGGACAGACATCCGCAGGAATCGCTTTGACTTTCTTTCCGTGAACGCCAGCTCACGCGGAAATTTCAATTTTTGCCAGTCGGTTACGGCTACCCCGGAGGTGAACGGGTCGGGCCTCGGCATGGCAACATTTCTGCTTGGCATGCCCTGCAATTTCGATCGAGCTATTTTCACGCTCTTCCCCGGCGAACGGCAAACGCGGCTTGCTTTCTACGGGCAGGACGTCTGGAAAGTGACGCCGAAGTTGAGCATCAACTACGGCCTCCGTTATGACTACTTCCAGCCGGTCAAGCCCAGAAAGCCGGGTGGAATCGTGAACTGGGATCCCGATACGGGTGACCTTATACTTGCCGGACTCGGCGACGTCTCCATGAGCGCAAACGTGAGGAGCCTGAAGGATAACTTCTCGCCGCGGTTGGGAATTGCGTATCAAATCACGAAGAGCACCGTCATTCGGACCGGTTTCGGGCGGAGCTATTTCGGCGGGAATTACGACGCGGTGTTTTATCACCTCACCAGTTCGTACCCGATCATCGCGCAGCAAACGATCAATCAGAGCAATACCTACCAGCCGATATTCGTGCTCGACGGGAATACCGGACCTCCCGCGGCGGCGCCGCCGGTATTTCCGCAGAGCGGGCATATCAAGCCGCCTCCCGACACGCTGCTGAAACCCAGGCCCTTTCACTGGAAGACGGAGTACGTCGACTCCTGGAATCTCACGGTGGAGCAACGTCTGGCCAAAGATGTGCGCTTGAGCGTGGCGTACGTGGGCAATGGAGGCCGCGATCTCGATTGGGGATCCAATATCAATGCGGCTCCCTCGGGTCCCGGCGATCTGGCCAGCCGCAGACCTTATTTTCAAAAATTCGGCGAAAATAATCCATTCTCTTACCTGTGCAACTGCATGAGCTCGAGTTACAACTCCCTTCAGGTTTCGGTAGATAAGAGATTCGCAAGCGGCTATTCGGTCAACTCCTCGTTCACCTGGGCGAAAGCGATGGATCATGAACTGGGCGGTTTCGGCTGGGGTGACCAATCGATCAACCCATACGACGCCAAGAGCTCGTGGGGCATCTCGACTTATAACCGCGCGGCGGTGTGGACGTTGAGCCACCTTTGGCAGGTGCCTTACGGAAAGGGGCAGAAGTTTGGCAGCGGCGCCAGTGGCGTGAAGAACGCCATTCTCGGCGGCTGGATGTTCACGGGCGTCACCACAGTTGAATCGGGATTCCCCATCTCTCCCAATTCGAGCCGGCAGGACAACCTCAATGGCGAGTTTGGACAGCGCCCGGATGTGGTGCCCGGCGCCGGACTGTACGATGTTCCGGGCGGGCAGAGCCGCAGCCGCTGGTTTAATCCGGGGGCTTTCGACACGAGCTTCGCCTGCTGCCGGTGGGGAAACGCGGGCCGAAGCAGCATGCGCGGCCCGGGCATGGCAACCGCCGACTGGGCATTGTGGAAAGAAGTCAAATTCAGTTCTCCGCTCAACCGCGAAGATACCAAGCTCCAGCTTCGGTGGGAGAATTACAATTTGTTCAATCGAACGAACATGGGAATGCCGGACAACACGGTCGACAATTCCACAGCCGGCCGGATCACTCAACTGGCGGGCGCGGGTTCCGGCTTCGGAATCATCGGGCCAATGCGGCGAATGCAATTCGGGTTGAGGTTGGCCTTTTGAACCCGGGGCGGGGCCCCGTTAAATGCCGAACGGGATAGTGCGGCTGCGCCTTTTGGTGTTTCTCTTCGCAGGGCTGCCCCTGCTCGGTCAAACGAATCCGAGGGATGAAGTTCAGGCGCATTACCGCAAGGCCGCTGACGCCATGCGGCTGCGTAACCTCGACGCCGCTGCTGAAGAATTTCGCGCGATGATTCAGCTTGACCCGAATCTCGCGGAGGCACACGCGAATCTGGGTGGCGTTTATTACATCCAGCATAAGTATCCAGAAGCCTCTGCCGAGTTCGAGTCCGCGCTTAAGCTGAAGCCTGAGCTCGTCAAGGCAGAAGACTTGCTTGGCCTCAGTGAAGCCAGGAGCGGCCACTTGGACAGGGCCTTGCCGCTTCTCGAGAAAACGTTTGGGCGGCCCGACGAGAATGAGTTTCGACGCGAAGCGGGAATCCTTCTGGTCGATTTATACAAAGCAGTTTCGAAACCTGAACGCGCGCGCCAAACGCTGGATGCCCTCCGACAGGCTTATCCGGCGAATCCCGAAGTGCTCTACGTAGCCTACCGAACCTATTCCGAGATGGCGAGCAGGGCGCTGGCGGACCTCGTACACGCGGCGCCCGATTCCGCTCATCTGCATCAAGTTGCGGGCGAGCTACTCGACAGCGAAGGGGACTTCCCGCATGCGGTCGAACAGTATCAAAAAGCTCTCGAGAAGGATCCGTCGCTTCCTGGCGTTCACCGCGCCCTGGGCGTCGCCCTCATGAACTCTTCACAAGACGACGCATCCATCGAGAATGCCCGGATCGAATTCGAGCGGGAACTGGGCGTCAATCCGGACGATGCGCACTCCGAATACCAACTGGGGGAGATCTTCTGGAGAAAGCACGACGCGGATCAGGCCGTTAAACATTATTCGCGAGCGGCCAAGCTGCGCCCGAATTTCGTGGATGCCCTGGTCGCACTCGGAAAGGTATGGACGTTTCAGGACCGGGCGCAAGACGCCGCAAATGTATTGCGGGAGGCCATCAAGATCGATTCCGGCAATGAAGTCGCCCACTACAGGCTCGCGCAGGCGTATCATAAGCTCGGCCAGAACACTGAGTCGGAGAAAGAACTGGCCGAGTTCAGAAAACTTCGGGAAGCATCGGCTTCGCTGAGCGTGATCTACCAACAGGTGCAGCGGAAGCCGATCACAGAACAGACCATTGAATCGCGCGACTAACGTTTTATCCGTTTTGCCGGCGTTCCTGCTGGTGCTCATGGCAGCTTGGCCGGCGCTGGCGCAACCCGGCGGCGAATCACAGATTCAACGCCATTACCGGGAGGCCGAAACAGCGTTGGCCGAAAAGCGCCTGGACGCTGCTGCCCGGGCGTATGAGGCACTGACGCGGCTCGATCCGAAGACGGCCGAGAATTACGCGCAACTGGGACTCATCCGCTACATGCAGGGTTCGTTCGGCGATGCGCTGCCCGCGTTTCGCCGCGCCCTGCAACTCAAGCCGGCATTGCCGCACGTTGACGTGCTGCTGGCCATCTGCCTTTCTGAGTTAGGCCGCCATGCCGAAGCGGAACCCGGACTCATCAAGGGCTTTCAGCATCCGCCCGATGAGGCGACACGGCGTTTGATCGGCCTCGAACTGGAGCGCAGTTATTCACGCAGAAAGATGTGGGACAAGGCCGCGCAGATTGCTATCAAGCTGAGCCAGCTTTATCCGGACGATCCCGAGGTTCTCTATCACGCCGGAAAGTTGTATGGCGACCTTGCTTATCAGACCATGCGCCGGTTATCGCAGGCCGCGCCGGATTCCGTGTGGGTTCACCAGGCTGCAGGAGAAGCGCACGAAGTGCAGGGTCATTACGACCTCGCGATCGTCGAGTACCAAAAAGTGCTGGCGCTTGAACCGCAGCGGCCCGGCGTTCATTTCCGGTTAGGCCGGACGATCTTGCTTCGTGGTGACGCAACCTCTCGCGAAGAGGCCTTGCGGGAGTTCGAACAAGAGTTGCGCATCGACGCCACCAATGTCGGTGCAGCTTATGAGATCGGTGAGATTCTCCGCAAGGAGGGGCAACTTGAAAAGGCACGCGATTCATTCGCGGCGGCCGTCGGACGCCAGCCAGGCTTCGAAGATGCGCGCATCGGACTGGCCCGCACCCTCATAGAGCTGCATCAACCGGAAAAAGCGTTGCCGCACCTGCAGGCCGCGCTTCAGCTCAACAGTGAGAACGAGGTCTCGCATTACCAGCTCGCGAGGGTTTACCAGGCATTGGGAAAAACGGTAGAGCAACAGAAAGAGCTGCAACAGTTCCGCAGTCTGCGCGCGCAAAAACGGTCGCAGCAGAGGTCATTGGTCCAGGGCCCGGTCGAGCTTGACGATATAACCAGACAAACGGTCGAGTCGAACGTGCCCTGATGAAACGCGTTTAGGCGGTTCAGTTCGGGAGGCGGAGCGATTGATGGGCCACCATTTGCCACCGCCCGTTCTCGAGGAGTCACTGAAGATATTGGTCGGGGCGGGGCGATTTGAACGCCCGACCCCCTGCGCCCAAGGCAGGTGCGCTACCAGGCTGCGCTACGCCCCGACAGGAACTGCTATTCTGATTCTAAACCACTCGCCCGCTTGCCGCCGCCTTCCTGCGCAAACGCTATTTGAGTTCGTTCTCGACGGCTTCCAGTTCTTTGCCGGCTTCGGCCCAGCGACCCTGGCCTGTCAACTCCCTGTAGCGGCGCAGGTGATTCCGAATGCTCTCAATGCGACGGTCGCCGGCAGGCGCGGGCGTACCGGGCGTCGTACCCGTTTCGGGTCCCGGTTTCTGAGCCGCGGCCATCGTAGATGCGCCGCCGGTCAAGTCGGCCAAAGCCTGCTCGTACGTGTCCGCGTAAACCAACCGGTTGCCCGCCACCAACACCACTTTTTTCAGTTGCGGCATTTTAGCCTGCGTGGCCTGAATGTAAATGGGCTCAACGTAGAGGAAAGTATTGTCCACGGGCAGCACTAATATCTGGCCGCGCAACACCTGGGATCCCTGCTGGTTCCAGAGCGTCAGATCCTTCGAGATGTTCTGGTCCTGATTCACCTGGGCCTCGATGTTCATGGGACCGAAAATCAGCTCCTGTTTCGAGAGCTGCAACACCTGCAGGTCGCCCAGATTATCGCCGTCACAGCGGCCCGCCATGAACCCGATCATATTGTCTTTGGACCGGGGAGTGAAAGGCAGAATCAGCATGAACTCGACGCGGTCCTGGCCCGGCAGAGAGGCTACGACATAAGTGGGTGTCATTGGTTCGCGCTGTCCGTTCGGCCCACTTGCAGAACGCGCTATGTCCCAGACGTCCTCCTTATTGTAGAAAGCCTGCGGATCAAGCATATGGTAAGTGCGGTATATCTCAGCTTGCGCGCGGAACTGCGTCTCCGGATAACGCGCATGGAATCGTATGTCCGCCGGCATCTCCGAGGCAGCATGAAACAATGCGGGAAACAAATTGCGGTACGCCTGAATGATCGGGTCAGCGGGCGCGAAGATATACAGTTTTGTTTCGCCATCGTAAGCGTCGACCGTGGCTTTCACCGCGTTGCGAATGTAGTTCACTGGACCCACGCCGGGAACATTCACACTGCGTGAATACGGGTGGGCGTTTGAAGTTGTATGTCCGTCCACCATCCAGACCAGACGTCCCGAATCGGTGATGACGATATAGGGATCCGGATCCCACTTGAGGAAACCGGCGAGATCTTCGAGCCGGCGAGCGACGTTCCGCCGGATCAACATTCGGCTTTGGGGAGTAAGGTATCTGGTCAGCAGTATGTTCGGGTCGCCCTGTTGGACCGCGGCTGCGAGTCGCAATGGGAAGGATGCGACCGGAAAGCCGCCCTTGCCGTCATAGGTGGAATGAACGTTGTCGGCGCCCGAAGGGTAATTGAACTCGGCCTGCCCGGTATGTACGAATACCGGCTCGTGCACAACTTCACCGTAGTAAACCTCCGGACGAGTCAGTTTCAAGCCGCGAGCGCTGATTTCGGGCGGCATGTTCTGGATCAGATAAACGGGGCGGCCGTCCGGGCGGATCTTGCTGACCTCGGCCAGCACCGCGCCGTACCCGTGGGTGTAAATAAAATGCGAATTGATCCAGCTGGCTTGCGCCTCAGACACCTGATGGATATCCAGTTCACGCGGCGAAAGCAGAACCTGCCGGTACTGTCCATCGATGTTGTAGCGATCAACGTCGGTATCGGGAAAAACGTAATAGGATCGCAGCGCTTGAGTCTGCGTGACAGTGTCATGGAACGGCCGCCAGTCCCACAGCCGGACATTGTCCAGCAGGTTGCGATGCCGCGTGGGATCGATGCGCGCGCTGGGGTCTACTTTGAACTCGATCTCGTTAGCGCGCTTTTCGATGGCAAACGCACTGCGCGTGGCATGGATGTGGGCCTCGATGTAAGGACGCTCCAGTGAGATTTCATTTGGCCGGACGTAGAGCGCGGCCACGACTCCCGGCACGGCCACTCGAATGATGAGGCTGATTGCCATGGCAGCCGCCCACGTCCACCGGCCCATCCATACGAACACCGCTGCCGCGAGGCACGCCACGACCATGAGCCATTGCAGCGGCAAGCCGATGTAGTTATCCACATAATCGACGCCCACCAGAAAGTTATGCTGGTTGACGACCATCTCATACCGGCCAAGGTAGAAACGAAATGCCAGGGCCAGCAGCGCCACCACGGCCGCGCCGCGCAAGAATTTCGACTCGAGCCCGCCGGCCAACTTGAAAATACCGGGATCGATCTCGCGCATCTCGCGGAGTTCCGAGATGCGATAGCTGAGCTGCCAGGCACGTGCGGAGATCCAGTAAATCAGGATCGAGACGATTACGAGCGCGAACAAATACTGGCGCAGATCCGAGTAAAAAGGTAGATCGAAAAGATAAAATGCAAGTGGCCTGCCGAAAACGGGATCGTGCCACTCAGTGGCGGCGGGCGGCAGATTTCGACTGCCGAGGTAACGAACCACGGTCCAGCCGTCGAGCGATCCGGCAGCCACCAGAAATCCAAACAGGAGCATGACCAGCGTCACGATGCGGGCGTAAACCCGGTGCTCGCGCAATCCCGTTCCAGCGAACTTCATGGCTCGCGCGTGCGCGATCCACAGCACGACGAATGCAACCAGAGTTGCGACGGCGAGCGGA
>Ga0070696_100003742_pt1 | contig 10159 bp, 9 predicted proteins | sample KBSK1253metaG_FD_65474 | JGI IMG/M metagenome (GOLD analysis project Ga0070696, IMG submission 65474) | Corn, switchgrass and miscanthus rhizosphere microbial communities from Kellogg Biological Station, Michigan, USA - KBS K1-25-3 metaG | ecosystem: Host-associated > Plants > Roots >... | reverse complement strand
GACGGGCTGTGCGGTCCGGCGACGATATTCGCCTCGAACACCTCGAGCCTCACGATCGCGGAAATGGCCGCCGCCACGAAGCGGGCCGACCGGTTTGTGGGGCTGCATTTTTTCAATCCCGTGCCGTTGATGCAGCTGGTCGAGGTGGTGCGCACGGTCACGACATCGGACGACGCGTTCAAGCGGGCGTTCGCGTTCGCCAAGTCGCTCGGCAAGGAAGCCGTCGCCGCCAAGGACAACTCGGGCTTCATCGTGAACCTGCTGCTCGTGCCCTATCTCCTTGACGCGATTCGCGCGGTGGAGCGGGGCGTGGGCAGCGTCCCCGACGTCGACAAAGCGATGCAGCTCGGCTGCGGCTACCCGATGGGCCCGCTCGCCCTGCTCGACTTCGTCGGCCTCGATACGACGTATCACATCGCGGAGATCATGTTCAAGGAGTACCGCGAGCAGCGTTACGCGCCCCCGCCACTCTTGAAGCGCATGGTGCTCGCAGGGATGTACGGCAAGAAATCGGGTCGCGGGTTTTATGATTACTCGGCGAATCCGCCGGTCGTGAATAGCTTGGGTCTCTAATGGCGTAGGGCGTAGGGCGTGGGGCGTCATGACACCCACGTCCAACGCCCCACGCCCCACTCACTGAGGTGTCAATGCTCGGTTACGACGCACCCCGTTGGCATGCAGCTCTCAATGATCTCCCCGTGGCGCTGCTGCTCGCGGCGGTGGTCTTCGACTTCAGCGCCGCCATCTGGAAGCGCGAGTCGCTCAAGTGGGCGGGCATCTGGACGCTGTGGGCTGGCGTGCTCGGCGGGTGGGCGGCCGTCGTTGCGGGCAAGCTCGCTGAGAAGTCGATCGACCACGGTGAGGCGATCCACGAGTTGATGGAGCAGCACGAACGCCAGGCGCTCGTCACGATGAGCATCTTCACGGTGATCCTGGCGTGGAAGATGTATCGTCGCTTCGCACTGCCCAGGATGGAGGAAGTGATAACGCGGGTGCTTAGTGTGTTCGGGGTCGCCGGAGTCCTGTACACGGGTGCCGCCGGTGGCAAGCTGGTGTTCGAGCACGCAGCCGGGATTCCGACCAAGACGCTCGAGGCCGAGGTCGAGAACCGCGAGGCGGGGCACCAGCACGAGCCGGGGGAGGTCGAGGAGCACGAGCACGGCGCGCCGGCCGATAGCGCGAAGGGGGCGACGCACGTGGATCCCCCTGGTACGCCGCCGCACAAGCATTAGATGCGTCGAGCGGGCTTCATCGTAGTCCTGTGCGCGGCGTGCACGCCGGCCACCACGCGGCCCTCGTTCGCACCCTACCCCGAGGCCCTCCACGCCATCATCAACGCCCCGCCCGCGCGCGTCACCGACGAGGCGGGAACGTGGCTCGCAGCGCAGGGACCCGCGGTGCACCACAAGAGTCCCATGGACGGGTTTCTGGAAACCGGCTGGTATGACGCGACTGATTCCGCGCGCGCGCCGATCCGCGTGAAGATCAGGCTGTGGGCGGACCCCGATGTCCCCGGCAAGGCGCGCGTGACCGTGGAAGCGATCTATCGACCCATCGAGGATCCGTCGCGGACGCCGCGGGATCTGGAAGTTGCGGTGCCGAAGGAGTCGGCAGGTCAGCGGTTGGCGGAGAGGCTACTGAAGGCGCTTAGCGAGAAGCTGGGAGAGACGAAGGAGTAACCAACCCCTTCACCCATTCTTCCATCTGCGACAGATCGAGCACGGCATCCCGGCACGGTCCGTTGGGGAGCTGCATCGTGAGGCCGAGCACCGGGAGTTTGCCCGCAACATCGCGCAGGCCGGTCATCATGTCTCGCTCGCACGCGACCGCGACCACCGCGCGGGGACGGCGCTCGCGGATCACGCGCCGGGCAAGTTGGCCCCGCGTCGCGACGAACACCGGCACCTCGTAGCGCCCCGCGATCTCCAGCACCCCGTCGAGCGCCAGCTTGGAGAGACAGCGCGGGATGAGCACGAGCAACTCCCCCTTCCCCACCTTCCGCCCCCGCCGCACCGCCAGCGTGTTGTAGATGTCGATCGCCGCGTGCTCCACCCAATCGCGCCGGCCGAAGAGGCGCGCGACGAGCGAGGTGTAGTTCATCACCTGCAGGAAGGGGCCCCGCTCGAGCAAGCGTTCCGGTAGCAGGTTATTGCCACTGTAGAAGGAAGCAGCGGCGAGACTCCACCACAGCGTTTTCAGCGCGATCGCCGCACCGAGCACGATCCACAGGGCCCGCGGCAGGACAGGTGAAATCGCGGCCAGACGGGGTCCGATGAGATAGAGAAGAAGGGCCACGACCCCGGAGGAGAGGGCGAGGGTCAGGGCCGCGTACCGGAAGAAGAGCCCCGGCGGGGCCGAGAAGTCGCCGCCCGCGGGGAGGGGCTTGCCGTTCCACTCGTCCCACTCGTGGCCCAGCCGCCGATCCACCTCGATGTGAATCAGTTGGGCGCGCGGCGGAGGCGTAGTAGGAGGAGCCGGTGCGACGGTGGCCATAGACGAAGGAAGGTACCGCGGCGAACTTCCTGACACCAGACACCTGAAACCTACGCTTGCCGCCGACTCTCCTCACCGACGTCCGCATTCGCGCCGCCTACGCCGAAGGCGCGGGCATTTATCGCATCATGCCGTCTGCGGTCGCGATTCCGGCGGACGTCGGGGAGCTGGCGGCACTGGTTCGTTGGGCCGTAGGGACCGGCACGACTCTCATCCCACGCGGCGCCGGGAGCGGAATGCCAGGCGGGAACGTCGGTGCGGGCGTGATCGTGGACCTGAGTAGCGGATTCACCGATCTGACCGTCGATCCCCACACCCGAATCGGCCGGGCAGGCGCGTCGGTGACGTGGGCTCAAGTCACCGACGCCGCTCGGCCTCACGGCCTCCGGGTTCCGCCGGACCCATCCTCGGGCGCCTTCGCCACCTCCGGCGGCATGGTCGCCACGAACGCCGCGGGCCCCCGTTCGGTACGGTACGGCAGTGTGCGGCGATGGATCGACGCACTCGAGATCGTCGGAGCGGACGGGGAGGCTCGGACCATCCGTCGGGGAGAAGGGAGGAGGGAGAAGTACGCGCTGACGACTGACGGCCGACGGCTGATCGCCGAGCACTTCCCCAAGACCCGGAAGAATTCGAGCGGTTACGCGCTCGACTATTTCGCCGAGTCGGGAGACGAGCTGGACCTGCTGATCGGCTCAGAGGGAACGCTGGCGTTCGTGACCGCCGTTCATTGGCGCCTCGACCCCATCCCACCCGACATCGCGGGCGTGGCGCTCGGGTTCGCCGATCTCTCGGCCCTCGCGGAAGCCGTGCCGTTCCTCGTGTCCCTGAATCCCTCGGCCATCGAGCTGCTCGATCGCACGTTGTTGCGCCTCATCTCGGACGCTCCCGACGTCGCCTGCCTGCTCCTCGTCGAATTCGAACGGGAGACGTCCGCCGCCGCTCGGGGCGTGGTGGGAGACGCCGTCCGAGGACTGAAGGACCACGTGGCCCACGTCGAGACCGCCGTGGACCGCGCGGGGCTCGCCAAGCTGTGGGAAGTGCGGCGTCTTGCCTCGCCCGCCTTGGCGCGCCTGCCCCCCGCGCAGCGCTCGCTCCAGGTGATCGAGGACGGGTGCGTGCCCTTGGAGCGCTTGGGCGAGTATGTGGCAGGAATCCGCTCGGCGGCAGAGCGGCACGGCGTTCCCGTCGCGATCTTCGGCCACGCGGGTGACGGCCACGTGCACGTGAACGCCCTCCCCGACGTCACACGCCCCGGCTGGAAGCAGTCTTTGACGCACCTGTTCGACGATGTCGTTCAACGCCTTGTTGAGCTCGACGGGGTTCCTAGTGGTGAACACGGCGCCGGTCGCTTGCGTGCGGGCGTGCTGGGGAAGTTCTACAGCCCCGCAGTCATCGCGCAGTTCCGCGCAGTTAAGGCCGCATACGACCCGCTCTCCATTCTGAATCCCGGTGTTATTATTCCCGCGGCCGATTGGGCGCCGCTCGCCGCGCTGAAGGTAGGCGAGGACGCCGCCGCGATTCCCGACGACATCGCCGCCCGCCTGCGCGACATCGAGCGTAGTGCGGGGTGGGCGACCCCCAAACTCGAGCTCGCTCGCTGATGGAAATCTTTCGAGACCCCAGAGTCACGCTCCTCGCCCGTCCCGAGTTCGTCGAGCCCGAGCACTTGAAGGTGCAGTGGCAGGGTGAAGCGACGGACGGCGAACGACTCGCCGAATATGCCGGCCGACTCTGCTACATGAGCCAGCACAATCCGATCCACCGCACGACGGCCGAGTATCTGGAGAACATCAAGAAGCAGGGCCACGGCTCGGTGCTCGAGCACGCGGTCTACGTGTTGCTCATCGAAGGCATCTCGCGCTCCTGCTCCCACGAGCTGGTGCGCCACCGCGCCGGGTTTGGGTACTCGCAGATCTCGCAGCGCTATGTCGACGAGTCGCATGCCGCGTTCGTGTTGCCGCCCGCGATGTCGGGCGACGCGGACCTGGAAGCGGCGTGGGAGCACCAGGTGACGGAGGCGCAGGCCGCGTACGTGCGCGCGGTGGAAGGATTGATGCAGCGCTACGCGTGGGTGACCGACAAGGTGCATCGTCGCAAACTGGCGCGCGAAGCGGCGCGCAGCGTGCTGCCCAACGCGACCGAAGTGAAGATCGTCGTCTCGGGAAACGCGCGCGCGTGGCGCACGATGCTCGAGCTGCGTTGCGGCGAGGGCGCGGAGCTCGAGATCCGTCGCATGGCCGTCGCGTGTCTGCGATTGTTGCAGCGCGAGGGAGGCTCACTGTTTTCCGACTTCGAGATTTACGTTGCGGACGATAAACAAGAAGCGGCAAAAGTCGCGTACCACAAAGTTTGAGCTATTGCGCATCCCACGCGCAGTGCATATTCTGATACCAGACAATGCGAATCGGTCTCGCGTACAACGAGAAACCCGACTCTGCCCCCGCGTCCGATGAGTACGCCGAGTGGGACGACGCATCCACCATCACCGCGGTGGAGCAGGCCCTTGGTTTCTTCGGTAGCGTCGTCCGGCTCGAAGCCGACGCGTTCTTCCCGCAAAAACTTTCCCTCGCCCGTCCCGACATCGTCTTCAACATGGCCGAGGGCGCGGTCGGTGTGTCGCGCGAGTGTCATGTCCCGGCGATCTGCGAGTACCTGAACATCGCGTACACCGGCTCGGACCCGCTCACGCTCGCGTTGTCGCTGCACAAGGGACGGACCAAAGAGATCCTCGCGTACCGCGGCGTGCCCACCGCTCCGTTCCGTGTGATCGAACAGCCGGCCGACTTGGACCGCATGCCGCTGCCGTTCCCGCTGTTCGTGAAGCCAGTGGCCGAGGGGTCCGGTAAAGGCATATTCGTCAATAACTTATGCGACTCGCCCGCAATGCTCGCGGAGCGCGTCCTTTCCCTCTTAGAGCGCTACGCCCAGCCCGTCCTCGTCGAGACCTATCTCCCGGGCCCGGAGTTCACTGTGGCGATCCTCGGCAACGGCCCCGAGGTGCGTTGCCTCCCGGTCGTCGGTTTCGATTTCGGCGCGCTCCCGGCCGGCGCCGCGCCGGTCTACGGCTACGAAGCGAAATGGGTGTGGGACACCCCCGAGCGACCACTCGACATCTTCCAGTGCCCCGCCGACGTCGCTCCGTCGCTCTATCGAGAGATCGAGCAGGTCGCGCTCGACGCGTATCGCGCCATCGGCTGCCGCGATTGGTGCCGCGTGGATGTGCGGGTCGACCGCTTCGGTGTCCCCAACGTGATAGAGCTGAACCCGCTGCCCGGTATCATCCCCGACCCCGCGATGAACTCCTGCTTCCCGAAAGCGGCACGCGTCGCAGGACTCGGCTATGACGAGCTGATCCACGAAATCGTCGCGATCGCCTGGAAGCGGATTGCCGGTCGGTCCGTCGGGACGCAGCCTGCTGCACCCCTACATGCCCATGCGACGATGACCGCGTGAAGGTCGTCATCCTGTACGACCCCGGGGCCGACGACTGGACCGCGGAGGACATCGCGGGGGTGATGCTCGCGGTCGACGACATCGCCACGATCTTTGCCGCGCTGGGCCACCAGACGCAGCGCGTGCCGGTACGGCACGACATGCGTTGGTTCGCGGCCTGCCGTCGCGCCGACCTGGTCTTCAACCTGTGCGAAGGCGTGCTCGGCATCGCGCAGTGGGAAGACCACGTCGTCGCCGCCCTCGAGTTCACCGGCATCCCCCACACCGGCTGCGGCCTGTGGACCGTGGCGGCGTGCCGGCGCAAGGCCGTGGCGAACGCGCTGCTCGCGCACGCGGGCTTGTCGGTGCCCCGCTGGACGATCGCGACCGGGAAGATCGACGATGACTTCCCGCTCCCCGCCATCGTCAAGCCGGCCGCGGAGGACGCCAGCGCCGGGCTCGACAAGTTCTCTGTGGTGACCGATCGCAAGAGTCTCCGGGCCCGCGTCGCCGCCATGACGGAGCAGTTCGACGAGGTGTTGGTCCAACAGTACATCGCCGGCCGCGAGTTCAACGTCGGGTTCGTGGGCGATCGTGCCCTGCCGGTCGCGGAGATCGACTACACGGGAATGCCGGAGGGCAGTTGGCCGATCCTGACATATGCCGCCAAGTGGGACATCGGCTCGGCCGAGGACCTGGGCAGCCGGCCGGTGTGCCCGGCGCAGATCTCGCAGCGCCTCGCCGACCGCCTCACCCGCGCCGCCGAGACGGCGTGGCGGACGATGCAGGGGACAGGCTACGGGCGCGTGGATCTGCGGGTGGACGGGACCGGACGCCCCTGGGTGCTCGAGGTGAACCCCAATCCGGACCTCACGGACGAAGCGGGCCTGTCGCGCATGGCGAAGGCGGCAGGGTGGGAGTATCCGGAGCTGGTGCGCCGCATCGCCGAGGTGGCGTTGCGGGAGGCGCAAGGCGCCAAGGCCGCGCGTGAGCTGCTCGCTGCGCCCCGTCGGGCACGCGCACCGCGCACGACTTGAGCAGCTGACGCGGGCGACCGGCCGCTTCCGCGAGGAAGAGGTCGCCACGGCGGTCGAGCTGCTCGAGGAAAGCCTGGCGGGCGACGACGAGTACCGGTTCGTCGGCGCCTTCGACCGGACGGCGGACACGTTGGTTGGCTATGCCTGCTGGGGTCCGACGCCGGGGACCGAGGGGACCTGCGACCTGTACTGGCTCGTGGTGGACCCCGAGCGGCAGGGAGCGGGGGTGGGAACGCTCCTGCTCAGCGAGGTAGAGGGCCGCCTGAAGGTGGACGGCTTTCGGCTCGTGATGGTCGAGACCTCGTCGCGGGCGGACTACGCGCCCACGAGGGGCTTTTACGAACGCCGCGGCTATACCAGGGCCGCAACCATCCCGGGGTACTACGCGCCCGGTGACGACCTGGTGATCTACACCAAGAATCTGACGGCCGAGGACCAAGCCGATGGCAAGCTGGCAAGAGCTGCTTCGTAACAAGAGCATCGCGTCGCTCGAGGCGCTGGCCGCGCGGTTCGGCCCCGAGCACGTGACGGAAATCGACCGCCTGCGCCAGGCCGCCGAGAACTTCGAGTTCCGCATCTCCCCGGCCATGGTCGACCTGATCAAGACGCCCGGGGACCCGATTTGGCGCCAGTACGTGCCCACCGTCCAGGAGCTCGAGATCCACGATGGGCTGGTGGATTCGCTCGACGAAGACGCCAACTCCCCGGTCCCGAACATCACGCACCGCTACCCCGACCGGGCGCTCTTCCTGGTTTCCCCCGTCTGCGCCTCGTACTGCCGCTTCTGCACGCGGCGCCGCAAGGTGGGCGACCCCGAGAAGATCCCGATGGCGCAGCTCGAGTCGGCGTTCCGCTACCTCGAGGAGCACAAGGAGATCCGCGACGTCATCATGTCGGGGGGCGACCCGCTGCTGCTCTCCGACCGGCGCATCGACGACATCTGCCGGCGGCTTCGCTCGATCCCGCATCTCGAGGTGCTCCGGATCGGGAGCCGGGTGCCGTGCCACCTGCCCGAGCGGATCACGCCCGAGCTGTGCGCCATCCTCAAGAAATACCACCCGTTCTACATCAACACGCACTTCAACCACCCCGACGAGCTGACGCCCGCGGCCGTGAAGGCCCTCGGCATGCTCGCCGACGCCGGGATCCCCCTCGGCTGCCAGACGGTGCTCCTGCGGGGCGTGAATGACGACGTGGAAGTAATGAAGGAGCTGATGCAGAAACTCCTCACGGCGCGGGTAAGGCCTTACTACATCTACATGTGCGACCAGGTGGCGGGCGCGGAGCACTTCCGCACGACGGTCGAGAAGGGACTCGAGATCATCAAGGGGCTGCGCGGCTGGACCTCGGGTCTCGCAGTGCCGCACTTCGTCATCGACGCGCCGGGGGGCGGGGGCAAGATCCCGCTGCTGCCGGAATACGTCGTGAAGCTGACCGACAAGGAAGTCGTGTTGCGCAACTACGCCGGCAAGACCTACCGCTACAAACAGGGCGCCAAAGAAGCCCTCGAGCCGATCCTCGTCGGGTAACGAAACAGGGCTTGACGGCGTGACGAGCCGATGCATATTTATAACGTCACGCGCATAGAAATACGACCCTGTTCGAGGATGCCCTGCTTGTCGAGACGCTCCATTAATCTGACCGTTAATCACCTGCCGGCCTCCATTGGGAGTGCCGGGGCGATATAGCGTGTCGAGACCTGCGACCCGATCCCCCGAGCCCGCTCCCAACACCGAGCGGGCTTTTCGTTGTCAGCCAGCGCCGTCCCTCGACCCTGGCCGGGAGCACGACGCCTGCGGTGTGGGGTTCGTCGCCCACGCGGGCGGCGAGCGCTCGCACGCGGTGCTCGAGATGGCGCTCACGGCCGTCGCGCGCCTCGCGCACCGCGGGGCCGCCTCGAACGACCACTCGGGCGATGGCGCCGGCGTGCTCACGCAGATCCCGCGTCGCCTGCTCGACCCCGAGCGGTCCACCCGGCCGTTTGCCCTGGGCATGTTTTTCCTCCCGCCGGGGGGCCCCGCACTCGAGTGGGCGGTCGCCATCATCGAGCGCACCCTCGAGGAGCTGGATCAGCCCGTCAGCTGCTGGCGCGAGGTGCCGGTCGACCCCGCCGCCCTCGGACCGCTCGCGCGCGCCAGTCGTCCCGTCGTGCGCCAGGCCTTCGTCGAGCCGCCCTCCAACTGGGACGGGGACGAAGACGCCTGGGAGCGTCGCCTCTATCGCGCCCGCCGCGCGATCGAGCGCCGCGCCGCGCGGCAGGGCGTCGCGCCCTTGTACGTGTGCTCGCTCTCCTGCCGCACCGTCGTGTACAAGGCGCTGCTCACGGGAACCGAGCTTCCGGCGTTCTATCCGGATTTACGCTCGCCGCTCTTCGACACGGCGATCGCCGTCTTCCACCAGCGCTACTCGACGAACACGCTGCCGAGCTGGCCGCTCGCGCAGCCGTTCCAGCTGCTGGCGCACAACGGCGAAATCAACACCCTCTGGGGCAATCGCAACGCCATGCGCGCCCGCGAGGCCGCCTTCCCGAAGGAGCTCACGCCCGTCATCTGGGAAGGCGGGAGTGACTCCGCCAGCCTCGACAACGCGCTCGAGCTGCTGGTGCGCTCCGGACGAGACCCCGCGCACGCCCTAATGATGCTCGTCCCCGAGGCCTGGGAGGGCGCCACGGACCTCGATCCCGCTCTGCGGAGCTTCTACGAGTTCCACGCGCCCGTGATGGAGCCCTGGGACGGTCCGGCCGCCATCGCCTTCTCAGACGGAGTCGTCGCGGGGTCGGCGGTGGACCGGAACGGCCTTCGCCCTTGCCGTTACAAGGTCACGAAGAGCCGACTCGTAATCGCCTGTTCCGAGGTCGGCGTCGCCGACCTCGATCCCGCCGACGTCGTGGAGAGCGGCCGCCTCGGCCCCGGCGAGCTGCTCGTGGTGGACACGAAGCGCGGCACGGTGCTCCACAGCGCCGACGCGAAACGTGAAGTGGCCGGACGCTATCCCTATGCACGCTGGGTCACACGCGTGGCCGGCGATCTCGCCACCGGCGGCTCGACCGGGGAGCCGCCGCTCGCGGCGCCGGACCTCGTCGCACGGCAGCGGGCGTTCGGGTACGGCTTCGAGGATCTGCGCCACGTGCTCGAACCGATGGCATCGTCCGGTGCCGACGCCATCTGGAGCATGGGGGACGACACGCCGATTCC
>Ga0070696_100003740_pt1 | contig 10162 bp, 7 predicted proteins | sample KBSK1253metaG_FD_65474 | JGI IMG/M metagenome (GOLD analysis project Ga0070696, IMG submission 65474) | Corn, switchgrass and miscanthus rhizosphere microbial communities from Kellogg Biological Station, Michigan, USA - KBS K1-25-3 metaG | ecosystem: Host-associated > Plants > Roots >... | reverse complement strand
AAGCGATTTTTCGGCGCGGCGCGCAACATCGAAGAGGGCGGGTCGCTCACTATCATCGCGACGGCCCTGATCGACACCGGCAGCCGCATGGACGACGTCATTTTCGAGGAGTTCAAGGGCACCGGCAACATGGAAATCCACCTGGACCGCAAGCTGGTGGACAAGCGCGTCTTCCCCGCCATCGACATCAACAAGAGCGGTACGCGCAAAGAAGAGCTGCTGCTGCCTAAGGAAGAACTGAACCGCGTGTGGATTCTCCGCAAGGTGCTCAACCCGCTGTCGCCGGTTGAGACCATGGAGCTGCTGCTCGACAGGCTGAGCAAGAATCGGACGAACGGGGAATTCCTGGCGTCCATGAGCGGGTAGCGACGACTTCGGCCTAGGGAATTAGCGCGTACTTCACAGCCGCAAAGCGTTTTGAGTTCGGCGCCCAGGAGTTGACGTTGATCGTTCCCTGCCCGCCGAACAGCTTCCGCACTTCTTCGATTTTCCCGCCTGCTATAGGCATCTTCCGCAGCACGACGTCCTGGTTTGCGGGGTGCCCTTTCGTTCCTTTCGCATAGGATAGAAAAACCAGCCACTTTCCATCCGGCGACGGATGCGGGAACCAGTCCTCCCAGTCATCGCTCGTGACGCGGACGGCCTGCGCATCGTTATCGCCGGCCCCCTGCGCGGGCATCCGCCAGATGTCCCAGCTTCCCGAGCGATCCGAGTTGAAGTAGATCCACTTGCCGTCAGGCGAATAATCCGGGCCGTCGTCATAACCGGCATGGGTTGTCAGGCGCCGCTCCGGTCCGCCGTTTCGGGAGATCGCGTAGATGTCGAAATTGTTCGTCCGCTTCGCGGTGTAGGCCAGCGTCTCGCCGTCCGGCGACCACCCATGATAATAGCTGGGCGCTTCTGAAGTGATTTGCCGGGGCTGGCCGCCCGTCGACAGCATTATGTATATCTGGCCCGCGGAAAACGCGAACCATTTTCCATCGGGCGAGATGCCATGGTCGTTGTTCAGGTTGCTTACCGCGCCGGTGGGGACCGGTTGCAAGGGCTGGGTTGCATCGACGGCCAGCTTCCAAAGCTTTCCATCGGAGTTCACCAGCAGATATCGCCCGTCGCGCGACCAGTTCGGCGCCTCGACCAGTCCCGGCCGGTCATAGATGATTTCCGAAAAGCCGCCGGCCACGTCGACCAGTACGACCTGGCTGCGCACCTTGGGCCGGGACGATTGCGCCGCCAGCGTCATGCAAAAAAGAGCGGGGATAATCAGCCTCATCGCGTTCGGTTTGAATTACCTCGTTCTCGATATCTTCACCCCGATTGTCACGGCGAGCAAGCGCCAAAATGATTTGGAAGGCGGCTCCGATTGTGGTTTAATGCCAGTTCAGTCGAAGGGAGGCTTCCTCCATGAAGCGATTCACCATCAGCGCGTTCTTTATCATCCTGCTCGCCATCGCCTGGGCGGTGAGCGGTACGAGTGCGGCGCAAAGCGGCCCCAGCGGCGTCAGCGGGCAGGGCAAAATGAAGTTTCGGGTCCTGTTTACATCGACCCATCTGCCAGCCGAGGCGCAGAAAGTTCTGACCGGCGCGCATGGCGGTTTCGCGGTCGACACCCGGGCCGGCAAGGGTGAGACCTATTTTTCCCTCAAAGGCGCCGGGATCATTCAAATCAGCAGCGATCTGAAGAGCACCCGGATGATCGACACGGCGGCCGAAATGAAGGACACGAACCTCCACAACACGACCATCTGGTTGGCGCCCGATGCCACTCCCTACCTGTCGTTTCCCGGAAATGAAAAGGGCGAGGTCTACACCACCGCGCTCGACGGCAAGCTCGTGAACACGCTGCGCACTCCGGAGGGCGGCACTGATCTGGGCAACCCGATTGCCAATGATTACTTTGCCGGTAAGGGGAATTTCGTTCCAACAGATGTCGAGCAACTGGACGGCCTGCTCTACATCACGACCGGATATTCAAACCTCGATTTCGTTCTGACGGCCCGCCTGGGCTTCAACCCCTTCACGTCGACTTGGAACGATCTGGCGTTTGGCGGCCGCGGAACCGGCCCTGGCCAGTTCGGCACTGGACACGGGATTACGGTGCCTCCGGGGACCAAGCGCATCGACGTCGCTGACCGGCTGAATGCGGAAATCGACCGGTTCACGCGCTATGGTCAATACCTCTCGACATTGCGGATGCCCCTCGGCTCGCTTCCCTGCGATATTTTTTACCTCGGAAAATATGCAGTGGTGGGCGCGCTCGAGGGCCCGGATCGAAGCAAGGGCGCTCCAATTTACATTCTCGAAAACGACAAATTGATTTCGACCATCATGGCGAAAGAAGAGCTTGGCCTCGCAAACTTCAAGCACATCCATAATGCGGTGCTTCGCGAGTATGGCAACAAGCTCTACGTCATCGCTCAGGCCTGGAACCCGGGCGACTTCGCCATTTTCGAGCAGGTGACCAACTAGCGGCCGAATCCACGGTGCAGCCGGGCGGAGCGATTGATATACTGGCGTCCCATGCTGCCCGATTATATCGCCAAAGCCACACCCAACCCTGCACAAAACCGCGCGCCGTGGTACGCCAACACCGCGCCCAGCTACGCGGGAATTTTTCTCTGGATCGGCTTCTATAACGCCATCGCCATTGGCACGATTACGCACGCCTCAATCGGACTCTCGCTCACGGCGCTGGCAGTGGGCGGCCTCCTGAGCTATGCGCTTTATTACTACGCCCCTGCCATGCTCGGCATGAAGACGGGATATCCGCTGTATGTCATCGGCAGCTCCACGTTCGGAACAACGGGCGGCTACCTCATGCCAGGACTGCTGATGGGAGCGCTGCAGATCGGCTGGTTCGCGGTAGGCACTTACCTGTCGGCGACGTACATTCTGCGCGGCATCCATTCGGACGCGACCCCCGGCACAATGCCCTTCATCGTCACGGGCGTCATCTGGGGCTACATCATGGCGTACATCGGGGCGAAAGGGATCCAGTACGTGGCGAAGCTTTCTCTGCTCCTGAACATGATCCCGTTCCTGATGCTTCTGGTCGTGTTCTTCAAGACCAAGGATGGGCTCGCAAACTACACGCCGACCGATCCCAATCCGTTTCTGGCATTCACCATGCTGATCCAGATCGTCATCGGATTCTTTGCGACGGCCGGGGCGGCGGGCGCGGATTTCGGTATGAACAATCGCAACGAAAAAGACGTGCGGCTGGGCGGACTGACAGGGATCGCTCTAGCCGCCGTCTATGCCGGCGGCCTGCCGCTTCTTTCGGTGGCGGGTGCGCACGTTTTGTTCCCGAATTTGCTGAGCTACAATTACGACGCCGTGATCGCGGCCATGGGCGGACTGCTGGGCACCTCGATGTTTTTCCTGTTCACCATAGCCTCCATTCCACCGGCGTGCTTCTGCGCGTTCATCGCGGGCAACAGTTTTTCCACGATGATTCCCGGCGTGCCCCGGATCTCTTCCATGATGGTGGGCTGCACGGTGTCGATCGTCCTTGCGGTCACGGGTGTAGCGGCGGACCTGATCGGTTTCTTCACGATTGTGGGCGCATCATTCGGACCCATCTGCGGTGCAATTGCGGCGGACTATCTGCTCTCCGGAAAACGCTGGGCTGGGCCGCGTGAAGGAATCAACTGGGCCGGCTATGGCGCGTGGGCGGTGGGGTTCATCGTTGGCATTTTGCCGAACCTGCCGGTCTCGCCCGAGATCAAGACGTATGCACAGCCGGCCGTTCTGTACAGCTTTATCGCCGGCTTCGTGGTCTACGCCGCGCTGGCCAAGATGGGGCTCGAGCCGAAGACCGTGCCGCTGGAATCTGCGGGTGTCCGCTCGCCCACGGGAGGCGAGAAATCGAGGCGCGGCAGCGCTACGGCGTAACGTGCCTTATAGCCGCTGCGCCGAGCCCAGATAAATCGCGTTTAACAAGAACTTGAACGTGCCGTAAGGCTGGCCCCGGAACTGGGGCCGGAACGCGAACAGCACCACGCTTCCCTTGCCGTATCGCGCCTCGATGAGCGCCGATTTGCCCGCAACCACCGGGGCGCCCGACACCCAGCCGCTCGCCAGCAGATTCGTCTTCGCGAACTGCGCAATAGACCGGATTTCACGCTCGCCCTTATTGAATTCCGCGGCGAGCGAAATATCGAAAGCCTCGCCGCCGGTCGAGAACGCGATGACCTCCTTCGGCATGCCGAAAGCAATCGGCTGTGCCGGATCGACCGTCAGGCGCACCAGGGACCCGGGGCAGTCAAAGTCCGATCCGGGCCGCACCAGGTTTCGGACCGACAGCGGAAACTCGCGAATCGGCAGCTCGGTGGCGGCGTCGAGCGCAATAAGGGTACCGCCGTTTAGCACAAACTCCTGCAGCCGGCTGAGTCCTGCGATTTCAATTCCTCCCGCGTACTCCGGCCGCTGCGTCATCATCGTTGCGAGCTGCTCGTCGCCTTCTCGTGCCGGCGCGAGTTCGCCGTGGCGGAAGCCGTGCAGGATGGAGTCGGACGGCTGCGCCGCAAAAATCAGCGTGTCGAAACGGGAGCGCAGGTCAGGCTTTTGCAGATCCGCGTTGTGGACTATCGTGTATGGGACCCGGTAGCGATCCAGCAGCCACTCAGTCCAGCCTTCATCCGAATTCGCAACCCACGGCTGGTAGATCCCCACGCGCGGGCGTTTCAACTCGAAGACGGGCTTCGCAGCGGGCTTGTTTACCAGCGTGACGCGGATGCCGAACTGTCGCGCGAAATTTTCCTCCCGTGCATCGCCCGTCACGTACTGGCTGTCCACCAGAATGTCGCCGTTTGCCAGCCACTGAAGGCGTTCAGCCCGGTCCAACAGAAACGCCGTGGCCAGGAACGACGCGTTTTCGCGATGATCCATGATGACCACAGCGCCCGTTCCGCTGACGGCGCCTCTGGATGGGAACTCGTCTGCCGGCCGGAGATCGGCGTCGAACCGGGCGTCGATGCGATCCACCGCCACTCCCATCTGCATGCTGAGCGTCCAGCCGGCAATGTCGTAAGGCCGCCTTGTGGGGCCGTTCGAACTGGTCTTCAGCTCGGGATATTTCTGCGGCTCGAGCAGATCCATCAGATACGGGCGAAACGGCTGAGCCGCCAGGATCACGTACGTTCCAGCCGGATAGGTTTTGTCTTTCGCTTGGAATGGCGTGCGGGCCTCTCGCACCTCGACTCCCGCAAGCGAGAGCCGGTCAAGCATTTCCAGAGCCGTCGGCCGGTCCCACTGGTCCGGAGAAATCACGTACGCATACGGATTGCCGCGCTCCCCGGCATCCATCGACCTTCGCGCCATCTCGTAACTCTTCGACAGATACTCGGCGCGGCGAGTAGCGGCATGATTCAGAATCGCGAAATCGGCCGTGAGCATGTAGTCGATAGCCTCGCGTGTGCCCCATCTGCCTCCAGTCCATGGCCGCTCGTAGAAAATGGAGGGCTCGCGCGTCGGCAAACCGTTGCCGAAAATCGCCGGCAAATCCTTCGCGTCGTAGGTTCGCGGCGTGGCATACGAGTTCAGCGCGGTTTCGGTGAGCACGCCGTGCATGTTGTGAAATGCGGGTACGGAGCGCAATCCTCCGTTCCACCACGCATCGAAGCCGAAGTAAGAGAGCACGCCGGATTTGTTCTCGCGAGCAAGGCGCTCTTTCATCGCCATGCCGATCAGGTTGATGCCCTCCATCACCGCGGCCGGAATGTGCGGGTTGAGCGGCTCGGCATAGGGCGGTATGAAAATTCGCGCCGGAAACGGGGGCGACTGATGCTGGTTGTAAACAATTTGCGGAAACCATTCGCGGAACAGCAGCCGCGTGTTGTGACGTGTTTCGTCCAGGTTGAGCATGAACCAGTCACGATTATTGTCGTGCCCGGCGTACTTCTGATAGAGCCCCGGCAGGGGTGCGGTTTCATACGCCGTCCCGATATTCCGGCGGTACCACTCCACAATCAGGTCCAGGCCATCGGGATTGATGACTGGAATCTGCATGAGAATGACGTTCTGGCGGATGGCGCGCGTCTCCTCATCCTCACCGGTGACCATGCGGTACGCGAGTTCGAGTGAATGCTGCGACGGCGCGACCTCGCTCGCGTGCAGGCCGGAGTCGATCCAGACCACGACTTTGCCATCAGCCGAAAGCTTGTGTGCTTCCTTTGCATCGACGCGGCCGAGCGCCAGTCGGCGGCTGATGTCGCGAAAACGATCGAGCTGCTTCAGGTTTTCCGGCGCCGAGAGGAACGCCACGTACATTGGCTTGCCTAGCGAAGTGCGGCCATACTCGACAAACCGGACGCGATCGCTCGCACCGGCCAGGGCCTGGAAATATCCGGTAATCTGCGAATGGCCGGCCAGCTTGTAGTCGTCTCCCGGCTGGAAGCCGAGAAACTCTTTTGGGGTGGGAACGGCCGCCCTCAAAAGCGCGACGAAGCACAAAAAGATCCACGCCCGGCGGCTCATTGGAAACGAACGATCATACAATAAACTTGTGAACGATTCGAAATTTCAGGTCGGTCTCATCCAGATGGCCTGCTCGCGCGACCCGAATGAGAACCTGGCGAAAGCCCTGTGGCGGATCCGGGAAGCCGCGGGCCGTGGCGCGCAGATTATCTGCCTCCAGGAGCTATTCCGGTCGCAATACTTCTGCCGGGAAGAGGACGCACGCCTGTTCGATCTGGCGGAGCCGATCCCGGGACCCACAACGGACGTCCTGTCGCTACTGGCGCGCGAGTTGAACGTGGTGATCGTGGCGTCGATCTTCGAGCGTCGCGCTGCCGGTCTCTATCACAACACCGCGGCGGTGATCGACGCCGACGGGTCGATGCTCGGGCTTTATCGCAAGATGCACATCCCCGACGATCCGCTCTATTTCGAAAAGTTTTACTTCACCCCCGGAGATCTGGGCTTCAAGAATTTCGAGACACGCTACGCGCGGATCGCGGCGCTGGTTTGCTGGGACCAATGGTATCCGGAAGCGGCGCGGGTTGCGGCTCTGGGCGGCGCCGACGTGCTGTTTTATCCTACCGCCATCGGCTGGCATCCCGCGGAGAAGGCGGAATTTGGCGCGGCGCAGCACGACGCCTGGCGCACCATCCAGCGCTCGCACGCCATCGCCAACGGCATCTATGTGGCGGCGGTCAATCGCGTCGGTTTCGAAGGCCCTCCCGATCGCGGACTCGAATTCTGGGGCGCATCGTTCGTCGCGGACCCGTTCGGACAAGTGCTCGCCGAAGCCTCGCACGACCGCGAGGAAACGCTCATCGTCGAATGCGATCGCCGCCGCATCGATGAAGTCCGCCGCAACTGGCCGTTTCTGCGCGACCGCCGCATCGACGCCTACTCACCCATTCTCAGCCGGCTGATCGATTGATGAAAACTCCGCGCGCCCTGGGCTTTCGAATGCCCGCCGAGTGGGAGCCGCACGAGGCCACATGGCTCGCCTGGCCCCACAATCGCGCAGACTGGCCGGGTCGTTTCGCGCCTATCCCATGGGTTTATGCCGAGATCGTTCGCAAACTCGCCCGGGTCGAAAAGGTGCGCATCATCGTGCAGAGTCGCGAGGCGGAGAACTCGGCGCGCAAGATTTTGAAAAAGGCGGGCGCCGATTTCGAAGCCGTTGAGTTTTTTTATCACGCCACCGATCGCGTCTGGACACGGGATTTCGGGCCGATCTTCGTTTGCGATTCGCGCGGCGAAGTCGCCATCACGAATTGGCGTTTCAATGGCTGGGCAAAGTACGACAACTGGAAACTGGATAACGCGATTCCGGCGGCCCTCGCGCCAAAGCTGCACATGCGACAGTGGCATCCCGGGCTGGTGCTCGAAGGAGGCAGTATCGACGTGAATGGCCGCGGCCTGTTGCTGACCACCGAAGAATGCCTGCTCAGCCCGGTGCAGGCGCGCAATCCGCGCCTCGGACGCCGCGAGCTCGAGCGGGCTTTCGGCAATTATCTCGGCGTGCGGAAAACCATCTGGCTGCGTAATGGAATCGTAGGCGATGACACGCACGGCCACATCGATGACCTGGCCCGTTTCGTCGCGCCCAAGACCGTGGTCATCGTCTCTGAGCAGGACAAATCCGATCCGAACTACGAACCGCTTCGGGAGAACCTGGCGTTGCTGCGCGCCCAACCGTTGCGTGTGGTCAAGCTGCCGATGCCCGCACCGGTTGTGTTCGCCGGCCAGCGCCTGCCCGCTAGTTACGCAAATTTCTACATCGCCAATCGCTTAGTGCTGGTGCCGACCTTCAACGATCCGAACGATCGCGTGGCGCTTGCGACCCTTGGGCGTTTGTTTCCGGACCACCAGGTGACCGGCATTCACGCAACAGAGCTGGTGTGGGGGCTAGGCACGCTGCATTGCATGACCCAGCAGCAGCCGGCTCGCATCACGGGCTGAGTAGAACTTTCAGTACGCCGGGCTTGGCCGCGGTGCGAAACGCCTTTGCGGCATCCCGCAGCGCCATTCGTTCCGAAATCATATCGGCGACGTTCACCGCGCTTTTTTTCAGCAGCTCGAGAGCCGGCTCAAAGCGTCCGCACCGGGAACCCACCATCGTGATCTCATTGACGATCACGGGCGCGGTATCGATCCCGACCGTCCCGTGCAGCGTCGATTTCAGAATCACTGTGCCTCGAGGCCGCGTCATTCTCACTGCCTGTGTCAGGCCGGCGGGCGACCCGGTCGCATCCACAACCCACTCATAAGCGGCCTCAGGCATCTGCTTCCGCACCAGCTCTGTCTCAACTCCGGCCCGCTCTGAGATGCGGAGTTTTTCCTGGTGCCGTCCGAACTGATGCACTCCGAAGCCGCGCGCCCGCAGCATCTGCGCGATCAGCAACCCCAGCTTCCCGTCGCCCAGTACCGCCACTGTTGCGCCGCGAGCGATCCGGATCTGGTCCAGAATCTCGCACGCGGCAGCCAGGGGCTCTGTGAATACCGCCGCCTCGGTTGAGACAGAATCCGGCACAACGTGAAGATTGCGCTCCGGAAGCGTCAGGAACTCGCGAAATGCGCCCGGATGCTTCACGATGCCCAGCACAGTCCGTTTCGGGCAATGCCGGCCCAAACCTCGCCTGCACCATTCGCACTCGCCGCAATTCAGGTTAATCTCTCCGACCACGCGGCGGCCGATCAGCTTGCGATCGCCGGCCTCGACCACTTCGCCGACGAACTCGTGGCCGGGCACGCCTGCGAAACCATAATAGCCTCGCTGCAATTCCAGATCCGTATTGCAGATTCCACCGCACAGCAGCCGGATCCGCGCGAAACCTTCCGGCCGCGGCGGGCGCGGCACACTTCTGGTCCCAACGCGCCCTTTTTCCAGGTAAACCGCGAGCATAAGGGTTCAGTATACGGGCCGTGCCGTTACAATGAAAAGTCGATGCCAGCCGAACTCAGGTGTTTCGAGACATCCTGCCGCGCGCGTTTCGCGGTCACGGAAGTCATCTACAATTGCACGCGTTGCGGCGGATTGCTCGAGGCGTCATACCCGGGTCTCGAGATCGATCCGGTGCAGACGAAATCGATCTGGTGCAACCGCCGCACCTGCAATCTTCCACTCGATCAAAGCGGCGTCTGGCGATATCGCGAGATCATCCCGTTCCTGGAGAATTTCGATGTCGTCATGTCCCTGCGCGAAGGGAACACGCCGCTGCTCGTTGCGCCAACCGCCGCCGAATATGGCGGACTCGACCGGCTGATTTTCAAGCATCAGGGTTTCAATCCCACGGGATCGTTCAAGGATAACGGAATGACGTGTGGAGTCGCGCAGGCCCGCCGCCTGGGCATGAAACGCGTAGCCTGCGTTTCTACCGGCAACACATCGGCATCGATGGCCGCCTATGCGAGCGCCGCTGGACTCGAACCGCTGATTTTCATCCCGCACGGAAATATTTCGTACGGGAAGCTCGCTCAGGCTCTCGATTACGGAGCCCGAACATTCCAGGTGGAGGCGAATTTCGATCAGATCCTCGCGCTGGTGCGCGAGCTGGCGGAACGCGTCGGCATTTATCTGCTGAACTCGATCAATCCGTTTCGCATCGAGGGACAGAAGACCATCATCGTGGAAATGCTGGACCAGCGCGACTGGCAGCCGCCGGACTGGATCGTGCTGCCGGGCGGTAATCTCGGCAACACGTCGGCTTTC
>Ga0070696_100003737_pt1 | contig 10164 bp, 9 predicted proteins | sample KBSK1253metaG_FD_65474 | JGI IMG/M metagenome (GOLD analysis project Ga0070696, IMG submission 65474) | Corn, switchgrass and miscanthus rhizosphere microbial communities from Kellogg Biological Station, Michigan, USA - KBS K1-25-3 metaG | ecosystem: Host-associated > Plants > Roots >... | reverse complement strand
CCTGCCGCGCTCCGACTACAAGTCGAAGCTGGTCGACTTCAGCGACGCCACCTGAGCGGCCTTACGGCGCCGGCGCCGGCGGGTTGGTCGCCCAGCTCGGGCCGTCGTACGTGCCGCGCGTCGGCCTGCGCACGTCGGAGCGGCGCGAATCGCGCCCATAGGTGCTCTGATCGATCGTAGCGCCGCTCACGCCGTCCTCCGGCATCGGCGTGCCGTAGCGCGTATCCGCGGGTGCAACGGCCTGCGCCGCGGGCAGGGCCGCGTTAGCGGCGCCGTAGGCGCCGGTGCCCTGCGGGCCGGTGGGCTGCGGGCCCACCTGCGCGAGCGCCGGAGCGAGCGGCAGCGCCGACGCGGTCACTACACAAGCGATAAAAGTCTTCGCCTTCATTGGAGTTCCTTTCAGGAAAAAATGTTTCGCTGACATGGATGCCAGTCATGCGGATCTCGCAAAGGCCATGCCAGAATCCGAACCTTTATTTCAGACGTAACCCGGGAGGCGCATGGCGCAAGCTGAAAGAAAGCTCGACGTCTTTCCGCACATCTTTCCGCGCGAGTACTTCGAGCGGATGAAGCGAATCGCCGAGGGTAACCCCGGCCTCGCCGCCGCGCTCAAGCGCTGGATGCACATTCCCGTGCTGTGGGACCTCGAGCGGCGCATCCGGATGATGCAGCGCTGGCCGGGCTATCAGCAGGTGCTCACCCTGTCCATGCCCGCGATCGAGTTCCTCGGCAACGAGAACGAGACGCCCGAGCTGGCGCGCCTGGCGAACGACGGCATGCACGAGATCGTTCAGGCCCACAAGGATCTCTTCCCGTGCTTCGTCGCCTCCCTGCCGATGAACAACGTCGCGGCGTCGCTGGCGGAGATGGACCGCGCGATCGGCGAGCTGGGCGCAAAGGGCGTCCAGATCTTCACCAACGTCAACGGCCGGCCCCTCGACGAGCCCGAGTTCTTTCCGCTGTTCGAGCGCATGGCGAAGAAATACGATCTGCCGGTCTGGGTGCACCCCTCGCGCACCGCGAAGTTCCCCGACTACGCAGCCGAGCAGAAGTCGAAGTACGAGATCTACTGGCTGTTCGGCTGGCCCTACGAGACCAGCGCCTTCATGGCGCGCATGGTGTTCTCGCAGATGTTCGAGAAGCTGCCCAACCTGAAGATCATCACCCACCACCTGGGCGCGATGGCGCCCTTCTTCGTCGACCGCATCGGCTATGGGATGGACCAGTTTGGTACGCGCACTACGGACGAAGATTACGAATCTTTATTGAAAAGAATGAAGAAAAGGCCACTCGAGTTCTTCCGCATGTTCTACGGCGACACCTCGGTGAACGGCTCGGCGAGCGCAATCCGCTGCGGCCTGGACTTCTTCGGTGCCGAGCACGTGCTCTTCGGCACCGACTGCCCGTTCGATCCCGAGGGCGGCCCGCTCTTCATCCGCGAGACCATCAAGACCCTCGAGCGGATGGCGCTCAAGCCCGGCGACCGGCGCAAGATCTACTTCGGCAACGCGCTGAACCTGCTGCGTCTCCCGGCGATCCAACCCGCAAAACTCAAGAGCAAGAAAAAGAAATAGGGACTGTCCGGTCTGTCCCTATTTGAGGAGAGAAGAGAAACCTGCCTAGTGCAGGGTCGGGCCGTTGTTGCTGAGCACGCTCGTCAGCTGGTTCGGATCGACCGGCTTCACCAGGTGCACGTCGAAGCCCGCCTCGCGCGAGCGGGTGCGGTCGGCTTCCTGGCCCCAGCCGGTGATGGCGATGATGCGCAAGGGCCGCTCGCGCGTGAGCGTGCGCAGCCGCCGCGCGACTTCGTAGCCGTCCAGGCCCGGCATGCCGATGTCGAGCAGCACCACCTCGGGCCGGAACTCGATCGCCATCCGGATCGCCTGGAGCCCGTCGTGCACGACGCAGGTCTCGTGGCCGAGGGATTTCAGCAGGAGCTCGAGGGTGATGGCGGCGTCGACGTTGTCGTCGACCACCAGAATGCGCTTGGCGAGCATCGGCCGCGCCGAGCCCTCGGCGGCGGCCTTCGGCGCCTCCGGCGCGGGCGCCGCCGCATTCTCGAGCAGCGGCACCCGCAGGGTGAATTCGGAGCCCTTGTTCTCGCCCTCGCTGCGTGCTTCGAGTGATCCGCCGTGCGCCTCGGCGATGCGGCGGGAGAGGGCGAGCCCGACGCCGAGCCCGCCGCCCGCGCGCTGGAGGGGCGTGCGCCCCTGGACGAACATGTGGAAGATGCGCTGCAGCATGCCGGGCTCGATGCCGCGGCCGGTATCGAGCACCTGCACCACGGCCCAGCCGTGCTCGCGGCGCGCCCGCACCGAGATCGCGCCGGCCTGAGGGGTGTAGCGCGCGGCGTTGTTCAGCAGGTTGGCGAGAAGCTGCGTCAGCCGGTGCACGTCGCCGCGCACGGTGAGCGGCTCGCTCGGAAGGTCGACGTCGAGGCGGTGCTTGCCGGCTGCGATCGTCGGCGCCGCGGTCTCGAGTGCGCGGCGCACCGCCTCGGCGATGCTCACGGGCGCGAGCTCCATGTGCAGCACACCCCGCGTGACGCGCGCGATATCGATCATGTCGTCGAGGATGCGCGCGAGCTGGGCGCTCTGGCGATCGATCGTCTCGCGCATGGCCTGCTGTGCCGGGTCGGTGGCGGGCACCTTCGCCATGATCTCCACCGCAGTGCGGATCGGGGCGAGCGGGTTGCGCAGCTCGTGCGCCAGGGTGGCGATGAACTCGTTCAACTGCCTCGCCGCGTCCTCGAGCGCCTGGACGTGGCGCCTTTCGGAGAGGTCCTGGGTCACCTTGGCGAAGCCGCGCAGGTGGCCGTCGGAGTCGTGGAGCGGCGTGATGACCACTCTCGCCCAGAAGCGCTCGCCGTTCTTCTTCAGGCGCCAGCCTTCGTCCTGTACGCGGCCTTCGCGCCGCGCGGTGGCGAGCTCCTCCCAGGGCTTGCCGGCATCGATGTCCTCGTCGGCGTAGAAGCGCGAGAAGTGCTTGCCGATGATCTCGTCGCGGGCGTAACCCTTGATGCGCTGCGCACCGGCGTTCCAGCTCGTCACCGTACCCTCCGGGTCGAGCATGAAGATCGCGTAGTCGACCACCCCCTCGACCAGCAGCCTGAAACGCTCCTCGGCCTGGCGCAGCGCCTCCTCGTGGAGCCTGCGGTCGGAGAGGTCGCGCGTGATCTTGGAGAAGCCGAGCAGCCGGCCGGCCTCGTCGCGCAGCGCCGTGATCACGACGTTCGCCCAGAAGCGCGAGCCGTCCTTGCGCACGCGCCAGCCCTCGTCCTCGAAGCGGCCCTCGCGCGTAGCGAGCCGCAGCTCCTCGGCGGGCCAGCCCCGATCGACCGCCTCGTGCGTATAGAAGGTCGAGAAATGCCGGCCGATGATCTCCTCCGGCGCATAGCCCTTGATGCGCTGCGCGCCGAGGTTCCAGGTCAGGATACGGCCCGCCGGGTCGAGCATGAACAGGGCGTAGTCCTTCACCTGCTCGATCATGAGCTTGTAGATCAGAGGATCGACCAGGGGATCAGCTCCCGCCATAGCCCGCCGCCTTGGCGTTTTCCATGCAATCGGTCAGCGTCTCGAAGACACCCTCGGATTCCAGCGCGAGCCGGCCGGACTGGGTATGGGCGCGCCACTTCCAGCGCACCGAACGGTCTTGCGGATGCTCGACGGGAACGAAATGCCAGCGCAGGGGCAGCTGGAAGCGGTCGGTCGGCGCCAAGCTCTGGGTGTCAGGACCTAAAGCGGGTGATTATGCATGCAATCGTCCCGCCGAGTAGCCCTGCGAGAGGATTTTCCCGACTTGTCGGTTCCTTCGCGCGGGCCGCAGAATTCCATTTGTGGAGAACCATGTCGCCCGACGAGTGCTCGCTCGGGCTGCCGCCGGGCTGGGCGGCGTGGAAGCATTGGCCTCGCGGCTTGGAATCGGGACCAGGGTCGCGCGGCACTACATCACCGGCGCGGAGCCGGTTCCGGATGCGCTTTTGCTCCTCGCGGTCGACGTGATTCTCGAGGAGCTGGCGCACGAGCCGGCGGCACTCCGGCGCGCCGCGCACTGTTTTGCGGAGCGCCCTCCTCAGGCCAGCCGCAAGCCGACGTAGCGCTCGAGCGTCGCGGCGTCGCGCGCGAAATCGGCCGAGCGCGCCCGGTGCACGATGCGGCCGCGCTCGACCACGATCGCCTCGCGCGTCAGCGAGAGCGCGACCTGGGTATGCTGCTCGACCAGGATCGTCGCCATTCCGCGCAGGTTCCCGAGCGCCGCGGCCAGCTCCTCGACGATGATCGGAGCGAGGCCCTCGAGCGGCTCATCGAGCAGCAGCAGGGCGGGATTGGTCATGAGGGCGCGCGCGATCGCGAGCATCTGCTGCTCGCCGCCCGAGAGCTCGCTTCCCAGATTCGAGCGGCGCTCCGCGAGCCGGGGGAACAAGTCATAGACCTTTCTCAGATTCCACAGGCCGGGGCGCGCCGCCACCGTCAGGTTCTCCTCTACGCCGAGGGAGGGAAAGATCTCGCGCTCCTGGGCCGCCCAGCCGATGCCCAGGCGCGCGCGCCGGTGCGGCGCAAGGCCTCGGATCTCGCTTCCCCGGAAGAGGACCCGGCCGCGCTTGACGCTGGTGAAGCCCATGATGGTCAGGAGCAGGGTGCTCTTGCCGACGCCGTTGCGCCCGAGGACGGCGAGGCGGCCGTCCTCGGCGAGCTCGAGGGAGATGCCGTCGAGCACCACGGCGTCGCCGTAGCCTGCGCGCACGTCGTGCAGCTCAAGCAGGGGCATGTCGCGCCTTTCCGAGGTAGACCTCGCGCACGCGCTCGTCCCGGGCGATCTCCTCGGGCGTGCCCTCGACCAGGATGCGGCCGCCGACCATGACCAGGATGCGGCTGGCGAAGCGGAACACCACGTCCATGTCGTGCTCGATAAAAAGCACGCTGAGGTGCCCGGACAGGCCGGCGATCGCGGCGAACAGCGCCGCGCTCTCGTCCTTCGGCACACCGGCGGCGGGCTCGTCGAGCAGCAGCACCCGCGGGCGCGTGGCGAGCGCGAGCGCGATCTCGAGCAGGCGCTGCTGGCCGTAGGCGAGCTCGCGGGTGAGCCGATCGCCCTGCGCCTGCAAGTTGAGGGATTTCAGAATGGAAAAAGCCTCGTCCATCTGCGGGGCGAAGCGCGCCAGGCTGCGCCACCAGTGGTGGGCGTGCCCCTCGCGCTCGAGCACCGCGAGGGCGACCGATTCGAGCGCGGTGAGATGCGGGAACAGCGTGTTGATCTGGAACGTGCGCGCGAGGCCGCGCTTCACCCGCGCGTCGGGCCTGAGCGCGGTGATGTCCTGCCCGCCGAGGAAGATCCGGCCGGCGTCGGGCGCGAGCATGCCGGTCATCAGGTTGATGAGCGTGGTCTTGCCGGCGCCGTTGGGGCCGATCAGGGCATAGCGCAGGCCCTCGGGCAGCTCGAGGTCGATCTCCTGCGCCACCACCAGGGAGCCGAAGCGCTTGTTCAGGTTCTGCGTCGAGAGAATCGGGAAAGACCCCCAAGAATGCCGTTGGGAAGAAACAGCACCACGGCGACGAGCAGCAGCCCGATCCAGAAGTACCAGTACTGCGGATTGATGCCCGAGAACTGGTCGCGCGCCACCATGTAGACGATGGCGCCGATGATCCCGCCGTACAGGCGCCCGGCCCCGCCGAGGATCAGGATGACCAGCACGTCGGCCGAGCGGCCGAAAGACAGTACCTCGAGCGACACCGTCGAGGTGGTGTGCGTGAGCAGCGCACCCGCGATGCCGGCCATCAGCGCCGCGATGGTGTAGACCTTGCGCAGGTGCGCGCGGCTCGGGGCGCCGATCGCCGGCATGCGCGTCGCGTTCTCGCGGATGCCGCGCAAGGCGAGGCCGAAGGGCGAGTGGATGATGCGCCTGGAGATCAGGAAGCAGAGAAATAGCACGACGAGGGCGTAGGCGTACGCGGTCCTGCCATAGAGGTCGAAGCCGAATCCGAGCACCGAAGGCACGCGAAAGCCCTGCAGGCCGTCGGCGCCGCCGGTGAGCGCGCTCGCGCTGTTCGCGGCCTCGTGCACGAGCAGCCCGAGGCCGAGGGTGAGCATGATGAGCGCGAGGTGCCTGAAGCGCACCACGATGTGGCTCATGGCATAGCCCGTCAGGCCTGCGCTGAGCGCGGCGATGAGCAATCCCGACAGGGGCTCGGTCCAGTAGTGTTTGGCGAGCAGGCCGGCGGCATAGGCGCCGGTCCCGAAGAACGCGGCATGGCCCAGCGAGACGATGCCGGCATAGCCCAGGATGAGGTCGAGCGACAGCGCGAACAGCGCCGTGATCGCGATCTGGCTCGCAAGCGACAGGTAGTTCGGCGCGAGCACGAAGGGCAGCAGCGTGCACAGCCAGAAGACGGCTTCCAGGGGTTTGACGTTAACGTTTGCCAAACAAACCCAGCGGCCGCCACATCAACAGGGCGACCATGACGAGGTAGATGAGGAACGCGCCGAGCCAGGGGAAGTAGTACTTGCCCGCCATGTCGCTGATGCCCAGGACCACCGCGGCGGCAAACGAGCCGCCGATCGAGCCCAGGCCGCCGACGGCGACCACGATGAGCACGTACACGAGGTAGCCGAGCGCGAAGGTCGGATCGAGGCCGACCACCTCGATCGCGAGCGCGCCGCCCAGGCCCGCGAGCCCGCCGCCCAGGGCGAAGGTCAGCATGAACGTGCGCTCGACGTCGATCCCCAGACCGCGCGCCATGCGCTGGTTGTCCACGGCGGCGCGGACCCGGGCGCCGAAGCGCGTGTGCTCGAGCGAAACAATCAGGATCCCCGTTATGGCGAGTCCCACGACGATGAGGAACAGCCTGTAGGCGGCGAAGCTCATGCCCATGAGCTCGAGCGACCCGCGCAGGTAGGAGGGCACGCGCGCCGACTGCTGCTCGGTGCCGTAGAACCACGCGAACGCGGCGATCGAGATGAACACGATGCCGATGGTGAGCAGGCACTGGTCGAGATCGCTCGCGCGGTAGAGGCGCCGATAAAGGGTTCTCTCCAAGAAGATACTGAGAATCCCCGCCGTGATGAAAGCGGCAGGCAGCGTCGCAAGAAAGGGCCAGCCGAGCTGGTTCATCAGGCTGACCGTGGTGTAGCCGCCGACCATGGCGAAGCTGCAGTGCGCGAGGTTGACGAAGTTCATCATGCCGAGCGTGACCGTCAGCCCCACCGACAGCAGGAACAGCAGCATCCCGTAGGCGAACCCGTCGAAGAGCACGCCTGCGAGCGAGGACAGCATCTTCCGCTAGTTCTTCTTCCTGCGCTCTCCCGCGGGATCCCTGACCGCGGTGATCTTGTCGAAGGGCACGTTCGCGAGCTCGTTGCCGACCTTCTGCACGCGCCGGATGTAGACGTCCTGCACCACGTCGCGGGTGTCGGCGTCGATCATCATCGGGCCGCGCGGGCTCGCCCACTTGAGCCCCCGGGCCGCCTTGATCATCGCCTCGCCGTCGGTGTTGCCCCTGGTCTTCTTCAGCGTCTCGTAGATCGCGTGCATGCCGTCGTAGCCGCCGATCGAGAAGAAGTCCGGGTTGCGCCCGTGCATGGCGTTGAACTCCTTCACGAACGCCTGGTTCAGCTTGTTGTCGAACGTGTAGTCGTAATGCCAGGCGGTGATGATCCCGAGCGCCGTGTCGCCCATGCTCTTCAGCGCCGCTTCGGCGACGGTCTCGCCGGAGCCGAGGATCTTCGTCCTGTTGAGGTCGATGCCGCGCTCGGCGAACGCCTTGCCCAGCGCCGCGGGCTGCGCGCCGCCGGGAATGAAGATGAAGATCGACTGCGGCGCGATGTCCTTGGCGCGCTGCACGAAGGCCGAGAAGTCGGGGTTGGCGACCGGGAAGCGCACCGAGCCGGCCATGCTGCCGCCGGCGGCCTTGAACGCGCTGGTGAAGGCCGCTTCGGCGTCGTGGCCGGGACCGTAGTCGGTCACCATGCTGTAGCTCTGCTTGATGCCGCCCTTGGTCGCGGCCCAGGTGCCGAAGGTCTCCATCACCTGCGGCAGCGTGACCGACGTGCGGATCATGTAGGGCGACTTGGTGATCACGACCGAGGTCGCGGCGTTCATTACCACCATGAACTTCTTCGCCTCGGCCGACACGTCGCCCGCCGCCATCGCGTTGGGCGTGAGCACGTAGCCGGCGAGGATATCGGCCTTGTCGCGCACCACCAGCTCCTGCGTCAGGCGCTTGGCCACGTCGGGCGCGGGGCCGCCGGTGTCCTTGCGGATGATCTCGATCTTCTTGCCGGCGACGGTGTCGCCGTGCTGCTTCATGTAGGTCTTGATGCCGTTGTCGAGCTGGTTGCCGGCGTCGGCGAACTGCCCCGACAGCGTGAGCACCAGCCCGATCCTGACGGTCCCCTGGGCGTGCGCCGGAACCGCCGCGAGCGCTGCTGCGCCCAGCGCAGCCGCAAGGCATGTTCTGATCATCTTTCCTCCTCCTGTAGGAACCCGCGGAGATTCTAACAATAGACCATGGTCATGGTGGAGGAATGGGACTTGCGGTGTCTGGCTCAGCCCCCAGAGAAGAGGGTGTTGGTTTGCTTCCATAGACCCACGAAAGGAGTCTCGCAGATGAAACTTGCGCAATTGGCAATTGCAGTCGCTGCAGCATTTTCAATGAGTGCTGTAGCGGCGGGTGATCAGAAGCAGAAGCAGGAGCCGCAGGCGCAGAGCTCGCAATCGTCCCAGCAGTCGCAATCATCCCCGTCGTCGTCTCCGCAGTCCTCCCAACCCCAGGCGAGCAGCCAAAGCCCTGAGCTCGTGAAGCAGGCGCAGGAGAAGCTCTCCGCCGCGGGCCACGACGCCGGCCCCGCCGACGGCAAGATCGGGCCGAAAACCCAGGCTGCCGTAAAGGACTTCCAGCAGTCGAAAGGCCTCAAGGCCTCCGGGAAGCTCGACCAGCAGACCATCGCGGCCCTCGGGGTGAGCGAAGGCGGCTCGGCATCGACCGGTGCATCGAGCAGCAAATCATCTTCGACCGGTGCGACGAGCGACAAGTCGGCGTCCTCGGCCGGCGCGTCGAGCGACAAGTCATCGAAAAGCCCGACCACCAAGTAACTAACTAGTCGCGATCAGACGCCGAGCGCTTGCTTCACCCGCGCCGGCGTCAGCGGCAGCTCGCGGATGCGGGTGCCGGTCGCATCGGCGAGCGCGTTCGCGAGCGCCGCGGCCGCCGGCCCCTGCGCCGCTTCGCCGGTGCCGAGGAAGGGCGCGCCCGGTCGATCGATGAGGTGCACCTCCACGCTGTCGGGCAGGTCGGGAAAGCGCAAGATCGGATAGCCGCCCCAGTCCTGGCTCGTGATCCGGGTGCGATCGAAGCTCACCGCCTCGTGCAGCGTCCAGCTGATCGACTGCACGATGCCGCCCTCGATCTGGTTACGGATGCCGTCCGGGTTGACGATGTCGCCGCTGTCGTTGGCGGCGACGGCGCGCACCATGCGCACGCGGCCGCTGCTGCGGTCGACTTCGACCTCGCAAGCGATCGCGGTGTACGCGGCGAGGTTCTTGTAGCGCGCGAAGCCGAAGCCGCGGCCGCGGCGCGGCTCTCTCCGGTACGCCGCCCAGCCGAAGCGCTCCGCCGCGATACGCACGACTTCCTGCGCGCGAGCATCCTCGAGGTGCCTGAGGCGGAACGCCACCGGGTCGGCGTGCGCCGCCGCGGCGAGCTCGTCCATGAAGCTCTCGATCGAGAAGATGTTCATGTACGCGCCGAGCGATCGCAGCGCCGACACGCGCAGCGGCATCTCGGTCACGAAGTGATGCACCACGCGCGCGTTGCGGAACCGGTAGAGCGGGATCGCGTTGCGATCGCCGCCGCCGGTGGGCTGCGGAATCGCCCTGGGCGGCGGCGGCGCGAACGGCTTTTCGAGATGCCACGCCGGCGCGAGGTATCCCGCCGGCCCCGGCCGGGTGGAATGGGTGTTGCTCCACACCTCGTACTGAAAATCCTCCACGCCGCCGCCCGCGCCGAGGCGTGCGCGCGCGCTCGACACCATCGCCGCGCCGTACGGCTCCCAGCAATGCTCCTGCTCGCGCATCCATTGCACGCGCACCGGACGCCCGGGCATGGCGCGCGCGATGAGCGCGGCATCCGCGCCCGCGTCGTCGGCGCCGTTGTGGCCGTAGCAGCCCGA
>Ga0070696_100003736_pt1 | contig 10165 bp, 8 predicted proteins | sample KBSK1253metaG_FD_65474 | JGI IMG/M metagenome (GOLD analysis project Ga0070696, IMG submission 65474) | Corn, switchgrass and miscanthus rhizosphere microbial communities from Kellogg Biological Station, Michigan, USA - KBS K1-25-3 metaG | ecosystem: Host-associated > Plants > Roots >... | reverse complement strand
TCGGTGGCAAGACGGGCACCGCGCAGGTGTGGGACAACGAGCACAACCGCTGGCTGTTCAACAAGTACAACTTCTCGTGCATCGGGTTCATCGGCCGGGAGAAGGGCCACCCGGACCTGGTGATCGCGGTCAAGATCGGGGAGACCACGCCGAACCGCGACCGGTTCGGGACGATCCTCCTGCCGCTGGACTCCGTCGAGCTGTTCCGCCGCGTGGCGACGGACGCGGCGACGACGCCCGGGCTGCTCCCGGTGCTGACGCCGGGCGATGCGACGACCGCGCAGGCGGGCGGGTGATCGCCGGAACGGCGGCCGTCGCCGGGCCCTGTGCCACACTTCGGGCCGTGACCTTCGAGGGCCCACAGCCCAGCGCGGGGACCCGCTCCGGGACCGCGGACCTCCTGTCATTCACCGCCGAGGACCTCCGCCGGCTCACGGGCGGGCGCCTCCTGCGGACGAGCCAGCGCCCGGTTCGCGGCGCCGCGGTCGACTCACGTCTTGTCGGCGAGGGCCAGCTCTTCGTCGCCCTGCCGGGTGAGCGAACCGACGGCCACCGCTACCTGGCCGACGCGGCCACGGCCGGCGCGGCCGCCCTCGTGGTCTCGCGCCCGGTCCCCGTCGAGGTCCTGGACGCCCTCGGCGACACCACCGTCCTCGCGGTCCCGGACGGGATGGTCGCGCTCGGCGCGCTTGCCGCCGGCTGGCGTGCCCGGTTCGACCCGCTGGTCGTCGGCGTCACGGGCAGCATCGCCAAGACCTCGACGAAGGAGGCGATCGCCGCCGTCCTCGCAACGTCGTTTCGCACGCTCCGGAACGAGGGCAACCAGAACAACGAGATCGGCCTGCCGCTGACCCTGCTCCGGCTCGGGCCGGATCACCGCGCCGCGGTGCTCGAGATGGGCATGTACGCGAGCGGCGAGATCGCCGACCTCGCGCGCATGGCCCGGCCGAAGATCGGCGTCGTGACCGCGGTCCACGGCGTCCATCTGAGCCGGATGGGCTCGCTGGCCGCAATCGAGCGGGCGAAGGGCGAGCTGGTCGAGGCGCTGCCGTCGGACGGCGTGGCGGTGCTCAACCAGGACGACCGCCGCGTTCGCCGGATGGCCGACCGCACCGCGGCGCGCGTCCTCAGCTACGGGCTCAGTGGCGACGCGGAGGTGACCGCCGAGGACGTCCTCTCGGCCGGGTTCGACGGCATGCGCTTCACGCTCCGGCTCCCGCCATCTCGCGGCGGCCGCCCGGTACGCCTGCCGGCGCGGATCCCGGGCCTCGGCAAGCTGTCCGTGCACAACGCGCTGGCCGCCGCCGCGGTCGGCCACGCCGCCGGCGTGGACCCGGCGAAGATCGTCCACGCGCTCGGCGCCGGCTGGTCGGCGGAGCATCGAGGCCAGATCGCGCGGATCGGGCGGATCACGCTCATCGACGACGCATATAACGCGTCACCGCCGTCGGTCACCGCCGCGCTCGACATGCTGGCCGGCCTGCCCGGCCGGCGCATCGCCGTCCTCGGCGAGATGCTCGAGCTGGGCAAGGGATCCGTCACGGGTCATCGCGAGGTCGGGACCGCCGCGGCGGCGACCGTCGATCTGCTCATCGTCGTCGGCGGCGGGAACGCCAGCCTCATCGCCGCGGGCGCGCGGGCCGCCGGGCTCGACGCCTCGCGGGTCCTCGAAGCACGCGATCGCGAGGCGGCGCTCGACCTGCTCCGCGCTCGCCTGCGCGACGGCGACGTGGTCCTGGTCAAGGCGTCCCGCGGCGTCGAGCTCGACCTGCTCGTGGACGCGCTTCGGGCGGAGCTGTCGCGATGACGAACGGCACGATGATCGTCGACATCATCCAGGGCCTGCTCCTGGCGTTCGCGGCGATCGTCATCTTCATGCCGGCCTACATCCGCCTCCTGCGGTTCGTGGGCATGGGCAAGCAGATCCTCGAGGAGGGGCCCGATTCGCACCAGGTGAAGCGCGGCACGCCGACCATGGGCGGCCTGCTCGTGATCGGCGTCGTGCTCGGCCTGTTCTTCTTCCTCCGGGCCGGGCTCCCGCCTGGCGGCATCATCGCCCCGATCGCCACGCTGCTGCTCGTCGGCGGGCTGGGCGCATTCGACGACTACCTCAACGCCAAGACGGGGGAGGGGATCAGCGCGCGGCAGAAGCTGCTGTGGCTGATCGTCGTCGCCGCCGTGGCGGCGTATCAGATCCAGACGACCTACGCGATCGAGTCGATCGCCGTGCCGTTCGTGGGCACCGTGATGATCCACCCGGCCCTGTACATCGCCTTCGCCGCGTTCGCGATCATCGCCGCGGCGAACGGGGTGAACATCACCGACGGCCTCGACGGCCTGGCCGGCGGGACGCTCGTGTTCGCGTTCGTGGCGTTCGTCTTCGTCTCGATCCTGAACGTCCCGACCCAGCCGAACCTGGCCCTGCTGTGTGCCCTGATCGTGGGCGCGCTCCTCGGCTTCCTGTGGTTCAACGTCCACCCGGCGCAGGTGTTCATGGGCGATTCGGGTTCGCTGGCGCTCGGAGCCACGCTCGCCGTGACGGCGCTGATCACCGGCCAGATCCTGATCCTGCCGATCGTCGGGCTCGTGTTCGTGATCGAGACGCTGTCCGTGATCATCCAGGTGGCGTACTTCAAGGCCACCGGCGGCCGGCGCATCTTCCGGATGAGCCCGCTGCACTACCACTACGAGTTGGCGGGCTGGGACGAGGAGAAGATCACGCTCCGGTTCTGGATCGTCGGCATCATCGCCGGCCTCATCGGCGTGACGCTGTTCCTGGCGTCCATCCACGCGCTGAGCTGACCGTGATGACCGCAGATCGCATCGAGTCCGCCGCGCCGATCGACCCGGCGAGCCTGACCCCCGGGGCGCTGGAAGCCGGGGTGTTCCGCGGCCGGGCCGTGAGCGTCCTCGGCTTCGCGCGGTCGGGCATCGCGCTGGCGCGCTTCCTCGCCGACGCCGGCGCGGAGGTCGCGGTCTACGACGCGAGGCCCGCGAGCGAGCTGGAGCCCGCGATCTCGGCCATCGAGGGCCGGCGGGTGCAGCTTCTGCTCGGGCCGGACGTCGACCCGGCATCCGCGCTGGCCGGCAAGTCGCTCGTCGCGACGTCGCCGTCCATCAACCCGGACTACCCGACGACCGAGCCGCGCCTGCGGCGGGCGCTCGCCGATGTCGTGGCGCGTCGCCTCGGCGGCGACGCATCCGTTCCGGCGGTGCTCTCCGAGGTCGACCTGTTCCTCCGCCTCTGCCCGGCGCCGACGGTGGGCGTCACGGGCACGAAGGGCAAGACGACGACGTCCGCGCTCATCCACGCGCTCCTGGCCACCGACGCATCGCACCCGGCCGTGCTCGGTGGGAACATCGGCGTCCCGCTGGTGGAGCGGCTGCCGGAGCTGACCACGCAGCACCGCGTCGTGCTCGAGCTGTCCGAGCTCCAGCTGCCCACGCTCTCGCGCGGCACCACCGTGGCGGTGTACACGAACGTCACGGCCGACCACCTCGACCGTCACGGCTCGCTCGAGGCGTACCGCGCCGTGAAGCGGCGCCTGGCCGAGCTCGTCGACCCCGCGGGGGCGATCGTCCTGAACGCCGACGACCCGGTCGTCTCGGGCTACGGCGACGCGACCACCGCTCGCGCGGTGCGCTACCGAAGGGGCGAGCTGCCGCCGGGTGGTCTGGGCGTCGCGCACGGCTGGATCGTCGCGGATTCGATCGCGCCGATCGCGGCGGCCGGCACGGATGGAGCCCACGGCGGCAGGATCCTGGCGCTCGACGAGCTGGGCATCCCGGGTGCGCACAACGTCTCCAATGCCCTGGCGGCCACGGCGGCGGCGCTCCTGCTCGGGATCGAGCCGGAGGCGATCCGGCGCGCGGCGGCTGCGTTCACCGGCGTCGAGCACCGGCTGGAGCGGGTCGCGGAGATCGACGGGGTCCGCTTCGTCAACGACTCGCAGGGCACCCAGCCGGACGCCGTCATCGCGGCGCTGCGGGCCTTCGAGGCGCCGATCGTGCTCATCGCCGGCGGCCGCGACAAGGGCATCGACCTGTCCGAGCTCGCGACGGTGGTCGCGGAGCGCGCGGCGGCGGCGGTCCTGATCGGCGAGAGCGGCCCGGCGCTGGAGCGCCTGTTCCACGGCGCGGGCCTCCGGACGACGGAGCGCGCGTCGACCCTCGAGGACGCGGTGGAAGCGGCCGACAGCCTCGCCCGCGCCGCCCGGCATGCGAGCGACACGACGGCGACCGTCCTGCTGAGCCCCGCCGCCGCGAGCTTCGACATGTTCGCCGACTACGAAGCCCGTGGCCGCGCCTTCAAGGCGGCCGTCCGGCGCCTCGCCGGGGAGCAGCGCTGATGGACATCGTGGGCCGGCTCCCGTTCGGTCCGCGGCCCACGTCATCGACACGCGGCGGGGGGACCAGGGCCGGTGCGATGCGCCGCTGGGATCGGGGCATCGGCGGGGCTCCCGCGAAGGAGACAGGCTCGGAGCGGCGTGCCGCCGTGACCACGCGTCCCGCGGCTCGGGCGGGCTCGGACGTGCTCCGTCGCGAGCGGCACCAGCCGGACTACTCGATCCTCCTCGCCGTGGTCGCCCTCGCGGCGATCGGCATCCTGATGGTCTTCTCCTCGTCGGCGATGCACGCGTACATCGCAAGCGACGACACGCTGGCGATCGTCGGGCCGCAGATCTTCTGGGGCGCGCTGGGCATCCTGGTGATGCTCGTCGTGATGCGCATCGACTACCGCTGGCTGCGGCTCGTGTCCGTGCCCGCGTACGCAATCGCGCTCGTGCTGCTGGTGCTGGTCTTCGTGCCGTCGCTCAACCGCGTGGTCGGCGGCTCTGCCCGCTGGCTCGTGGTCGGTCCGCTGCCTGCCGTCCACCCGGCCGAGATCGCGAAGCTCGCCCTCGTGATCTACCTCGCCCACTGGATGGCCAACAAGGGCAAGCGCATCAGCGGCTTCCGGTCGGGCACGGTCCCGTTCCTGCTCATCGCGGTGCCGGTCATCGCCCTCGTGTTCAAGGAGCCGGACCTCGGCACCACGGTCGTGGTCGCGCTCGCCGCCTTCACGATGTTCTTCGTCGCCGGGGCGAGCCTCGTCCAGCTCGGGGTCATGGGCGCGATCGGATTCAGCGGGGTGCTCCTGGTTGGCCTGCGCGACTACCAGATCGACCGCATCCGCACGTTCATCGACCCCTGGGCCGACCCGCTCGGGACCGGCTTCCACACGATCCAGGGCCTGCTCGCGCTTGGCCTCGGCGGCATCTTGGGCCAGGGCCTCGGCGAGTCGAAGCTGGCCGGTGGGCTCTACCTGCCGAACGCCTGGAACGACTTCATCTTCGCGATCATCGGCGAGGAGTTCGGGTTCCTCGGCGCCGGGCTCGTGATCGGGCTGTTCGTCCTCCTTGCCTACGCGGGCATCCGGACGGCCCTCCGTGCGCCCGACACCTTCGGCGCCCTGCTCGCCGCGGGCATCACCGCCTGGCTGTGCTTCCAGGCGTTCATCAACGTGGCCGTCGTGGTCGCGCTCTTGCCCGTCACGGGCATCACGCTGCCGTTCATCAGCGCCGGCGGCTCGTCGCTGCTGGTCAGCTTCGCGGCCGCGGGCGTGCTCCTGTCGATCTCGCGCGAGACTCGCGAGAAGCGCCCAGCCCCGGTTGCGGCGGGCGAAGGCTCGCCGCGACCAAAGGCGCGGGGCGAGGAACGAACGACGACCGAAGCCCGGAGGTCAGATGCGGCTGCTGATCGCGGCCGGGGGAACCGGGGGACACATCTACCCGGCCCTCGCCGTCGCGACGTCGATCCGACGCCGTCCCGGCGCGCCTGAGCTCGCCTGGGTCGGTGGCCGGCGCGGGCTGGAGGGCCAGCTCGTCCCGCCGGCGGGCTTCCGCCTCCGGCGGCTGGTCCTCCGTTCGCTGCGCTCGGTCGAGGTCAACGGGCACCTGGTCCTCGATCCGATCCGGCTCGCGCTCTCGGTCCCGCAGGCGCTGTGGCTGCTCATCCGCCGTCGTCCGCAAGCCGTGTTCACGACCGGCGGCTACGTCGCGATCCCGGTCCTCATCGCGGCCCGCATCCTCGGCATCCCGACGCTCATGTGGGAGGGCAACGTCATCCCCGGCCGGAGCGTCCGCGCAACCGCGCGTCTCGCCTCCGTGCTGGCGGTGTCGTTCGCGGCGACGTGTCCGGCCCTCGCCACGCGCGGGCCGTGCTTCGTGACCGGAACACCGATCCGGGACGTCACGGCGATCGACCGGCTGGCGGCGCGAGAGCGCCTCGGGCTGCCTTCGTCGGCGCGGATGCTGCTCGTCTTCGGCGGCTCGCAGGCCGTGCGTCGCCTGAATGCCGCGGTCACAGGGGCGCTGCCGGAGCTCGTCGACAAGCTGCACGTGATCCACCTGACCGGCACGGAGGGCCTGGCCGAGGCCGAGGCGGCACGGTCGACGCTGCCGGAGCCAATCCAGGACCGATACCGCCCCGTCGCGTTCCTCGGCGAGGGCCTGCTCGACGCGCTCGCCGCGGCCGACCTCGTCGTGGGCCGGGCCGGGTCCTCGACGCTCGCGGAAACCACGGCGTTCGGCCTGCCGATGGTGGTCGTGCCGTACCCCTACGCCGGCGCCCACCAGCGCGCGAACGCCGCCGAGCTCGTGGACGGCGGCGCGGCGCTGTACGTCGACGACGACGCGTTCGACGGCGCGGCCCTGCTCGAGGCGGTCGGCATCCTCGATGACCCCGCCCGGCACGCGGCGATGGCGGCCGCGGCACGAGGCCTGGCCCGGCCTAGAGCCGCCGACGCGGTCGCCGGGCTGGTGATGGCACTGGCGGAACGGCGCGCATTGCCGACCCCCGAGGAGGTCATCGCCACGGCCCGCGGAGCGGCAACGTGACCGGCCCGGCGACCGGGGGGACGGGCGTCGCGGGACCCGACCTCGTCGCGCTGTCCGGCGACATCGCGCGCCGCGTCGGTGTCAAGGCGGAGCGCAACGCCCCGCTCGCGAAGCTGACCACGATGCGCGTCGGCGGTCCCGCGGACCTGCTCGCAACGGCGCACAACTCGTTCGAGCTCCGGGCGCTGGTGCGGTTCGCACGGTCGCGGGAGCTGCCCCTGACCCTGCTCGGGCGGGGGAGCAACACCGTGATCTCGGATCGAGGCGTCCGCGGCCTCGTCGTCCACGTGCGCGCCGAGGGCAGCCGCGTCGACGGCCAGGCGTACGTGGCGGAGGCCGGCGTGCCGATGGCGCGGGCCGCCACGGAGACGCAGCGCGCGGGGCTGACCGGCCTCGAGTTCGGGCTGGCGATCCCTGGGTCGGCGGGCGGCGCGGTGTGGGCGAACGCCGGGGCGCACGGCGCCGACGTCCGGGCGGTGCTCGAGTCTGCGGACGTCCTCCTCGCCGACGGCTCGGAGGCGAGGGTTCCCGCGGAGGAGCTGGGTCTCGGCTACCGCGAGAGCCGGTTCAAGCAGCAGTCGGCGGACGGGCCGGGCGAGGTCGTGCTGGGTGCCCGCTTCCGCCTCGAGCCGGCGTCGGCCGACGCGATCAAGGCCCGCCTCGACGAGATCCGGCACTGGCGCCAGGCGCACCAGCCGCTCGGCCTGCCGTCGGCCGGCAGCTCGTTTCGCAACCCGGGCCCTGAGGCATCGGCGGGCGAGCTGATCGATCGGGCCGGCCTCAAGGGGACGCAGGAGGGTGGCGCGACGGTCTCCGAGAAGCACGCCAACTTCGTCGTTAACGACCGCAAGGGCAGCGCCTCGGACGTCCGGCGGCTGATGGACCGGGTCCAGGCGGCGGTGCTCGAATCCTCGGGCGTGGAACTGGTGCCGGAGATCGTGTTCGTCGGCGACTGGGCTGGCTGGCCGTGGCCGCCGGCGGAGGACGGCGGGTCGTGACCCGCACCTGGCCGCCGGTCGTCGTCCTGCTGGGTGGGCCGTCCGCCGAGCACGACGTGTCCGTCGTGTCCGGGACGGCGATCGCCGAGGCGCTCGGCACGGCCGGCCTCGACGTCCGCCTGGTGCTGATCGATCTCGAGGGTCGCTGGTGGTGGCTGCCGGGCGGGCACCGCCGCGAGGACCGGCCGGCGAGCGCCTACGACGACCCTCGGGCCCTGCATGCGGAAGGCCCGATCCCGGTGGGCGCCGCAGTCGATCGCATGGCCGCGGCCGATCCGGCGCCGGTCGTGTTCATCGCGCTGCACGGGCCGTTCGGCGAGGACGGCACGGTCCAGGCGCTGCTCGAGGCGGCCGGGCTCGCCTACACCGGCGCGAGCGTGCTCGCCTCGGCCCTGGGCATGGACAAGGTGGCCCAGAAGCGCATCTGGCGCGGCCTCGGCCTGCCGGTCATCGATTCGATCGAGGTTCGGGCGGCCGCCTGGGCGGCGAACCGCGCCGGGGTGCTGGGCCAGCTCGAGGCGTTCGCCGCGGCCTCGGACCCGCCCGACCCACGCCTGATGGTCAAGCCCGCCCGGCTCGGCTCGTCGATCGGGATGACGCTCGCCCATACCGCCGACGAGCGCGCGACCGCGCTCGACCTCGCCTTCCGCTACGACGATCTCGCGATCGTCGAGCGCTACCTCGCCAACGCGCGCGACCTCGAGGTCTCGGTGATCGGCGCCGAGCCGCCGCTCGGGGTCTACGGGCCCGGCGAGATCGTGGCCGGCCACGAGTTCTACGACTACGACGCCAAGTACACGCCGGGGCTGTCGGAGACGTCGACCCGCGCCGAGATCCCCGATGCCCAGCGCGAGCTGATGAAGAAGCTCGCGCGCGATGCCTACCGGGCGCTCGGCGTCGAGGGCTTCGCCCGCGTCGACTTCCTGGTGCGCGACGAGGCCATCTACCTCTCCGAGATCAACACGATCCCGGGCTTCACGCCGATCAGCCTGTTCCCGACCATGCCGGCCGAGGCGGGCCTCGACTTCACCGCGGTGTGCCTGCGCATCCTCGAGCTGGCGATGGAGCGCCACGAGCGCCGCGTCCGGCTTCGGCTGCGGCCCGAGGACCTGCCCCGGTGACGCCGCGGTGAGGTGCTTCGGCTCCGGCAAGCGGCGGGCCAAAGGCGCGCGACCGATGAAGGGCGCGCGCGTGCCGATCCCGGAGCGCTCGGCGGATGCCGCCCTCGGGCCGGCGATGCGCGGGCTCATGCGGCCGGGCAAGGACGATCGACGTCGAGGCGCCGGCGCGGCGACGAAGCAGACGCCCGCGCCGACGGCCGCACGTCGCTCCGGCGGCGTCGTCGCCGAACCGCGGCGCCGAATCCGCATCCGGCTCTTCGCGCCGGCCCGGGCCGCCGGGCTCCTGGGCATGCTCGGCGCCGGCTTCCTGTACACGCTGGTGACCGGCCCGACCGCGTTCGGCCTGAGCCGAACGGACCTGCCGGAGCTGACCTGGACCGACCCCGCGGCCGTGACCGCCAAGCTCGCCATCCCCGCCGGCAGCAACGTCTTCCAGCTCGAGACGGGACCGCTCGAGGATGCCCTCCGGACGCTGCCTGCCGTCGCCGATGCCGAGGTGTCCGTGGCCCTGCCCGACGCCGCCCTGATCGTCCGGATCCAGGAGCGCGTGCCGGTGCTCGCCTGGCAGGTCGACGACCAGCGCTTCATCGCCGACGCGGCGGGTGCGATCTTCGCGATCGTGGACAAGAGCGCGGAGCTGCCGGCGGGCGTCGCCGTCGTCGACGACCGGCGCCTCGGCGCCGGCGAGGATCTCCGGATCGGCGGCCGGCTCGACCCGATCGACCTCGACGTCGCGACCCGACTCGGCAGCCTCACGCCGGCCGACATCGGCAGCGCGGCGACCAGCCTGAAGGTCGTCGTCACGACCGAGGACGGCTTCCTCGTCTCGGCGCCGGGGGGCTGGCTTGCCGTCTTCGGCTTCTACAGCTCGGCAACGCGCAACACCGACATGATCCCGGGCCAGGTGCGTCTCCTCAAGAGCCTGCTCGACGGCCGCGAGGCGACGGTCCGCCGGGTGATCCTCGCATCGGCGACCGACGGGACCTACATCCCCCGCGCGACGCCGAGGCCCAGTACGCGGTGATAGCCTTCGCCGGAACGCTCCGCAGCGAGGACGAACCCGTTGCTCCTCCCCCTGGCAGGCCTGCTGGTGGGCGTTCTGCTCGGGCTCGTTCTCAACGTCAACGTCAGCTTCGAGCTCAGCCGCTATTCGGCCGTGGCGATCCTC
>Ga0070696_100003735_pt1 | contig 10166 bp, 6 predicted proteins | sample KBSK1253metaG_FD_65474 | JGI IMG/M metagenome (GOLD analysis project Ga0070696, IMG submission 65474) | Corn, switchgrass and miscanthus rhizosphere microbial communities from Kellogg Biological Station, Michigan, USA - KBS K1-25-3 metaG | ecosystem: Host-associated > Plants > Roots >... | reverse complement strand
GGGCACTTGTTGTTCGCGTCGAGTGCGGCCGTGCACTTGGCGTTGTAGCCGATGCTGTTCCCGGAGTTCGTCTTCCCGGTTCCGTTCGTCTGCTCCAGCGCGAAGGCGGTGGCAACCAGCAGCATGAGCGCAACGGGCACCATCACCGCCACCTGAAGGGTCCGTCTCGTGGTCAGTCTCATCTCAGGGCTCCTCCCCTAGGATCGTTCGACGAGCCTCCCGGAGGCTTCCGGGAGATCCGGCATCCTCGGCGCTCCACCTCCTTACGCGGGCCGCCGTCGAGTCCGACGCGGCGCTTCCCGGCCAGTCCGCCGAGGATGCTTCCCCGGGGAACCTCGTTCTCGTCTGAACCTACGACGGAAGGGGGACAGAACGCCAGTCCGACCAGGCGCCCCGTGCCTGGATCTCATGAAGGAATGCCTCAAAGCCGGGTGCGTGGGTTGTCCCGAACGGCCTGGGCCGTTCGGGGGATATCGGGCCTGCTCGGCTGGCCCTGGCCGTCGTGCTCCGGAACGAGCGGAGGGCGCGGCCGGGAGGCCGCGCCCTCGCGCGTCGACGGATTGGGATCGGCTACTGCTGGTTCTCGTCTCCCTGGCAGTTGTCGTCGTCGCCCGCGGTGGTGCCGCAGGTGGCGGAGTCGTCCCCGCCGCCTCCGTCCTCGGAGTCGTTGCCGTCCCCGCCGTCCAGGTTGTCGTCTCCCTGGTCGCCCTGGAGGTCGTCGTTGCCGTCGTCCCCCTGGAGGTCATCGGATCCGGACCCGCCCTCGAGCGAGTCGTCTCCGTTGTCCCCCTGGAGGTCGTCGTTGCCGTCGTCCCCTTGGAGGTCGTCGTCACCGGCTCCGCCCGATTCGGTGTCGTTGCCGTCGCCGCCGGTGAGGTCGTCGCTACCGCCGCCGCCCTGGAGGTCGTCATCGCCCTGGCCGCCGCTCAGCGAGTCGGAGCCGCCGTTGCCGCAGATCAGGTCGTCGCCTCCGCGTCCCTTGACGACGTCGGCGCCGCCTCTGGCCACGATCACGTCGTCGCCCGGCGTTCCGGTGAGCGTGTCGTCGCCGGACGTTCCGACGATCGTCGCCGCGACACCGTCGCAGGTGGGTCCGTCCGTGGCGGCGTGCCGGTGAACCGACGCGCCGGCCGGGGTCAACCCGAGCCTGAGCATCGTGAAGAGCACGCCCAGGATCCCCACGGCGACGAGCCGCGAGGTCTTGCTTGTCTGCAAGGTGGTCGTTCGCACCTCGCCTCCCTTCGGCAGCCGAGCCACCTCGGGCGTAGCCGAGGTCTCGTGCTTTGCGTCCCCGCCTCGCGGCGGGTTCGCCCTTGTCGAGGAGCCGGTCGGTCCTCTCGCTTGGGTTATCGGTGGAGTCGTCCGGCCGGTTTCTCATGTTCGGCGGTTTCACCCGTCGCTGCCGAACACGAGTCCTTCGCCCTAGCCCGCCTCAGCGTGTGACGGCGTCGAGCAGCTCGTCGATCAGCGCGCGCGTGAGCGGCCGGTCGACGAACTCCCGGAACCATGCCTCGTTGTCCGTTCGATCGGCCTCGGTCTCGGACGCGAGCCACGTGCGCGCCGCGATCTCTCCGATGTGACCGAGCTGCGCGATCGCCATGGAGAAGTCGCCGGAGCCGTCCACCGCTCCCGGGCCGCCCGAGTCGAGATACGCCTCGTGGAGCGCGCGAGCGCGTTCGGGGTCCCCGCCGGAGAACTCGAAGAGGACGACCGCCAGCTCCTGGCTCGGATCCGCGGGGCCGCAGTTGTCCCAATCGATCACGCAGAGGCCGCCCTCCGGCGTCGTCCGCACGTTGTCTGCCCAGAGGTCGCGGTGGCAGGTCCGGAGCGTGCCCGGCGGTCCGATCAGCTCCTCCATCGCGACGAGCTCGTCGCGGTAGGCAGCGAGGTCCTCCGCGAAGGGCGCTCCCGCGGCGCCGAGCTCCTCCGCGAGGGCATCCCATCGCGCCGGCCCCACCGGCTCGAAGTACCACGGGTGCGCGGGGCGGGAGCCTCGGAACGGCACCCGATGGAGCGCCGCGACGAGCGCTCCGATCTCACTCGGATCGGCCTCCGTGGTCGGCTCGCGCAGATCCACCCATCCGAAGAGCCGGATCTCCACCTCGCCGATCGGAACGATGAGCGATCCGTCCGTCGCCCGGAACACCTCTGGCGTGGGAACACCGGCCGCTCGAGCGGCCTCCGAGAAGGCGGCGTCCTCCCCGTCTCGCTCCTCGAAGGGTCCGAAAGACTCCTTCGCAGCGAAGTCTCCCTGCGAGGTCGTCAGCTTCCAGACCTGCCCGAGCTTCCCACGCGCGGCCGGACCGGAGACCGAAGCGTTCGAACCGACCGCGAACCGGTCGGCGATCTCTTGCGCGATTCCGGGGGCGAGCACCGCGCGAGCATACGGGCGCCATGCCTTGCAAGGTGTCGAGCCGCAGAGCCCATGTCCCCCATATTGGTGACCCCCGGGAATACGCCAAGTGCCGGATGACAGTGTTCGGGCGGCGTCGGTAGGGTGCGACGTCTTGACGAGGGTTCGGCCACCGCGAACGGGGAGGAGAGCGGCCCGGGTCATCACGTACCCCCTCGTCCTGCTGACGCTCCTCGCCACGTCGCTCACGGACGGGTCACCAGCGTCGGCGGCGGCCGGATGTTCGAATCCCCAGGGACCGGCCGGCGGCTCGTACTCCGTCATCGTGTGCTTCCTCACGCCGACCGGCGCCTCGCCGCCGATCTCTGGAGACGTCCCGGTCCAGACGGAGGTCACGGTCTCCGGCACGGGAAACCCCGGGATCGAGGGCGTGATCTTCCGGATGCGGCAGGCCGACCAGACCACCGGCCGGGGTGTCTACGTGCTCTCCGACCTCACCGGTTCGGGAGCGGATCCCGGCGACCAGCTCTATCAGTTCGTCCTGCCGAGCTACCGGTGGCCGGATGGGGATCGGACGCTCATCGCGAAGGTGCAGATGTCGGACGGTTTCACGACCCTTGACGGCGCCGCGATCCACCTCTCATTCCAGAACGGTGGCGCGATGCCGTGGACGCCGCATACGTTCCATCCGTACGTGCCGAACCCACAGCCCTCGCCGCTCGTGGTCGCGGCCGCGGGAGACGGCGCGATCGGCGACCAGACTGCGCGCGACGTCTCGAACGAGATCAAGACGCTCCACCCCGACATGTTCCTTTACCTCGCGGACGTGTATCAGGTGGGATCACTGGCGGAGTACTACAACTGGTACGGCCCCGGGCCCGGCAACACGATCAGCTGTCCGGGCTCAAGGGGATGCGGAGACTACGGACGCTTCTACTCCATCACGAACCCGACGCAGGGCGTCCACGAGTACAACAGTCCGCCGATCCCGGGGACGGGAGCCACCGAGGCCGCCGGGTACACCGATTACTGGGGCATGAACGGCACCGACAAGCACTACTACAGCTACGACGCGAGCGGCTGGCATTTCATCAGCCTCGACTCGACCGACTTCTTCGAGGCGACGCCCGGGTGGCTGCAGCAGTACGGCTGGCTGAAGACCGACCTCGCCGCCAACGCAGGCACCGCCTGCACGATCGCGTACTGGCACCATCCGTACTGGGGGATGAAGACGCACGACGAGAACGGCTTCCAGATCCCAGGCGGCGTGGACGTCCGGCTGACCGCCCTCTACCAGCTGCTGTACGACAACGGAGTCGACATCCTCCTCACCGGGCACCAGCACAACTTCCAACGATGGAAGCCGCTCGATCCCTCGGGCGCCGTGAACGGTACCTACGGCATCACCGAGATCGTGAACGGCGCGGGTGGCCATCCCTTCGGGCTCTTCACCCGGACCGACAACCGCCTCGCTGCCGGCATCGACCGGTCGGGCGACGGGTTCATCGACGGCAAGAACACCGGCCCGTCGCCGAACGGGAACCCGGCGGGCGTCACGGAACTCAAGCTCTACCCAACCCACGCGAAGTACCGCTTCGTGCTCGCCGGCGGACAGGCGAACGGCCAGGCGTTCGACTCCGCGACGATCCCGTGCCACGACGCACCGACGGACACCACCCCGCCCGAGTCAGTGCCCGGCGTCCCCACCGTCACGGCGGTGCACGCGTACTCGAGTGACCTCGCATGGAACGCATCCCCCAGCTCGGACGTCGCCGGTTACAACGTCTACCGGGGGAGCGGAACGCTCACCACGCACCAGTGCGTCAACGCCTGCGTCCAGATCGGGACGACGGATGTCGGAGCCGGCGGCGGGCTGACCTACACGGACGGCACCACCGATCCGTCGAAGACCTACACCTACGCGGTTCGGACGCGAGATCTGTCAGGCAACATCTCCAACATGAGCCAGACCGTCACCACGACGACGCCTCCTCCACTCTTCGCGGACGACTTCGAGAGCGGGGGATTCGGTCCCGGATGGACGAAGATCGCGGGCGTCGTGGTGCAACCAGACGGCGAGGATGGGCACGCCGGCACGTACGACGCCCTTTCCGCAAGCACGGGGAAACGGTCGAAGGCGGTGAAGACGTTCGGCGTGCCGAAGAACGATCTGTTCAACCAGGTCGAGTTCAAGGTCTATGCACAGCAGGGTCCCGTCACGCTCCTGCGTTTCCAGGACCCGAACGGCGCGACGCTGTATCGGGTGGCGGTCGGAGCGAAGGGCCGCATCCGCGGCCGGGACCAGGTGTCGCGGCAGAGCACGCCGACGCACTCATCGGTGGGGGCCGGGACGAGCTGGCACCGGCTCACCGTGCACATGAACACCGATCCGCAAGGGTCGGACCATATCGTGATCTGGCTCGACGGCGCGCGACTCGGCCAGCTTTCGAAGCACCTGGACCTCGGCACGCAGCCGGTCGGAACCGTCCAGGTGGGCGACAACGGAAACGGCCGGAGCTACGACGTCACGTACGACGACGTGAAGATGGACGGGAACCGGATCGAGCCGTAGGGCTCAGGCTTCCCCTTGCGTCTCCCGGAGGCGCGCACAGAGAACGTTCATCACCGCGAGGCTCGCGTCCGGCCGATCCCTGAGGATCCGCTCGAAGCGCACGCGGTCGATCACGAGCGTCCGCACGTCGCTCGCGGCGACGAGGGAGGCCATCCGCGGCGCGCGGCTGATCACGGCCATCTCGCCGACGCTCTCGCCGGTTCCACGCCGCGCGACCTCTCGGGCGGTGTCGGACTGCGACCCGACCCGGACGCTGATCTCTCCGAAGACGATGAGGTGCATCTCCTCGCCGGCCTCGCCCTGCTCCGCGATCACGTCTCCCTCCTCGTACGCGTGCTCCTCCGTGATGTCGGCGACGTGCTTGAGGTCCTCCGGGGAGAGACCCTCGAACAGCGGAACGCGGCGGAGGAACACGATGCGCTGGATCAGCGACAGCGTCATGAGCGTCTGCACATTCCCCTCCCGGAGGCTGGATGCGGCCGCGGTGCGCACGAGCGTATCGCCATCGTTCTCCGCGAGCAGCTGGATGCGGTCTCGGAGGTCCGGAGAGCTCGCCGCGGCGACCGCTCCGGAGGCGCGCACCCACGGATCGGGATCCCCGAGCGTCTCCGCGATCGCGCGGGAGACGTCGCCGGAGGGCATCGTCGAGCTCTCCCACGCCTGGACGAGGGGGCGGATGTGCGGATCTCCCATCGCGTCGAGCGCCTCCAAGGCGTTGGCGCGGCGGGCCGGCTCCACGCTCGCAAGGTCGCCGATCGCGAGCTCCATCGCGTCTTGATCGAACCGCCGCGAGCTGTGCAGCGCCGCGACCGTTCGCGACAGTCCCCGATCCCGGAGGGCAAGCGCAAGGAGATCGGCCTCCGCGTCGTCCCGCCTCGAGACGGCGCGCAGGAGCGTGAGGTACCGGACGACCTCCGCGACCTGGCGGTCCTCATAGAGGAGGAGCTCCTCGCGGTCGTGTTGGTCGGCCGACCTCGAGCGGGCGAATGCCCACATCGCGCCCTCCTCCAGCGCGGGATTGCGCCGAGCCTCCCGCAGCGGCTCCACCGCCGGGTCCCCGATGCCGGCGAGCACGTCCGCGGCCGCCGCTCGCACGTCGGCGTTCGGGTCGCCGAGCAGCGGAACGAGCAGCGCGGCCGCCTCCGCGGGCGGGAGATCCCTCGCCTTCCGCACGGCGGCGCGTCGAACCGCCGGCTCTCCGTCGCGAACGAGCGCCTTCACGATCTCCGGCCCGACCACGCCACCGATCGCGGCGAGCCGCTCCTCGAGGACCGCGGAGGAGGCCATCGCCTGCAACGTCGACGTCGCGGGGCCGTTGCGCCCGAGCCGGACGAGCTCGGCGGCCGCGGCCGCCCGCGTCGCCGGATCGGGGTCGTTCAGCAGCGGGTCCAGGGCGGGCGACGCCTCCTCGGACACGAGCGCCACAGAGGCGCTCCTCACCGCCGGGTCGGGATCCTCGAGGAGCACGCCGACCTCCGCGGACGGGAGGGCGGCGCCTCGCGCCGAGAGGGCGCGCGCCGCAGACGCCCGCACCGCCGCGTCGACGTCGTGGAGGCCTTCGAGCAGCGCGCCCTCCGCTTCGCGCGAGTCGAGGTCGTGGAGGACCTCCATCGAGATTCGTCGCAGCACCGGGTCCGTGTCTTTCGCTCCGCGCACAACCGCGCCGATCGCCTCCGCGTCGCGGCGCATGCCTCCGAAGGGTTCCTCCTCCGAGACGAACACCTCGGGGTTCCCCGCCCGCAGCGCGTCGACCACCGCGGCCGCGTACGAGCGCCGGAGCCGCCACGTCACCACGACGGCGACGAGCGCCGTCCCGAGGCCGATCACCGCGACCGAGCGGGCACCGAGCACCTCGTCCGCGAGGATCAGCATCAGTCCCGCGAGCGCCACGCCGACCTGGATCGCGACGCCGTCGATGAACGCGCGGGTCCCGTCGCGACGCTCCGGGGGGACGACGCTGTAGAGCGACTGCCAGGCGCCCGACCACACGCCGTTGAACCAGACCATCTGCACGAACCGGAAGGTGAACAGCGTGACGAAGCCCATCGAGACGATCGTCGCGGAGAAGCCGGCCGCGTAGAGGGTCGCGAGCGCGATGACCATGGAGGCGAGTCCGAACCGCGCGTACAGCCGGTTCGCCACGAACAGCGCGACGACGAGCGCGGTTGCGCTCGTCAGGCCCATGAACAGCCCGAGGAACCCCGCAAGGCGGTCCGCGTCCGGGAACCGCGCCGTCGCGGCGCGAGCGAAGAGGAACGACAACGAGAAGTAGAGGATCGCCAGGAGCGCGAGACTCACCGCCATCGACGACAGCAGCGTGGAGGAGCGCACCGATCGGAATGCCTCCGCGAGGTGCGCGCGCGTCGAGGCGGCCGGTCTCGGTGCCTGCCGCTTCCGCGTCATCCGGACGCCGCCTCGCCGGAGCGCGGAGACCGCGAGCGCGAACGTGATCGCGAGTGACGTGGCCCAAAGGAAGAGGAGGTTCTCCGCTCCGAGCGAGGCCGCGAGCGGCGCGGTCGCAACGCCGCCGACGACGCCGCCGAGGATCAGCGCCGATCCGTAGAGGGGGAACAGCCGCTTTGCCTGTCGCGTGTCGTTCACCGCGCCGGCCACGCCCCAGATGACGACACCGATCGTGGTCCAGATCACCATCATCGCGAGCCAAAGCGCGGGATAGAGCCAGCGCGCCCGGATCAGGAGCAGCGCGCGCATCGCGAGGACGACGACCGCCATCGCCGGCAGCAGGCGCATGAGGAACCGCTGGGGATCGGGGCGCTGCAGGACCGAGTTCAGTCCGAGCATCAACGCGGCGGTCGCGAACCCGAGCGCGACGAAGAGGTAGGGAAGCGCGTCCGGGCCGAACCGCGCGAACAGCAGCCCCTCGATCGCGTTGCCGCCGATCGCGAAGCCGGACCAGACGACGAACATCATCGCGACGACGAGGAGCGCGACGGTTCCCTCGCCGGGACGGATCTTCAGCGCGCGGAGGACCGGCGACTCCCTGCGCCGCTCTCCGGACCGGAGCCCACCGTCGGCGCTCACGGCGACCGCAGGCCCGCGCGCGTGGAGCCCTCGTTGTCGGTGAACCGGAAGGTCACCGTCTCGACGGGCGATCCCGATGCCATGAGCGCGCCGATTCTAGCGAGCGTTCCTCAGCGCGGTTTCGAGGGGCTCTCCCGGGCACCGAGAGGGGATCGGCGCGCTAGAGGAGGAGGCCCTCCGGCAGCGGGATGTGTGCCATCCGTTCCTCGATCTCGCGGGATCGATCGACGGTCCGCGTCCATTCGTAGAACAGACCCTTGGTTCCCAGCAGGACGGCGCCCGCGTCTCGCATCCGCTCGAGGCCGTGTTCGTGCGCCGTTCCTGGCGCCGCCACGGCGTCGCGCACGACGGCGACGCGATACCCACGGTCGAGGAGTCCGAGCGCGGAGTGCTCGACACAGACGTCGGTCTCCATCCCGGTGAGCACGGTGGTGCGGCGATCGGTCGCGGCGATCGCCTCGAGGATCTCCGGCACGTCCGCGAGTCCGAAGGTCGGCTTGGGGAGTCGAGGCGTCGTGTGTGGCAACTCCGCCAAGACCTCTGGGAGCGTGCGACCGTTCGAGTCCGGCTCCTCCTCGGTGACCACCACCGGAACGTCGAGGGTGCACGCGAGCGCGGTGATCCAGGCGATCCGTCCCACCGTCTCGCGAGCCGTCCGCTGGTCGAGCTTCTCGGCGAACCCCGGCTGGACGTCCACGACGCAGAGAACGCTGTCCTCGGACCGGAGCAGGCGCTCGTTCGACGGATCCATCCGCCTGAGTCTTCCATCCTCTGCGTGAGGAGGAAACACCCCACGCGGAGGCTGGTCCTGCGATGCTATGCGGGCATCGTCCGACCCTGAGGGGGTTCCGATGCCGCCACGGATCCGCTACGCGAAGAGCGGCCGTTACAACATCGCCTATCAGGTACTGGGCGAGGGTCAGGTCGACCTCGTCCTCGCGATCGGCGGTTATACGCATCTCGATCTCCAGTGGGATGTGCCGCCCCTCGCCGAGTTCCTGGAACGCCTGGGTGCGTTCTGCAGGGTCGTCGTCTTCGACAAGCGCGGGACCGGCCTTTCCGACGGGATCGACGCCGAGCGGCTGCCGACGCTTGAGGAGCGCATGGACGACATCCGCGCGGTCATGGACGCGGCGGGATCGGAGCGCGCCGTGCTCCTCGGGACGCTGGGGGCGGGAGCGATGTGCGGCCTGTTCGCCGCGACGTATCCGGCGAGGGCGCGGGGTCTCATCCTCTACGGCACCTTTCCGACGTGGGATCGCGACGGAGGCTGGGTCCGGCGGCTGGCCGACACGTTCGAGGAGGCGCTCGAGCGCGTCGAACGTGAGTGGGGGACGGAGAGCGTCGGGATCGCAAGCTGGGCGCCCTCGGTGCTCGGAGACGACGTGACGGCCGAGTCGTATCTCCGGCTGACGCGTTCCGCGCTCAGCCCGGCCGCGGCGCGCGCCTACATGGAGCTGGGCTATCAGATGGACTGGACCGACGTCCTTCCACGGCTCCAGGTCCAGACGCTCGTGATCCATCGGACGGGAGATCTCATCGTTCCCGTGACGTCGGCGAAGGCGTTGGCGAGCGAGATCCCGGATGCCCGCTACGTCGAGCTCGCCGGCTCGGACCACCTGATGTGGGCGGGTGATGCGGCAGCAGTGCTTCAGGAGATCGAGCAGTTCATCAGCAGCATCGATCGCGCCGCCGACCTCGGCGTCTCACATACGAGCGCACTGGCAACGGTGCTCTTCACCGACATCGTGGGCTCGACCGATCACGCCGCACGACTCGGCGATCACGCTTGGAAGGAGTTGCTCGAGCGCCACCACGCGACCGTGCGCGCCGGCCTTGCCCGCTACAGCGGCCGGGAGATCGACACGGCGGGGGACGGATTCTTCGCGACGTTCGACGGACCGGCACGGGCAGTGCGATGCGCGCTCGAGATCCAGGAGAACGTCCGGTCGCTCGGGCTCGAGATCCGCGCGGGCGTCCACACCGGCGAGGTGGAGACGATCGACGGAAAGATCGGGGGGATGGCGGTCGTCATCGGCGCGCGCATCGGCGCGCTGGCCGGAGCGAACGAGGTGCTGGTCTCGAGCACGGTCCGGGATCTCGTCATCGGATCCGAGCTGCGCTTTGAACCGGCGGGCAGCCGGGAGCTCAAGGGCGTGCCGGGAACCTGGGTGCTCTATCGCGCGCTCTGAGAGGACT
>Ga0070696_100003732_pt1 | contig 10170 bp, 7 predicted proteins | sample KBSK1253metaG_FD_65474 | JGI IMG/M metagenome (GOLD analysis project Ga0070696, IMG submission 65474) | Corn, switchgrass and miscanthus rhizosphere microbial communities from Kellogg Biological Station, Michigan, USA - KBS K1-25-3 metaG | ecosystem: Host-associated > Plants > Roots >... | reverse complement strand
GCTCTGCCGCGACCCCCAGGCGAACGGCGCGCTCCAGCCGCCCCTGGTCCAGTGCCAGCGACGCAAGCACCTTGAACAGGACGGGCAATCGGCCCAGATTGCCGAGGTCGTGCCAGGTTCTGACGGCATCCTGCGCGGCCACGGTGGACCGCTCGGGATCGCCAGCCATCCGATAGACGAAGGCGAATGCGGTCAGCCAGTCGGCGGCGTCGTGGGTGCGACCTAGCTCACGGCTGATCGCCAATGCTTCGCGAACGGCCTCGGCGGCCGTGTTGACATCCCCGCCGAGACCCGTGACCAGGGGCTCGATTCGAAGCCACGCGTCGACCAGGTCGGCGTTCGAGGTGTCGCCGGCGCGCCGGTAGATCTCGATGGCCTCCCGCGAACGCGCTTCGACGGAGGCGAGATCCCGCCGCGCTGCTGCTGCCCAGGCGCTGTCGAAGAGGGCCCGGGCGATCATGGCGTCGTCGCCGATCCGTCGGTAGATCGCCAGGGCCTCCTCGTAGAGCGCCCAGGCGCGGTCGGCATCGCCCTGCCAGTACACAAGCGCAGCCAATCCCCCGAGTGCCTTCGCCCTGGCTGGACCGGCCATGGCCGCAGCATCGCGCGCCAAGAGCGATTCCAGCCAACCCACGCCCTCACGCAGCTCGGCCAAGTAATGCCAGTAATCCCAAAGAGCACCGGCGGTCCGCAAGCCGACCTCGATGTCTCCGCCCTCGACCGCCCAGCGCAGCGCCGCTCGGAAGTTCCCCTCATCGCGCCGGAGCCGGTCCTGCCAGCGTCTCAGGGCGGAACGGCGAAGTTCCGGCTCAGCCTCCTCGGCCAGGGCGAGGAAGTGCCGGGCATGGCGCGTCCGCAGCTCACCGGCATCCGGTTCCCCGTGGAGTCGATGCTCCGCGAACTCGTTGATGACCTGGAGCATGCCGAAGCGGGGCTCTCCATCGTGCCCCGAGACCGGATGGATCAGGCTCTTGTCGGTCAGGGAGGCGAGCCCGTCGAGCGTATCGATGCCGAGCTCAGCGCTCGGGTTGCAGACCTCGTCGGCCGCCTCCAGGGTCCAGCCGCCCACGAACACCGCGAGCCGCGCGAACAGGCGTCGCTCCGCCTCGTCGAGCAGCTCGTAGCTCCAGTCGATGGCTCCTCGGAGGGTGCGCTGCCGAGCGGGCAGGTCCTGCCCGGCCGTCGCCAGGACCGGGAGCCGCCGTTCGAGTCGATCGAGGATCACCTCTGGGCTCAGGACCTTGATCCGGGCTGCGGCGAGCTCGATCGCCAGCGGCAGCCCGTCGAGCCGGCTACAGATCTCGGCGACTGCGGGCGCGTTCTCGTTCGTGACCTCGAAGTCGGACCTCACGGCGCGGGCGCGTTCGATGAACAACGCGACCGCCTCGTACTGCGAGAGCGCCGCGAGCGGAGGAAGGTGGTGGCGGTCCGGAAGGTCAAGGGGCGGGACGCCGAATTCCTGTTCCCCGGACACGTGCAAGACGGCTCGGCTCGTGACGACGATCCGCAACCGCGGCGAGCCGGCCAGCAGCTCGGCGACAAGCGGCGCGGCGCTTACGAGCTGCTCGAAGTTGTCGAGGACCAGCAGGAGCTCACGCTCGCGCAGGAAGTCCTTCACGCCTCGCTCGAGGTCACGATCGAGCGTCTCCCGGACGCCCATTGCGGAGGCGAGAGCGGCGGCGGCGGCGGAACGGTCGCGAGCGTCCTGAAGGGCGACGAAGAAGGCGCCGTCGGCAAACTCGGGCAGGAGGCGTGCAGCTAGGGCGAGCCCGAGCCGTGTCTTGCCCGTGCCGCCCGGGCCGGTCAGCGTCACCAGGCGTCGTTGGCGGAGGAGCTCGATGATTGCGCGCAGCTCCGCTTCGCGGCCGATGAGCTGTGTGGCGGAGACGGGCAGATTGTTGGGCCGCGCATCGATCGAGCGGAGCGCGCCGAACTCCTGCTGGAGGCCCGCGATGTCGAGCTGCCAGATCCGCTCCGCGGCCGGCAGATCCTTGAGCCTGTGCTCGCCGAGATCGCGCAGCGCGACGCCCTCCGGCAGGTCGCGAGCCACGAGCGCGCCTGTCGCGTCCGACAGCAGCACCTGGCCGCCGTGCCCGGCCGCGGCGATCCGCGCCGCACGATGGACATCGAGGCCGACGTAGTTGTCCCCGCCGAGTCGTGCCTCACCGGTGTGGAGACCCATCCTCACTCGGACCATCGGCGGCTCCAACCCCGGAATCGCGGCGAGCCCACGCTGCGCTTCGGCAGCAGCCGTGACCGCGTCGAGGGCCGAGCCAAAGACCACGAAGAAGGCATCCCCCTCGGTGCTGACCTCGGTTCCAGCGTGCCGGGCGATCGAATCTCGGAGGAGCCCGTTATGCGTCGCGAGCACGGCGGGATATCGATCACCAAGCACCGAGAGAAGTCGTGTCGAGCCTTCGATGTCGGTGAAGAGGAACGTCACCGTACCGACGGGCAGGTTGCGCTCAGGGATCGACGGCATTCGAGAGCTCCGGCCTCGAGATCCTGGTTCGATCCAGTGTTGCATTGAGCGGCAAGCGCGCCGCGCTGAGATCCCGAGACGCCCCGCGGTTACGATCGCTGGAGGCACAGGAGAACCCAGATGCCGTTGTTCATGGATCGCCATGACGTGCCCGGGGTGACCGCCGAACAGGTCGCGCAGGCGCACGTGGCCGACCTCGACATGGGTGCCAAGTTCGGCGTGCAGTTCCTCGCCTACTGGTTCGACGCCGATCAAGGCGAGGCATTCTGCCTGGCGAAGGCACCCACCGGCGATTCGCTGACTGCCGTGCACAAGGCAACGCACGGCCTCATCCCCAACGAAATCATCAGCGTCTCGGAGGACAACGTCCTGCGGCTTCTCGGGAGGATGAGCGAGACCGGCGGCAACACCCAGGCGGTGAACCCGTTCCGGACGATCATGTTCACGGATCTGGCGGGCTCGACATCGATCCTGCAGTCAGTCGGACAGGCGGCCTTCATGGTCCTGCTTACGGAGCACGATCTGATCATCCGGCGCGCGCTCGTTGCCTCGCGCGGACGCGAGGTGAAGCACACCGGCGATGGGATCATGGCGTCGTTCGACGATGTGGCGAGCGCGCTGAAGTGCTCGATGGCGATCCAGGCAGCGTTCGAGGCGCGAGCGGCCGAGGGCCAGCCAATCGAACTGCGCGTGCGGATCGGGATCGCCGCGGGCGAACCCGTCGACCACAACGACGACCTCTTCGGGTCGACGGTCACGCTGGCCAGCCGGATCTGTGACGCCGCCCGCGCCGGGCGGATCCTCACGTCCGATCTCGTTCGGACGCTGGGCAGCGAGCGAGGCTTCTCCTTCGACAGTGGTCGGGAGGTGGTCCTGAAGGGGTTCTCCCGTCCGACCCTCGTGTTCGAGCTGTCACCGCCAGATCACTGAGGCGCGCGGAGAAGGCGTGGAAATGGATTGGGCCTTCGTCGCCGAGGATGCGGACGCGTACCAGGACCTCTCGGGGTCGGTCGAGCGTGACGCCCGCCCGGAGGTCGTCTTGATCCATGGTCCCACCGGCGACGCCTGGTCGAACCTCGCGACACGCATCCGGTTCGGGAATCGCGACCTCGCCGGCCAGGTGAAGACCGTGCGCGACTGGTTCGCGAGCCGGTCCGTCGAGGCATTCCGGTGGCTCGTCGGATCCTCGGCAACGCCCCCGGATCTCCTCGGGGGACTCCTCGAGCTTGGTGCGTCCCGCGACGAGGGCGAGCCGGAGCTCATGGCGATGGTCCTCGATCACGCGCCGCCTCGGGTCGCGGGCGTGCCGGTCCGGGAAGTGAAGTCCATCTCGGACTTCGCAGACGTCGAGCGGATCCGCCGAGCCGTGTTCGCAGACGCATCAACCGCGACAAGCGAAGAGCTCGAAGCCGGGTGGTCTGATCTCTCGGGTAGCGAGGGATCGCGGATGTTCATCGCCGAGATCGGGGGACGACCAGTCGCCTACGGCGTGATGCGCCGGACCGACCGCGGTCCGTGGCTCCTTGCCGGCGGCGTCACGCTCCCGGAAGCGCGCGGGCGTGGTGCCTATCGGGCACTCGTCCGGGAGCGCTGGGACGCGGCCGTCGCAATGGGTGCGCCGGCGCTCGTGACCCAGGCGCAGGCGGCTTCGCGTCCGATCCTGGAGCGGCTTGGCTTCCGATCTGCGGGTTCGATCGCGGTTCTGATCGACCAGGCCGGCGACGCCGCATCCGGCTAGATCCGGGAACGATTGCGGCGCTCATACTCGGCTCTCATGAGGGTGCCGTCGTCCGTCACGCGATGGATCTGGTCGCTCGCACTCGTCGGCGTCAGCGACGCCGACGACGACGCGATTCGCGCCCAGAAGGCTGCCCTGACTCTGGCAGCGTCGCTGATCACCGGCCTCGCCGTGATCTGGGTCGGGACCTATCTGGTGCTCGGCCTCCCGGTCTCCGCGGCAATCCCGTTCGCGTACCAGGTCGCGTCCGTGGCCAGCCTGATCTACTTCGCGCGCTCGAAGAGCTACCGCCTGCTCCGCTTCAGCCAGGCCACGATGATGACGCTGTTGCCGTTCCTGCTGCAGTGGAGCCTCGGCGGCTACGTCGCGTCGAGCGTCGTCAGCCTGTGGGCGCTCGTCGCCGCCGTGGGCACGATGTTCTTTTTCACGGCGGCGGGGTCCATCCCGTGGTTCGGACTGTTTCTCGGGCTCACGGCCGTCTCCGGCCTGCTGGACCCGATCGTGTCGGCCAACGCAGCGCCGATCCCTGACCCGATTCGGACGGCGTTCTTCGTCCTGAACGTGAGTGGCGTCTCGCTCACGGTCTACGTCCTGCTCCAGTACGCCGTCCGGGCTCGGGACGACGCGTTCGCTCGATCAGAGGGGCTGCTGCTCAACGTGCTGCCACGCTCGATCGCGCAGCGGTTGAAGCGCGAGCCGGGGGTCATCGCCGACGCCCACGACGAGGTCACCGTCCTGTTCGCTGACGTCGTCGGCTTCACCCCGTTCACGGAGCGCACCGAGCCAGCCCGCGTCGTCGGCGTCCTCGACGAGATCTTCAAGGCATTCGACGAGCTGGCCGAACAACACGGTCTCGAGAAGATCAAGACCATCGGCGACGCCTACATGGTGGCCGCGGGCCTACCCGAGCCGCGCCCGGATCACGCGCAGGCCATGGCGGAGATGGCGATGGACATGCAGGAGGCTGTCGCCCGGGTTTGTGGCCCACTCGGACTCGACGTCTCGATCCGGATCGGCCTCGAAAGTGGTCCAGTGATCGCCGGCGTCATCGGCCGCCACAAGTTCAACTACGACCTGTGGGGCGACACCGTCAACACGGCGAGCCGCCTCGAGTCACATGGAGTGCCCCGCCGCATCCAGGTCGGCGAAGCCGCTTACGGGCTCCTGTGTGATCGCTACGAGTTCGAGGACCGCGGCGAGATCGAGCTCAAGGGCAAGGGCCTCAAGCGGGCCTACTTGCTCGTCGCGAGGCGCGAGCGTCAAGCCTCGTGAGTTCCACCCACGAGACACCGAGGGAGGTCCCCGATGATCGACCAAGCCCAGGCCGCTTCCGAAGCACACGCTGCCGCTGACGCGACGCCCGCCGACCGCCTGATCGAGCGGCTGGCCGAGCTGATCGGTGCCAAGGCGGGAGTTCGGACCGTGTTCGGCGAGCCGGTGCAGCAAGGAGGGGTGACGGTCATCCCGGTCGCTCGCGTTCGATGGGGGTTCGGTGGTGGGGGAGGCCGGTCAGAGGCCGCGGCGGACGGCCCTGCGTCAGGCTCAGGCGGCGGCGGGGGTGTCGCGGCGGACCCGATCGGCTATGTCGAAATCGGCTCCGACGGTGCCATGTTCCGCCCGATCCGCGAGCCATATCCGAGCCCCGCTGTCTTGATCGCGTCTGGGCTTACCGCCGCGATCGTCATTCGTGCGTTTGCTCGGCTGATCCGGCGTTGACAGCGGCGAGCGTCCCGCCCGAATCCGCGCGCACGACAGTGCGCGGATTCCATTTGCCGGCGCGGCTCGGCAGGAGACGAGGACACCCCGGCAGCGCCAGCGGTCGTGGCCGAAACCCTGCCGCTGGCGCCGCCGGGCGGCTTCCGGCGTTAGCGCGACGTCACCGAGTAGTACGTCACCCAGCCTGGCTCGCTCGCGACCGTGATCGACGACCAGCCCTCCGGCCCTGAGGTCCCCACCGGCACCGTTCGAAGGTGGATGGTCTGGGTACTCGTCTGGCACTGGCCAGCGCGCAGGAACGGGCCCTCCGACGTGTCCGCGCTCGGCAGGAACGCCTTGTCGGTTGCATTCGGGCAGCGCGCCGGATCCTCCAGGTACTGCGCCGTCGTCAACCCAAGGATCGCTGGGAAGAAGCCGATCCCCTTGTGCTGCGACCCGAGCGTCGCTCCCAGGCCGTCGTGGACGTGCCATGTCGGGGGCAGCTCGGACGCATCGCTCGCAGCGATCACGGCGCCACTAAGCATGCTGAGCGCGGCCAGTGCTGCCGCCACGCCAATGAGCTTCCGAAACATGAAGGCCCCTGCGCCTTGACTCCGAGGTTCCATCTCAAATCCTCCCTTCACTGGCGTCGATGGCCACCGCGACATGCTCGATCTCGCGAAGGATCCGTACGCCGGTACCGCCGTCCGGGAAGATCGCCCTGACGGCCTCATCGATCGCGGCCGGGTTGAACGCCCAGCCCTCCAACACGACCCCGATCCCCGATGGGTCACTCAGCAGCGAGACGCGCGTGATCCCAAGCTGGGCGAGGCGCTCCGCCGCCTCCGGCCCGACGACGGGCTCGGCGGCCTCCGGGCCGGCGACGAGCATCGCGACGGCCATCGAGTGCCTCCTCGCTTGCTGGGGACCCCTCACTGGGTCTGCCGCGGAGGCTATGACGCGGGGAGGCCCTCATTCATCGGGCGAAACCCGTACCGGGCTCGACAGAACGCGCGATGCCAGTTCCGTCCGGTTCCGCGCCCCGAGCTTGGCCAGGATGTTCGTCAGGTGCCGTTCCACGGTCTTCGGCGAGACGGCCAGCACTTCGGCGATTTCGCGGTTGCTTGCGCCGTCCGCGACGCGGCGCGAGATCTCCCGTTCGCGCCCGCTCAGGGCGTCCAGCCCTTGGCCCACGCTCGCGGCACCCCGACGCCAGACGCGAACGCCGAGGCCACGCAAGCCCTGCGCGATGAGGCGCGCTTCGCTGCTGGCCCCGCAGCGTTCTGCCAGCACCGCGGCGGCTGTGAACATTGCCACCGCGCGGTCGCGGTCGAGCCGCGCGAGACACCGCGCGACGTCGATCCGAGCCCAGATGAGCTCGAAATCCAGGCCGGCGCGTTCGAGCGCCTCCGCGTAGGACTTCAGAATCGCTACCGCTGCGGCGTCGTGGCCTGTCGCTGCCTCGACCGCCGCGGCCGTTCGCATCCGCCACAGGTCGCGGCCGACGCCGCCGGGGCCCGGTCGGCGGTCCCACTTGGCGAGCGCCCGACGCGCCTCGGCGCCGCGGCCGATCCGGGCGAGGAGCTCCGCTCTCGCGAGCTCGAGTGTCGCGGTGTGGCGTGGACAGCGGGCAAGCTCGGCATCGGCACGCGCGGCTTCGAGCTCGGCCTCGACCTCGCTCCCTGCCTTCGCGCCCGCGACGCGGGCCTGCCAGACCGCGATCGCAAGGTGGAGGTCCTGGCGATAGTGGGGGTCCGGTTCAGCCGCGGCATCACGGCGAAGCTCGCGCAAGGCGGCTGCCGCATCCTCGAGTGAGAGCTCGATGACGTGTCGGAGGGAAGCACCGCTGCCCCAGTGCTTGGGAGCGTCGGTGAGTCGCGCTTCGAGCTCGAGTGTCTCGATCGCCACGGCGTGTGCTTCGGCGAGACGGCCAAGGTCACGTAGGGCACGTGTGAGCTCGCGGCCCGCTCCGACGGTCAGCGTTGGCAGGACGAGTCGCTTCGAGGCGAGCCACGTCTGTCGGTTGAGCGCCTCACCGTCGCGTGGGCGCGCCACGGTCCGCAGGGCCATACCCGCTCGGATCTGAGCGGCGGTGTGCGACTCGTCATCGAGGCCCGCCGAGACGCGCAGGCACCGCTCCGCGAGGCCGACGACGTCGGCGTCGCGATTCTCCTGCATGGCGGCATCGATGGCGACTTCGACTGCGGCGAGATACGCACGGCGGGCCGCAGTCGAAAGCCGCTCGAGTCCGCCGCTCGCGGAGGCCATCTCGTCTGCGGCGGCGACTGCGCGTTCCGCGGTTCGGCTCCCCGCAGCCGTCTCGTGGTCGAGCCACAGCTCGACATCCGCCTGCAGGGCGTCCAGCCGCACGGACTCTTCAAGGCCCGTCGTCGGCAACGATCGGGCCCGATCGAGGTGCTGGTGGGCTTCGGTGCGCCGACCGTAGTGGTACGCCGCCAGGGCCGCCTCGGTCTCTGCGAGGCGCCGCTCCGAAGCTTCGCCGGACTGCTCGCTGACGCGCGTCCAGCGTTCCAGCGCGAGTTCTACCTCGCCCATGGCGGCACCGAGCTCGCCGAGCGCGCGATCGATCCCGATCCGCCCGGCCGCGCCTGGGTCGAGCCCGTCGCTGATGGATCCGAGGAGGCGAAGATCGTCGGCGTTCAGCAAGCGCCGCCCGGGCGCCGAGAGCAGGCGCAGCGCCAGATCGGCGGTCGCTTGGCCTGCAGCGATGCGCTGGTCGAGTGCCTCGCGTAGGAGCTTCACGTCGTCGCCTGCCATGGCCTCGATCCAGTCCGCCAGGCGGGCGTGAAGCCGCCGTCGGGCGCTGACCGGCAGGCTTGCCGCTGCCGCCTCACGGATCAGGTCGTGGGCGAGGCGGATCGTCCCGCTGACCTCACTGCCGAGACCCCGAGCAACGAGTTCCGCGGCAGCGTGACGGACCCGCTTCGGCTCCCATTGGAGCAGCTCGGCGATCTCGTCGATCAGGAACGGGCGCGCCCCAACGGCCAACGCGACGAGCAGGGCGCCGGCGTCGCTGCTGAGGGCCCGGAAACGCTCCGCGATCAGCTCGGCCGGCTCGACTACGCCGACGCTTCGTGCCAGCGCGTCCAGCCAGAACGGCGACCCACGAGCGCGCCGCCAGATCGCCGCGGCTGCGGCCTCGCTCAGGCCGCCGTCGATCGCTTGGGCCAGCTGCAGACCATCCTCCAACGGCAGCGGACCAAGCTCGATGACGACCCGGCGTTCGGATGAGACGCCGCCCTCGAGCATCGACCGGAACTCCGCCGCCGCGGGCGACGGGCGAGAGACGGCGATCACGCCGACGGGCTGGCGCCCAGGGCCGGCTGCCCGAAGGAGGTACTGGATCAGACCGAGCGACTGATCGTCGACCCATTGGAGGTCGTCGATGCCGATCACGAGAGGTCCGTGAACCGCGAGTGCGCGGTGCGCCGCCTCGAAGATCCGGAGGGGTGCGCGGATCGTCTGATCGCGTCCTCCGAACACGAGCCGTTCGAGGCTTGGTCCATGAACGGGCACGGCGGACAGCTGGCGGATGACGTCGCCGACCGCTGCCAACGGGACGCTCTGGTTGGGTTCGAAGCCGACCACGCGGACCAATCGCGCGGGCGATTCCCTGTCGAGCACCTCCGCCAGCAGCCGCGTCTTGCCGCTGCCCGGCTCGCCAATGACGATCGCGGCGCCTGGAGCGCGGGCCTTCACCGCTCGCCGAACCAGCCCCACCAGCGTTTCCAGCTCAGCCCTGCGGCCGACGAAGGGCGCGCTCATGCCCGCAGCGTAATCACGCTCGGCATCAAATCAACCTTTGTGAATCGGGCGGTGGAACCCAAGCGGCTGCGGCGGCCGCGCGGGGCTAGGCTGGCGCCATGACCGCCATCCCCGAGACGTTCCGCGCGTTCGTTGCCGAGCAGACCGGCGAGGTCGTCGACCGTGGCGTTCGGGAGTTCGCCGCGGCCGATCTGCCGGACGGCGAGGTCGAGGTGCGGGTCGACTGGTCGAGCGTCAACTACAAGGACGCGCTCGCGACGATCGCGAGCGGCAAGGTCGCGCGGATCAGCCCGCTGATCCCGGGCATCGACCTGGCGGGCGAGGTCGTTGGCTCATCCGACGTGTCTGTAGCGGCCGGGGCTCGCGTCCTCGCCCATGGCTACGACCTGGGCGTCGCTCGGCACGGGGGCTACGGCGCCTACACCCGACTGCCGGCCGGTTACGTCGTTCCGCTGCCGGACGGTCTCTC
>Ga0070696_100003731_pt1 | contig 10171 bp, 10 predicted proteins | sample KBSK1253metaG_FD_65474 | JGI IMG/M metagenome (GOLD analysis project Ga0070696, IMG submission 65474) | Corn, switchgrass and miscanthus rhizosphere microbial communities from Kellogg Biological Station, Michigan, USA - KBS K1-25-3 metaG | ecosystem: Host-associated > Plants > Roots >... | reverse complement strand
CGCGGGATGATGACCATGACTCTGTCGGAGACCGATTGATACCCGGTCGGTTCCGGTGAGCCGCAAGAGATCGCGAAGCACATGAGTATCATGCGTGCGGCGTGCGGCATGCGGCGTAGGAACCTTCCGTGCCACGCCGCACGCCCCACGCGACACGCACGATTCATAGAGCGCTCCCTCTCTTCGAATCGAGATAGTGCTGTAGCAGCAACGCCGCAGCCATGGCATCGACGTCCGCCTTTCGGCCACGCGTCGTGCCACCCATTTCCCGAATCGCGGCGAGCACCCGCGCAGTGGTCATCCGCTCGTCCCACATGCTTACCTCCAGCTCCCCAGCACGCCTCTTGATATCATCGGCCAGTGCCCGCGCGGCGTGAGCGGCATCACCCTCGGCCCCCGTCTCATCCAGCGGGAGCCCGACGACGATGCCTACAACATTGTGCTTCGTGATGTGCTGGAGTAGCCGCGCCATGGGAAATCGCTTGCCGGCGCGGCGCGTAAGTGTGGTCAGCGGTTGTGCGAGGACCTGCGTTTCGTCAGAAAGGGCGAGCCCAATGCGGCGCTCGCCCCAATCGACAGCCATGAGCCTGCCGGTTCGCTTCACCCTTGCGACATCGTCTGGAAGAACTCGGTGTTGGTCTTGGTACGCTTGAGCCGCTCCAGCAGGAACTCGATGGCCTCAACGGGCGGCATGTCCGACAGGAAGTTGCGCAGCAGGTAGACCTTGTTGAGCTCGTCCTTGCTGAGCAGCAACTCCTCCTTGCGGGTGCTGGACCGCTGCACATCGATCGCCGGGAACGTGCGGCGCTCGGCGATGCGGCGGTCGAGAATGACTTCAGAGTTCCCAGTGCCCTTGAATTCCTCGAAAATGACCTCGTCCATGCGTGAGCCGGTGTCGATCAGCGCGGTGGCGAGAATCGTGAGCGAGCCGCCGCCTTCGATGTTGCGCGCCGCGCCGAAAAAGCGCTTGGGCTTCTGCAGCGCGTTGGCGTCCACACCGCCCGACAGAATCTTGCCCGAGTGCGGCACGACGACGTTGTGCGCGCGGCCCAGGCGCGTGATCGAGTCAAGCAGAATCACCACGTCCTTGCCATGCTCGACGAGGCGCTTGGCCTTCTCGATCACCATGTCGGCGACCTGCACGTGGCGGTCCGCCGGCTCGTCGAACGTGGACGATACGACCTCCACCTGCGGTCCCTTTACGTTCTCTTCCATGTCGGTCACCTCTTCGGGCCGCTCGTCGATGAGCAGCACGATCAGGTAGACCTCGGGATGATTCTCGATGATGGAGTTGGCGAGCTTCTGCATCAGGATGGTCTTACCGGCTTTGGGCGGCGACACGATCAGGCCGCGCTGGCCTTTGCCGATGGGTGACAGAATGTCCATCACGCGCATCGACAGATCGCCGTCTTTACGCTCCAGCTTCAGCTGTTGCTCGGGGTAGCGTGGCCGCAGGTTGTCGAAGGCGACGCGATGCTTCGCCTTCTCCGGCTCCTCACCATTGACGACCTCGACCTTGAGCAACGCGAGGTAGCGCTCGCCTTCCTTCGGCGGCCGGACCTGGCCCGTGATCGTGTCGCCGGTGCGCAGATCGAAACGCTTGATCTGGCTGGGCGACACGTAGATGTCGTCGGGGCCGTAGAGGTAGTTCCAATCGGCGCTGCGCAGGAAACCGTAGCCTTCGGGCAGAATTTCGAGCACGCCCTCGCCACGCAGTACCGTCTCGGAATCGAGCAGCGACTGCTCGATGCGGAAGATGAGATCCTGCTTGCGGAGCCCAGAGTAGTTGGTGATGTTCAGGCTCTCGGCCATCGCGTGTAGTTCCGCGACGGACTTTCTCTTCAATTCGGCGATATCCACTTGTGCTTCAACTCCGTTTGCGTGAGCGGCGGGGGAAACCCGGGATGGGGGATTGGTCCTGGTTGAAAAATGGAAACTTGGGAAATTGGCGGTGTGCGACGGAGTGATAGTAGAACGCGTCGAGCGGTGAGTCAATAGCCCGTGAGTCTGACTCCGTTCCTGGTGGCGTGGCGGACGACCCCTCTTCACGACCGCGAAGTCGTTGACGCGCTTGTAGATCCGGCTCACGCCGAGCCGTCGGTCGCGCTCACAAGCGTCCTCCGAGAGTGGCCGGGGACCTACTACTGGTCGGACGAAGCGGACGGCCGTCACCTGGTGCTGACCCGGCCGAACCCGGGGCGACGCGAGGCCTGGGGTGTGCACCTGCTGCTCTTCGTCGCCGTGCTCGCCACCACCACGCTGACCGGCGCGATGATCGCGGGAACGATTTCCATGCATCCGGGAGAGTGGCGCGGGCCAGGCTTCGTGCGCGGCCTGGTTCACGGCTTGGTGTTTTCGCTGCCGTTGTTGGCGATCCTGTTTACGCACGAGCTGGGACACTACCTCACGGCGCGGCGCTATCAGGTCGACGTCTCCCCGCCCTTCTTCCTGCCGGGCTTTCCGCCTCCCTTTGGTATCGGCACGTTCGGCGCGTTCATCAGGCTGCGAACGATCGTGAACGACCGCCGCCAGCTCCTGGACATCGGCGCCGCCGGGCCCATCGCGGGGTTTGTTGTCGCCGTGCCGGTGCTGTGGATTGGGCTCCTCCTGAGTCACCCCTTTGTGCCCGACGGCGTCCACGGGATGGTCGTGCGTCTTGGCGACGACCTTCTCCTCCCTGGTGATTCCCTCATCACGCTGCTGATGCGGCGGCTGGTGCCCGGCGCCGCGGGCGATATCCAGCTCCACCCGACCGCGTTCGCCGGATGGTTTGGGATGTTCGTCACGATGCTGAATCTCCTGCCCATGGCGCAGCTCGACGGCGGGCACATCGTATACGCGGCGACACCGCGCTGGCATCAGCCCGTCGCGCGCGCCATCTGGTTGATCATCATGCTGCTCGGCTGGTTCTGGTTCGGGTGGCTGATCTGGGGAGTGATCGTGCTGACGCTTTCGCGGGGTCAACTGCGGCATCCGCCGGTGCTCGATGCGTATCGGCCGCTGCCAAAGTCCAGACGGTGGCTCGTCTGGCTGAGTTTGTTGCTATTCATCCTCACTTTCGCGCCGGCACCGTTCCGGACCTGATAACCAGGAGCCATTGCGTAACTCCTAGCCATTTATAATGTTCTTTAAAACCAGCCCTGGAACGAGATGTCAGCACAACCAGCGCGCTATACCCCAGCCGCCGCGACCGATACGGTCGTCCACGATCTACCTCCGATTCGCTTTGACGGACAACCCATAGAAATCCGACTCTCCCTGCGCCGCACCGACGACGGTGTCTGGCGTGGCCGCGTCCTCTTCGGTGCCGAGGGCACGGAGGCCGAGCGCTCAAGCGCGGAGATTTTCTGCGCGACATCGGAGCAGGATCTGTGGCAGTCGGTGCGAGACCTGCGGGATCACCACCTGCGGGATCTGTATCGGTCGCTGCTTTGATTGATGGCTGAAGCCAAGAATCCGCTCTCAAAGCTGCGGCACGACCTCTCCAATCCCCTCTCGGCCATACTCGCCGAGACTCAACTGCTACTCCTCACACCCGAGAAGTACGACGAGGAGACGCTGACGGGCCTCAAGCAGATCGAGGACCTGGCGCGCAAGATGCGTCAGATGCTCCAAAGCCTAGAGTGAGCCGGCAGCATCGGCCCAGGTATTGCCCGCCAACGGCGTGGTGGCCGCCGCGCCCACTGCGACTTGCTTTCCTTATTAGACCGGCGCTGCGGCGGATCTGCCTGCCGGTGACGCGTGTCATAGCGTTGCCGGTCAGGTCCCGGTAAATCATCTTACCACCCCCTCTCTCGGTAGGAGCCCCCGGCTTTGGCTGGTCGCAGGTACCTGCTCGCAGGAATGAGCGGCTTGGTCGTCGCCTGCGCAGGCAGGGGACCTCGGCTCGCGCCGGTCACACCCGCTGAGATCCCCGCGCTCAAAACTCAGGCCCGACAGCAGCCCAATAACGCTCAGGTTCGCTTCCGGCTCGCGGCCGCCCTGATGGCTGCTGGACAGTGCGACAGTGCGGTCAGCTTCGCGAACGCCGGTACAGCACTCGCGCCAGCTGAAGCCCTTGGCCCGATGGTAATCGGCGGCTGTCAGCAGAAAGCCGGCCGCTACGATCTCGCCTTTGCGACCTATACCGACTTCGTAAACAAGTATCCGCGGGCGCCGCGAGTTGGCGCGGTACGGGCGCTGGCCGAGCTCGCGCTGCGGACACAGGCAACCCAGACCGCCAAGCTCGCGTTGGCCAGCGAATCGACCCTGACGAAGCTGGCGCCGGAGCCGTCCACCATCGCCGTGTTGCCGGTGACGATTGCCGGCGATTCCAGTCTGCAGCCGCTGTCGCGCGGGCTGGCCGAGCTGCTGATGTCGGACCTGGCGCTGGTGCGCAGTCTGCGGTTGCTCGAACGCGTTCAGGTCGGTGCGTTGCTCGATGAGATGAAGCTGGGGCAAACCGGGCGGGCCGATCCGCGTACCGCGGCGCGCATCGGTCGCCTGCTGCGGGCCGAGCGCATGGTGCAGGGCGTTGCGGCGATCACCGTGAACGGGCCGGTGCGCCTGTCGACGACGGTCGTGCGCGGCGACGGCAACGTACGGTCCGGCGCGCAGGTCACCGGCAGCTTCAGGCAGCTCCTCGACCTCGAGAAGCAGCTCGTCTTCGGGCTGGCGAGCGACCTCGGCATCCAACTCACCGAAGCCGAGCGGCAACGAATACTGCGACAGGGGCCGAAGAACCTCGCCGCGTTCCTGGCCTACAGCAACGGACTTGAGGCGCTCGATCGCGGCGACTATCGGGCAGCCACGCGCGAATTCGGCGCGGCGCGGCGGGCTGACCCCGCGTTCCAACCCGCAGTCGCACAGCAGCAAGTCGCGGCGGCGGCACCAGCCGTCGTGGCGAATCCGGGTAACGTGATGGCGTTTGCACCTCCCGCGGAGGTCGTCGGTCCCCTGGCGACCGAAGGCACGCTGCAGCAGGGGACGCTCGACGTTTCGGGTACGATCGGCGATCTGACGGGAGGAACCATCGGGACAGGCATTGGGACCGTCTCGGGTAATCCGACTCCTGAGAGCCAGGGCATCTCCAGCGTGATTCAGGCGTCCGGCATCCTGCGGATCATTTTCCGCCGGCCATGACGCACCCGCGCTGGCTGCCTGGTCTCGTGTTGCTACCAGGACTGCTCGCGGGTCAGGCGACGACGAGCGCCCGTACGGGCGTCACCTTCGAATCCTACAGCTTCGGTTCCGGGCTCGCGTTCAATCGCATCAGCGAGCTCACGATTCCGGTCGGCATCACGCAGCGCATGGCCGGCGGCCGGCTGGTGCTCGATCTCGGCACCGCATTTGCGCGCGCGTCCGTCAGTGAACCCGGTGGTGGTAGCAGCATCACACACTCGGGACTCGTCGATACCGACCTGCGCGCCACGTACAGCGTCATTCCGGGGAAGCTGCTCTTCAATTTCGTCGGCACGATCCCGACGGGCTCGACGGCTGTCGATGCGAACACGATTCCACTGTTCGGCGCGACGGGTACGCATCTCCTCGGCTTCACGACGCCGAGTTTCGGTTCGGGCGGCGCGCTCTCGGCCGGCTTCGCGTCAGCGGTCAAGGTCGGGCAGAACTGGGCCGTCGGGACTGGCGCGAGCTATCGCTATTCCGCGAGCTACGTGCCGGTCTCGGGCGGCGACGAAATGAGTCCCGGTGGCGAGATCCGCGGGCGCGTTGGGATCGAAGGGCCGTTCGGGGGAGGGAAGTACTTCCGGGGCGCGCTCGTTTTCACCACGACCGCCGCCAACGACCTCGGCTCAACCGGGGAGAGCACGATCGGTGACCGCGTGCTCGGCTATGCAACCGTAAGCATGCCGATCGGGAACTCGCAGCTCTCGTTCTACGGCTGGGACATGCGCCGGCTGCGCGCGCGGAGCTCGGCCACCCCGGTCCCTCGCGGCAACGTGCTCGCGCTCGGCTGGCGGCTCGACCGGCCCATGAGTCCGAGAGCGACACTGTCGCCGCTGATCGAGTTCCGGCACGAGTTGACCGGGCCGGGGCAAACGATGGAGCTGCTCGGCTATCTCGTTCGGGCCGGCTCGGATTTACGATATCGACTGAGCGATCGCGCGACCGGCGTGATCCAGGCGCAACTCGCGTTTGGGACGTTGCACGATGAAGGCACGAGCGTCTCGATCATCGGGCCGCGTCTGGGAGCGACGATCGAGTGGACCCGTTGAGCAGGTAAAGCACAAGGAAGACCGCAGTCGCCGCGCTCACTCCGTATTTCCATTCAGCCGGCGCGGGCGATGTCGAGAGCAACCCTTCGATGGTCCCCGCAATCGCCAGCAGCGTGACCACCGCACCGATCATTCGGACCGCGATCCGTCCCTCTACGACCAACGCGTCGCGGCGCGTGCGATCGCCCGGCGCGATCATCGCCTTCGCCAGTCGGAATCCCGCGCCCGCCGAGATGAAGATGGCCGTAAGCTCCAGCACGCCGTGGCCCAGGACGAACGTCAGCAGATAGGTGAGCGCCTGATAGTTCTGGAATAGTCCCATGACGAGCCCCAGCATCATCCCATTCGAGAACAGCAGCCAGGCCGTCAGCACTCCCGCCGTGAGCCCGCCCACGAATGTGCCGAACGAGACCGTGATGTTGTTCGAGATGATGAACGCCGCCATCTGCGGGCGATCTTCCTTGCTGGTCTCGGCGTAGCCGCGACCCTCCGCCAGATTCTCCGCCGCGGTCTCCGCGCGCGCGACCATGACCGGAGACAACAGCTCCTCCGCCAGCGCCGGCCGCTCGCGAATCATCACGTAGCCCACCGCGGCCGGCACGGCGAACAGGAGAAACGCGAGCAGGACATACTGCCACGATTGCACCACCGCCGCGGGGAAGTCGCGCAGGATGTAGTGCGCCACGGAAGTGCGCTGCTTTCCCCGCGCGCGATACAACGCGTTGTGCCCAGCCGCGACGACGCGTTCCAGATACGCGATGACCCGAGGATCGACCTGATACGTGCGGGCGCGCGCGAGATCGGCGGCCACCTCGCGATATTGCGCCGCGAACGCCGGAATCTGTCCCGGTGCCAACCCGCCGATACCGGACCGCTCCATATGCACCGCGGTCGTGCGGAACGCTTCCCACGCCTCCCGTTTTTTCAGAACGAACCGTTCGGCCGGCACGATGATCCGGCCTGCCGCGCCTGTTCCGCCGCGCGCCCGTGTTGCGAAGCGGCTGCTGCGCTTGCGTTGCTCTTCGGCGAACACGGCGACGAGATAGCCCTGCAAGCTGGGAGTCCGGCGTGGGATCCGGGGCTCGAATCGCCGCACCAGGTCGGCCGTCATCCGCACCTGCACTTCGGGCGTCAGGTCGTTGAGCCGTCCCAGGAACCGGTCCAGCAGCCGGAATTCCTCTTCCGAGAGGTCCGGGGGGCCGGTCTCCACGGGCTCCGCAGCCGTTTCGTGTGCCGCCTCCCCGGCCGTCGCGCCCAGCGTCCAGTCGGTCGGCCGGTCGCGCACGACGATCGTGCCCGCGGCCATGTCGCCCAGCCGCTTGTTGCTGTCATGGACGGCAATCGCGACGATCCCGGGGATGAAAAAGAACGGCGGGAAGAAGCAGTCGATGAAACGGACGAGATTGCGCACCACGGCGGCGTGGCTCGTGAGCGATCGCCCGGTATCCATCACCACTCGTATGCCGAGGGCCTGTTTGCCGGGTGTACGACCGCCGTTCAACGCCTCGAAGAGCGTGAAGTAGCCCCACGCGAGACAGAATGAGAACAGAATGAGCAGCGCCGTCACCCAGCTCTGGAGTGTGCCGCGGGGGAGGAGGCCGCCGACGATCGTGGCGCCACCCATCCAGAGCACGAAAAACCCGAGCATCAGCAGCAAGATGTCGAGCAGCCCGGCCGCGAGGCGTGACCCGAAGCCTGCCAGCTCGAACCGGACATCCACATGCTCCGGCGTCTCGACGCCGTGGTGTTGGCGGAGATCGAGGTCTCGCGCGGACGCGTTCATCCTATTCATTTTAGCGCCATGACCTCCATTCCCGGAAACTCCAACGTCCGGCCGATGCAGCTCGGCGAGATTCTCGACGGCAGTTTCAGCATCTTCCGCCGCCATTTCGGCCTGTTCATGCGGCTGAGCCTGGTGTTGATCGCCGCTCCCGCCATCGTCGGTGCGTACTTCGCCACGCGCGCGCTTTCGAACCCGATGGGGGCGGCGAACTGGGTGCAGGACCACCTCGCCGCGACCATCGGCCTTGGTCTCGTCGCGCTGCTGATCTGGATGGTGATCAGCCTGCTGCTGAAGGCCGGCACGATCCGCATCATCTCCGATTCGTATCTCGGCAATGAGCCGACGCTCGCGGCGGCATTGCAGCTCGGCGCGGAGCGGATCATGCCGCTCCTGGTCGTCGCCATCTGCAAGACGTTGCTGATTTTCGTGCTGTACTTCGGCGCCGCCCTGGTTGTCGTGGTGGCGGGCACCGTCGGGCGCATGCTCGGTATGGGCTTCCTCGCTATTCTCCTCGCCGTGATCGGCGCGTGCTGGATGTTCGCGTACGTGCTCTGCGTCTACGGCCTGACGAGCATGGTCATCGTCCTCGAGGACCTGACGAGCGCGTTCGATGCGTTCGGGCGTTCCGCCGATTTGACGAAAGAATCGCGTCTGAAGGTCTTCTTCGCCTGGTTGGTAATCTCCATCTTCACGAGCATCCTGCCGTACCTGGTGGTGGTCGGAGCCGGCCAGTTGGTCGGTCCGAACTCGGCGGCCCAGATCTTTCTCAGTATGGGCTGGATCATTTTGGGTGTGGTGCTCGCGCCGATTCTCCCGTGTGCGTTGACCCTGCTGTACTACGATCTTCGCGTCCGCCGCGAGGCGTTCGACCTGCAGATTCTGAGTGAGCGGCTGGGGCCACGCTGATCACCGGCTGGTTCGCGGTATTGCAAGCACCCACGCTGCCGTCGCCGCCGGCCGCGGACTCGCTGCGGCGGGCGCTCGGTCGCGTCTTCGCCGGACCCGAGTACCAATGGGTGGAGCAGCGCCAGGGGCTGCTGTCGTGGATCGGCCGCCAGTGGCAGCACCTGAAGGACTGGCTCGACCAGATGGCTCAGAATCATCCCGTCGGTTACAACATTTTCTTCGCGCTCATCGTCATCGCCCTCGTGGCGCTCCTGGTGCACATCGGGTACGTCATGTGGCGCATCGTGCGGCCGGCGATGCGCACGGGCGCGGGGCCGTCCCCGAGCGTGGGTGTCGTGATGGATGCCCGCGCGCACATCGCGCTGGCCGACGAGCTCGCCGCGACCGGTCGCTACGCTGAGGCGCTCGCGCATCGATTCGTCGCCGCGGTGCTGGAACTCGACAGGCGCAGGGCGTTGCGCTTTCACGTCTCCAAGACGCCGGCCGAATACGTCGCGGAGGCGCACCTCGATGCGACGGGCCGCGCCGCGCTGGCATCGCTGGTCGCGCGGCTGTATCGCCACCTCTTCGCCGCCGTGCCGTGCGACGAGAGCGAGTACCGCTCCTTTGGCGCGGCGGCGTTAAAGCTGGCGCGAGGACCGCATGTCGTACCGGCTTGAGATCGGGCTGGCGCTGCTGTTCGGGGCGGCCCTCGTCGTCGTCCTCTGGGCGGGGAGCCGACACTCCCGGACCGCCGAGCTGGACTTCCGGTCCTCGACGTTCCTGACCGGTCCCCGGGGGAGCAAGGCGTTGTACGATGTGCTCTCCCAGCTGGGTCGCCGCACCGAGCGACGCCGCACCGACCTCGAGAATCTCACCACGGCGCGGGCACGCCCGGCGATTCTGGCGGTCCTCAATCCCGCGATCCCGCTGAACGACCCGGAAATCGAGCAGGTCGTGCGCTTCGTACGCGGCGGCGGCCGGGTTGTGGTGAGTGGCTGGGGCGGAGGCATCCCCGATTGCCTCGGCTGGCGAATCCAGCCGGAAGACCGCCCCGATAGCATTCCCGTGCGTTCACCCGGCGAGCTGCGACTGCCGCGCGCCGCGCGGGTGCTCGCGCGGGTGCAGCGCGACACCAGCGATCGCAGTGATCTCAAGAGCCTGAAGAAGGGGGAAGTGACCGGTCCCCCAGGTCTGTGCCGCACCCTTTCGCCATTTGCCACGGACACGATCATCGCGGCCGCGAACAACCGTCCGGTGATCATGCAGCTGCGCTATCGCGGGGGGGGAA
>Ga0070696_100003730_pt1 | contig 10171 bp, 9 predicted proteins | sample KBSK1253metaG_FD_65474 | JGI IMG/M metagenome (GOLD analysis project Ga0070696, IMG submission 65474) | Corn, switchgrass and miscanthus rhizosphere microbial communities from Kellogg Biological Station, Michigan, USA - KBS K1-25-3 metaG | ecosystem: Host-associated > Plants > Roots >... | reverse complement strand
GACGCGGCGATCGCCGACGGCAGCTACCGGCGCTACTTTCCGGCCAAGACCGGCCACTGGCTGGGGCTGGACGTGCACGACGTGGGCGACTACCGGGTCGACGGCGAGTCGCGCCTGCTCGAAGCGGACATGGTGCTGACGGTGGAGCCGGGCCTGTACGTGCCGCCGGACGACCGTTCGGTGGCCGAGCGCTGGCGCGGCATCGGCATCCGCATCGAGGACGACGTGGCGGTGACCCGCGATGGCAACGAAGTGCTGACCGCGGCCGTGCCGAAAGAGGCCGAGGCGATCGAGGCGTTGCTGGCCGGAGGCTAGATCAGCTCGTCGGGCAGCTGCGAGTCCTCACGCAGGCGGTTCGCCTCATCGGTGGCGTGCACTTCGTACCACATCGCATTGAGGATCGCGAAGGCACAGGCCAGGCCCAGCCCGAGGATCCAGGAGAAATACCACATCAGCCCATACTCCCTTCAATAACCGCCGTGCGCCTTGCGCACCTGCTCCAGCGTGACCCGTCCGCGCATCACCCGGTACACCCAACCGGTATAGAGGATGACGATCGGCAGCAGTACGGCGGTGGCCAGCAGCATCAGCTGCAACGTGCCGCGACTTGACGAGGCATCCCACACGGCGAGACTGGAGCGCGGGTCGAGGCTGGACGGCAGCAGGAATGGAAACAGCGCGAAGCCGGCCGAGGCGATCGTGCCGCCCACCATCAGGCTGCTCGCGATGAAACCGGCCACGTTGCGCCGGCCGACCAGCGCCTGCACGCCGACCGCTGCGGCCAGCGCCAGCAGCGGCGCGGCCCAGAACCACGGGTACTGCATGTAGCCGGCGAACCAGCTGCCGCCGACCGCGACCTGCTTGTACAACGGATTGGAAACGCCATCCGTCACCACCGGGCCGACGATCGCATGGCCGGGGATGCCGTAGGCCAGCCACACGCCGGCCAGCACGTACAGCACGGCAAACACCAGCGTCGTCCAGCGTGCGATCGCCACCGCGCGCGCGGCAATCACGTGATCGGCCTTCAGCGCGGCGAAGCAGGCGCCATGCGCCAGCAGCATGCCCAGCGAAACCAGCCCGCACAACAGCGCGAACGGGTGCAGCAAGCCGAGGAAGCCGCCGTGCCAGCTCATGCGCAGGTTGTCGTCGAAGCGGAACGGCAAGCCGAGGAACAGGTTGCCGAAGGCGATGCCGGCTACCAGCATCACCACCAGCCCGGAGCCGGTGAGCACCCAGTCCCACCATGAGGCCCAGCGCGGATCGTGGATCTTGCCGCGGAAGTTGAAGCCGACCGGGCGCAGGATCAGCGCCAGCAGCACCAGTGCGATGGCAAAGTACATGCCGGAAAACGACACCGCGTAGAGCATCGGCCACGCCGCGAACGTCGCGCCGCCGGCCAGGATGAACCATACCTGGTTGCCTTCCCAGGTCGGCTCGATGCCTTCCAGCAGCACCTGCCGTTCCTCGTTGTCGCGGCCGAGCACTTTCAACAGGCCGGCCACGCCGAAGTCAAAGCCGTCCATGATCGCGAAACCGATCAGCAGCGTGCCGAGCAGGGCCCACCAGATCACCCGCAGCGTGGCGTAGTCGAACATGGCGATGTCCTCAGTGCTGGCCGGATGGCATGGCGGCCATTGCCGGCGGCCAGATGCCCAGTCCGTCCGGCCCCTTGCGCACGAACTTCAGCATCAGGAACACGTCGATGATCGCCAGCGCGGTGTAGAAGAACACGAAGCCGCCGAGCGACGTCAGTACCTGGCCGGCACTGACCGACGACACGCCCAGCGCGGTCGGCAGCACGCCCTCGATCGCCCAGGGCTGGCGGCCGTATTCGGCCACGATCCAGCCCAGCTCGACCGCCACCCATGGCAGCGGCAGACTCCACAACGCCAGGCGCAGATACCAGCGCTGGCTGTCCAGCGTGCGCGTGCTGGCCTTCCAGAACGAGAGCGCGAACAGCGCGATGAAATAGAAGCCGCAGCCGACCATGATGCGGAATGCCCAGAACAGCACCGGCACGTTCGGGATGGTGCTGTCGGCGGCTTTCTGGATGTCCGCGGGCGTGGCCTGGCGCGGATCGTCGACGTATTTCTTCAGCAGCAGCGCATAGCCCAGGTCCTTGTCGTGCGCGGCCAGCGCGGCCTTGGCCTGCGCGTTGTCCTTGTCCTGGCGCAGCATCAGCATCGCGTCATAGGCCTGGATGCCGTTGCCGATGCGGCCCTTGGCGGCATCCACCAGTTCGGCGATGCCGGGCATCGTTTCGTCGAGCGACCGGGTACCGATCAGGCCCATCACCCAGGGAATCTTCACCGCGAAGTGGGTGGTGCGCTGCTGTACGTCGGGAACGCCAAACAGGGTGAACGAAGCCGGCGCCGGCTCGGTGTGCCACATCGCCTCGATCGCCGCCATCTTCATCTTCTGGTTGAGCGACACGGTGTAGCCGGACGCATCGCCCAGCACCACCACCGACAGCGCCGCCGCCAGCCCGAAGCTCGCCGCCACCGTCATCGAGCGCTTGGCGAAATCCACGTTGCGCCCGCGCAGCAGGTACCAGGCGCTGATCGACAGCACGAACATCGCGCCCAGCACATAACCGGCGCTTACCGTGTGCACGAATTTTTCCTGCGCCACCGGGTTGAAGAACACCGCGGAGAACGAAGTCACTTCCATGCGCATCGTCGCCGGGTTGAACGCGGAACCCACCGGATGCTGCATCCACGCATTCGCGATCAGGATCCACAGCGCGGACAGGCTGGTCGCCAGCGCCAGGAACCACGTCACCAGCAGGTGCTTGATGCGCGAGATGCGCTCCCAGCCCATGAAGAACACGCCGATCAGGGTGGCCTCGAGGAAGAACGCCATCAGCCCCTCGATCGCCAGCGGCGCGCCGAAGATGTCGCCGACGTAGTGCGAGTAGTACGCCCAGTTCATGCCGAACTGGAACTCCATGGTCACCCCGGTGGCCACGCCCATCGCGAAGTTGATGCCGAACAGCACGCCCCAGAACTGCACCATGCGCTTCCACACCTCGCGCCCGGTCATCACATAGACGCTCTCCATGATGGCGAGCATCCACACCAGGCCCAGCGTCAGCGGCACGAACAGGAAGTGGTACAGCGCGGTCAGCGCGAACTGCAGGCGCGACAGCGTGACGACATCGGCGTCGATCAGGATCATGGCTGGACTTCCGGCGACGCCTGGACGGCGGGAGCCAGCCGCTGCGCGATCGCATCCGGGCTGACGTCGGGTTTCGGCTGCGGCGCGAATACCACCCACCAGATCAGCACGAGCGCCGCGATCTTCAGCGCGACGATGCCGAACAGCTCAAGCGTCAGCCGTCGCAGTGGCCGTTGCGGCGCGCTGAAGCTCTCGGGCGGGGCGTTGGAGACCGCGGAACGGGACATGCGACGAATCCGTGCATTGCCTGCCCGTCAGCATACGCCGCGGCGGTGTGGTGACGATGTGGACGAATGTCGCAGCACATGTCGAGCGACGGCTCAGCTCCGTGCGAACGCATCACGTGTAAGGTTCTCCGGCGCGCCGTCGGTGCACACCACGTCGTCCTCGATGCGGATGCCGCCGTATGGGCGGAACGCGTCGACCTTCGCCCAGTCGATGTCGGCGGCAACCGGCTTGTCGCGCAGTTCGGCCAACAGCATGTCGATGAAGTACAGGCCGGGTTCGATCGTCACCACCATCCCGGGTTCCAGCACGCGGGTCATGCGCAAGTACGGATGGCCGTCCGGACGCGCGATCGTGCCGCCGCGTTCGCTCTGCTGGAAGCCGGCGACGTCGTGCACCTGCAGGCCGATCGGGTGGCCGAGGCCGTGCGGGAAGAACGCGCTGCTGACGCCGGACTCGACCGCGCTCTCCGCACTCATGCGGATGAAGCCGTGCTCGCGCAGCACGCCGGCCAGCACGTGGTGAGCGTGGATGTGCAGCTCAGGGTAGCTCTGCCCGGCGCGTACCTTGGCCACGAAGCCCTGCTGGGCGACGTCGACGCTGTCGATCAGCGCCTGGAACTCGGCCGCCTGCGGCGCGGCGTAGGTGCGCGTGATGTCGCTGGCGTAGCCGGCGGCGCTGGCGCCGGCGTCGATCAGGAACGAACGGCTGTGCGCGGGCGGCGTGCGATCGAAGTTCGTGTAGTGCAGCACGGCGCCGTGTTCGTTCAAGGCCACGATGCTGGCGTAGGGCAGCTCGGCGTCGATCTGGCGCGCGGCGGCGAGGTAGGTCAGGTGGATGCCGAATTCACTGCGGCCGGCGCGGAATGAGGCCTCGGCGGCGCGGTGCGCGCGCGTGCCGATGCGGCTGGCTTCGCGCATCAGCGCCAGCTCGTACGGGGTCTTGTACGAGCGGTGCCAGTGCAGGTAGTCGAGCACCGGCGGCGGGTTGTTGACCTCCACGCCGTCGATGCCGGGGCAGGCCGGGGCGATCACCGCGCGCTTGCCTGCCGGCAGTTGCGCGATGGCCTCCGCCGCGCTGCGCACGACGACGATGTCGAAGTGCTCGACCCAGTAGCCGTGCGGCGCCTGCGGCACCACGTGCCAGTAGTCGCGCGGCTGCACGAACACCAGCTTCGGCTTCGCCCCCGGGGTGTATGCGATCCAGCTGCCCGGCGCATCGGTCAGCGGCAGCCAGTGCTTGAAGTGCGGGTTGACCACGAACGGGTAGTCCTGGTCGTCGAGGAACTTGCGCAGCGGCGTGCCGGAGGCGACCAGCAGGTGATCGAAGCCGCCCAGCGCGAGGGCCTTGTCGGCGCGTTCGCGCACGGTGGCCAGGTGGTGCGGATACAGCGAGGCGGGTTGGTCGTGCATGATGATTCCTCGGCGGCGGGCCGTCCTGCTGCCGGATCGCTTGCGCCTGCCGCGGCCGGGGGCCGCTGGCGCGCAGGGCCGGTACGGCCCGCGGTGAACTGGGGGAGGGGGAAGCAGGCAGCCATGATGACGCGCGCGCGCCGTGACCGCCAGTGAAGCGCCTGCCGGCGCGACCTCGGAAGAGCCTGTTCGCGGTCGCCAGGCGCCTCGCGCCGGGGGATCGCGCGGCTCTCAGTCCTGCGCCAGCCAGCTTTCGATCCGGGCGGCGTCGGCGTCGGTGATCGCCACGATGCGGTAGCCGGCCCAGATCTGCCCCGAACTGGCGGCGGGCTCGTGCCATTGTTCCTGGATGCCGATCTCGATCGGCTGCGACTGGGCCAGCATCCGCCCCGAACCGGGCAGGGTCAGGCTGACCTGGTAGAGCGCTTCGCTGCGCGGCGCTTGCGCGCTGATCAGCATCATGCCGGTGCTGGAAAGGTTGCCCAGATGCCCGATCGGCAAGTTGGTGATCACGTCGGTGACCATGGCGTTGACGGGCGCGCGCTTGCGCTGGGCACGGCGCTGGTTGCTGGTGCTCATGGGCGCGGGGGCTCCGGCGGGGTGATCGGGCGGCGCGGGCCGGCCGCCTGGCGCAGGTTGCCGGTGAGGCTGCGCCAGGCGCGGTCGAGCAGGCTCTCCGGCTGTGCCGGCACCTCGCACGCGCGGCCGCTGGCGACTTCGTGGGCCAGTTGCGCCAGGCTCATTTCCTCGCCGCGCTGGCCGCGCCGGCTGACCAGCAGGCAGCGCCCGGACATCGGCGAGTACCAGGCCAGCTTGCGCCGGGCGATTTGCCCGGTAGTCGGGTCGATGAACTCGAACCAGCTGCCGAACGGCAGGTTGCGCAGGTGCTCCTCGATACGCCGTTCACGCGGGCTGGGCTCGGGTGCCTGGGTCGGGTGGGGATGCGCTGCCACCGGCTCGTGCTGCGGCTGCGGAGCAGACTGCTGTTCGCCGAGGCGCTGGTGCTGCTTCAGGCGCAGGGCGAGGTCGGTGGCGCTGGGCAATTCCACGGCAGGGTCGGGCTTGCCCGCGCCAAGCAGCCGCTGCGCCACCTGTACCGCTTCCTCGACGTGCATGCCGATCTGCTGCAGGCCGGATTCCACCTCCACCTGCAGTTGCAGGCGGTCGTCCACCGGCAGGCGGCCGAGCAACTGGTCGGTGATCGCCAGCTGTGCGCGGAACGCCTCGCTGTCCTCGCCGTGGCGCAGCAGGGTCAGCGCCAGTACGTCGGACCAGGCGCGGTCGAGCAGGGCGCGCAGCAGGCCGCGCGGCGACGATTGCGCGAAGCGTTCGGCCATCAGCTCGCCGGCGCGGTGGCGGGCCTGGTCCAGCCGCTCGCGTCCCTGCGCCGCTTCCACGTGGCGCCGTTCGGCCGCCTGCGCCTTGCGCGTGAGCAGGGCCAGGTGATGCTCGATGTCGGCCAGCAACGTGGTGTACAGGCCGGCGCTGGGCGGCTCCTGGCTGGCGCGGTTGACCAGTTGCTCGAGCTTGATCGCCAGCGGGCGGTTGCTCTCGTCGTCGCTGCCGTCGAGCCAGTCGTTCGCCGCGGCAGTCACGGTGTCGAGCAGCCGGCGCGCCGGATGTTCGCGCTTCTCGAAGAAGCCGTGGTCGGCCACCGCCATGCGCAACACCGGCAGCTGCAGGCCGCTGAGCAGATTGCTGGCGTTGCCGCCATGCTGCAGTTGCTGGCCAAGCTGCTCGAACAACCGCGCGACCAGTTCCACCGTGTCGCCCTGCTCGTCGCTGAGCTGGGTGCGCGGCGCATCGCTGGGCTTGCCGAAATTGAGCTGGGCCAGCAGTTCCTCGCGCAGGCGTGCCGCGCTGCGCAACTCGCGACCGGCCTGGTCGGTGACCTGGACCAGGTGCTGTTGCAGCGCGCCCAGCGCGGATTGCAGCTCCCGCTCGCTGGCGGCACGGCCGACCGGCTGGCCGCTGACGCCGCTTTGGCTGGCACGTTGCCGCGCCAGCAGGTCGCGCAGGGACTCCAGCACCTCGATGGGATCGCCGGTGCCGCCGCCTGAGCCAGTCCCGGCGCCGGTACCTTGCGCCGCGCCCGCCGCGCCGGCGTCGGCGGGTGTCGGCTCACTGGCCGCTCCGGAATCGCTGCCGGCGACGGGGCGTGCTCGTTTGCCGATGTGCCGCGGGATCGGGATGCTGCGCAACTGCGGCAGGACGCCATCGCCTTGCAGGTGGGCGTTGATGATGTCGTACAGCGGCGCCAGCGCCTGGATCACCCACTGGTCGAAGTGCTGCAGCAGCAGCAACTGATGCTTCAACGGCAGTTCCAGTTCGGTGCTGGCCTCATGGCACGCCTTGGCCATCGTGTAGGGACCCAGCGGCAGTGCCTGGCCTTCCAGCGGCGGCGCGCCGACCAGCACCGCCAGCCGGTAGCCCAGTTCGTGCAGCACGCTGCTGTGGCGGACCTCGCCACGGGCGCCCAACTGCTCCAGGGTCATCGACACTTCCTGCTCGCCGGGATCGACCAGTGCCAGGGTCTGCCACGGCTTGGCGTCGGCCGACCCGGCCTTGGCGTCATCGATCTCGTTGAGCGCGCTGCCGATGCGCTCCATGAAATGCTGCGCGAAGGTGTTGCGGCCCTGCAGCACGCGCTGCCGGCTGGCGAAGCAATCCTGCTGCTCGCCGGCGTGGTGCGCGCGTTCGGCCAGCGCAAAAAGCTGCTTCTCGAATTCGCTCAGGCAACGACGCAGGGGTTCCTGCAATCCTTCCACGCATAGCGTATGGCTGGTTTCCAGCAGGCGTTGCGCGCGCGCGGGCCAGCGCGCGCTGCCGATGTGGCTGCCCTGCTGCGCCGCTGGCGAGTGACGTCGATCCTGCCCGACATCCATGCATGAACCTTGGTGAATCCCCCGGAGCGGCAAGTCTATGCCGGTTGCGGCAGCGATGCTATCCGGAGTCGGAGTACCCGGTGGCCGGGCATTTTCAGTCGAGAAAGGTGCCAATCACATCGTTGAGGAAACGCTGGCCCAGCGCGGTGGTGTGCAGCCGCTGCGGGTCGTCGTGCAGCCAGCCGCGGCGGCGCGCTGCCACCAGTGCGGCGGCGATGCGCTCCGGCGGCAGGCCGGTGCGTTCGGCAAACGCGGCCATCGGCACACCGTCGACCAGGCGTAGCGCGTTGAGCATGTATTCGAACGGCAGTTCATCGGCGACGACCGCATGGTCGCCGCCGATCCGGGCGGGGCCACCGGCTGCGTCCATGTAGGCGCGCGGGCCGCGGGTCTTCCAGCGCCGGTGCACCTGGCCGCTGGCGGCATCGCTGAGTTTGCCGTGCGCGCCGGCGCCGATGCCGAGGTAGTCGCCGAACTGCCAGTAGTTGAGGTTGTGCACGCAGCGCCGGCCCGGCTGCGCATAGGCGGAAATCTCGTACTGGCCGTAGCCGGCGGCGGCGAGGCGCGCCTCGCAAGCTTCCTGCATGGCCCAGGCGTGGTCGTCGTCCGGCAGCGGCGGCGGGTTGGCGGCGAACACCGTGTTCGGCTCCAGGGTGAGCTGGTAGTGGGAGAGATGAGTGGGCGCCAACGCAATCGCGCGTTCCACGTCGTCCAGCGCGCCATCCAGGTTCTGCTGCGGCAGCGCGTACATCAGGTCGAGGTTGAGGTTGGCGTAGCCGGCGTCCTGCGCCGATTTCACCGCGGCCTCGGCTTCACTGGCCGAGTGGATGCGGCCGAGCCGCTTCAGTTTGTCGTCGTCGAAGCTCTGCACGCCAAACGAGATGCGGTTGACCCCGGCGGCCAGGTAGCCGTCGAAGCGGCCGTGCTCGACCGTGCCGGGGTTGGTTTCCAGGGTGACCTCGGCGTCGTCGGCCAGCGGCAGCCGTTCGCGCACGCCGTCGAGCAGGCGCGCGATCAGTTCCGGCGCGAACAGGCTGGGCGTGCCGCCGCCGAAAAAGATGCTGATGACGGGGCGCCCTTCAAGTGCGGTGGCGAAGTCGGCGCGGTCGGCGTCGAGGTCGGCCAGCAGGTGGCCGATGTAGTCGGTGTAGGGCGGCGGCTCGCTGCGCAGGCCGTGCGAGTTGAAGTCGCAGTACGGGCACTTCTTCACGCACCACGGCATGTGGATGTACAGCGATAGCGGTGGCGCGGTCAGGCTCATGCGTGCCGTTCGGCCAGCCTCGCGTGCAACTGCGTCAGCGCCTGGCCGCGGTGGCTGAGCCGGTTCTTCAGCGCCGGCTCGAGTTCGGCGGCACTGAGCGCCTGGCCGTGCGGCAGGAACAGCGGGTCGTAGCCGAAACCCTTCTCGCCGCGCGGCGTGTCGAGCACGCGGCCGTGCCAGCGGCCTTCGGCGATCAGTGGGGCCGGGTCGTCGGCGTTCTGCAGCAACGCCAGCGTGCAGATGAAGAATGCGTCACGCTGCGCCGCCGGCACGCCGTCCAGCGCGCGCAGCAGTTTCGCGTTGTTCGCCGCGCTGTCGCCGTGGCTGCCGGCATAGCGCGCCGAATACAGGCCGGGGGCGCCGCGCAGGTGCGCCACGCACAGGCCGGAGTCGTCGGCCAGTGCGGGCAGGCCGCTGGCGCGGGCGGCGTGGCGCGCCTTGAGCAGCGCGTTCTCGACGAAGCTGAGGCCGGTCTCCTCGGCGTCCGCGATGCCCAGGCTCGATTGCGCCACCACTTCGAAGCCGCTGTCGGCAAGCAAGGCGTTGAACTCCGCGAGCTTGCCGCGGTTGCTGCTGGCCAGTACCACCCGCTGCATCATCTGTCGATTCCCGATTCCCGGCCTACAGCGCCAGCGCCGCCCGCTGCGCCGCGACCAGTTCGCTGATGCCCTTCTCGGCCAGCGCCAGCAGGGCATTCATCTCGTCGCGGCGGAACGCGTGGCCTTCGGCGGTGCCCTGCACCTCGATGAAGCCGCCGCCGTCGTTCATCACCACGTTCATGTCGGTGTCGCAGTCGGAATCCTCGGCGTAGTCGAGGTCGAGCACCGGCACGCCCTTGTAGATGCCCACGGAGACCGCGGCGACCGCGCCCACCACCGGGTTGCGCTTGAGGTTTTCGCGCTTCATCAGCAGGTTCATCGCGTCGACCAGGGCCACGTAGGCGCCGGTGATCGCCGCGGTGCGGGTGCCGCCGTCGGCCTGCAGCACGTCGCAGTCCAGCGTGATCACGCGCTCGCCCAGCGCCTGGCGGTTGACGCAGGCGCGCAGGCTGCGGCCGATCAGCCGCTGAATCTCCATGGTGCGCCCGCCTTGGCCGCCACGGGTGGCCTCGCGCTGGGTACGGGTGTTGGTGGCGCGCGGCAGCATGCCGTATTCGGCGGTGATCCAGCCCTCGCCCTTGCCGCGCAGCCAGGCTGGCGCGCGGTCCT
>Ga0070696_100003729_pt1 | contig 10171 bp, 8 predicted proteins | sample KBSK1253metaG_FD_65474 | JGI IMG/M metagenome (GOLD analysis project Ga0070696, IMG submission 65474) | Corn, switchgrass and miscanthus rhizosphere microbial communities from Kellogg Biological Station, Michigan, USA - KBS K1-25-3 metaG | ecosystem: Host-associated > Plants > Roots >... | reverse complement strand
GCCAGGGTGTCTCGACGTCGCAGTCGTTGAATCGCGACATCACCGCGGTCGCGCTGGAGACGTGGCGCGACGGGAAGCGGCTGGGACTCATCAAGACCGAAAAGCGGCAGTACTTCGACAGCCAGGGCCGTCCCACGTTCGAGCCATCCACCGAGGTCGGCATTCGCAGCGAAGCGCGGCTCGATACCTATCTCGTGCTCGCTGGCGTTCGCGACGACGCCGCGGAGCTGCGGATCACGTTCAATCCGTTGGTCGTGTGGGTGTGGATCGGCGGCATGCTGATGGCCATCGGTGGCATCGTGGTGATGTGGCCACAAGCGGAGCGCCGACGGGAATCGGGGTACGCAACGGTGCTGCGTCCAGCCGCCGTCGAGGCCGCGGGCGTCGCGTGATCTCGCGCAGGCGCTGGTTGCAGTCGCTGGCGCTGGGCGCGAGCGGAATGTCCCTGGGACGAAAGGCATTCGCGCAACAGCGCACAGGAGGAATCGCGGACACCTCCAATCTGTTCGCGATGGATCAGAGCGCCGCGCGCTCGGTCCGACTTCCTTCCAAGCCGAGCGCCGCGCCGTCGATGTCCGTGGACGATCGCGACACGCTGGAGCACCGCATCCGCTGTCAGTGCGGCTGCACGATGGACGTGTACACCTGTCGCACGACGGATTTCAGCTGCCAGGTGTCGCCGGCGATGCACCGCGACATCCTGGCGCTCGTCCAGGGCGGCTACGGTGCGCAGGAGATTCTCGACGCGTTCGTGAACGTCTACGGCGATCGAGTGCTCATGTCGCCTCCGAAGACCGGATTCAACATTCTCGGTTACATCCTCCCGAGCGTCGCGCTGGCGATCGGCGCAGTGGTCCTGGCCGTCATCATACGGCGCTGGAAGGTGACGGCCGCGGTGTCCGCGCCAGTGACTCCCGACCGCGGGCTGAACGCGACGCCGGACGAGCTGGCGCGGCTCGACGCGGCCATCCGGGACGATTCGTGAGCTCCGAGCTCGTCGCGCTGGTCGCTGGCACCGTGCTCGCCGTGGGCGCGCTGGCCTTCGTGCTGCATCCCCTGTTCTTCTCGGTGCGAGAACGCGCGCGCCACGCGGTGTCGGACCGTGCGCCCGCCGACGACAGCGCGATCGTCGCGCTCCGCGAAATCGAGTTCGATCGCGCGACGGGGAAACTGTCGGACAGCGACTACGCCGAGCTGCGCAAGACGTATGGCGAACGCGCCCTTCGCGACATGCGCGCCGAGAGGCCGCCGGTGCCCGCGACCGAGCCGCTGGATCCCATCGAGGCGCGCGTGCGCGCGTATCGCATGACACATCGCGAGTGCGCCACCTGCGGCGTGCGGCCGGAACCGGACGCGATCTACTGCTCCACGTGCGGCTCGTACCTCGCCGGCGTGTGTCCGGATTGCGCGGCGACGATCACGGAAGCTGGAGCGGTGTTCTGCTCGACGTGCGGCGCGTCGCTCGCGCGCGGACGCGAGCGCGTTCATCAGGGGATCTAGCGCTCGACGTTCTCCAGTCGGCGCAGCGCCACCCTGATCGGAATGATCGTCGCCGCCAGGCACAGGATACCCGCGGCGCTGAATCCGACGACCATCGCCAGCGGATCGGGAGGCTCGCCGAACGTCTTCCCACGCAGGTACGTGACGACGGGACGCGCCTCGAGGATGACGACGCCCGCGATGACGGCGATGGCGCTCATCATGAACAGCAGGCCACCGAACGACGTCGGAATCTGCGCCGCGTTCTCGGTCTCGAATTGCGGAAACGTCGTGCCGAATCCGATGGCCAGGCCCGCCACGGCGAACGTCATGAAGACGATCGTGAGCAGCGACACGCTGAAGATGAAGACGCTCACGTCCAGCATGTAGTTGGTCACGCCGACGATCCCGACGGCGAGCAGCATCAGGGGAAGCGTTCCGACCCAGAATTTCGCCCACAGCAGGTCGCGCATCGACATCGGGCTCGATCGGAGCAGCCAGAGCGTCCGTCCCTCGAGGCTCACCGCCGGAAAAATGAAACGCGCCGCGATGGAGGCGAGCACGAAACCGGCGAGTACGAGATTCAGGAAGGGGACGATGTTGCGCAGGAACATGGTCACGCCTTCCGCGCCGAGCGTGAGATACTTGATGTTGAACACATAGACGATCACGAGCACCGCGAGCAGGATCAGCTGCGACCACTGGGTCGTGTCGCGGAAGAACAGCCGAATCTCCTTGAGGACCAGCTCGCGTCGCAGAATGCCGAGCGGACGGAGGAGCGACATGCTGGCGCGATGCATCAAGCCGCTGCGCGCCCACCGTTCCGCGCTCTCCTGCGCTTTGCTGAACCCCTTGAGGTACAGCGACCGGTGAAGCAGCGCGCCCAGCACGACCGCGGCGGCGGCGGTGCTCCACAGGAGATAGAACGGAAGGTAGTCGAGCTTGAATTGCAGCCAGCTCATCGTGGCGTGCTGGGCCCATTCGCTGGGCAGCAGTGGGGACGTCGGCGTCCGAAGCACCGTCACGAAATCCACGAGCGACCGAAACCCTTCCGGGCGGGCGAGACGCTCGGGCCGGACGATGCGAAACAGCAGCACGATGCCGCCCGCGGTCAGGACGGCGATCACGCTCAGGATGTCGCGGGTCCGCCGCGCGGGAAACACGTTCACCAGTATCAGGGTCACGGCGCTCCCGATCACGCCCGGGATCACGAGCAACGGCACCATCACCGCGATCGCGACGAGCGGAAACCAGAATCCACCTTCGTACGCGATACCGTACGCCGCGAACATCGGCACGGCCATCAGCACCACCATCCAACTCGAGTGCACGATGGTCTCGAGCAGCTTCGCCCCGTACACCTTGAGCCAGTCGACCGGACCTGACACGAGCAGATCGAGATCCTTGGCGAGGAAGAAGCTCGACAGCGCGGTGATCACGTTCGATAACAGCAGGATCGAGAAGAAACCGATCAGGATCAATCCGAGCAGCTTGCCCGCGAGCAGCTGACCGATCTCCTGGACTCCGCGGAAGTACGCGAGCAGGCGATAGAGCACGCCGAAGATGAACGCCCAAAACAGGAATCCGAAGACGCCGAGAATGGCGAATCGAGCGCCTCGGCCGCGCTCATCGGTGAGCGACCGCGCGCGCGCGGTGAGATACTTCGGCCAGAGGACGTGCAGCAGCGAAGGGTCGGGTCGCTCGCCCGGCGCGAGCAGCGCGGTCGCTGGGGTGTGACGAATCGCCGCCGCGCCTTGGAGTTTCACGGTTTCCTGATCACGCATGACGAATGACGCACGCTGACGCACGCACGGACTCAGGCATCGAGCACGTCCACGAGCTCACGCGCCGCGTTTTCGCCGGTGAGCTTGAGGAAGATGTCCTCGAGGCCACCGCCGCCGCCGGCAGCATGTTGTCGAAGCTCCGCCATGGTTCCTTCGGCCCGGATGCGGCCGGTCTGAATGATGGCGATCCGATCGCACAACGATTCGGCCACCTCCAGGGTGTGCGTCGACATCATGATCGTATGGCCGCGGCGCGTGTATTCGCGAAACAGATCCTTGAGGATGCGCGCCGCCTTGGGGTCCAGTCCCACCATCGGTTCGTCCACGACGATGACCTCGGGTCGATGCACAAACGCGCTCGAGATGATCAGCTTTTGGCGCATGCCATGGCTGTAGCTCTCGACGAGCTCGTCGCGCCATTCCTCGAGGTCGAAGAGCGCCATCAGCTCCCGCGCGCGGTGCTCGATCGTCGGCCCCTCCTGATCGTACAATCCAGCCACGAACCGCAGAAACTCGGCGCCGGTGAGCTTCTCGTAGATGAACGGCCGGTCGGGAATGAACCCGAGCTTCATTTTCGCCGCGATCGGATCCTGAGAAACATCGATGCCGCCGATCTGCACGGTGCCGCTGGTCGGTCGGAGGATGCCGGCGATGATGCGCAGCGTCGTCGTCTTCCCGGCGCCATTCGGGCCGAGAAACCCGAACAGCTCGCCCTGGGGGACGTCGAGATCGATGCCGTCGACGGCGGTGAAGTCGCCGTACTTCTTCGAGAGCTGAATCAGTCTGATCATTTCGTTCCGATCACGTCGATCGTGAGCCCGCCGACGAGCCGCAGCAACTCGGCCTGGCGCCCGAGGCCGCCAGTCACGAAGCGGAGGTGGGAGGCGTCGGCGGGGAATTGTCCGAACGTGGGATCCACAGCGACCCATCCACGCAGCATGATCTCGGGCCACGCGTGGTAGTAGAACTTCCCGTCGACGTACGCGAGTCCGCTCGCGACGCGGGAAGGGACACCGGCCGCGCGGGCCAGCGCTACGAATAGCTGCGCGTGCTCGTTGCAGTCTCCGACACGTGTATGGAGAACGTGCAGCGCGCTGGGGATCCCGACGGTGATTTCCTTGCGCACCGAATCGAAGACCCATTTGTTGATGCGCTGCGCCACCGCCCGGGGATCTCGGTCGCCATTGGACAGGCGGTCCGCGAGCGCGACGATCTCGCGATGGTTCACCTCGAGGAAGGGTTCCGGCTGCACCCATGGGTGCGTGCGATTGTTCTGCGGTATCGTGAGGTAGCGCGCCGCCAGCGCCGATGCATCCTCTCGCTTCACCGTGAGCGTGTCATGTGACAGCTGCTGGCGCCCACCGGTGAGGTCGAAACCGCGCAGCGAAACGCCCCCGAGCCGCACTTTCAACTCCGTCAATGACGATCGCAGCCGTTTGTTGGCGGCGATGGCGGTGGTTTCCAGCACGTCGCGGTTCGAGGCGACCCTCCGACGGGCCGGCGGCACTTTCTCGCTGTCCTTGCGCCAGTTCTCGAACGCGACTTCGTACGGTCTGCGCTCGAGGCGAAATCCGAGCTGCGAGCTGGCGACCAGGCGTCCCTGTTCATCGACCCAGCCGGTGATCCCGCCGCCGCCGCTCTGCGGCACGATCTGCCACGCGCGAATCGTGTCGGGCAGCACGCCCTTCCACACTCCTGCGGTCGAATCGAACACCGAGCTGTCGTTCACAACAAAGAGCGACTCGGCGCGGATATCGAGCCGCACATCCTTCGGCGTCATGGAGACGGCGTCGAATACCGGCAGGATGTAGGTCTTTCCCACCCTGGGCTTGTCCTCGAGCGCCACAGCCAGCGGGACGAGGGTCGGCAGCAGCACCGGCCCCGCGAGTTTGAGCTCCTGCGTATCCACTGGCGTGTTCGGACCGGCGCTGACGCCGAACTGCAGCACACTGTCGCCGATGACGCGCCCCGCGACATGCATCGGCGATTGATCGGCGTCGACGGCGACGTCGAAACTCTTCAGCCGCAGCGTTCGCGTGAGCACCACACTGGTACGCGCGGTCGCGCGATGCAGCGATCCGCCAACGGGAATGTCCGCGACGAGATAGTCGCGCTGCTCGATGCCCGCGGTGGAGGTGTCGAGCGTGGACGAGGCGAATCCGACCTGCTGATCTCCCTGCATCACCGCGTAGAACACCGCGCCGGGGTTCACGCGAAGCGCGGCTTCGGCCAGTCGATCGATGTGCGGCCGGAAATACTCGCGACGCACGAGCATGCCGAGTCCGCCGAACCAGAGCGCGAGTATGGCGATCGCGGCCATGCCGCGCCTGCCGCTCTTCCCTCGCGTCACGCCGATTCTCCCGCCCCTGCGCCACCCCGCAAACGGACGCGAAGCACCTGTTCCTCCAGCGGGGTCTCGGCGACGATGACCACCGAAGAAGGGTACGTCGAGCGACGGAGGTGCTCTACCAACACATCGACCATCACCTCGGCACTGTCTTCGATGTCCAGATTGCCCGCTCCCAGGCCGAAGGGCGCGATGGCGAGCTCTCGAATCTGAAACGCGACGGCGCGCTGCAGCGCGCTCATGAGTGCCAGCCGCACCGTAGCCCGAGTGACCGGCTCGTCGTCGCTCGACACCACGCCGTGAATGAGCAGCTCGACCTGAAGGTCGCCCGCGTTGGTGACGACCGCGGAGCCCACCGGCATCGGTTGCGAGACGCGAACCTTGTCCGAGAACGACGGGCCAGCCGCCCGCTCCAGCCGACGCATCACTGGTGTCGTCGCGCCGAGCATTGCGTTGACGGGACGCGCGATCGCTTCTCCTTCATAGAATGCCAAGTCGTCCACCCGGACCTCGATCGCGACGGTGCCTTCCCCCGCTCCAACTCGCCCTTCTCCTCGCGGCTGCGTCACGTAAGGGAAAGCGAAGTCTCTCCGTTGATCCACTCGAGATACTTCTCCAGACCAGTATCGACCGAGAGCACGAGTAGTTCAGGCACCTTATAAGGATGTAGCTCCTTGAACGCCGCCTGGAGCTGATCTACCCGCGCGGAGCGGGTCTTGAGGAGGAGCAGCACCTCGCGCTCATCCGCGATCTTGCCCTGCCATCGGTACAGTGAGCGGACGCCGGGGACCAGCGTGCCGCAGGCAATGAGACGTCGATCGAGCAGCTCGCGGGTGAGCTTCAGCGCCTCGGCGTCATTGGCGACGGTGGTGAGCACCACAATCGCGTCGGTGTGGGGCATTCAGGCTCGAGAGTGGAAGGGGGGCCGGAAGCGGGTTGAAGCGGTTGACACACGACGGACGACGCACGGCTGTTCGCCGTCTAATCTAACGCCCGTACTCGATGACTTGTCTGCCCAAGCTCCGCCTTTCAGCTTACGCAGGCTATGGCAGAAGATGCGCTGTTCATCCGGGGGGCCCGGGAACACAATCTCAAGAACATCGACGTTTCGATTCCCCGCGACAAACTGACGGTCATCACGGGACTGTCCGGATCGGGGAAATCGTCGCTCGCGTTCGATACGATTTATGCCGAAGGTCAGCGGCGGTACGTCGAATCTCTTTCGGCGTACGCGCGGCAGTTCCTGGGGCTGATGGAAAAGCCCGACGTCGATTCGATCGAGGGATTGTCGCCGGCGATTTCGATCGAGCAGAAGACGGCGGGCCACAACCCGCGTTCGACGGTCGGTACAGTCACAGAGATCTACGATTACTTGCGCTTGCTGTTCGCGCGGGCCGGCACCCCGCACTGCCCCAATTGCGGTCGACCAGTCCAGCGGCAGAGCGCGGCCCAAATCGCCGAAATCGTGTTGAGCTGGCCTCCCGATACGCGCATCGAGGTCCGCGCCCCGCTGGTACAGCAGCGCAAAGGTGAGTTCCGCGAGCTCTTCGAGTCGGTTCGCAAGCAGGGATTCATCCGTGCCTATGTCGACGGCGAGCTCGCCGAAGTCGCGAATCCTCCGAAGCTCAATCGCCGGCAGAATCACTCGATCTCGGTGGTTGTGGATCGGCTGGTCGTACGTCCCGAGGACCGCGCGCGTCTCGTCGACTCGGTGGAGACCGCGTTGAAGCTCGCCGAGGGGCTGGTCGAGGTCGCGAGCGCCGACACGAAAACGCCGGAGATATTCTCGGAGAAGTACGGCTGTCCCGTTTGTGGCATCTCGCTTCCGGAGCTCGAGCCCCGCCATTTTTCCTTCAATTCGCCATTCGGCGCGTGTCTGGCGTGCGGCGGATTGGGTACGCGGCGCCGCGTGAGCGAAGAGCTGATCCTCGGCGATCCGCGCATCTCGCTGCTCGAAGGCGTGATCATCCCGTGGGGCGAGCCGCAAGGATACCTGCGGAAGGTGATTCTCCCCGCGCTCGCGCGACAGTTCAAGTTCGATCTCAATGTGCCGTGGGGAGATCTCGGGGCAAACGTGCAGCGCGCGATCCTTCGCGGGGACGCGGAGCACAACTGGGAGGGGGTCCTCTCGAACATCGAGCGCCGATACGCCGAAAGCTCGTCGGACTCCGTTCGCGTCGAGCTCGAGGAGTACATGATCTCCGTGGCGTGCGACGTGTGCGGCGGACGCCGCCTCAAGCCGGAGGCGCTGGCGGTGACGATCGCCGACCGCAACATCGGCGAAATAGTGGAATTGGCCGTCACGGACGCGCTGACATTCTTCCAAAGCGTTCCTGTTCGCAGCAATGGAAAGCCCGGCCTCGACAAGGAAATCGCGGCTCCGATTCTGAAGGAGGTGCGGGAGCGCCTGCAGTTCCTCGCCGACGTAGGGCTCGAGTATCTCACGCTCGGACGCGCCGCCGAATCGCTGAGCGGCGGTGAGGCGCAACGGATTCGCCTGGCCACGCAGATCGGCTCGCGTCTCGTGGGCGTGCTGTACATCCTCGACGAACCCTCGATCGGCCTGCACCAGCGCGACAACGCCCGGCTGCTCGCCACGCTGGAGCAGCTGCGGGATCTCGGCAACACCGTCATCGTCGTCGAGCACGACGAGGAGACGATCCGCGCGGCCGATTACGTCATCGATCTCGGCCCCGGCGCGGGCAAGCACGGCGGTCACGTCATCGCGACGGGGTCGATCCCGGACATCGTGGGCACCAAGGCCTCGATGACCGGCCGTTATCTGTCGGGGGAAAAAGAAATACCGATCCCGGGCGCTCGCCGGCCGAGGGACAAGCGCAAATTGCGCGTCGAAGGTGCCCGCGAGCACAATCTTCGCAAGCTCGACGTGGATGTACCGCTAGGCCTCTTCGTCGCGGTCACCGGAGTCTCCGGTTCGGGCAAGTCGACGCTCATCGAAGACATTCTCCATCGCGCGCTCGCGCGGCACTTCTATCGCGCGCGCGTCATCCCGGGCGCGCATGATCGGATCACCGGCTTCGAGCACATCGACAAGGTGATCGACATCGATCAGAGTCCCATCGGGCGAACCCCCAGGTCCAATCCTGCGACCTACACGGGACTCTTCACACCCATCCGCGAGCTGTTTGCGGAGCTGCCCGACGCGAAGATCCGCGGGTACGGACCGGGCCGGTTCTCCTTCAACGTGAAGGGCGGCCGCTGCGAAGCGTGTCAGGGCGACGGTCTCGTGAAGATCGAGATGCACTTCCTCCCGGATGTCTATGTGCCGTGCGAGGTGTGCAAGGGAAAGCGCTATAACCGCGAAACTCTCGAAGTACGGTTTCGTGGTCTCAATATCAGTGAGGTGCTCGAGCAGACAGTCGAGGACGCATTGGCTTTCTTCGAGAACCAACCACGCATCCGGCAGAAGCTCGAGACGTTGAACGACGTCGGCCTCGGCTACATCCATCTCGGCCAAAGCGCGACCACGCTCTCCGGCGGCGAGGCGCAGCGGGTGAAGCTCGCGACCGAGCTGTCCAAGCGTGACACCGGCCGCACGTTTTACATCCTCGACGAACCCACTACTGGGTTGCACTTCGAGGACGTCCGCCTGCTCCTCGAGGTACTGCACCGGCTTGTTGATCGCGGCAACACGGTGCTCGTGATCGAGCACAACCTGGACGTGATCAAGACCGCGGACTGGATCATCGATCTCGGCCCCGAGGGCGGCACGCGCGGCGGCGCGATCGTCGCCGCCGGCACGCCTGAGGACGTCGCGAACGTCGAGGCGTCGTACACGGGGAAGTACTTGAGGCTGTTGTTCGAGCGAAAGCTGAGCTCACGAGGGAAGAGGGAAGCGGGAACGGGGATCGGTTCAAGAACAACAGCGGGAAAAGGGGAGGGGAAAAGATCAGGGAACGCGTCCTCACCGTTCCCCTGATCCGTTCCCCTCATCCATTCCCGCGGTAGCTGTTGGACCATTCCCCGTTCCCCTGTCCCCCTTCCCTGTAGTTTGAGTCATGGTCTCCCTGCTCGACATCATCGGCCCGGTCATGGTTGGCCCGTCGTCGTCGCACACGGCGGGCGCGTGCCGGCTCGGCCTGCTCGCTCGCTGCCTGGTGGGTGGCACGCCGCAGCGGGCTCGCGTAGAGCTGCACGGCTCCTTCGCCCGAACCGGTGAAGGACACGGAACGGACAAAGCGATCGTCGGCGGCCTGATGGGGTTTCGAACCGACGACGAACGTATTCGCGACGCGCTCGAGATCGCCGAGCGAGAAGGGCTGCAGTATACCTTCGAGAAGACAAAGCTCGGCGAAGAAGAGAAGATCCATCCCAATAGCGTCCGCATCACCGTCGAGCGCGGCGATCGCCGGGCCGTGATGCTGGGGTCTTCGCTCGGCGCGGGTCGCGTGCTCGTCAGCGAAATCGACGGCTTTCCTGTCGAAGTGTCCGGCTCGTATCACACCATCGTGCTGGTCGCCGAGGACGTCCGGGGATCGATCGCGCGCATCGCCGGCATTCTCGCGGAGGACGGTCTCAACATCGCGACGCTGCGGCTCAC
>Ga0070696_100003727_pt1 | contig 10171 bp, 8 predicted proteins | sample KBSK1253metaG_FD_65474 | JGI IMG/M metagenome (GOLD analysis project Ga0070696, IMG submission 65474) | Corn, switchgrass and miscanthus rhizosphere microbial communities from Kellogg Biological Station, Michigan, USA - KBS K1-25-3 metaG | ecosystem: Host-associated > Plants > Roots >... | reverse complement strand
ACGAAGTTCGCCTCGGAGCTGCCGGTCGTGACGAGCACCTGGTCGGGCGCGGCGCCGGGATAGAGTGTGGCGATGCGTTCGCGAAGCAGGTCGGTGCCGTTGGATTGCGCGTACCCGAGGCGGACCTCGAGCAGCGGGTGCGCGGATGCGCCGGCCAGACCGAGCAGCTCCTGGATCGACAGCGGATGCACGCCCGATTCGGAGAGGTTGAAGCGCACCCGGTTTTCCCAGGTGCTCTGCCAGCGTTCCAGTTCGAACGGGACGAATTTTTGTATGCTCATAGGTCGTAAAGCTGCCGTAGGTCCTCGGGTTTCTCCAGCCAGTAATCGGGTGACAAGTCTTCCAGGTGCGGGCGGTCGAACGGCCCCCAGAGCACGGCGGCGGTCTTCACGCCCGCCGCGCGCCCGCATTCCATATCATGGCGCGAATCGCCGACGAATACCGTTTGCGCGAGCTGGACACCGAGCTCCGCGACGGCCTTCAGCACGGGCTCAGGGTGCGGCTTGAAATGTCTGACGTCGTCGCAGCCGACCACGATGTCGAACACCTCAGCGAGGCCGGAGATCCGGATACCGCGCATCGCGCCATCCCGCAGCTTGCTCGTCACGACGCCGAGCCGTTTGTGCGCCTGCTTGAGCCGGCGGATCTCGTCGACGACGCCGTCATACGGTTTCACGAGTGCGTCGTGGTGCGTGAGGTTGTAGGTGCGGTAGGTGTGCACCATACGCTCTATCTCTTCCTTGTCAGCGGTGATCTCGCCGAACTGCGCCCAGAGCGGGGTGCCGAGGCCTTTGATCCACATGTCGTCGGGTGGTTGCGGCTCGTTGCCGCGGTGCAGCTGCATCGTGTGGCGGTAGGAGCGGAGAATGAGCTCGATCGAATCGATGATGGTGCCGTCGAGATCGAAGAGAAAAGCCGAGAGCGTCACGCTGGCAAACTAACCCCGGTGCCGCTTGATTGCAGCCATGCATCAGACGCGCACGATCCTCATTCTCTCGAGCATCCTGCTGATCTGCGTGATCGCGCTCTATTTCGGAGCCCAGTGGCTGCGGCGTGAGCTTGTGGACCGACCCTACGCCGCGAACGTCAAGCAACAACTTCGCGCACTGGCCGCCGCGGAAGAGTCGTATCGGCGAGACAGTCTTTCCTACACGAGCGACCTCACGCGCGTGTGGCAGCCGAGCGCCGAAGCGCACGGTGTCCAGCTCCATGTCTTGCGGGCCACGAAGGATGGGCTGCTGGCCGAAGGACGGCACGGCACGTGGAGGGGGCGATGTGTCCTCGCGCTGGGCGCGATGGCGAACGATGGCCTGCCGGCGGGCGAGCCTATTTGCCAACTGTGAGCGCCGCGACCAGCTCGACCGTCACGCCCGAATCTGCGAGATCTGCGGGCGGGAGCCGCTGATGCCAGGCGAGTAAGTCGCCGACCAGCAGTTGCTCCTCCCGGGACAAGAGATCATCGAGCAACAGCTCTTCGCCCGCAGTCATTCCTGACGCGAGCCGCGACACCAACGCATCGAGTGCCCCGAGCTGCTCGCCGTCGCCGCGGCGCGCCGCGCGACGGGCCGCCGACAACACCCACGGAATCAGTCGCCGCGCGAAGCGGTCGCGATCGCTCGCGCGCCAGCGGGCGTCTTGAACCGCCGCCAGGCGGGACCTGATCAATGGCGCTGCGGCATCGATCGCGCGCCGCAGCCCGGGGCGCTCGACCGCGACCGGCTCGGCCGAGCGCGCGGCGGCGAAGATGCGCGTGGCGGCGGCCGGATTGGTTCGCGCGGTGTCGCCCTCGACCACGATTGCTTCGAGGAGCCTCGCGATCCGGACGACGAGCACGGTTGCGGCACTTGCTCCGGCAACCGCCGCGGCGGCGCCGGACGGTGCGCTGCCCGGCCCTGTCGCGAGCGTCACCAGCTGATCACACCAATCCAGCCGCCCGTCGGTGCCCGCGACCTGTTGTGCGCCGATCTTGGAGGACAGGCGCTCCTCGATGGTGAGCGCGCGCGCCAGCACCACCGGCGGGAGAAACGTGACCGTGCTGATGGCATGATGCGTCGAGCCCAGCCGGTCGATCCGGCCCACCCGCTGCGCCAGGCGCGCCGGGCTCCACGGCAGATCGTAGTGCACGACCCGCTCGGCATCCTGAAGATTCAACCCTTCGCTCAACAGATCCGTGGCGATCAGGACATCGGTTTCCAAAACGGCGACCGGTGGTGCGGCTCCCTGCGCCCGCGGCGCAAAGGCGCGGAGGACCTCACGACGCGGGGCGTCCCCCGATGCAAACCGGCCGACGTGCCCGAACACCGCCGCGCGACGCGCGAAGCGTAGCCGTTGCATGAGATAGCGCGCCGTGGGCTGCGCATCGGTGAAGACGATTGTCTTGACAGGATTTCTGGTAAGCAACTGTTCCAGCGCGTCGACTTTGGGGTCGACCAGCGTGGCGGGCGTGAGCAGTCCTCGCAAACCGGCGATGACGCGTCGATCGGCGACAAATGAATACTGCCCGGTGCCAGGTTGATCGAGCAGGAGCGGGAACAGCACGAGCTGGATGTCCGATTCGGCGGCGCGTGGAAAACAGCGCTGGAATTCGCGCGGCGTCAGGGCGCGGCCTTCGTTCGTGGCTCGGGTTGCGAGATCGAGGTACGCGTCGTGGCGGGTGAGCGCCGCTCGAAACGCCGCCAGGCTGGATCCCAGGCGCCGCAATAACATCAGCCGGAGTAGCGGAGCCGCGCCTCCGCCCGCGCGCAGCGACGCGACGCCGGCGACGAGGTCCGCCAGCAAGATGTCGGGCACCGGGGCGGCACGCACGGCTTCGGTGGTCGAGCGCGGAAACACCATGCTGACTGGCCCGCCTTCATACCCTGTCTGCACGCGCTCCCGTGAGCGGGCGACGATGACACGCGCCACCGCGGCATGGGCGAGCGAACGGTCCGCCTCGCGCCGCGCCGCATTCCGCAGCGAGGGCACACCGAGCGCGGCGAGCGCGTGATCGCGCAGGAAGAGACGGAGGAGGTGCAGCAGGTCCGCGACGCAATTGTGAATCGGCGTGGCGGTCACGAGCAAGACGCGACTGCCGACGACGAGGCGGGCGAGCGCCTTGTAACGATTCGTCTCCGGATTTCGGAAACGGTGGGCCTCGTCGACAACGACGAATGCGGCGGTCGGGCGGTCGGATGGTCGGGCGGTCACTACGCTCAGCGATTCGTGCGTGATGATTGGCGTATCCCGAACGCCGAATCGATTGAGCAGCTCGTGCCACTGCGAAGCGAGAACTGCCGGCACAACCAGCGTGAACGGTTCCTTGCGGGCCAGCGCGACCGCGAGCGCGACGTATGACTTGCCGAGCCCGACCGCATCGGCGAGCAGCGCACCACGGTGGCGTGCGATGATCGCGGTCAGGCGCTCGGCCGCAGGGATCTGGTGCGGGGCGAGCCAGGCGGGCCAGGTCGTCGTTGGCGCTCCTGGGACCAGCGCTGGGCAGTCGAGCAGCGCCCGCGCCGCGCTGCAGACGGCGTCGCGCGGCGGTGCCTCGCCGGTCGACTCGAGCGCGACGGCGAGAGGCTCCGGCACCGGGACGAGGTGCTCAGACAGAATCCGCGGCCAGCGCGCGACGGTCGGTGTCATCGAGGTGGAAGGCATCGGCCACGAGGTCGTCCGCGGACTCGCGCGCGTTCCCCCGGCGGGCGAGCTCCGACCAGACCGGTGATTCCTGCGGCGGAATCGGTAAGCCGCGTACGACGCGGGCGTTGAAACGCCGAAAGCCGCCGCGCGCCGGATCGGCGACGATGCGCGCGAGCGCAGTGAGCCAGCTCGAGTTGAGCAGCGCGGCAAGCGCGGCCGCGTCCGCCGCATCGTGCGTCGCGATTCCGTAGACCGTGTTGAGCGGTACCAGCTCGGCGGGCGGTACTGCCGCGGCGAGCCGGCGGCCCAGATCCGGCCATATCACGCGGTGCGCCGCGACGCCGAGCGCGATGCGAAACAGCTGCCAGGGAGGTCCGGCGCGATAGTCAGAGCGCCGGCGCAGCCGCTCCATGTGGTGCTCGAGGTGCGCCGTGAGGTCGCGCGACAGCCGGGCGAGCGGCAACCCGTCGGTCCCATGTGTCCAGAGGACGTGGCGGCGCGGCCGGCATTCCCAGGCGGCGATGTCCCGACCGCGAATCGCGGGACGGGTGCCGGCGCACGCGCGATCCACGACGAAGAGATCGTCGGCTCCCGTTTTCACGCCGAGCTGTGGGGTCCACCGATCGCCGACCGTTGGGAACTCGGCACGGAGCCGGCGGCTGATGCGATCCACGCCCGGCGCGAGGATCCACGGGCCGTCGGCCTGGAGCTGGCGTTGCGGGACGCCTGGCGCCGCGCGTTTTGCGCCTAGGCCGGTCGCGGTTTCCTCGGTCCCCGTGGGATCGGCGCGTGTCGCAACGAGCGCCATCGGGTAGACGGCGGCCCCGAACGCCTGTGCGACTCGATCGGGCAACGGCGCGGCGCGCTCGAGCCGCGTCGTGAGCGCCAGCCGCCGGCGCAACGGCTCGGCGTAGCCGCTCGTGGCGAGTTTGGCGGGGACGAGCAGCGCCACCCCGCCGCCGGGACGGGTGAGCTCCAGCGCGCGCTCGGTGAACGCGACGGCGACGTCGGGTAGATGCGCGAAGCTTCGCGCCCTAGTCTCCGAAGCGCGCCAGCAGGAGTAGCGAGTCGTCAGGACTTCGCGCACACGCGCCGGCAAGCGCTCCGCGCGCACCCACGGGGGATTGCCCATTACGAGATCGAAGCCCCCCCGCTGCATCACGTCGGCGAAGTGGGACTCGAAAGAGAAGAAGGGAGCGGCGCCCTCTCGCTGCAGTTTCCGGCGGGCAGCGCGGAGCTCGCGCCTACTCTGACGCAGGCGACTGAGCCGTCGCCGTTGGTCCAGATCGAGGCCGCGCCGGCGACCGAACAGATCGCAATTGCGCGCGGCGCCGAGCAGCTCGCCGATGCCCGATTCGAGCACGACGCAGCCCTCGTCGAGCAGCTTCTTCGCCAGCGCGGCCTCGGCGCGGTTCAGCTCTGCCTGCGCCGTTCGCTTGGCCGCGCCCGCCAGAAGAAAATGCTTGTGGCGCGCTTCCGCGAGGCGCCGGACCTCGGCGCTGCCGCCACGGAACGCTCGCCCACCGAGGCAGGCAGCGAGCATCAGCGGGTCGAGCAGGGCGTCGCCCTGGAGCACATGGCCATCGAGGTTGGGCAGCGGCGCAATGGCGGTCAGATCGGCGTTGTCTTCATCGGCGACCAGCGCAAGCCAGAGTCGCAGCTCGCTGAGACGCACGGCGGTCGGCGTGAGGTCGACGCCGAACAAGGAATTGGCGAGGACATCGCGCTTGATCGCCGTCGCCGGGCCGTCGCCGGCGGCACGTCGGAGTGCCACCAGCTCGTCGAGCGCGCCGAGCAAGAAGGCGCCCGATCCGGCCGCGGGATCGAGCAGCGTCAGCCCACGCAGGCTTGGCGCAGGGCGCGGCGGGATGCCTTCATGCACCCAGCGGGCCGCTGCCGTCGGAGCGACCCCGAGCCGATGCGTGAGGGTCGCTTCGAGGCCCGCCCGCACGATTTCGCGCACGAGCGAGGCGGGCGTGTAGTAGCTGCCGCTCATGCGGCGGTCGTCGGGGTCCATCACGCCTTCGAACACTCGGCCGAGCATGTCCGGCGCGACGAATTCACCCGCGTCGTGCTCGCGGACGGAGAAGTGAAAGCGCTCGAACAGATCGTCGAATGCGGCGCGCCAATCGCTGTTCCCCCAGATCGCCGCGCCGTGCTGACGCTCGAGCGGCGTGGGCTCGAACAATCCGCCGTTGAGGAACGGGATCCGCCCGAGGCTGCGCGCGGCGGTGCCGCGCTCCGCGGGACGCCGATTGAGGGCACCGAAGCACAGGGCTTGAAGGAACGAGCGGTGAAAGTGGTGCCGCCCCGAGAGCGCCCGATCGAGCAGGCGTGAGACGTAGCGGGTGTCGCCGTTCAGCCAGCCCTTGGACTGGATGAAATAGAGGAAGAGGACGCGGGTGAGCGCAGTGAGCGTGAGCGCGTGCCGGTCGACGCGCGAGCGCGGCGTCGCCAGGCGCTCGGTCAGGCGGTCGAGTGTGCCGCGGAACGCCCGAAAGAAGCGCGGCGTGACCCCCTCGGTCGCCAGCACCTCGCCGATGCGCAGCGAAAGCGCGAGCGCTGATTCGTCCTTCGCGGGGGCGAGTCGCTCGAGGATCGCGAGCGCCGCGCCGGATGGGTGGTGGACCGCGATCGTGGCCATGCGCAACCCAACCGGCCCGGCCGCGCAGACCAGCCGGCGTGGCTCGCCCCCGAGCGCGCACGCGAGCCCGCGCTCCGCCCCGGCGGAAAGCCGCCGGGCGGCGAGTCGCGCTGCAACGTCCGGCGTGGCGGCATCGAGGGCAAAGACGCGGAACGCGCCGTGGCGGGCGACCATCGCGGCGCGCGCGATGCCGTTCGTCTCGCCGAGCCACGCCTCGACCGGCACGGGCTCCCAGACGCGTTCGTAGCCGAGTGCGGCGAACAGCTCGCAGAGACTCTCGATGTTCGTCGTGCGAGCAAGGAGGTCCCGCAACACCAAAAGCCCCTCGTAAGAGAGGGGCTAAGGTGGGTCTGACTTCCTATAGGTTCGGTATCGAAAGACTGCGAGGTGGAGCGATTACATGCCCTTCTTCAGTCGGATCTCCCCATTCACTGTGCTCAGACTCAGGGCTCGTCCGCCCGTGCCAATCGTCCCCCGGAGCCGGCGCTGGCTGAAGCGGCCCGACACCATCATCGGCCAGTCACTCTCGATCTCGCCGTTGACGGTATTGGCCCGGATCTCGGTGTTGAGCTGTCCCGAAGGAAGAATCACGGTGATCCCGCCGTTCACCGTGCTGAACTCGAGCTCGCTGTCCCAGTCCGCCCGGCCCATCTGCGCGTACACCGAGCCGTTCACGGTCGATGCCTCGGCCAGGCCCGTCGTCGTGACCCGGACGCTGCCGTTCACCGTGCTCACGTGGGCATCACCTTTCAGCCCTTCAGCCGACATTTCGCCGTTCACCGTCTTGCCGATGAACTCGACGCCGGCCGGGACCTGCACCTCGAAATCGACGACGACGTCGTTGTTGTCGGTGTTCGAGCGCCAGCGATCGCCCGGCTCGCAGTTGTTCTCCTCGCGGGCCCGCCGGGGCGTGGGATAGACGGCGCAGATCGTGATGCCCTGATCGGATTCGACGACCTTGATCTCCACCTCGTCAGGATCGGAACGCCGCGCGTGCTTCCGGGCGTTGACGACCGCCTCAGCGCCGCCGGCCAGCACCGCGCGCACGTCGCCGTTCACACCTTTCACTTCCAGCCGCTTCCCGGCCGCGATGCGGCCGTGCCAGTTGAAGTCCTGTGCTGCCGCAACGGCGACCGCTGCGACACAGAGGAAGGCGGCCATCACGAGACTACGCATGATTCCTCCAGTCACTCGTTCTGATCATGAGATTGCTTGTAGCTCTGCTTGTATTGGCGACTGTACATCCGCGAATACTGGCGGGCGTAGCGGGGGGCGTACTGCGCGGCGTACTGCGCCGCATACTTGGGGGCGTACGCCGCGGCGTATCTGGAGGCGTATGCGCTCACGCTGCTCGGATCCCATTTGAAACTGAAGCTCGAGCCCCAGCCGCTATCATGGTCGTTGTCGTTGTCATGCTCGTGCTCGTGCTCGTGCTCGTGCTGCTTGCTCTTGCGATCGATGCGATCGCGCAGCTCCTGCGGCCGCCGCAGCTCGATGTCGCCCTGGAACGACTCCAGCTCCATCCGCGCGCTTCCCCCGGCGATCTTGAACGTCTTGCGATGCTTGCCCGTCGTGTTGGTGAGCGGGAGCGGAAAGCTCGAATCGATGTCCCCGTTCGCCGTCGCGGCGGTGATGGTCACGTTGGCGCGCTCGGGGATCGACACGGTAATGTCGCCGTTGTGCGACCCGAAGCTGTACGACCCGCCGTCCGTGACCGTGCCCTCGTACAGCACGTCTCCGTTGATCGTGCCGGCATCGACACTCGACGACTGGATGCCGGTGAGCCTCAGCTCGCCGTTGGTCGTCTCGACTTTGATCTCACCGGTGATATTCGTGAGCTCCACGTCTTCGTTGACGGAGTTCACCTCGATACGGCCCGACGCGTCGGCGAGTGTCACGGACCCCTGGATAGAGTGGAGCGTGATGATGCCCTTGCCGCCGCGCACGTTGATCTCACCGTTCACGGTCTCGGCGCTGATGGCGCCCTGGACCCCGTCCACCATGATGTCCGCGTAGGTCCCGCCGAGGGTCAGTGCCATCGATTGGGGCACCGTGATGTCGAGATCGATGACGGAAGGCGCGCCTTCACGGCTCCCGGTCTTGATGACGACCGTGCTGCCGACCATCGAGACCTCGATCCGTCCGCGGCGCCCGGTCTCCGCGTGTACCTTGACGCGATTCTCGGTCCAGCCGTGGACGGTGATCCCGCCTCCGAAGTTGTTGACGGACAGGCTAGCGCCGGCCGGCACGGCGAAGGTCGTATCGGTCTGTCTTTGCGATGCCATCGCCACCAGCATCGCGGCGGCCAGCGTTGCAACCATGTCTGTGACCCTCCTAGGAGCGCGCCGCGGCCATGTCGTTCACGCGCCGCAGCAATTCCACCTTGCGCCGCATCGTATTGGCGAGGTGGAGGTTGAGGTAAGCGTTGCCGGGGTCACCGCGGAGCGCCATGCGCGCCTCGGCGATCGCCCGATCGATGACGGCGAGGTTTTTCCGCACGATGCGGACGGTCGTCGTATCGAGCCGCTTCTCGTTCAGATCCAGTGCCGCCTGGAGCTCGGCGATCGCCGCGTCGGTGGAGCGTGTCCAGCCGCCGGCCTGGTCGATCCGCAGCCGAGCGTCAGGCCGCACCGCTTCGGGCGTAGGCGTGACGGCCTGCCGCTGTTGCACGGCGAGCCAGACACCGCCACCCGACACGAGCATCAGGGCGATGCTGGCCGCCAACAGCTGCGGGGCGGTCAAAATGAAAAGGCGGCGGTCACGGCGGTCGCGTCGCTCAGGTACCCGCTGACGCCGGATCTCTTGTGCGATCCCTGACCACAGATTCGCCGCCGGCGGCTGATCCTCGAGCGCCTTCGCCCGCGCGACCACCTGGCGCAGCTCGCCGAGTGTCGCGTAGCACTGCCCGCACGTCGCGAGATGCGCTTCGAGCGCCGCGCGCTCGGTTGCATCCAGCTCGCCGTCGATGTATTCCGAAAGCCGATTCGTCCACATGTCTTTCATCGATCCAAGTGCCTCCGCAGCGCCATCCGCGCATGGTGCAGCTGCGATTTCGACGTGCCCGGCACGACGCCGAGCATGCGCGCGATTTCTTCGTGGCGATAGCCTTCCACGTCGTGCAACACGAACACCTGCCGTGCTCCTTCGGGAAGACTCGCCAACGCTTCCTCGAAATCCATCGAGAGCTCAGGGGTCAGGGGTTTGGATGTCACCTCGTCCAGCGGATCCGCATCCGTGAAAAAGCGGCCGCGCTCGACCCCCACACTCTTCCGTCGCGCCAGAATCACGTTCACCGCCAACCGGTGCAGCCAGGTCCCGAACGCCGACTCGCCGCGAAACGTCGACAGCTTTTGCCAGGCCCGAATGAACACGTCCTGCGTGATATCGTCGGCCTCGTCGGCATCGAGCATGCGCCGAACCAGCGTATGGACCCGCGCAACATGGGTCCGGTACAAGCGCTCGAAGGCACTCGGGTCCCCGCTTGCCGCGAGGGCCGTGTCGGCCGCGATTGAGTCAGCAGTCAGAGTGTCCTCGAGCACCTGTCTGGGCATGCACGGGTTTGGATATCCAAGCGGGGCAAAAGGTTGTAGTTAGATTTCGCCCGCGATATGGCGCCTTCAATTGTAGCCGTTCTAGCCATCGGTGGCCTGCTGGGACTCCGCCATGCCTTTGAGCCAGACCATCTTGCGGCCGTCTCGACCCTCGCGACGCGACCGGCGGCCCGCTTGTGGAGCGCGGCCCGGCTGGGCCTGATTTGGGGCCTGGGACACACCGTCACCGTGGGTGTGGTCGCGCTCGTGATCATCGTGCTCGGGGTCCGCGTCCCGGAGCGGTTCTGGCCGGCCGCCGAGCTGCTCGTGGCGGCGCTCCTCATCCTGCTCGGTACGGTCGTGATTTGGCGCTACATCC
>Ga0070696_100003726_pt1 | contig 10172 bp, 8 predicted proteins | sample KBSK1253metaG_FD_65474 | JGI IMG/M metagenome (GOLD analysis project Ga0070696, IMG submission 65474) | Corn, switchgrass and miscanthus rhizosphere microbial communities from Kellogg Biological Station, Michigan, USA - KBS K1-25-3 metaG | ecosystem: Host-associated > Plants > Roots >... | reverse complement strand
GCTCGACCGACCGCTCGAGAACTTGTTTTCCATCGCGTGCAATGGTGCGTTTCTGAAATGCGCCGTAGATGCGGTCGAAATCGAATGGCCGCAATATTTCGAGCGTCCGCTGAACCGCTGTGGGGCCGAGCGGCAGCCAGTTGGGATAACTGTACATAAAGCTGAGCCACTGGCGGTCGTAGCAAACTTGTGGCTGGTCGCCCGAAAAAATGGCGCCGCGGCCCTCTGCTCCCGCGGGCCAGAGTAATGCCTGGGCGCCCGGAAAATGACCGGCGGTGTTGATCAGCGTCGTGCCTCCGATGAACGGCCGTGCGTCGCCGCGCCAGAACTGGATGCCCGGATCGGGCCGCATGACCCACCGCCAGTCGTTCTCATGCAGAAAAATGGGAGCGTCGAACGCGCGGCTCCACTCGACCATCGACGAATAATAGTGTGGATGAGAAATCGCGATGGCTTGGATGCCGCCCCGTTCGCGTACCGCGCTGATGGTTGCATCATCAAGCATCGTGAGGCAATCCCAGAGGATGTTCCCGTCCGGCGTGGCGATCAGAAAGGCCCGCTGCGTGATCGCGAAAGCCGGCTCGGTGTGAATGGAGAATAATCCGGGCTCCTCTGGCTCCATGACGTTGTGATATTTGCCTCGCATCTCATCGAGCGTGGTCCACTGCTGGCCTTCGGGCGGAACGAACTGGCGGTCGTCCTGGCAAACGGGGCAACCTTCGGGCGGCTTGGCGGATTCCGGATACTCAATTCCGCACGTAACGCAGATGAAGTGCTGAACGGTTTGGCTCATCGGCTGACGATGTTAAGATACAGAAAGACCCACCGCAGCTCCAAATGATTCAACTTACAAGCGCGTCCAAGCGCTTCGGCCCCAAAGTTCTGTTCGAAGATCTCGACTGGCTCATCACTACAGGCGAGCGCACTGGGCTTGTGGGCGCAAACGGGACCGGGAAATCGACGCTGCTCAAGATACTCGCCGGTCTCGACACCATCGATGGCGGCACCAAGACCGACATGAAGGGTGTGACGTTCGGTTATCTCCCGCAGGACGGCCTGTCCCTTTCCGGCCGAAGCGTCTTCGCCGAGTGCATGACGGTCTTTGCGGGTCTGCGCGCGCTCGAGGAAGAGCAGGAATCGCTTACAGCGCGCATGGCGGAGCTCGATCCCGCGGGCCCCGAGTACGCGCAGGTTTCCGAGCGCTTCCATCGTGCCGAAAGTGAATTTCGCGCGCGCGATGGATATGCGATTGAAGCGCAGGTGGGCGCGGTTCTGACGGGCCTGGGATTCAGCCGTGACGACTGGCGCCGGCGCACGGAAGAGTTTTCGGGCGGCTGGCAGATGCGCATCGCGCTGGCGAAACTGCTGCTCGAAAAACCGAATCTGCTGCTGCTCGACGAGCCGACCAATCATCTGGATCTCGAGGCGCGCAACTGGCTCGAGGGCTATCTCGGCCAATACCCGCACGCATTTGTGCTGGTGTCGCACGATCGCTTCTTCCTCGACATAGTGGTGAAGCGCGTGGCCGAGCTGTGGAACAAGCACGTCCACTTTTATTCCGGGAACTACTCGCGGTATGAGCTGCAGAAAACCGAGCGCCGGGCGCAGCTCGAGGCCGCTCATAAGAACCAGCAGGATAAAGTCCGCCATCTTGAAACTTTCATCAACCGTTTTCGATACACGGCCACCAAGGCCAGACAGGTGCAGAGCCGTATCAAGGAGCTGGAGAAGATCGAAAAGATCGAAATCCCTCCCGATGAGAAGACCATCCATTTCCATTTTCCGCAACCGAAGCCGAGCGGCCGCGTAGTGGCGGAGTTCAAGAACGTGGCCAAGAGCTACGGCGACAAGTTTGTTTTTTCCGGGGTCAACTTCACCATCGAGCGCGGCGACCGGATCGCGCTGGTGGGAGTAAACGGTGCGGGAAAATCCACGCTGATCAAGATTTTGGCCGGCGCCGAGCCGGTGACGGCGGGCGAATACACGCTGGGACATAACGCCACGCCCGATTATTTTGCGCAGGACCAATACAAGGAGATGGATCCCGCGGTCAAAATGATCGATGACCTGGCGCAACAGGCGCCGCGCGCCACCAACACCGAGCTGCGCAGCATTCTAGGATGTTTCCTTTTTTCCGAAGACGACGTGTTCAAGCAGATCGGCGTGCTTTCGGGAGGCGAACGCAATCGTTACGCGCTGGCCCGCATGCTCATGATGCCGGGAAACTTCATGCTGCTCGACGAGCCCACTAATCACCTGGACTTGCGCGCCAAGGATGTGCTGCTTGAAGCGCTGCAGGAGTACTCAGGGACGGTGGTGTTCGTTTCGCACGACCGGTACTTCATCGACAAGCTGGCCACGCGCGTGTTCGAGGTGGAGAACGGCGCGGTCCACGTCTATCCCGGCAATTACGAAGATTACCTGTGGAGAAAGGAAGGTCGAACCGACATTCCTGCCGGCCTCGGCGTCCAGAAAGAACCGCTGCCCGCAAAGGCGCAGCTCGTTGGGCAACCGGTCTCCGCCAAGGTTGCCGTGGATAGGCGCCTGAATCCGATCAAGCTGCGTCACATGAAGCAGCGCCGCCACGCCATTGAAGACGAAGTGACCCGTCTCGAAGTTGAGATTGCGGATTACGAAGGCGCACTCGCGAATTTCCGAAGCGCCGAAGAGACCCAGCGGTTGACGGAACTACTGAACTCTCGCCGCGCGGATCTCAACGCCCTGATGGCGGAATGGGAACAGGTCGCGCAGGCGATCGAGGCGAATCGCTAGTTTTCTTTGGCTGCTGTTTCCGGCTTCACGTTGCCGCGATGGCACGTCCAGCAGGTGACGTCCCTGTGGCCGTTGAAATTTTCAGTGTTGATCTTGTTCGCCATCGTGAGCATCATACGCGCGGTGGCTTTCGCCGGCTTGTCGTCCTTGTCGAATTCGTTCGGCACGTGGCAATGGTCGCACTTCACGTTGAGCGCCTTGGTGAACGCCATCATCACCGGCATCAGGCGGTCCGACGGCAGATCCACTAACACCTGGATGTTCTTGAAGGCCTCCCTGGCCGGCTTGGGTGCTTGCATGGGCGCCCAGGTTGCGTTGACCAGTTTGGCCAGAACGAACGTATCTTCCTCGGCTGCGTCGGCGCCGAACTGGTGCCGCTCCACAAACGTGAGGGTCTTGCCGTCCTTCGAAAGTGTCCAGCGGTCGTTGGTGTGCAATTCGCGATCCTGAAACTTCGCTACCGACTCGACCACCAGCGCATCCCCGTCCCACCGCGCGCTGCTTTTCATCGGCGCGCCATGCGTGGTGTTCCGGTTATCGTCCGAGCCGATGCGGTACTTATGCGTTTCCTCGCCGTCACCGGCCGTCGTGTGCGCGCGAAAGGATGTGGTGATCTCAGCGCCGTTCTGATCGATCTTGACGAGCAGGCTTTTGAGCGCCGCATTCGTTAACCGGCTTTTTTGCATGTCCAGTTCCCAGATCCCGGTGAGGTTTGGCGAGGAGGTTTGAGCAAGCACCAGTGAGGCGGACAGTGCAAACGTGAGCAGCGGTAGGAGTCGCATGGCGCTCAGGTTAACAGTGATATAGCGCCAGTGCAAGGGTATTCCTTACCCCACCGATTCGAAATGACGCGGAATCCCGGTATCAACCCGCGGTAGTTAATAAACCGCAGTATCTCATCGACATAGATCCATCGATGTCTGCTCCCGGCAGGAACACCCGCTAGCTTCGTGCTAGAAAGCTGCCGTCTTTGAGGCAGCCGGGAAGACGATGGATCCGATTATTATTCACCCACCGCCTCTCGCCCTCTGAATCTCGTAAGCAGTCAGCGAGAACATTAATCAAGTAGTCCGGCGCGCACAGGGGCGCGCGTTTCTAGATTGTGACCACAAAAAGGTTGCCACCTCTCAGGCAAACTCTGGTATGATCCTCTAGGGATATTGCCGTTGGTAATATCCCTAGAGATACCAGGCCTCCCCCAAATTCTGCTAAAACGGCTGGCATGTGAGCAAACGAGGCGCTTCAGTGTGCCTGCTTCTCATCGTCGCTAGCATCGGATCGGCGCCGACCAGTCCGAACGCAAAGACGGCAACGTCGCAACCGTCCAGAGAAGAACCTGCTGTTGCTGCGCTCCGTTCCGTTCTCAACCAGATCTATCAGTTTTCTCGAGATGGTGAATATCTGCGGGCCCAGGAACTTTGCCTGAAAGCCTGCCCGGAAGCGAGACGGCTCGGAAGGGTTCAATGGGCCGGGCGCTGCCTGACGCTTCAGGGTAACTGTCAGTTCGGGCTCTTTCGGTATCGCGAGGCGCTGAATACCTACCTGGAGGCTCGCAAGCTTGCCGAAGCGGTGCCTGACTGGGGAAATCTCGGCAGTTTGAATGCAAACATCGGAAGCCTCTACCTGCAGATGGGCGATCTGGATGCGGCCGCGCGTTCGGCTGAGCAGGGTGAAGAGGGCTTCCGGCGCCAGAATTTTCCCGGCGGCAGGTCGAGATGTCTATCGCTGCTCGCCGTCATCCGCGCAAAGCAGGGAAGGCTGCCCGAGGCCGACGCACTCACTGGTGAGGCTGTCGATCTCGCGTACCGGGACGAGGACATACAGACGGTCTCGCAGGCCTGGGACCATCTGGGAGACGAGTATCTTGAGCGCGGGGAACTGGCGAGCGCCGACCGTGCGTTGACGGAAGCGTTCCGCGTGCGCCGTCTACATCGGCTGACCGGTATCCAAAACTCGTACTACAAGCTGGGCCGGCTGCGTTTCGCGCAAGGCGATTGGGAATCCGGCTCACGCCTGCTGGATCAGGCGATTGCCCAACAAGCCGATTCCGACAGCCGCGAAGCGTTGTGGCGCATCTACCATGCTCGCGGGAACCTGCGAACGGCGCAACGCCGTTACGTCGAGGCGTTCCAGGACTTCAAAAAGTCTTTGGAACTGGCCCGGAGCTGGCGGCTGGAAGTAATCCCGGCGGATTTCACGCGCATCGGGTCCGAGGTCCGGCTCGGCAAAATATATTCGTCTTTCATCGCCGCCGGGAATCGTCTGTATTTCGAACATGGCCGCGCGGAGCTGGCGCGAGAAACCTTCCGTGCGGCTGAAGAAAACCGTGCCGTCAGTCTTCACGCTTTGCAATCTCTGCCGAATGACTGGCGCGAACGCTTGACGCCGGAGTACTGGGAAGCCCTCGGCCGCTTACATGCTGTTGAGATCAAGCTGATCCGCGAGGACAGCGCGACACTTCGGAAGCAGATGAGCGATCTCCGCCTGAACGTGCTGGAGATGGAGGCGCGCGCCGGCTCGAACCCCGCCATCTCGACGAGCAACCTGGTGGAACGCACGCAAAAAAGCCTTCCGCCCGACGAGGTACTGTTGAGCTTCGCCCTCGGGGAGCAGCAATCGTACCTGTGGGCGGTCAGCCGCGAACTCTTCAGGCTTTACCGGCTGCCCGGACGTGACGACCTGGCCGCGGATATCGGAACATTTTCAAAGGCAGTCCGCACTGGCGATTTCGAGGCCACGCGGTTTGGCCGCCGGCTTTATCTCAAATTGTTTGGAAAGCTCGATCCGTCATTGCGCGACAAGCGACGGTGGAAACTCGTGCTTGACGAGAATCTCTTCCGAATTCCCTTCGGGGCCCTGGTAGTAGACGAGCGCGGGCCGGCGCCCGTATACCTGGCGGAACGGCATTCGCTGCGGATTGCCACGGGCGCGGTGACGCCTGGAAGGCCGCCGTCATGGCGGCAGGAGCTGGTGGGCGGCTTTCTGGGAGTGGGAGACGCGGTCTATAACACCGCGGATCCACGATGGAGGGCAGAACAGCACGCAAGGCTTTTACCGTGGGTCGCTTCCGAGGCGTCCGGCTCGCCACGTGCCACCACGCCGCTGCTTGCCCGGCTGGCCGGCAGCCAGCATGAGATTGAATCCTGTGCCCGGTTGTGGAACGGCAAGGCCGCGCCGTCCGTGCTATTGGCGGGTCCGGATGCCACTCCCCTCCAGTTCCGAACGGCGTTGCGGGAACGGCCTTCGGTGATTCATTTCGCTACTCATTTCGTTGAAGCCAGGCAGCCGCCGCGATACGGCATGATCGCATTGAGCCTTGCGCCGTCCGGTGCCGGGCAGTTCCTGAGCCCGCTCGAGATTACACGCTGGCGCAATGAAACCGGCGTGGTCGTACTCAGCGGCTGCAGCTCGGGATGGGCCGACGTGTTGCCCGCATCCGGACTCATGGGCCTGACCCGCGCATGGCTGGCGGCAGGCGCACGCTCCGTAATTGCCAGCCGCTGGCCCACCCCGGATGACAACGGCGTTTTTTTCGTGAATTTCTACAAGAGTCTCTTGGAACAACCCGATGCAGGCCCATCTATGGCGCTGCAGCGGGCGCAGACCGACATACTGCGCGCCGGCGGATGGCGTTCCAATCCGCGTTATTGGGCTACTTATTTTATTGTCGGAGACTGGTAACGACTTTCATGGGTTCGAACCCTGAAGTACTGAGCGCGCCGCAGGAGGATATTACGTCCAGCGAAACACCTGACCCAACTCCAGCAGGTCAAGGGGCTGACTGGGTTGGGCTAGTCAACAAGATTCAAGCTGATGACGCCTCCGGAATGGAGGAGTTGTATCGCGTGTTTTCGAAGGGGGTGAGGTTTTATCTGTGCCGCCAACTGGGCCCGCAGGACCTGGAAGATAAGGTACACGACACGTTCCTGATTGTGGTTCAGGCCGTGAAGCGTGGAGAACTGCGGGAGCCGGAGCGTCTGATGGGTTTTGTGCGGACGATCGTGCGGCGCCAGGTGGCTGCGCACATCGATCAGGCGGTGCACAACCGCCGTCAACAGGTCGGGATGGAGTCCGGTACTACGGTGGCCGACGTGGGCCGCGACCCGGAGCAGATCGCCATCAAGCAGGAGCACGAGCAGATTGCCAAGCGTGTGCTGAACAGCATTTCAAAACGCGATCGTGAAATCCTGACGCGTTTCTATTTACTCGAACAGCCTCAGCAGCAAATCTGTGGTCAAATGAATTTAACGGAAACGCAATTCCGACTTCTTAAATCGCGTGCGAAAGCAAGATTTGGTGAATTAGGAAAAAGAAGGCTGACAAGGAAAGGAATTTCTCGGTTTGCGTGAGAATTGTCCCTAATTGGACAACACGTAATGGGTACACTGAGGTTCGGGGGCTCGCCCGAATCCAAGTGGAAAGGTGCTGTTATGCAACTGTATCAAGAGAGCCATGCGAACGACGATTCGCTTGAAAAATACTCGATGGGCTCCCTTGCAGACCCGGATCTGACGAAACTAGAGGAGCATCTGCTAGTCTGCACCCCCTGCCGGTCGCGGCTGGAGGAAGTTGACGAATATGTGGCGGCGATGCGTGCCGCCGCCTCGCAGTTGGAGTCGGAAGATGAATCGCGGCGGGACCTCCGGGAGCGTCTCTCGGCATTCTTCACCTTTCGCAAACTCGCCTGGGGTATGGCATTGGCCGCCGCGCTGCTTATCGGCGCGGCGCTGCGATTATCCTTAAGCCGCTCACCTGAAACCCAGCCGTTTGCCCTGGCGCTCGAGAGCAGCCGCGGCGTCGAGGGGCGGCACGTTCCAGCCGGACAGTCCCTACAACTCACACTGGACATCAGCGGGCTGACGGTCTCCTCCGATTACCGGGTTGAAATCGTAAACGAGCGCGGACAGCGCATATCCGATTCCCGCGTCGTTCCGCACGAAGGCAAAGTCACCACCTCGGCGCCAACGGGGTTCCGGCGCGGAGCATACTTCATCCGGCTTTATTCACCGCAAAACGAATTATTGCGGGAATATGGACTGCAAGTGGATTAAAAGATCCGCCGTTTCAATCTCTCCAAGTTGAATTTCGCGGTATCCGCCACGGCCATTACGGCCATCACGCCGGCCTGCACGGGGTCGGTCACGACCAGATCCGCGGCTTCCGGCACACTGCCGGCCATATTCAGGCTGATCACCAGCAACCCGGACCCCCGCACTTCGCGCACCGCCTGCTCGATCTCACCGCCCATCAAGGCGCCGGCCAGCACCAGGGCTTTGGCACGCGGCAGGCGGGCGACAGCGCGAACGGCGTCGGCAAGCGGCTGCTCGCCGACCAGCGGGATGGTATCGACCGATATATGCTCGCCTCGAATATTGTGGCGGTCAGCCTCCGAGATAGCGCCAATCGCCACCTGACCGACCTGAGCGCCACCGCCGATAATAATGATCCGCTTGCCATAGATCCTCTGAAAACTCTTAACCGCCTCAACGCTCTTGACGATGGGCAGCGCGCGAAGATCACGAGCGAGCTCCTCCACCGGCGTCGGCATAGCAATTTCGAAATAAATGCGCGCGTCGCGAGTGCTGTTCTCGAGAATTTCGACGGAGGTAATGTCGCCCTGGTGCTGCGCGATTACGCCGCTCAAACGATGCAGGACACCCAATCCCGCTTCGACGTGCACGAGGAGCCCGATGTTGTCCGTGTTCATGATTCCGCCACCGCCGACATGGCGTTCTCGAGCGTTCGCAGATTTTTCGGTTCGCCCATCACGATCAGATGATCGCTGCCCGAAATCACAGTTTCGGCCGGAGGGTTGAACACCATGCGGCCATCGCCTTTTCGGATAGCGAGAACAATCACGCCCAGATCGCGGCGGATATTCGTCTGCTCGAGCGAGCGCGAAACGTATTCGCTCGATTCGGGGACGCGAACCTGCTCGATGATCACATCGAGCCCCATACTCTTGGTGGCCACGTCGAAAAACTGAAAAACGTGCGGCCGCAGCACGGCCTGGGCGAGGCGGTAACCGGCGGTTGTATAGGGTGCGAAGACCGCGTCGGCGCCGGCGCGGCGGAGTTTATCCTCGGCTTCCTCTTCACCCGCGCGGGTCGCGACATAGAGGTTCGGGTTCAGATTCTTTGCCGATAGAATGACGAACAGGTTGTCCGCATCGGTGGCCAGGGCGGAAACCAGGCCGCGCGCCCGCTCGACCCCAACGGAACGAAGGGTATCGTCTCGCGTCGAATCGGCTGCCACCGCCAGCATGGCGGCCATCATGGCTTTTTCCACGCGTTCCGGATTTTTATCCACAATCACGAACGGCACGCCGGCGCGCTTCAACTCGTGCGCGGCGTTACGGCCCACGCGTCCAAAGCCGCAGATGATGAAATGTTTTTCGAGCTTGTCGATCATGCGTTTGGCCCGCCGCTTTCCAAAGTATTCTCCCAATTCCAGCTCGATGATGCTCTGCGTCATGGCGCCGATGGCGAAAAACATCGTGGTGACGCCGAAGATGATCAGGAACGAATTGAAGATTCGTCCGGCGTGGCTGAGCGGATGGATTTCGTGATACCCGACCGTGCTGATGGTAATCAACGTCATGTAGAAGGCGTCGAACAGCGGATAGCCTTCGACCAGCATGAACCCGACCGTACCTGTGATCACGGCGAGTCCCAGCGAAGCAACGATGTAGGCAAGCCGTCGCGCCAGCAATTTCATGGGTTCTCATTAGGGTAGGACAGGCATCTCCGCCTGTCCACTGGGCAAGGGGCGAAGGATTGCTATGATCGTGACCATGGCGCAGGAGTCCGGTTTCCGCCAATATCTCAATCAGCGTTTTCTGACCGCGTTCGGCGTGGGCCTGGTGGTGATCGTGATTGCGGTCGCCTGGATCCTTTACATGCAGCGCGGCGCGCACATCGAGCCCAAGGGAAAAATCCTCAAGGTGCGCACGCAAGCGCTCGACGAAAACAGTTCGGTCGCCATTACCGACTTTCGCGTGGAGAATTCATCGGACTATCCGGTGGTCGTGCGCGAACTGCAAGTGACAGTGGAGGGAGCGGACGGAAAAGTTTACGAGGGATCGCTGGTGGCGGAGATGGATGCGCAGCGCTTGTTTCAGTATTATCCGCTTCTCGGACAAAAATACAACGATACGCTCAAAATGCGCGACCGCATCGCACCGCGCCAGACTCTCGATCGCATGATCGCGGCGCGGTTCGAGATCCCGCAGGACCAGCTCGATAAAAGAAAGCGCCTTGCCGTTCGAGTCGAAGATGTGGACGGGCCGTTCGGAGAATTGACCGAAATCCGGTGATACGGCGCGACGGCTCGGGCCGCTGGCTCTTTCACTTAAGCCGCGTCGTCGACCGCTACCACGAGCCACTTCCCCAGCACTTCCA
>Ga0070696_100003725_pt1 | contig 10173 bp, 10 predicted proteins | sample KBSK1253metaG_FD_65474 | JGI IMG/M metagenome (GOLD analysis project Ga0070696, IMG submission 65474) | Corn, switchgrass and miscanthus rhizosphere microbial communities from Kellogg Biological Station, Michigan, USA - KBS K1-25-3 metaG | ecosystem: Host-associated > Plants > Roots >... | reverse complement strand
ATCGAAGCTGGAGATCGCGAATGGCCGCGGCACCGCGCGCCGCGAGCTGGAAGGCGGGGCCGAGCTGCTGGGATTTCCGTTGCCCGCGGTCGTCACGATCGACGAGGGGATCGCCCGGCCCCGGCTTCCCTCGCTCAAGGGCATCATGGGCGCGAAGAAGAAACCGCTCGAAGTCAGGCCCGTCGCGCTGGGCGAGCCGCATCTCACCGTGAAATCCATGGAGCTGCCCGCGGAACGCACCGGTGGGCGAATTCTGGGCGAGGGACCGGCCGCGGTGCCCGAGCTCGTGCGTTTACTGCAGACGGAAGCGAAGGTCCTGTAATGGCGAACGTGTTTGCATTCGCGGAGACGCGCGGCGGAGCACTGCGCAAGGTGGCGCTCGAAGCGGTGACGGCGGCACGACAGATGGCCGACGCGACGGGTGGCGGTGAAGTGCACGCGCTGCTCATCGGTGCGCCCGGCGTGGCGTCACAGGCTGAGCGGCTGGGACAGCACGGTGCCGACGTCGTGATCGTCGTGGAGCATCCGGCGCTCGCGATGTACTCGCCGGAGGTCGCGGCGGCGACTGCCGCGGAGCGTGTGCACAACGGCGCCTATCGCGCGGCAGTGTTCAGCGCGTCGGCGCAGGGGAAGGATCTGGCGCCGCGCGTCGCGGCGAAACTCGGCGTGAGCATGGCGGCGGATGTCACGGCGTTCGAGCTGACTGGTGATGCCGTTGTGGTGAAACATCCGGTGAATACCGGCAAAGTGATTGCGACGCTGGCGCTCACCGGCGCCCCGGCGATCCTCACGCTCAGGCCCGGCGCGGTACAGGCCGCGGAACATGCGCGCAGCGCGAGAGTGGAGAACGCCGCGCCCGCGCTCGATCCCGCGGCGGCACGCGTGGTGCCGCAGGAGTTGATTACCGGCAACAACGCGAAGCTCGACCTGGGCGAAGCGCCGGTGATCGTGAGCGGCGGCCGCGGCCTCCGCGCACCCGAGAACTTCGCGCTGCTCGAGAATCTCGCCGCGGCGTTCGGCAACGCGGCCGTGGGCGCCACGCGTGCCGTCACGGATGATGGCTGGCGTCCGCACAGCGATCAGATCGGACAGACCGGGCGGCTCGTGAGTCCCGACCTGTACATCGCGTGCGGCATCTCCGGCGCGATCCAGCATCTGGCCGGCATGCGCACGTCGCGCACGATCGTCGCGATCAACAAGGACCGCGAGGCACCCATCTTCAAGCTGGCGGACTACGGCATCGTGGGCGATGTACTGGAGGTTGTGCCGGTGCTGACCGACGCGGTGAAGAAGGCGAAGCAGCATTGAGCAGGTGACGCCTCCCGGTAATTTCATGACTTCACTCCCCATCCTCCCATCACAGTACCAGCCGCCGCTCCCGGTGGACCGCTTCATCGTGGCAGACCGGCCGGATACGGAAGCGGTGCCCATGGACGTCGTGTTCGTGGGAGGTGGGCCCGCCGCGCTCGCGGGCGCGATCGAGCTGGCGCGCCTGGTGCGGACGGAGAATGAGTCAGACGGGTCGCTCGGTCCCATCGAGATCGCCGTGCTGGAAAAGGCGTCCGCGCTCGGCGAGCACTGCCTGTCGGGCGCGGTGGTGAATCCGGTCGCGTTTCGCGAGCTGTTTCCGGATCTCACGGACGGCGATTTTCCATTTCGCGCGCCGGTCACGCGTGAGCGCGTGTACTTCCTCACGGGCGGCCGCGCGCTGCGCCTGCCCACGCCGCCCACGATGCGCAACCACGGATACCACGTGGCGTCCATCTGCGAGATCGTGCGCTGGCTCGGGGAAAAGGCGGAAGCCGCGGGCGTGAACATCTTCACTGGTTTCCCCGCCGAGTCGCTGCTCGTGGAGGGCGATCGTGTGGTGGGCGTGCGAACGGCGCCGTCCGGCCTGGCGCGCGACGGGACGCCGGGATCATCGTACGCGCCGCCCACCGACATCACGGCCCGCGTGACGGTGCTCGCGGAAGGCACGCGCGGATCGTTGTCGCAGGCGTATCTCGCGTGGCGCGGCATCACGTCGCCCAATCCACAGAACTTCGCGCTCGGCGTGAAGGAAGTATGGGAGACCAAACGGCCGCTGGATGCGGTGGTGCACACGCTGGGGTGGCCGCTCCCCACGAACGCGTTCGGCGGCAGCTTCATCTATCCGCTGGAGCCGAATCTCGTGGCGCTGGGGCTCGTGGTGGGGATGGACTATCGGAGCGCCAGCCTCGACGTGCACGAGCTGCTGCAGCGCCTCAAGCTGCACTCGCTCGTGCGGCCGTACCTCGAGGGCGGAGAGATGGTGGAGTGGGGCGCCAAGACCATTCCCGAGGGCGGCTATCACGCGCTGCCCGCGCGACGCTACGGTGATGGCGCGCTCATCGTGGGCGACGCCGCGGGATTCGTCGAGGTGTCATCGCTCAAGGGCATTCACTACGCCATGCTGTCGGGGATGTACGCCGCGCGCACGATCTTCGCCGCCCTCAAGCAGGGCGACACCGCTGCCGCGGCGCTCGCGCCGTACGATCAGATGGTGAACGAGAGCCTCATCGTGCGCGACCTGCGCGAGCGGCGCAACATGCGGCTCGCGTTCCAGAAGGGCGGGCTGTACGTGGGCGGCGCAAAGGCTGCGCTGATGACGCTGACGAAGGGCGCGTTCCCGGGTGGGCGCATCGCGTCGGAGCCGGATGCGGACGTGCCGCGCACGACGGGCGACGCCGCGCCATTCAAGCCCGACGGCACGCTCACGTTCGGCAAGCTCGACGCCGTGTTCCGCTCGGGGAATGCCACGCGCGATGACATCCCGTCACACCTCATCGTGGGCAAGGACATTCCGCCGGCGGTGGCGGACCTCTATCACCACATGTGTCCCGCGGGCGTGTACGAGCGCGACGGCGACCGGCTGGTGGTGAGTCCGGCGAACTGCATCGACTGCAAGGCCACGGACGACATCGGGCCACGCTGGACGCCGCGGGAGGGAGGGAGTGGAGCGCGGTACCGGAGAATGTGAACAAGGACTTATCTGCTGAAGTGCTGGAGGGAGTATCATGGCTAGTGGATCGCGGACAGCGAAGGCGAAGATTCTCGCGCAGATCCCGGGCGCCCGGGCGCGTGAGCGGCGCGCGCGCCAGGCGGGGCAGCGCGCCGTCGCCGTGTCCTACGATCGCCGGACGGGGCGCGTCATGATGGAGCTCACGAGCGGGTATGTCTTCGGCTTTCCCGCTGCGAGCATTCCGGCGCTGGCGGAGGCGAGTCCCGGGCAACTCGCGGCCGTCGAGCTCAGTCCTCGTGGAAGCGGGCTGCACTGGGATGCGCTGGACGTGGATCTGAGCGTGCCGGGGCTCCTGCTTTCCGCACTCGGACGCCCGCAGGCCCTGCGCGAGCTGGCGCGACTCGCGGGCCAGGCGACAACTCCGGCCAAGGCGACGGCGGCGCGCGCGAACGGTGCCAAAGGTGGGCGGCCAAGGAAGGTAGGCCGCCGCCGCGATAGCGCGTAGCACGCATCGTGAACCTGAATGTCCTGGCAGCGCGTGACTAGTCTAGCCGCTACCTCGTGACCAGTGAATAGTTCTCACCTCACGTTGGCCCTCACCCAGAGTTGCCGGCCGCTACCCGACTTCGCGGAGCTGGAACCGCTGGCGCTCGGCGCTCCCATTGCGGGGGCGGAGTATGTCACCGCGCAGGCACTCGGCGCTCTCTGGCGCGAGCTCGATACGGCGTTCCCGGGACATCGCGCAACGAGCCACGCGACAACTGAAGAAACGCTCAAGCAGCTCAATCCGGCATGGGACGTCGTCGGTCGCGCGCACTTCAACCGGGCGGAGAACGCGAAGGACCCGGACGCGCCATTCGCCTTTCTCGCGACATACGTGCATCAGCTCTCGAACCACGGCAAGGTACAGCGCATCCCGCTGAACGACGCGCTACGCGAGTACGCGGGCTCGAAGAAGCGCCAGCGACTGCTGTTCACACTCCGGAAGGTTGACGCGACCGATCTGATCTCGAACGCGGGTGACAGCGCAGCAATGGCTCAGCGCGGGCCGGGGAAGGAGCCAGTGCTGGCGGACGCGAACCTGTCCGAGCTGATCGCGCTGGAGATGGCGGCGGAGAGGGATTCCGCTGCGGGTGCCACAGTCGCCGACCGCAAGCCGTCGGCGAGGGGAGTGACGCCCTCGAAGAAGTCGACGAAAGAAAAGCTTGATAGGAAGACAACGAGCGCGAGACAGAAAGCCGTGCGATCAACACGCACGTCCACGGAGCGCCAGGCCGCGGTCATGGGCCTGGGGCCACGATCGCCCTCAGGCCGCTGACACGTTCGTTTTCCCCGGCCGCAAGTCGGAGCGCGCCTCGGCGAAGTACAGCTCGTTTCCATCCGGGTCCGCGAACGGTGCGATGAGCACCTGGGTGTCATCAATGATACCGGCGGGGAACGAAACCCCTTGCTTCGCCAGCGTGTCGACGACGCCGGCTATCGGCCCATCGGTCTGAAACCCGATGCTGATCGATCCCCGTTTCCCCGCGGGCGATTGCTCGGACGCGGGATGCAGACCGATGACCAGTCCGTTCGGCGCCTGCACGGATGCCCAGTGATTGCCGAAGCGCTGGGTGAGTTCGAGGCCGAGCGTCTTCGTGTAGAAGTGTACGGCTTGGTCCATGTCGGATACGAAAACGGTAACGTGGCCGCCGGTGATCATGTCGTGGTCCTCATGGTGACTGGGTTTGCGCTGACCGGCCGCACATTATAACGTTGCGAGACGAGCGCAAGGGCCATTTATCGAGCTCGTTCATCCATGCTGGCCGCCCTGACGGGTGCGCCAGCGAGCGACGCCGGCTCGGCGGGACGGCGCGCAGAGCGGAGGGCAGCCGTGCCGAAACGTGCGCGTCTGGTGCAGTTTCCGGACATTGCGATCGAGCGCGCACAGGGCGCCGTGCACCGCCAGGTCTATCAGGCGTTGCGCCACGCGATCGTGGCTGGCAGGATCACGGCCGGCACGCGTCTGCCATCGACTCGCGCACTGGCGCGGCGACTGACGCTCTCCCGTAACAGCGTGCTGTACGCGTACGAGCAGCTTGTGAGCGGCGGATACGTCGTGTCGCGGACCGGCTCGGGCACACGCGTCGCGCGCGCCGTCCCGTCCACGTATTTACGCGAAGTGCTCGCCGGGGCGCTGCCAGGTCGTGGCGTGAGTCTCCGCCGCCTCGTACGCGACGCCGCGTATCCCGTCGCGCTCGCCGCCTTCGCCGATCCATCAGGCAATTCGCTTTTTCTATTCGATTGTGGTGACGAGGTCGCGTTATGAGGAATCCTCTGACCGCCCGGATGCGGGATGCTCGGATCGTCGGGGGATAGGAATTTCAATCGCCCCGGCCGCGGCTGGCGGCGACGATGGTGGTAGTTGGCACGGTGATGGCGATCACCAGCGCCGGGAGGGCCACGCACCACCCGGCGTTGCTCCCCTGGCATTCCTGGCGATCCCGTTGTTCGACGTGCTTGTGTTTGCGCCGCTGGTGGCAGCGGGCGTTTACTTCCGTCGCCGGCCCGAGACTCACAAGCGGCTGATGCTGCTCGCGACCATCAGCCTCATGGCCGCTCCCGCCGCGCGGCTGCCAACCGCGCTTGCCGCCGCGGGGCCGTTCTTCTACTTCGGCGTGGTGGATCTGTTGCTGTTGTCGGGCGTGCTCTACGATCTCGCCATGCGCCGGAAGGTACACCCGGTCTACATCTGGGGAGGACTCTTTCTCATCGTCTCACAGCCACTTCGACTGATGCTCGGCGGTACGGGCGTGTGGCTCTCGTTCGCCGGGATGCTGGTTGGACCGTAGAGTCGGCGTCTCGAGCGGAGGGTCAGTTGTCCGCGCGAAGTGCAGCCAGCAGGAAGCGCGCGTGTATCGCGACATTCAAGGCTTCGCGTTCGACGTTTATGCCACTTCATCGGCGCCGCGGTCGCTGGCGTCGGACGTCACGACGAGCACCCCTGTCGTCATCCAGTTGACCGTCGGCGCCCGTAGCGCGTGCGCTCTCTTGAGCGACTTCGCGGTCAGGTGCTGGGGCGAATTGCGTTCGCGGCGCCTAAGACCGGCACGTTCGTCTACATCGCGTCCGGAGATCCCCATACCTGCGCGATCAAGGGCGACGCCTCGGTCTTCTGTTGGGGAAACAACGACCTCGAGCAGCTGAACGCGCCAACAGGCTCGTTCACGCAGTCCGCCGCCGGCGGTGGACACTCCTGCGATCGCGATCGATGCGACGATCACATGCTGGGGATACGACGAGTTCGACCTGACGAAACCACCGAGTGGCACGTTTGCGAGGATGGACGCTGGCGGTGCACACAACTGCGCAATCAGGTCCGAATTTGGGTGTTCTCCTACACTCGGCGAGTTCCTGGCTCCCGCTCCAGACCGTGCGCCGCACCGTCGAGAGGTCACACATCGTCTCATCGCCCTTGTTCCCGGCCCCCGTCTGGTCGCTGCACCAGCGCCGGGCGAGCGCCGGGCGCGGACCCAGACGCGGCGGCCCAGGGCGTCGTAGCGGTATTCCTTGAAGGCGGTGTGGCCGAGCATCGACGTGCCGCCCTCGCTCCGGGCATCGGCCACCACGAGGCGGGCATCGAGCGCGCTGCACGCCTCGCGCTCACCGACCAGACCCGGGCCGTCATCGCATCAGCTCCGTGGAAGGATGGCCGACAAGCTCGGCCGGTCCGTCACCGCCGTCCATGACGCCGCGGGCTCCGCATGACACCACGCCAACTTGGTCTTACCGCGGAAATCCCGCTGCGATTCCCTTGACCCCACCGCGCAAATGCATCACTATGCCCAACATCACCGTCAGCCCATGCTCCTTCGAGGAGAGGATGCTCCCATGGCCGCCTTCACCCTCAACGTCAATGGCTCCGCTCACACCGTTGACGTTTCTCCCGATACGCCGCTCCTCTGGGCCATTCGCGACAACATTGGTCTCACCGGCACGAAGTTCGGCTGCGGCATGGCGCTCTGTGGCGCGTGCACGGTTCACCTGGATGGCCAGCCCACCCGCTCGTGCGTGACGCCGGTCTCAGCGGTCGGATCGAAGAAGGTCACCACCATCGAAGGTCTGTCGCCGGAAGGCAATCACCCCGTGCAGCAGGCGTGGATCGCGGAGGACGTGCCGCAGTGCGGTTACTGCCAGTCGGGTCAGATCATGTCCGCCGCCGCATTGCTCGCGAAGACGCCGCACCCCACCGATGCTGACATCGACGCCGCCATGAGCGGCAACATCTGCCGCTGCGGTACCTACCAGCGCATCCGCGCGGCCATCCATCGGGCCGCGGAGAAGGCGGGCGCATGAGCACGACAGGTACGGTCACACGCCGTGACTTCCTCCGCGCCGGTACGGTAGCGGGCGCGGGGCTGGTGATCGCGATCTACCTCCCCGGTTGCTCGCGCCGCGACGCGCCCGCCGCCGCCGCCGGCAATGCCGCAGATCCGCCCTTTGCGCCCAACGCGTTCCTGCGCATCGGCGCGGACGACAGCGTCACGGTCCTCGTGGGCTATTCCGAAATGGGGCAGGGGGTGGCGACGTCCATCCCCATGCTGGTCGCCGAGGAGCTCGATGCCGACTGGTCGAAAGTGACGATGGAATTCGCGCCCGCGGACAAGGCGTACGCGAATCCGCTGTTCGGCGCCCAGGGCACCGGCGGGAGCACCGCCGTGCGCGGCGCCTGGAAGCCGATGTCCATGGCGGGCGCGGCGGCGCGCGAGATGCTCGTGGCGGCGGCCGCCGCGACATGGGGTGTGGACGCGGCGTCGTGCAGCACGAAGAACGGCACGGTCACGCATCCGTCAGGGAAGTCGCTGCGCTATGGGCAGCTCGTCGCGAAGGCGGCGACGCTGCCGGTGCCGCAGGCGCCGACCCTCAAGGACCCGAAGAACCGCTGGCTGGTGGGCACGCCGCGCAAGCGACTCGACTCGCCGGCCAAGACGAATGGCGTGGCGAAGTTCGGCATCGACACCCGGCTCCCTGGCATGCTGGTGGCTACGGTCGCGCGCTGTCCTGTGTTCGGAGGGAAGCTCGTCCGCTTCGACGATACGAAAGCGAAGGCGGTCCCGGGCGTGAAGCGCGTCGTCCCCATCAGCTCCGGCGTGGCGATCCTCGCCGACGGATTCTGGCCCGCGAAGCAGGGACGCGACGCGCTCGCGGTCACGTGGGATGAAGGAGCGACGGCCGGCGCCAGCAGCGAGAGCATCTCCCGCGAGCTCGCCAGAGCGGTGCACCAGAAAGGGGCGGTGGCGCGTCATGACGGCGCCGGAGAAGCCGCGCTCGGCCGCGGGCGGCGCGTGAATGCGGTGTACGAGGTGCCGTTCCTCGCGCACGCCACCATGGAACCCATGAACTGCACCGCGGACGTCCGCGCCGACGGCTGTGATGTATGGGTTCCCACACAATTCCAGACGAAGGCGCAGGGGACGGCGGCCGCGATCACGGGGCTGCCGCCGGAGAAGGTGAAGGTGCATACGACCTTCCTGGGCGGCGGGTTCGGGCGGCGCTCCGAAGCGGATTTCGTGGCCGAGGCGGTGGAGGCGTCGAAGGCCGCCGGTGCGCCGGTGAAGGTCGTGTGGACGCGCGAGGACGACATCCGCCACGACTTCTATCGTCCCGCGACGTACAACGTGCTCAGCGCGTCGCTGGGTGCTGATGGAATGCCGATCGCGTACTCGCACCACGTGGCGGGACCGTCCATCATGTCGCGCGTATTTCCGGACTCGATCCGGAACGGGCTCGACTCCACCAACGTGGATGGTTCGGCGGATGTCGCGTACGACATTCCGAACTTTCACGTGGAATACGTGCGACACGAAGTGGGCGTACCGGTCGGCTTCTGGCGGTCGGTGGGCGACTCGCAGAACGGCTTCATCACCGAGAGCTTCATTGACGAACTGGCGCATGCGGCTGGCAAGGACCCGTACGAATTCCGCAAGGCACTCCTCGCGAAGGCGCCGCGCCAGCGTGGCGTGCTCGACCTCGCCGCGCAGAAGGCGGGGTGGGGAACGCCGCTCCCCGCCGGCCGGTTCCGCGGAATCGCCATGGTGGACTCCTACGGGTCGCACGTCGCGGAGGTCGCCGAAATCTCCGTGGGCGCGGATCAGTCGGTGAAGGTGCACCGTGTGGTGTGCGCGGTGGATTGCGGCTCGGTGGTGAACCCGCTCACGATCGAGGCGCAAATGCAGAGCGCCATCGTGTACGGTCTCACCGCCGCGCTGTATGGCGAGATCACGATCAGCAAGGGCCGCGTGACGCAGGGCAATTTCGACAGCTACAAGATGCTCCGCATGTCCGAAATGCCATTGATCGAGGTGCACATCGTGCCGAGCACCGAGGCGCCGGGGGGCGTCGGCGAGCCGGGTTTGCCGCCGATCGCGCCCGCGGTGGCGAACGCGGTCTTCGCCGCCACGGGAAAACGTTTCCGGACGCTCCCCATTCGCCTTACGGTCGCGTAGCGGCGCACCCTCTCGCGGGGATGCGCCGCGCTGTCACTCAGGACCAGTCGATCACTTCCTTGATCGCGTCCGGCTGGTGCTGCGTGAGCGGTTCCAGGAATTTGCTGGCTGGATAGCGCTGCGTGATGAGCCCGGTCACGTGTGCGCCCCACCGCAAATTGGCGAGGCCGAGGTCGTCCACGGCCATCTGGAAGTGCCCGCGCGCGGCGTTCACACTGCCCACCATCGCCTGATTCCCGAGCACGAATTTCCGCATGAGCTGAGCGCCCTGCACCTGGAGCGGGCGGTCGCCACCAGGAATGCCGGTGAGCACGTAGGCGCCGTTCGCGCCGAGCGCGTCGAGCAGATCGAACTCGAGCGACGCGACGCCGGTGGCCTCGAGTATCAGGTCCATCGCTCCCACGGTGTCATCCACCTTGTCCGCCGGTACCTGGCGGCCATCCACGTAGTGGCCGCCGATTCCCTCGAGCCACCGCGGCCGCGCCGTGCCGGCATCCACCACGTCCAGTCCGTACACCTCCGCGCCGCGGAGGCGCAGCACCATCGCGCCCAGCAGACCAATGGGTCCGAGTCCCGCCACGAGACAGCGCCTGCCATGGAGCCAGTCGGGAGTGATCGCCACGTCAGGGCGCCGCTCCAGCACGTGCATGGCTTCGTCAATCGCCTTCTCCACCACGGAGAGCGGCTCCGCCAGCACGGCCACGGGTG
>Ga0070696_100003723_pt1 | contig 10177 bp, 4 predicted proteins | sample KBSK1253metaG_FD_65474 | JGI IMG/M metagenome (GOLD analysis project Ga0070696, IMG submission 65474) | Corn, switchgrass and miscanthus rhizosphere microbial communities from Kellogg Biological Station, Michigan, USA - KBS K1-25-3 metaG | ecosystem: Host-associated > Plants > Roots >... | reverse complement strand
GCGTCGAACCGCGGGTGACCTCGGAGGGGGTCTACCAAGGGATTCACGCGCAGATAGCACAACCAACCCCGCCGTTCCTCGTAGGCTTTCTCGGCCCAGTCGAGCGCCTTCTCGGTCTCGCCAAGGCCAAGATGAATCGTGGCGAAAGCGACGGGGGAGACGTAGCCGGTTTCGGCCTCCTTCATCAAGTCGCGGAGAACGCGTCTGGCGTCCTCCATCCGTCCCGCGCGCGCTTGTGCGTAACCGAGCGTCGCGCGCGTATAGGTCCCCGCCTCCGGCATCAACGCCGCCTCGCTCAATAGTCGTTCCGCCTCTGCGTAATCGCCCGTGACTGCCAGGGTGTGCCCGAGGACTCGATAGGTCTCCTCCGAGTTGGGATTCATCGCGATTGCGCGATCGAGATGGAAGCGCGCCTGGTCCCAACGCCGCGCATAGTAGTACTGCCAGCCCAGCGCGCGCCGCGCCGACACCGAGCCCGGATCGAGCTCCACAGCGGTATGCGCCTCGACGATCGCATCGCCATGTTGGCCCTGAGAAGAAAGGACGAACCCATAGAGCTGGTGCGACCAAGCGTATCTCGGATCGAGATCGATGGATCGTCGGAATTCTTGCGTCGCGGCGTCCCAGTCCCAGTCATAGATGAAATACCGCCAGCCGAGCGAAGCGTGCGGTTCCGCGAGCTTGTCATCCAGTTCAATCGCCTTACGGGCGAATTTCTTGGCGAGGTCCAGCCCCTCGTGCACCGGGATGCTCCGATAGTCCAGCTGCAGCGCGTAGGAGTCGGCGAGTCCCGTGTAGGCAAGAGCGTACTTCGGATCTTCCTCGATGGCCTGCTCGAAAAAGCGGATGGCGCTGGCCACGCCGGCCTGCGTCCGGAGGTTCATGTCGAAGCGGCCGCGCAGGAACAAGCTGTACGCGCGCACGTTTGGCGTATGGCGTTCCGCGCTGGGTGTCAGGAGCTCGCCCAGTGCACCCGCGCGCAACGTATTGACGATGGTTTGGGCGATTTCGTCCTGAATCGCGAACACGTCGTCTAGCCGGCGATCGTACCGCTGGGACCACAGCAGACCACCATCTTCCGTCGACGTGAGCTGCGCCGTGATGCGAAGCTGATTGGCCGCGCGCCGCACGGTGCCTTCCAGCACGTACGCGCTGTCGAGAAGCGCCCCGATCGCGCGCACGTCTTGAGGCTTGCCCTTGAGCGCGAAGACCGATGTCCGCGACGCCACACGGATACCCTCGACCTTCGCCAGCGCATTGATCAGCTCATCGGTGAGCCCGTCGCTGAGATACTCATTCTCGGGCTCCGGGCTGGCGTTCACGAAGGGCAGAACCGCGATGCCGCGAACGGCCGCGGCAAAACCGCGCGACCGGGGCGCCGAGTCGACTCCCGCGCTCAGCGCCGCCGCGAACTCCGCGACGGCTGGCCAGCGCGCCGCGGGATCCTTCTGTAGCGCGCGATGCACCGCGTCATCCAGCGACGCGGGTACTTCAGGCCGCAACGTGCGCAGGCGACGAGGGGTGTCCACCAAATGCTTGGTCATCACCTGCCTCGGCGAGCTCGCGATGAATGGGGGCTCTCCGGCGATCATCTCGAACACGACACAGCCCAACGAGTAGACGTCGCTCGTGGCATCGAGCTGCCGATCGCCCGCCGCCTGCTCGGGGCTCATGTACGCTGGGGTCCCCACCACCATGCCGGCGTCGGTCACGTTTTGCGGATTGCTGTCCAGTGTCGCGCGAGCGATGCCGAAATCCGCGAGGAGGGCGTGTCCGTCGGCGAAGAGAATGTTTTCGGGTTTGACGTCGCGATGCACAAAACCGGCGCGATGGGCGAAGTCGAGTCCCGCACCGACTTCCTGCGCGATGCGGACCGCATCGCGGATGGGCAGCTTGCCGTCTCGCGCGAGCCGATCGCGCAAAGAGCCACCGGGCACGAACGCGGACACGTAGTAGAGAACGCCATCGGCCTCCCCCGAATCGATCAGCGGGACGAGATGCGGATGGGTCAGCCGGGCGGCGATGCCGATCTCCCGCAGGAACCGGTCGGAGCCGAACGCTGCGCTCACCTCGGGGTGCAGGACTTTGATGGCGACCTGTCGCTGGTGCTTCGTCTCGCGGGCGAGGTACACGGTGGCCATGCCACCGCGACCCAGCTCACGCTCGAGGACGAACCGCGTGGCGACGAGAGAAGGCGGAAGTCCCGAAGACGTCATGCTCAGAAGCTACGCTAATTTTGTGTCCATGAGTCATCCGCCTCTGCCCGACGAGAGCGACGTCGAGCGCGCGTACAACCAGTGGGCGTCGAGCTACGATCGCGACAAGAATGTCACCCGGGACTTGGACGGGATCGTGGTCCGGCGGACCCCACTGGTCCTCGAAGGGAGAGACGTCCTGGAGCTCGGATGCGGCACGGGGAAAAACACCGAATGGTTCGCCGAGCACGCCAAGCACGTGATCGCGATGGATTTCTCGCAGATGATGATCGCGCGCGCCCACGAGCGGATCGTCACATCGAACGTGAAATTCGTGCGTCATGACGTGCGCGAGCTCTGGCCCGTTCCTTCAGCCTCCGTCGACATCGTCGTCGGCAACCTGATCCTCGAGCATGTCCACGACCTGGCCCCGATCTACTTCGAGGCTGCGCGCGTTCTGCGTCCCGGCGGTCAGCTGTTCTGCTGCGAGCTGCATCCCTATCGGCAGCTGATGGGGGTACAGGCGCATTTCACGGATGCCAGCACCGGTGAAACCATCAACGTGACCGCGCACGTCCACACGGTCAGCGAATACGTGAACGGCGGAATCGAGGCTGGGTTTACGCTTCGAGCGCTCGGCGAGTGGACCGAGGACGGCGTGGAACCGGACGCGCCGCCTCGGCTTATCTCGTTGTTATTCGACCGCGCCTGATTTCCGGAGCAGATCCTTACGGCTTGATGGGGAAGGGGGCGTTCCTGAGGACTTCGCCGATGGTCTTGTAGCCGCCAGGTGGTGGAGGACTCACCGCCGGAGCCTGCGACGGACGAGTAGCCGTGGGCTCGGCCGCCGCCGTCTGGGCCGGCTGAGGCGTCTCTGGCTTCTTATTGAGCGCCGGCGCCTTGGGAGGGGCCTGCCGAGTCTTCGTAACCCTGGGCTGGACCTTACCGGTCTGCTCGATCGCGGACACCACTCGCTGACCGCCGCCGGCTGGCGCCAATTCCATGGTTGAAGCGGACGCCGCCTCGAGGTCCTGCTTCATCTGGTCGTCCATTGTGGACTGGCGTCCGCACGCCGCGAGCAGCAGCCCCGCGGTTACAGAAGCAAGTCGAACGGAGTGGCGCATACGGGTCCTCACGGGATTCAGAATAATGACTGCCTGTGTCTCGCGAAGTAATACACCGGGGGTCCAGGCAATGGTCCTAAGTCTCGACGGGAATTGAGGTTCAGCCATTGGATCCATCCCGCTTTTTTCCGTTACCCAGCCCCCTGGTCAACCGTCCCTTAAGTGTTGGCCTGAAAGGACATCCGGCCACTTCACCTGCCCACCGGAACGCGCCGATACCGATGACGAGAAGGCACGAGTTTAGGCGGCGCCCCCAAATGAACTCCTGAATTGACCGGCGATTCCGAAAACCGATTCGGGAACGCAGGCGATCAGCCTGCTCCCCACGACCGAGTCGAGGGGAACTCGCTACGTCCGTTCAAGTCGTGGGCGTCGGGATACGAGGCCGAGCCCTCGATGTGGTCGCGCGTCCGCCATCGAATCGCCGGCATGTTCCGGCGCTCCGGCGAGCCGGCGACAGCAATGGGAGACGAACCGATGCTCTTCGTCTCGCCGCGGAAGGCCCATGACGATCCAAGTGTCGTGTCGCCGCCGGACGACTTCAGGTTTCCGTGGACTCGACCTGGCGTGGAAACGCCCGCGCCTTCCGGTGGTCGAGGGGACGATGAGTCCTTCAGCTCAGTTGACGAGGCCCTCCCGACGGCATCTGCGGACGACGAACTCTCCCAGTCGCGCAAACCAGGACTCTTCTCGAAGTTCTTCCCGAAGCCGCTGAAAGAATCGGCCGGGCACGAGCTTCCGATCGAGATTCATGAAGATCGCATCGATGCCGCGGCGAATGCCCTGGACAAAGTAGGCGAGCAGCAGTTCGAGTCATTCGCGCCCCCCCCCGCCCCGCCGTCTCGAGGGCTGAACATCGGTGCGAAGGACAGCTCGTTCGCGAGCGTGGATGACGCTCTTCCGGCCGCGAATGCGCTTCCTGTGATCTACGAGCCTGGGCCAGCCGAGGTCTCGACCGACGAATTCGCAATCGTCGTCGACGATGCCGTGGCCTCTTCACCTCCGCGGGCCCTTACGGAGGAGCCTACACTCGAGCTCGAGCCGCGCGGCTTCTCGGCCAAGGCCTTCATTCGCAGGCTTTTCCGCGTTCGCGACGTGGCCTCGCAAGCGATCAGCGCAAAAGAGGCGGAGGCGGTCAAGACGAGCGCGATCTTTCTCTTGGCCAAGTTCAGAGCGTTCTACAACGAAATCATTCGGTTCCAACATCAGCACTCGGAGTTCACGGCAGGGTTCGCGACCGCCGTCATGTCCTTCGAGAGCGGCGAGGTTGGCAGCCCCGATGCAGCCGCTGAAGGGCTGAGCAAGCGCCTGGCCGACTTGCTCGACCTGCAGATGGCGGAAGCGAAATGGATGGGCGGAGAGGCCGGTGAGCGCTACCCGGATGCGCAGTACGCCATGGCCGCGCTCGCCGATGAGATTTTCACCCATACGGAGTGGGAAGGCAGCTCCGCGTGGCCCAAGTTCAGCCTCGAGCGGAAGGTGTACAAGACGCACGCGGCCGAGGTGGAGTTGTTCAAGCGCATCGACCGTCTGCTCAAGGACTCTCCAGACACCGAGGTCGCGCGCGATCTTGCTCGCGTCTACCTGCTGGTGCTCGCGGCGGGCTTCCAGGGCAAGTGGCGCCCATTCGGACTGACGCGTCCCATCGCCGAGTATCGGCGACGGTTGTACGAGTACATCCACCGTGAAGATCCGCTGATGTTGTACGCGCCGGAGCGACGGGTGTTTCCTGACGCGACATCGCGCACGCTCGCAGGCGAAGCGGTCGCGCGCTTTTCAACGGCGCAGCGCTGGGCCGCCATCCTCGTCTTCCTGGTCGTCAGCTACACCGTCGTAGCGCACATCGCGTGGAGTCGCGCATCGGCGGACCTCAAAGACGTGACCACCCGTATCAAGTCGGGCTCCGCGGCAGGAGGACCCTGACCGATGCGTAGCATGCTGCCGTGGATCATCATCGGCCTGTCACTGGCGGGCGGCCTCGGGCTGTTCATCTGGAACGCGTTGCGTCCGGAGGAAGAGGAAGACGTCAGCGACGCTCCGGACGCCAAGGACGCGCTCGCGATCACTGCCGCCGAGGGAAGAAAGGACCTCGCGACAACCACCGAGGAGTACAAAGGCTCCGGCCGGAAGAGTCGCATTCTCTCGATGAAGGCGTCGTTCGAGAAGTCCCTCGAAACGGCGATTGGACCTCGCGCGCACACGAAAGACCGCATGACCATGCCCTGGTTCATGCTCGTCGGCGCGGACGGGTCAGGAAAGCGGACGGTCCTCGCGAACAGCGGCCTGCCGCTTCCTTATGGACCGCCGATGGAAGTGGACGCCCTCCGCAAGGATGCGGGCAAGTGGTGGCAGTTCGAGGACGCGGTGGTGGTCGAAGCGCCCGCGGCGGCTCCGGGAACCACCGCCGGCACAACGACCCTTCCACCTGATCAGACGGTCGCCGACGCGTCTATCGGCTGGCACACGCTGCTGCACATGCTGCGTCGCGAGCGGCCGGACTCTCCGCTCAACGGAATGATCGTTACGATCTCCTGCGCCGACTTGCTCGGGGCGCGCGCGAATCCCGAGAAGCTCGCCGATCAGGCGGAGCGCATCCGCAACTTCCTGGACCGCACTCGCAGGACGCTCGGTGTGCGCCTGCCGCTGCACGTCATCGTCACCAAGTGCGACGCGCTGCCCGGGTTCCGCACGTTCGCGCGCGCGCTGCCGCAACAACGCCGCGACGACATCTTCGGCTGGGCGAACCCCAACGACATCGAAACGCGGTTCGATCCCGCACTGGTCGAGAACGGCTTCGAGTCGTTGCGGAAGAAGCTCGCCGATCTTCGCGACGAGCTGATCGCGGCGCCTGATGAGGTCAGCGACACGGTTGGGCTCTTCGTGTTCGACACCGAATTCGCCGACATGCAGGAGCCGCTGAAGGAATTCATCTCGCAGCTGATCTTCGACGGTGAACGGCGCCCATCGTTGTATTTCCGGGGGATGTATTTCACCGGCGACGCGCTCGACCCCGTGCCGGCCGATCAGGCGCTCACCCTCGCCAATGGACAGCAACTCCAGGCGAACACGAGCGGCGCGCGCGAGATCACCAACGGCGAACCGCACAACCTCGTCTTTCTCAAATCGCTGTTTCAGGAAAAGATCTTCAGGGAGGCGGGGCTGGCGCGTCCCACCGCACATTTCCGCCTTGCCCGCGATCCGCGCGTAGTGGTCTCTCAAGTAGCCGCGGTCGCGTTGCTCGTGGGTGGCAGTATGGGGTTGTGGAGCTCGGTCTATGGTTGGCGGACGGACGGAAACGTCGTACGCGCCGGACTGGCCTCCAACGCGCAGGCTCTCACGCGCATGCTGTCCGGGCTCGCCATCGACCTCGAGGCAGTGCATCGCGGTGAGGGCGCAGAAGGGGGGGGGGGTGCCGCCGCGGCTCTCGAGCGTCGTCCGCGCGACGCCGCGGTAATCGAGCTGGTTGGACAGATGCGCGAAGTGCCCTCGACGCAGGTGCGTTCGGCTTTTCTGCCCACGTCCTGGTTCTCTCCGCTGCCCAATGACATTCGCGCCTCGATGATGCGTGGAGTCCAGAACATCATCCTGCCCGTGACCCGGCAACGCCTTCAGGAGCGCACGAATCGTCTTCTGATGCACGCGGGATCGGTGGCCGAGGATGACGCGCTGGATGCGTCGGACCCACGGTCGCTGGCCACCTATCTCACCGACGTGCGCGCGTTGAGCCGCAACATCGAGCGGTACAACTCGCTCGCGAGCCCGACGTCCGGAAGCGTCGCTGAACTTTCTGCGCTCCTGGACTATCTCTTTGGCGAGCGATTCTCCACCGACTCGGCGCTGGCGACGCAGGACTTCGAAGCGGCCCTGCGTCGTGCGGCGGGTCCGTTGATCATCGTCTCACCGGAAATGGCCGCGGCGGTGGTGCGTCGGGCGGTGGCTTCGGTGTCATCCGTCGCGAGCGCGGCAGGTCGCCAGCTTGCCCCCCGCGCGGTGATATCCACCAGAGCGAAGGACGCCGAAGACGACCTGGATGCGCTGAACCGGTTGGGCGCGCTGGTCGAGCTGGTGGACGCCAAGTCCGGGCTGGTCGCCACCGTCTCTGATTCAGCGATCCTCGGGGTGAAGCTGGCGCGCGTGGTGCAGGATTCGATCGAGGCGCAGTTGCGCTTTGCCGCGGCCAGAATACGACGCGACACTCTTTCGCCGACGGAAGCGGCCGACAGCTTGAAGCGCGTCGTCGGTGATCTGTACCGATATCGCCTGATGGCGCCTCGAGAAGATCGCCGGATTGCGAGCGAGATTCCGGCGAACCAGCGTCTCCGTTGGGACGTCGGCCGACTGGAGCTGGCGCTCGGGCTTCGCGCGGAGTTTCTGCAGGCGGTGCTCACGCTCGCGAACGCGTTCCCGGGCCAGCCGCCGGAGCGTCTGCAACGGGCGCTCGAGGTGCAGTTGCGCGCCCGCGCGGTGGACGTCGCGGCGAGCGCGCAGCGGTTCACCCCCGCGTCCGCGGAAAGCATGCTCGACGTCCGTACCGAGGCCGCCAACCTCGAGGCCGCGGCGCAGCGCACCATTCATCTCGGCATTCTGCTGGATTCCCTGGATGCGGGGGCCGAACGCAGGAAGCTGCTCGCCGCGGGTGCTCGCCAGGCGGAACACACGTTGGCGATGGCGCAGGCGCTGCTGGATCGCGAGGGCTACTTCGCACCGCAGACGGCGAAGATCGCGGCCTGGCAGGGCGTCATTCCCATCGGGTACGCCGCGCTCGGAGTGACGGATTCGCTGACGGCCTACACTACCCTGATCAATCACACCACCGAGGTGCGGACGCTGGCCCATGACGTGGCTCCTGCGCTCCGGTACCTCCGCCTGGCCGCGATCGATTCAGTGCACACTCCCAGACTGCTGAACGAATGGGAAGAGATCGCCACCGCGGTCGCGCGCTACGAGCGGCTCGACTATACGGGGTCGCTGGGACTGCTGCATCGGTATCTGCGCGAGGGCATGTCGATGAGCGACGTCACCTCGTGCGCGATCGCGGCTGGCGACGCCGAGGACCCGAGACAGCCGATGGATTTCTTTTCCGCGCGGCGCCGCCAGTTCCACGCGGCAGTGATCGGTCGCTGTCGCGGCGGCGGGAGCGCCGACGCGATCGCGTCGTACGCAAAAATGCGCACGTTGTTCGCTTCCAAGCTCGCTGGCCGATTCCCCTTTGCGGACAGCACACAAGCGGCCGATGCCGCCGACGCTGATCCAGTCGCGGTGCGGGATTTCCTGCGACAGTACGACGCGTTTGCCGTCACGGCGAACGTCGCGCTGCGCGCGGATCCCCGTGTCGCGCAGTCAGCCAAGACCGCGCTCGCGTTCCTCGATCAGGTGGCGAAGGTGCGCGCGTTCATGGCGCCGTACGCTGAGTCCCGAGGGGCGGGACGTCCGGACCGTCAGGTGCCGGAATTCAGCCTGCTGATTCAATCGGGTACCGATGACCAGCGCGAAGTGCAATGGAAATACGGCGACTCTGTGCATGTCTCCACGCTCGTGGACTCACTGGGGAATGCCAACCCAGTCTACGTGCACGGAGGCTGGGCGCCGTTGCGGCACGCGGTCATCATGCGGGCTGATACCACGACCAGTATCAGGTTCTTTCACCCGGATACGAAGATCGAGGTAATGCTGCCGGTGTTTCCGGTGTTTGCGCCAGAGATTGTGGTTCCTAAGCAGAAGGAAATACAGCTTCCTCGGGCGAGGTAACGAGTCGAAGAACTCGTCGTTAGGCACGGCCGTCTCGTGGCTGGAGGGTTCGATACCGGGCAGAGGGAATCCGAGTGTCGAGTTGCCAGTTGAGAAGTTGTCCATTGGGACGTAGGCGAGGCCCGCCGCGGGACGCATTCGTGGAACTCGCGCCGATTCGGAACAAGCAGTGCGTGACCTGGCGCGACCTACTCGCAGCTGCTGCCGACTCGCGCAGGGTCACGTAAGGCCTGTTCCGAATTCTCCCGAATCACTCGAATCGACTTCATGTTTTTTCACGTCGACACGCGCGAGACGTGAAAAAGCAGGGGGAGCTATTCGTGGAATTCGGGCCGATTCGGAACAAGCAGTCCGTGACCTGGCGCGAGTTACTCGCCGCGACTGCCTTGTCGTTATCTGCCGACTTGCAACCCAACTCGAAGCCTGAGCGCGGAGAACTGATCCCTCCGAATCTGACCTGCCAGGACCGGGAACGTGAACCGCTCCACGTAATACGTCAGTCCCGCCGTCAGAATGCCCTGTCGTACTTCGAGCCCCGCTTCGCCTGACAGGCTGAACGGATTCGGCTCGACCGACTTCCCGGTGCTGTCGGCGTATCCCGTGTAGCTCGCCGCGGGGAGTATGGAGAAGCCGGTGAGGGTCGTGATCGCGCCGCCCACGAAGGTGAACCGGCTCACGGCCGACACGCGCGGAATGGTCCAGCGCTGTGTCGCCAGGTCCGTCTTTTCATAGCGGACGAGGTATCCGCCGCCAAAGCCGAACCATTCAGCAGGGGAGAAGATCAACTGCCCCTCCGCTTCCGTGACGGTCATCTCTTCGCCCGTTGGCCTGTTCGTGCTCAGCGCGCCGGTCCGCAGATCGGCAACCGCCTTGAACCAGGAGAGCGGCGCCAGCTCGGCGTTCCCGCCGTACATCAGCCCCGTACGGCTCTCAGTGAACGCGTCCGACAGATGGGCTGAATGCGCGACCTGCCCGGCGACTAGCGAGAGAGCCAGCATGCGTCCGGTGACTTCCTTTACGATGGACTGGCGCTTGATGGCGCGAGCGGCGCTGTCCAATCGCTGCGCGTAGGCGCGGCGCAAGGCGAGCGTGTCCCACGTCGGCCGCACG
>Ga0070696_100003719_pt1 | contig 10178 bp, 11 predicted proteins | sample KBSK1253metaG_FD_65474 | JGI IMG/M metagenome (GOLD analysis project Ga0070696, IMG submission 65474) | Corn, switchgrass and miscanthus rhizosphere microbial communities from Kellogg Biological Station, Michigan, USA - KBS K1-25-3 metaG | ecosystem: Host-associated > Plants > Roots >... | reverse complement strand
GGCCTGACCGACGCCGAGATCGCGACCATGACCCGCTGGTTCGAGGAGCACACGATCAGCCACCACGGGCGCTATCGCGTCGTCGAGCCGACGGTGGTCGTCGAGGTGGCGTTCGACGTCATCCTCCGCTCGAACCGCCACAAGTCGGGATTCGCGCTGCGCTTCCCGCGCATCGCCCGCCTCCGGCTCGACAAGGACGCCCGGGAGGCCGATACGCTCGAGACGGTCACCCGGCTGTACGAGGGACTCCAGTCCGGGGCCGAGCACCTGGTGACTGCGGGAGCGCGGAAGACCGGCCCGGGCTGACGCGTGCCGATCGGGAGAAATGCACAGGTCGCGGCGGAGCCGGCCCGGCCTACCATTGCCCGATCCACAGCCGGGGCAGAGGTGGCGTCTGAGGGGACGCCGTGGAGTGCCGCCATGCAGGTTCCGTTCGAGGCATATGCCGAGGACTGCTCGTTCACGGGCGAGCTCGCCTTGAGCGGCGACCGGTTGTCGGACTTCCTCGCCTCGACCGCCGAGTTCGAGGTGCTGAACCTCACTTGCCGCGCCCTGGACGATGGCCGGGTCGTCGAGGCCATGTTCGCCCCCGTCATGCGCGATGACCTGTGCCTCGTCATCGCCGGCGAGCCACGTGGCCGCGAGGACATGCGGATCTGGACGCGCCAGTACGCGGTGGTGGCGGCCGTCGGCCCATACGTCGTCCGCGGCTACGTCCACGCCCCGCCGACCATCGATCCGCTGAAGCTGCCGGGCCGCCGGGCGATCGTTGCCCTGACGTCGAGCACCGTCGCCTATACCGCGGCGGGCAGCGAGCTCGAGATCGAGGCGGACACCGTGCTCCTCAACAGCGCCCGGATCGAGCGCTTCGAGTCGGACGGCGCCGACGACTGAGCGAGGTCAGCGCTCCACGGGGAGGTCGAGCCGGTCGCCCCACTCGGCCCAGGAGCCGTCGTACACCGCGACGTCGTCGTAGCCCATGAGCGTCAGCACGAAGGCGAGCTTCGCCGCGCCGACGCCGGAGCCGTCGTAGCAGACGACGCGCTTGCCCCGCGCCACGGCGGCGCGATTCAGCAGGGCCCGGATGGCCTCGACGTCGAGCAGCTTCTGCGTGCCCGCCTCGTGCAGCGCTCCGACCGGCACGTTGACCGCGCCCGGGATGTGCCCGAGGCGCCGGGCATTGCCCTCGTGCCCCTTGAACTCGGGCACGGCGCGGCCGTCGACGATGAGCGCGTCGGGCGAGCCGAGGAGCGAGCGGACGTCCGTCGTCGTGAGCCGGAGGCGCGGATTCAGGCGCGCCGTGAACGCGGCGTCGGGGTGGGGGAGCACGCCGGTGCTCAGCGGCCGCTGCTCAGCGACCCAGGCGGGAAAGCCGCCGTCGAGGATCCGTGCCGACTCGAAGCCGTACACGCGCAGTGACCACCACGCCCTGGCGGCATAGAGCCCGAGCGTGTCGTCGTACAGGACGAGCGTGCTCGCGGCGCCGACGCCGGCTCGGCTCATGAACGCGAGCACGGACTCGGGAGGCGCGAGCCTGAGCGCGTGGCCGGGCTCGTCGGAGGGCGCTTCGTTGAGCTCGACCCGCCAGTCGAGGTACGTGGCGCCGGGGATGTGACCCGCGTCGAAAACCGCGTGTCCCGTCCCGTCGGGGCGCCAGCGGCAGTCGACGATGCGCACGTCTGGGCGGCTCAGCTCGTCCGCCAGCCACTCGGTCGAGGCGAGCAGCTCCGGACGCGCGAACCCTGTCATGGGGAGCCCCGGACCACGCTCGTATAGTAGGGCCGTGGTTTCCCCATTCATGTCCGACGCGGACAAGCTGACCGCCGTGCGAGCCGCACTCCCGTCCCTGTCCGCCGCGATCCAGCTGAACACGGGCTCGGCCGGCCCGCTGCCCGCGGAGGTGGCCTCGGCGATGGCCGAGCTGGAGGCCTACGAGCGCGATTTCGGCCGCGCCCAGACCGCCTATTGGGACGAGGCCCGACAGCGGATGGACGAGGCCCGCGCCGGCGTGGCGGCGGTGCTCGGCGGCGAGCTCGACGAGGTCGCCATCACCCACGCCACCACCGATGGCATGAACCTCGGGACGTGGGCGCTCGACTGGCAGAACGGCGGCCGGGCGGTCAGCACCTGCCACGAGCACCCGGGCGGCTACGGGCCGCTGTACATGATCTGCGACCGGTTCGGCGTCGAGCTCGCGTTCGCCGAGTTCCCGGGCAACGCCCCGGACGATGAGATCGTCGCCCACTTCGACCGCCTGATCACGCCCGGCACGAAGCTCGTCTCGATCTCGCACGTCCTGTGGACGACCGGCATGGTCATGCCCGTCCGGCGGATCGCGGACCTGGCGCACGAGCGCGGCGCGCTCGTGCTCGTCGATGGCGCGCAGGCGGCCGGGGCGATCCCGGTCGGCGTCCGCGATCTCGGGGCCGACATGTACGCCGTGCCGGCCCAGAAGTGGCTCCTCGGGCCGGAGGGGCTGGGGGCGCTGTGGGTGCGCCGCGAGCTGCTCGACACCCTCGAGTCGACGTTCGCCAGCTTCTTCACCTTCGCGAGCAGCGACTCCCGCGGGAATCGGACGCTGGCGCGCGACGCGAGGCGCTTCCAGGTCACGAACTACCACCGGCCGTCGATCCTGGGCATGGCCCGCGCACTCGGCTGGATGACGATGTACGTCGGGCTGGACTTCATCTACCGGCGCGGCGCCGAGATGGCGCACCTGGCCGCCGACACGCTCGCGGGCATCGACGGCGTCGAGCTTCTGACGCCTCGGGATCGGATGGCCGGGCTGGTCTCGTTCCGGATCGCCGGCTGGGAGCCGCAGGCGGCGCTGGACGAGCTCGAGGCACGCACCTTCGCGATCGCCCGGACCCTGCCGCCGGTCAACGCGCTGCGGATCAGCCTCGGTTTCTGGACGACCGAGGACGAGCTCGAGAGGTTCATGGACGGGGTACGGCTGCTTGCCGCACACACGCCCGAGACCATCCCGCCCCGACGGACGCTGACGATCGTCGGCCAGGGTTGAGCGCGCGGCCGGCGGCGTCCGCCGTGGAACGACGTCCTCGCTCGTGGCTCGAGATCCGCTGGCGCCAGTTCCGCAACGCGCCTCGGCCCGTGGTGCGTGCCGTTGCCTCGAGCCTCGCCGTTGCGATCATCCTGGGAGCGGCGTATCTCGCCTACGACGTCGCACTCTCGCGCGGCGCGGCCCTGCCCGGCGGCGACCTGCGAGTCGGCGCGGCGGCGCTGTACGTGGTTGCGGTACTGCTGGCGGGCTCGCTGCTCACCTGGCTGATCGTGCCGCTGCCTCGCGGGTCTGGCACGCGCGCCACGCGCACGCCATGGAGCGCGGCGCTGGGGCTGTTCGCGGCGATCCCGATCGCGTACCTGGTGCTGGTGGTCGCGATCCAGGTCCTGAAGCCGCTGCTGGTTTGAAGCGGCGGCGACGCGGCGTAGGATGACGCGGGGGAGTAGCCCAGTCGGTTAGAGGCGCCGAGCTTATACCTCGGAAGTCGGAGGTTCGAGTCCTCCCTCCCCTACCAGCTCAGAGCGCGGAGCGGACCTCGCGGACGACCCGGTCGCGGCGGCCCTGGTCGAACGACCTCTGCGGCGGCAGCGAGCTCAGCCACTCCGGGATCTGGCTCGCCTCGATGTAGGCGCACGCGGCCGTTCGCTCCACGCGCTTGTCGGTCCCGATGACCGCGGCGTAGACCTTGAGCACGTGGTCGGCATCCTCGGGCGAGAGCCACGATCGGACGATCTCCGCGTCATGGCCGGCGCGCTCGAGTGGGTTCTCGATCGTGCGGATGTAGCCGTTCCCGACACGGACCTCCCAGGTCCGCACGCCGCGCGACATCACTGCGCCGGCCGGGGGCAGCTCCTCGATCACCGCGGCGCCGAAGGGGCCGATGATCAGCTCGGGCAGGTTCCGGTTGCCGACGGGCAGGCGGACGTTGGTCGCCACGACGTGGTCGTCGCCGATCGCGCGGCGAAGCCGAACCGCGGGCGTAACCCGCGGACGGCGAGCGCGCCAGCGCTCATATGCGGTGGCCAGGCGTGCCACGCCGACGAGGCCGAAGCCGGCCGGCGCGGTGAGGGCGAACGTCCAGGCGAGCGCGCCGACGACAAGGTCGTAGGTCGACGGCCGCCCGGAGGGCATGAACCGGGTCATGAACGCGCCACCGAAGACGATGTACAGCAGCGCGATGCCGACGGTCGTGAAGATGGTCCCGGCGAACAGGGCCGTGTAGAAGGCGAGGCGGCTGGGGCGTCCGGCCTTGGCCCGCGTGGAGGGCAGAACCTGCATGACCAAAATCCTCGCGCGCGTCCCGGGCGCGCGAAATGGCCCGATGGGGGCATGACCCTGCGGTCTCGTCAGGCAGTCGGGAGCGGTCGCGGAATTCGACCCGGACCCATCCCCCGACCGGACCTCCCACCACGTCTCCGGACCATGACCCTGCCCACCGGACCGCTGCCGACCGGCCGGGTCGGACATGACCCCCGTACCATTGCGGCCCGCTCCGATCCCCACCGATGCTCCGTGCGTTCAAGCGCGGGGGCTTTGGTTCATACCCGCACGGGAGATCGGAAGTCAAATGCACGGAATGATCCAGGCGCTTGGGCGCCTGCTGGTCATGGGCCTCGTGATGACCGCGGTCCTCGTCGCGGCAGTCTTCGCGGGCGTCGGCCCGACGACCGCGATCGCCCTCGGCATCGTGCTGGCCGGCGTCGTCGGCCTCGTCGGTGTCGCACGACGGCCCGCGAAGGGCGCACCGGTCCAGCAGATCGCCGCCATGCAGGCCACGATCGATGCCGCCGCGGCGATGCAGCGGACGGAAGAGTCGACCGCCGTCGACGCGATGGCGCCGCCACTGACCTCCAGGGCCGCCGATCCCGAGGCGAACATGCCCCGCTGGCGCCGGCCGTCCCTGCTCGAGGCACGCCGCGCCGACCCGAGCCGGCAGGCGGGTCCGTACCGCCTCGCCATGCGCTTCAGCGACGATCGCGCAAACAACCCTGACGTGCGCGTCGTGCGCTACGCCGTGGTGCCGCTCCTCGACCGCCCCGACGAGGTCCTCGGCGTCCGCATCGCGGATCTCGAGTCGGGCGACGAGGTTCTCCCGCTCGGCGCCCACGGCGCCTTCGTCCAGGTCACCCGTCCCGACGGCGAGCACGGCTGGGTCCACCGCACGACCCTCGGGGCGCGCCCGGCGCCGTTCGCGCCGAGCCGCGCTACCCAGGGGCAGGAAGCTGACGACGCCCTCACCGCGCTGCTGAGCGCTCGCGGCCTGATCTAAGCCGGGCGCCGCGGGCTCCGCGGCATGCCCTCAGCCCCGGCGCAGCACAAGCAGGTGCTGGTGGGCGATGTTCGGAACGAAGCCCGTCGGATAGCCGTACGGCCGCAGCCGCGTTCCCGCCTGGTACCAGATCAGGTCGCCCTTGGGCGTCAGCCCGACGTTGGCGGCACGCGCCGCCAGGTCCGCGCCGGTGAACACGTAGCGACCGCCCTGGTACGCGTCCCGCACGATCAGGACCGCGTACCGGCCGCGGCGGAGCACCCGTGCAACCTGGCCGAGCACTGCTTCCATCCGGTCGAGGAAGGCCGGGTAGTCGGGTGCGTTCGCGATGTCCGCCGGGTCGTCGCTGACCATCGCATAGTCGGTCCGTCGGTTCGAGAACGACTCCGCGAGCGCGCCGCCGGACATGGTCATGGGCAGCTGCACGTTGTACGGCGGGTCGGTTGCGACGAAGTCGACCGATTCGTCGGCGAGGGTCGGCAGGATCTGGAGGGCGTCGCCCACGCGCAGCTCGCAGCCCGACGGGTCGAAGCCGCGCGGGCCGCCAGGGTCGTTTGGCCCGAGGTCGATGAGCTCGGGACCCTGCCCGTCGCGCTCCGCGCCGGCCTCCGCGACGACGCGCGCGTAGACCTCGGCCCAGCGCGGCGCGAGCTCGATGCCGAGCGCGCGGCGCGGCCCGCGCGCGATCGCCGCGCCGAGGAGCGTCCCGCCGACGCCGGCGAAGGGATCGAGGACGAGCTCGTGGGACCTGGTGAAGAACTCAATGAGCCGGGCCATGAGCCGCGGCGGCTTGTTGGCGCCGTGCGCCTTGCGCAGCGCGTGCCCGAGCTCCGAGGGGTAGGCGGTCGTCCAGACCGACTTGGTGAAGTACAGCCACTCCTCGCCGGTCAGCTCGTTGAGCGTGTTCCGAGGATGGCGGGCCATTGCCCCGGAGCCTAGCGAGGGGCCGTCAGTTCCGGGCCGCCAGGTGGGCGAGCAAGCCGTCGTACAGGGTTGCGCTCAGCCGTAGCAGGTCGTCGTCGTCGAGCAGCCGCCCCATGCCCCGGATGATCGCGTCGAGCCCGGGCGCCTCCGGGGCGTCGTAGCGCTCGTCCTCGATGTCTGCCTCGTGCACGATCTCGCCGAGCGCCTCCAGGCCGGGCTCGGCCAGGTTGTGGTGGCGGACCATCACCTCGAACGTGCTCGCGCCGTCGTGATGGCTGAACGGCTGGCCGGTGATGTCGAACGGCGTCGCGTCCGACGGAAGCTGCGACGGATCCGCGACGAAGACGAACTCCGCCTCCGGGTCGATGGAGCGGCGGATCAGCCATGCGCACGCCGTCCGATCGACATGGCAGTGCTCCCGAGTCACCCATTTCATGCCGTGGTCTCCGCCATCGCCATCGCCAGCTGCTCCACGCGATCTCTCGCCGCCGAAGCGCCGGGCGCGTGGAAGTAGTCGCGCGAGCCGATCCGCCGCAGCTCCGCCCGCAACCGCCGCACAAGCCGCCTTCTCTCGACCTCACTGAGCTCGGCGTTCGCCTCGACTTCGCGCATGACGCCACGGTACTCATCCTCGACGGACGCCCGCCCCTGCTCGGCGAGAAGCCGGGTCGTGGCTCCCGCCGTCGGACGCGCGACCCAGACCGAGGCCACCCCTCCCTGCTCCTCGATGCCCGCGGCCAGCCACTCGACGTGCTCGATGGTTCTCGCGGAGGCAGGCAGCGCCACGAGGCCATCGGCGAGGAGGAGCGCGCCGAGGCGGCGAATCGCCCGCCACAGCGCGATGCGGGGTGCGGACGGCTCGCGCGGGAGGCGATGGAGGAGGAAGACCCATTCGCTTGAATCTGTAACCACGGTTACAGTCTAACTCGTGAGCGACGATCCGCGGCGTCTGGTGCGGCGCACGTTCTGGGCTGAGGGCATAAGCCGTGTCGGCGATGCGGTCTCCGTGGTCGCGCTCCCGCTCACGGCGGTGCTCGTGGTCGGCGCCTCGCCGGGCGAGCTTGCCTTGATTGGTGCGGCGCAGGCGCTGCCGATCGTCTTCTTCAGCCTGCCGGTGGGTGGCTGGGTCGACCGCAGGGCGGGCCGGTGGCCAATTCTGCTGGCAGGCGACATCGTCCGCGCCGCGCTGCTTGTCGCCGTGCCGGTGGCTGCCTTCGGAGGCGTCCTCTCGGTCCCCTTGCTGGCCGCGGTCGCCTTCCTGATCAGCGTCGCCGGAACGTTCTTCGACCTCGCCTTCGCGGGTTGGCTGCCGCGCTTGCTCCGTGGCGACGACCTGCATCGCGTCAACGCCCGAATCGAGCTGGCACGGTCGACCGCAGTCGTCGTCGGTCCGGCGATGGGCGGAGCGCTCGTGTCCGCGTTCTCCGCGCCGGTCGCGCTCGTTGCGGACGCCGTGTCATTCGCGGCGTCGGCGGTTCTCATCGGCTCGGTCCGGCGCTCGGAGGCGTTCCTCGCCCAGCCCGCGGACGGAGGAACGGCGCTCAGCAGATCGGGGCTCGCTGCCGGCTTCGGTTTCGTGCTGGCGAGCCCATACCTCAGGGCAGTTCTCGCGACGGCCGGGACGAACAATCTCGCGCGATCGATCGCGATGGGCGTGGCTGTCCTGTATCTCGTCGACGTGGCCGGGCTCACGGCAGCCGAAGTCGGGGTCGCGTTCGCGCTCGGCAACCTCGGATTCGTCGCCGGCGCGCTGGTCGCGCGACGGGTGACCGCGCGCTTCGGCATGGGCATCGCGATGCAGCTGGCCGTGGCGCTGTTCGGCCCGGGAATGCTCGTCTTCGCCCTCGCCCCAACCCAGCTCGCGGGAGCCGCATTCGCCACGATGCTGTTCTCGAACGGCCTCGGGATCTCGATCCACAACGTCAACCAGGTCACGGTGCGACAGGTGCTGATTCCCGATGCGCTTCGAGGCCGCGCGGCAGCCGTCTTCCGCCTGGTCATCTTCGGAGCGGTCCCGGTGGGCACGGTCGTTGGCGGAATCGTCGGGGAGTGGCTCGGCCTCCGGGCCGCGCTCCTCGTGTCGGGCATCGGCTTGTTGGCCGGGAGCGCGCCCTACCTGCTGGTGCGGATCACGCGGCTGCGATCAATGAGCGAGCTTGTGGATGCGAACCGTCGCGTCGCGGTACTTACTCCGTGAGCGGTGCTTCCCCGCCGGGCAGGACCGGGCCCTCGGCGATGGACGTCTCGCGCATGTGCCGGACGGGCGAGAACCAAACGACCGCGATCGCGACGACGGCGCCGACGAGGCCGAATACGAACGCGGCGCGCAGGCCCAGATACTCCGCGACAACGCCGCCGATGATCACGCCGGCGAGGGTCATCAGCGTGGTGAACGTGAAGAACGAAGCGTTGACCCGGCCGATCACGCGATTGTCGACGGAGGACTGGACGAGCGACGTCTCGACGATCTCGTAGACCGTCCCGCCCGAGTCGCCGATGAGCTGTTGGGCGATCAGGAACGCCCCGCCCAGGATTGCGACGTGGGGCGGTGCCAGCGGGATCAGCAGGTTGCCCGCGGCGAACAGGAGCATCCCACCGAGGATCGTGCGGCCGACGCCGAAGCGCCGGACGGCCACCGGCGCCGCGAACGCGCCCAGCAGCGAGCCGATCCCGCCCAACGCCGCGATGACCCCGGTCGCCGCCGGATCGAGGTCGAGCTCGTTCTTCGCGTACAGCAGGTAGGCGGTCCCGAAGACGCCCCACAGGATGTGCGTCCCGCCGTGGGCGAGGGCGAGCGCACGGAGGATCGGCGACTGGGCGGTGATGCGCAGGCCCTCGCGAATCTCGCGCAGCACCGGCTCGCGGTGCTCCACGGGCTTCGGCGGCGGCTCCGGCCTCCGGATCGTGCCCAGGAGCAGCGCGGAGGCCACGAACGAGATCGCGTCGATGGCGATCGCGATAGGCGCCGTCAGGACGTTGATCAGGAAACCGCCGAGCCCGAAGCTCGTGAACTCCGCGACCGAGCCGCTCGCGGTGAGCGCACTGTTCGCGCCCACCAGCTGGGACCGGGTGACCACCGTGGGCAGGTAGGCGCGATCGGCGACGTCGAAGACCGTCGACAGGGTCGCGGCGAAGAACGCGACCACGATCAGCTGGGTCATGCCCAGCGCGTGGGCCAGGAAGGCGACCGGGATCGAGGCGAGCAGGATCGCCCGGCCGATGTCGGCGGCGATCATGATCGGCCGCCGGTAGAGACGGTCGACCCACGCGCCGGCGAAGAGCCCGACGATGAGGGCGGCGACCTGCTCCACGCCGCGCAACGCGGCGACGTCGAGCGCCCCGGCATCGAGGACGAGGATGGCCGCCCACGGCAGGGCCGTGCGCGTGATCAGCGAGCCGAAGATCGAGATCGTCCCGGCCGACCAGACCGCGATGAAGGTGCGATTGCTCCAGAGCGAGGGGGTTGGCTCGGTTGCCCTGGGTGAGGCGGTCATCCGCGGGAGGGTAGGCGGTGCGTCGAGGCGCCGTGGCGGTGTGGCACGATGCGCTCATGCCCGCGAGGTTCAGCAGCGAGCGGTTCGTCGGGCGCGAGCGGGAGCTGTCCCACCTCGCGGTGGCGCTGGAGGCCGCCGCCGACGGCCGAAGCCCGCGACTGCTCGTTTCGGGGGCCGGCGGGATCGGCGTGAGCCGGCTCGTCAGCGAGGCTGTGCGCCGGGTCGGGCGGCTCAGCGAGCCGTTCCAGGTGGTGCGTTGCGCGGCCGTGCCGGCACGCGCCCATGCCGCGTACGGCCCGATCGTCGAGGGGTTTGGGCCGTGGCTCGCGGCGCTCGACGACGCCGAGCTCCAGCGCGTCGCCGGTCCCGGCGCCGAGCCGCTCGCGCGCCTCCTGCCCGCCCTCGCGCCGAGGCTTGGGGGCGCGATTCGGCACGCCCGCCGCGAGTCGATCGCGCCCGAGCGGCGCGC
>Ga0070696_100003710_pt1 | contig 10188 bp, 12 predicted proteins | sample KBSK1253metaG_FD_65474 | JGI IMG/M metagenome (GOLD analysis project Ga0070696, IMG submission 65474) | Corn, switchgrass and miscanthus rhizosphere microbial communities from Kellogg Biological Station, Michigan, USA - KBS K1-25-3 metaG | ecosystem: Host-associated > Plants > Roots >... | reverse complement strand
ACGAGGGCCGTGCCCGCCGCGTTGAGCTTCGTGACGAAGGCGTCGCTACCGTAGAAGAGGCCGCCGCCATATGTGCTTTGGATGAGACTACCCGCCGTGCCGGGGAAGCCGCCCACCGTGTACCCGGTCACATAGGCGTTGCCTGCCGGATCCACGGCGATTTCATAGCCTACGTCATCGCCGCTTCCACCCAGATAGGTGGCCCAGGATAGTACGGGGTCGATGACGAGTGGCTGGCTCGCGTCGTAGGAGGAGACCTGAAACGCGACGTGCGGCGTCCGACTCGCATGCAGGGCGGCGAACATGGGACGAGGGGATGAGGTCTCAGCGGCCACGAGCACATACGTGCCAGCAAGGAGGTGCTTCTCGCCGTGCTCATCTCTCTGATACACGACCGGTTTGTTGAGACGGAGGGTGGCGCCTGCAGCGAGGTCCGAATTCTTCGTTCTCAGTTCTGAGTTCGCGGAAGGTTCGTACAATGCCAGCACAAGATCGCCGGTCGCAGGATCCACTTCAACCTTCTCTGCCCCGTCGAACACGAGTCTAATCAGGTTCGGATCGGCGCCGGGGGCCACGATGAGGTCATATTCGAGTTGGCCTTGATTGCCGTAGTAGGCCAGATCAATCCCGGCATAGACGTTCTTGTATTCGACCTTCTTGTAGGTCGGAATGTTCGTGCGCCATTTCGACGGATCAGCATCGATCAAGTAATTGACGATGCCCGGGAGCTTGTCGAGACCGACCATCTCCGCATGAGGATTGGCGCCATCAAATTTCATCCGAACCACCGAGTGTGAGGTTGCTGGTGGGCTGCTGGACAGCCCGTCCTGATGGACCTTCCCCTCTCGTCCCGCAACCTCCGTCTCATCCTTCCTTAACGTCAGCACCGCTTCACTCGGCGTCAAAAACAGTGTGTGCCCATGCCTGCGTGAGAGGAACTGCACCCGAGGATCCACTTGGCCTTGATTGGCTTCGAAGCTGAGGGGCAGATGACCATAGGCGGACTGTACGGCAGCCATCGAAGACGGTGGCGGTGCAGCAACCTTTGGTGAGTCCGCCCACAGCGTAGCTGCGGGTATCAGATTCAGCGCGATTGCGAGAGTGATGCCCCCCAGACATGTCCCGGTTTGTCTCCTGGTTTTCATAGTACCCCGCGGTTGTGATGTGTGGTCGGGACGCTCAAGCCCAAGGGTGCCGAGTGAAGGGTGATCCCCGCTATCGGGGGCACACTGAGTCGGACCATGACGAGTGCGGTGAGAGCGGTGAATGGTGCACACAGGAAATGGGGCATGAGTGGATATAACGTCTGGGCTGGCTTGGATTTGCATGGGAGCGTGCACCAAGTAACTGAGCGGCGCCGGCAAGCCGTGGGAGGTAGGTCTCTTATGGGCCCCCATTCTAACATTGTCAATAACCCCATATAGAATGTGGGGGTACCTGAATCAGGGACTCGTCAAGCAGGGTGGTGCTGGTGGTATCGGACGTATGCGCCGCGAGATACGGTGCTTGAAGGGCTGGAGACGGATGCACGAGAAGCGAAGCAAGGCTTGTGGGTCGATCCGGCACCCATCCCGCCGTGGGAGTGGTGGAAGAGACCAAAACGGGCCAACGAATTAGAGCTGCAAATCCAATCAACGGTTCCAAGGGAGGTACGATCGCCGTCGTGGTCGGCTGTGCGATTGCGGTAGCGCCCACTGCGGTACATCCGTCAATCGCGCTTTCCATTCCCGATTCGTGTCAGATTGCCGGCCCCATACAAAAGCTGAAGTCTGCCGTTCAGAGCCAACGTTACTGTGTGGAGCAGCTTCAGCTACTAGACGAAGAGGTGCGCTATCCGGAGGCCCGGCCAGAGCGACTTACAGTTGAGGTCGGTCATCAGAAGTCCAGCCCAATTGTGAGTGACCACAAGTCGATGCCCATTGCAGGACGCTGGTTCCCGGCACTCGGCATCCGCCACAAGTCGAGGGATAGCTCATATTTGTCATGCTTCACATAGGCCCGGGTGTCTTCTTCAAACGCAATACTCAGCGGACGGATCGGAGTGTCGCTGAACGCATAGGGACGCTCCAGGCCTATGCGGACCGATGTCTCGCACGGGGTCAAGAGACTCACGGCAAACATTAAAGACAGTAAACAGGTCATGATTATTCGCCTCAGCCGGTAGCGCCGTGGCAGTGGCGGACGCGAAGCCGCCTGTGCATCAGTTCATGTCGATTGCCAATGCGCAATCCATCATCGAAAGCTGGCGGGTGGAGTATAATCAGCATCGGGCCAACGAGGCGGCCGAAGAAGTCGTCCACTCTGGTTGAAAGTTGTCTCAGTATGGGACTACCGTCAACAGCCATGAGTGTTCCCCGAGAAATTGTCTTCTTGACTGGCCTACTTACTTATCGAGGGTCGGACGTGTCCGTCGTCAATAGCGCTAGGCTGGTGCGGTCTTTTCAAACCATTTCACGGTGAGGGCCTTCTGCTTCATCATCTCCACTAGCCCCGCGTAGGAGTTATCTCGGATAATTCGGCCAAACTGTGTCCGGTAGTTCCCCACGGTGCTGACGCTGTCAATGACCACGTCGTACACGAGCCAAGAGCCGGAGTGGTTTTCTAACCGGAAATCTAACGAGGTATCAATCTTCGGGCCAATCAAGTTGGTTCTGACCTCGGCAAAGCTGCCCTCACGTTGTTCGACGAGATAGAGGACCTGTGCGTCGTAATATTGGTCGATCTTGTTGGCCACCGTGTCACGCATCAGCTCAACGAAAAGGCTCGCAAATTCCTGTCGCTCCGCGTCATTGAGTCTCGTCCAAGGAGCCCCCAGAGAGCGTTGGGCCATTTGCTCAAAGTTGACGCGGTGTCTGATGACTTGCTCGATTTGTTGGCGGCGTTCCTCAAACCGGCCCGGTTGCTTCAGCCCCTCATTCCCGAGGATAGCGAGTACATCGGTGATCGTGTTTTTCACCGATTCAGTGGGGGAGTAATTGCGTGGCGCCACTCGTTTGCCGCCATCCACGATGACTATAGTCGCCGACTGTCTCTTCGCCCATTGATGACTCGTGGTATCGACCAGCCTTGTCCCGCCGGATGAGTTCAGCAAGGCGCACCCAGTTACCGCGGTAGCCATTCCGAGAACAACGATCCATAAAGCGAAATGTGATTGCATGGCAGGTCTCTGGTGTTATCTGGTTAAGACCTTCGTGATTGCCGCCGTGAGAGGTTTAGCGTCCCGTACGAACTCATCAGGCCCCCTCATGAGTAACTACTCACGACCAGCTGCTTCGTCACAAAGATCGTCCGCAAGACGACGAGCTGAATTTCCATCGGTTCTCTATCCTGTGACGATCACAACATTCACTCTCATAGCGTGATACATACGGGAGGATTTGATGACCCATTTTAGGGTCAATGCTACGCCACAGGAGGGACGGGAATCTGGTCAAAATAGCTCAGTTGTGAGGAATTGATATGGAATCCAGCTTGGCTGTGCTCCTGTGCGAAACAACGATGACTCATTGCGGGCATGCTAGTCGTGGAGGACGATATTGAGGAGTGAACTGTCCACGGAGGGGAAAGGTGTCAGCAACTGTCTTGAGGTTTAGGCCTGGCGTGCCTCCACCTCTCGCCAGGGTATCCGATGTTTCAGCATCGCATTGAAAACGGTGAGGAGCTTGTGCAGGCAGGCGATGAACGCCACCGTTTTTGCCTTTCCTGCTCGCTGCAAGCGCTGGTAGAAAGCACGAATGATGGGATTGAACCGTGCTGCCATGATGGCGTTCAAATATAGGACTGCCCGTACCTGTGCGCGCCAGCCCCAGACGGTGCGTTTCTCCCGTAGCGTGCCACTGTCGCGGTTGAGTGCGGCCCGCCTTGCGATTTGCCCGTCTCCCCTCCTACAATAAAGAGGTCTCCCTGCGAGGGTCCCATGCCCTTCTCGATTCGTCCCTACCGCCGCTTCCCTGTGCAATGTTCTGTCACCTACAACGCAGGGCCATTCCAAGGCCAAGGCACCGTGTGGAACCTCTCCCAGTCAGGTTGGCGTCTCTCAGGTGACTTGCCGATGCGTCCGGGGGAAACTCTCTCGTTGATTGTGACGCTGCCGAACGAGCAACGGATCGAAGTGCCGGAAGCGGTGGTGTGCTGGTCGAGGGGACAGGAATTTGCCGTCGAGAATCGTCTGGTCGAACGGCACACCCATGCGCGGCTTCAGCATTATCTGAAACGATTGACCAGGGACTCCCCGTCAATAATTAGCCATCGCTAGTACGGTTCTGTGTCCTTGAGAATCCTGTATGAGTGAGCGAGGGGATCATGGACGTACTCTTTACCCTTCTAGCAATTATCGCTGCCGGGGCGATCCTGGTCTTTTTCATGAACTCACGAATGGGAATGCAACTCGTTCACAAGAAGAGTGTTTCAACCATACTCAACTGTGTTACGGCCATGCAACATTCAGCGCCTCAGACTCCCCTCCACGAGATTTACTATTCTCTTGCGGAAGAACGAACCAAAAAGAGTAAGTGGCTCGTCGATTTCGATTACTTGTACGCGTTAAGGGATTCCGGATGTTTTGATCCGAGGACGGCACCGCAACCTGAACAATTTGCTGAGCTCATGGCGAGCGTGGAGGAGAAGATTCGACTCCACGCCAGTGGTGTGGCCAAATGAATCGACGAGGGAACTCGTGGATCGAGTCAACATCTGATTGAGAAGGGAATCGGCTCGCGAGCAATAGGACGCAGGACTGTGCTCTCTGACTGCTGGAAGCGAGAGGTGCCTTGGATGACATGCGTTGGGTGTTTGCTTCTCCTTCTCTTGGCTCTCACGAGTATTACGCCCGCAATAGGGGCGTTGCGCGCTGAAGATGCTTTACCTGTCCAGACGCAATTGGCACAGACGATCAAGGCATCACGACAAGGGGGGCCCCTTGAAGGCGGACAACTGGTGCAACCCTCGCCAATGGAGCGAGCTGTAGTCAGCCAAATGCTTATGACGAAACCACGTCCAAAGACTCTCAAGGATGCCGATATTAAGTACCTGAAGGATTTGCTGCACAAGGCAGCATGGTTTGGTTTCGAGCGACGAATCGTGCATAAAATGTGGACAGAGGTGAGTGGCAAGGAATGGCATGATCCTGAGGTATCGCGACCTCCCAAGAATGAACAATCGCCCTAGCCAGGTTGGGCCGGGCGAGGAGGTGACGCGGAACACCCTGCAGGAACAAGGAGGCGCTGTGGGAGCACGGTACGTCAGCTGGATACTCAACGCCGGACTGGGAAGCGTACTCCTCTTTGCGCTCCCGTTGTTTCCCTTGGCTGTGACCGATTCCTCGTTGGTCCACGCTGCCGAGAAGTCCGGCCTCCTCGACATCAACAGGGCCACGGCCGACCAACTTAAGGCGCTCCCAGGGATTGGCGAGGCGCAGGCAGATGAGATCATCAAGGGGCGACCGTACCGGCTGAAGGATGAGCTGGTGCAGAAGAAGATCCTTCTGCGAGCCGCCTATGAGCAGATCAAATACAAAATTGTGGCAAAGCAGAAGTGAAATCAAGCGGACCGGTGCAGGCATCACTAACCCTATTTCACAGGGAGGGTTCAGCCATGACCTTACTCGACCGTATTATTGCTGGCTCTTTAGCGCTTGGCATTTGGGTTTGGATACTCATGAGCGTGCTGTCCCCTGTTTCGTTACACGCTCTATCTCTTGATGCCGGCGATACGACCAGGCTCAAGAGCTTCGTAAAGAAAGTCGTAGAAGACCATTGCATAGTCTATGGGTTCAGTATTAGTTGTCACAATCTTGAACAATCACCAGGCTGAACCGTATCCGTCTCAACGGCATTGACTGCCCTGAGAAGGGCCGGACTTTCGGCCAACGCGCCAGGCACGCCGCCTCAGAGCTGGTCTAGGGGAAAGAAGTCATCGTCCAGACATGCGGCGAGGACACGTACGGGCGACGGATAGGAAATCGCGCTTCAGATAAGGCAAAGTGGCAAGAGGCTCAGCTGTCTGGTTGCGATTTGGATATCGTCATGGCAGATCGACCTAAGCGTGGTGACATTGACAATAGCTCAGGGAAGAACCCCGGCTCTTGCCGGACGTCCTCAGTCTCTTCCCCCATCCCAAACCGTTCTCTTATTATCTCGTTGCCATTGTGCCCTCTGTACACCAGTTCGTCAGTAGCGAAATCATATTCCGGTATTTCAGGATGGTCCCATCTCTGCATAAAGTACTGGTAAAACAAGTTATACAAGCCATGATCATTAAGGTTGTGCTGGAACACATATTCCGGCATCGTTTGCACGTCCAGATCGGTGTGATAATGCTTGAGCCAAAGATAATCACCGAGGATCGCTAGTTTGACAAGGGGTGGGTCTGAGTAGAGCTTGAGTTTGACGGCTTTCCCGGTTGCCTTGAGCCTCTTGAGCAAGTCGATGCTTTCCCTAACCTCCTTTCGAAACTTCTCAAGCGTAAAATGGGGATGGCGGATAGCATCAATGCGATTTGTTGCTTCGTGAGTGTACGGATTCACGAGCAGGATATGGGCCCCCATACACTTCTCCAGCACCGTATAGAGATCGCCCTCTTGGTCCACAAAGGTTCCATAGCCGGTTGACCCAATCACCATGATAGTTCTTCCCGTTCCTTGCTTTTCCTTGAACTTCCTGATCCTTCTCTGAGCGCTGAGTTCTCGCCAAGGGGAAAAAGCGGTCAAGCCGGCACCAGTTGCCATCTTAGCGAGAGTCCGGTCCCGAAGGCTTCTTTGAAGATAGTTGAAGGTGACAATCAGAACAATCGCCGCCGTCATTTCCACAGCGACGAGATAGATCTTATTATTCTCCACGAGAGACCAGAGCGTGAGAAAACTTCTCGCAACTGTGGGTAGCGATAGGGCTATGCCGGCACTCAGCGCCACCACGACGATGTGGTAGAGACTCCATGCTGTGCCATGCATGAAACTTCTGACAATCGATAGTTTGTCTCTCAACATCGAGTTACCTCTTCCCGTGTTTCCCACCACCAGACACTATTGTCCCTCAGGAGTGCCGGTCGTCCGTCGTCCCTTTCGTCCATGCAGACGCTCAATCGATCCTAGGAAACATAAAACTGTCTCAGCCTCCTGTTGGTAACAACAGTCAGGAGTCAGTTCGCTCCAAGCTCATTAGGAAGCAGCTACGCGATTCGCTGAGAGAATGTCAGCGAGCGCTCAAACAACGATCAGTTCTGCTGAGTCGAAAAGATAGGCTGCACCCTCCGTCGTTGTCAACACACTTAATCTAACCTGGCACACAATGGATTATTATTCAGGACTGATTCTAGGCTTGACCTCGGCCTCCGGAGGGCGCAACGTCGGAGGCCGCGCGTCAAGCCTAAAAGATCATGCGCGTTATCGTATCTCCGTTGATCGAGCTCCGTATTATGAAAGAATTAACAGTGTGTAAATGTCCACGGTCATAACGTGTTGGCGCCCAGGAAACTCAACTGCGATAGATGAGCGATCATCTACCCATTACAGGACGATGACATGACCAACATGTCTCACGCAAAATCGGTTGATTTTGGCTCCAGAATGGTTGGCGAATTTCCCCTTGCTTTCCTCACACATTTTGCACCAGTGTAGCAGACCTTTGTGAAGCACCAGATCAAATCTGCATGGACGCCCAATTTGCTTTGTTCGTCCTCGTTCTTGGCTTGGCGTTCGCGAATGGCCCCAACGATGTTTCGAAGGCGATTGCAACGTTAGTCGGTATCGGGATTACAACTATCACACCACTATTGTGTGAGGGACTGTATGGACAGTCTTAGGCGCCAATACTTGTCTGGTGCTGTTCCGTGGCACTATCAATTGGCCGGCGGCATTCAGTAACCGGGGCACGCATGGTCCCCGAGGGCCGATTCGGCAACGCGCCGGGGGGATTCGCATCCCAATATGCCGGCGTGTTCCTTTGGATGCTCATCACCGGTGCTCTGGCACTCGCCCTCGCGATGCCTGGTGCGGGCTTTGCCCAGGAGCGCACCTCCTCCGACGAGCGTACATCGCCGACACCGCCACAGGCTGCTCCCATCGGCCCGCCTGCCCCCGACGAGGGGCCAAAACAATCCCTGAACTGGGAGACCGGGGCTGGGAAGAGCTACGTTATCCCGGCTGTCGAGCTGATCGGATACCTCTTCCTGTTGAATCAGTTTGACCGGCGCTTCGTCGAGCCGAAGGATGTGTACCGCACCGGCACCGAGTCGTTCTGGAAGAACTTGACCGATTCCAAATGGGTGATCGACGAGGACCCGTTCGGTACGAACCAGTTCCTGCATCCGTATGGGGGGTCAATCTATTATGGATTAGCGCGATCGACCGGTCTCAGCTTCTGGGAATCGTTCGGGTATGCCACCGCCGGCAGCGCTCTCTGGGAGCTGGGGGGCGAGACCGGGTCTCCCTCCATCAACGACCAGATCACGACTCCTATCGCGGGAAGTTTCTTGGGAGAACCGCTCTTCCGGATGGCCAGCCTGTTGCTCGAGAATGACGGCGGCCCGCCCGGGTTCTGGCGCGAGCTGGGCGCGACGGTGCTCTCGCCGCCCACCGGCTTCAACCGCCTCGTCTTCGGCAACCGGTTCGACGCCGTGTTCCCGAGCCACGATCCGGCCATCTCGATGCGATTTCAGCTTGGCGCGGCCGTGAACACGCACTTGACGGGCCCAGCCACCTCGCACTTCAGACAAAATGAGGCAACCGCAGACTTCCAACTGGCCTATGGGCTGCCCGGGAAGCCCGGCTATAGTTACACACGCCCGTTCGATTACTTCAATTTCCAATTCACCGCCTCCACCGCCAACACCTTCGAGAACATCATCATCCGGGGCCTCCTTGTAGGAGCGCCTTACGCAGCAGGCGACTCCTATCGCGGGGTGTGGGGTCTCTTCGGGACCTACGACTACATCGCGCCGCAGGTCTTCCGCGTCTCGAGCACGGCCCTCAACCTCGGTACCACCGCCCAGTGGTGGCTTTCGCGCGCGGTGGCCCTCCAGGGTACGGCCCTCGGCGGTGTCGGCTACGGTGCGGCGGGCACCATCCACGGCTCTGGTGAACGAGACTATCACTACGGCGCCACCCCACAGGGGCTCCTTGAGCTCCGTCTCATTCTCGGCGACAGGGCCATGCTCAACGTGACCGCGCAAGAGTATTACGTGAGCGGCATGGGATCCACCGAGCATCGGGGATCGGAGAATGTCGCCCGCGGGACGGCGTCGTTCACCGTGCGCGTGTACGATCGCCATGCTATCGCGCTCAAGTACATCATGTCGCAACGGGATGCCCACTATTCCGACCTGCCAAGAACGTACCAGTCGGTGGAAACCTTCTACCTCGCTTACACCTTCCTCGGAAGCACCGGGTTCGGCGCCGTCGAATGGCGTTAGCGACGCCGACGGCTGCTGAATCATAAAGCGGGAGTTCGAGTCCTGCCCGGGGAGCCAGCATCTTTTAGATTGATCAACAAAATCTCTCCTTCGCTACACCTCTGACCAAAAACCTTCCCAAGTATTGGCACTAAGTGATAAGTAACACCGGCATGTTCTAGGGGGTGCCGAAACTTTTCAAAAACAAATGGTTCTGGCTGCATCCCATTGCGCGCAAAGAAGACTTAAATGAAGATACCAGCACCCCTGAGATCACATCGAGTAGTCCTGCACGACTAATTTCCCATCTTCCTGCTGATCTTCGCGCAGGGGACGCGTCATCAGTGCCTGCCTCATTAATTCTTCTAACCTGAGCAATTCGGATCAGCTCCCATCCAGCCAAAGGTCCAGCATGATTGTGTGGCCTAGAGGAGGCGTCCGATCGTCGCCTGATATGTGAACAGCGTCCACGGCTCTCGACTAGGGCGGAACAGGAGGATTTATGGCGTGCGTACGATGCGGTGGGTTCCTGGTGAACGAAGGCTGGGGAGGTCTCATGGAGAATTTCCGTGAGAGGCTTCTCCGGACCGTGAGGTGTGTGAACTGTGGGTCGATCGACGATTCCGTGATCCTCGCGAATCGTCTTATTGAAAGGGGCACGATATGCTGTACTACGCACTGATGTTCTTGGTGGTTGGAGTCATTGCCGGAGCCCTGAATATGGCCGGGGTGGCCGCGCTGGCGGTCCAGATTTCCTGGGCCCTGTTCGTGATCGGGATCGTGTTGCTGGTGATCCATCTGTTC
>Ga0070696_100003709_pt1 | contig 10190 bp, 9 predicted proteins | sample KBSK1253metaG_FD_65474 | JGI IMG/M metagenome (GOLD analysis project Ga0070696, IMG submission 65474) | Corn, switchgrass and miscanthus rhizosphere microbial communities from Kellogg Biological Station, Michigan, USA - KBS K1-25-3 metaG | ecosystem: Host-associated > Plants > Roots >... | reverse complement strand
CGACAAGATGCTGAGCCACGACCTGCTGCGCGGATTCACCGATGCGATGTTGGACGGGACCGGGATCGCGCTCACAGATCCGCGGATCAACCTCGCCCAAGCCGATCCGGCCGGGCTGCCTCCAACGATCATCTACTACGGCGAGTACGAGATCCTCGTCGACGACTCCAAGCAGTTCGCGGAGCGGGCCCGCGCCGCCGGCGTCGACCTCGAGCTCCGCTCGCTGCCCGAGGGGCAGCACAACTTCTTCCTGGGCGCCGGCCACGTTCCGGAGATCACCGCAGCAGTCGCCGAGATCGGTGCCTGGGTGCGGTCCAAGATCGGGCTCACGCTGGCAACGGCCTGACCGGCGACCCGCGGCGGGGAGCATGTTCCGGCCGGAAGCGCCCGCACGCGCTCCCCGACAACCGGCCGGAGAGAAAGGCCTTCCCGAGTAGGTCGGCGAGCTCCGGGAGCGTTGACTGATGCTGGCCGGCGGCGACCCCGGCGGTGGAATGCACGATCGGAGCCTGGCTGTGCTGGTGCGGCGCACTTCGCCCTGCTAGAGATGGCGCGTCGGGCTGTCGGTCCGCGCCGCACCAACTCGCACCGTCTGATGTCGGCACTTAGCGACTCCTTGGCCGCCACGAATCGAATTCGTCTGTGTGGGGCTTGCTTGCGGAGCGAGCAGGTGTGGTGGGTATGGAGCCGTTTATGGAGCTTTGCCGCTCGCGAGGGTGATCACATGGCGGCGTGTGCGCGTCCCGAGGCGTCGAGCTAGGCACCGCCGGTCAGTGGTGGGCGCGCGGGAGCCGCAGCATTACTTCGGCTCCGCCGGCGGCATGGTTGGAGGCGGTGGCGGTGCCGCCGTGGGCGTGCGCGATCGCGGCGACGATGGCGAGGCCGAGGCCCACACCGGCCGTCTCGCGCGATCCGTTGGCGCGGCTGAAGCGTTCGAAGGCGTGCGGGACGAACTCGCGTGGGAAGCCGGCGCCCTCGTCGCCGACGCGAAGCTCGAGTGCGCCATCCTGCTCGGCGGCTTCGAGTCGCACCGTGCCTGCGCCGTGGCGGAGCGAGTTCTCGACCAGGTTGGCGAGCGCCTGTTCCAGCCGCCGCCGGTCGCCGCGCACGACCACGTCTCGAGGTGAGACGACCTCGATCGTCCGGCCGGCGTCCAGCGCTCGCCGTTTGTACCGCGTCGCGATCGTGTCGAGCAGCTCGCCGGCCGCGAAGTCGGTGCGGCGGATCGGCAGTTCGCCGGAGTCGACGCGTGCGAGCAGGAGCAGGTCGTCGGTGAGCTGGGCGAGCCGGTCGGTCTCTTCTGCCGCCGAGCGCAGCGCCGCGGCGAGCGCAGGCGCGGATTCGGGGTCGGCGAGCGCGAGCTCGATCTCGGTCTTCATCAGCGAGAGCGGGGTGCGCAACTCGTGGCTGGCGTTCGAGACGAGCGCCCGCTCGCGCTCGAGCGCGCCCTCGAGCCGGGCGAGCATCTCGTTCAGCCTGCGTCCGAGCCGCGCGATCTCGTCGTCTGCCCGCGGCACCGGCAGGCGGCGGCCGGGACTGGCGGCGGAGATCGTCGCGGCGCGCTCGCTCATTCGCTCGACCGGCCGCAGTGCGGCTGCGGCCAGCAGGTAGCCGGCGAGTGAGGCGAGCACGAGCGCGATCGGGCCGCCGACGAGCAGCTGGCGCCGCAGGTCGAGAAGCGTCTCCGCGCGCGGCTCGAGCGAGCTGCCGACGACGACTACGAGCCGCTGCCCCTGTGCGTTCACCGGCTGTGCCAGGACGCGGAAGGGCTCGCCGGCGATCGTCCGGGTTGAGAAGTTCGCGTGCACCCTTGCCATCCGTAGCTGCGCGGTCGTCGGCACGAGCCGGGCCGCGGCGCCCGCTGTCGCATCGATGATTCGGCCTCGCGTGTCGATCACCTGAGCGGGGCCGCTGTCGACACCGCCGGTCCGCCCCTCCTGGAGGCCGGTATCGGACTGGCGGACGAGCGCGGCGATGTCGGCGGCCCGCGTCCTCAGCCCCTGTTCGATCGTCCGGTCGAGACCTGACGCGAGTCGGAGGTAGAGGAAGGCTCCGGTCGCAGCGAGCACGAGGGCCATCACGACCGCGAACGCCAGCGTGAGCCGGATCCGGATCGGCAGCCGGCTCATCACCCGTCCTTGCGGAGCCTGTAGCCGGCGCCGCGGACAGTCTCGAGGGAGCTCGCCCCGAACGGGCGGTCGATCTTGTCGCGCAGGTAGTTGACGTACACAGCGATCACGTTCGAGCGGTTGTCGTAGCCCATGTCCCAGGCCTGCTCGAGCAGGTGGTCGCGCGACAGCACCTCGCCGGGGCGGCGCATGAACGCCTCGAGCAGCGCGAACTCCTTCGCTGTCAGTTCGATCTCCGTCGTGCCGCGCCAGACCTGGCGCGTCGCCGGATCGAGCCGCAGGTCGCCGACCTCGAGGACGGTTGGCCGCTCGACCTCGCCGCGGCGGACGATCGCGCGCAGTCGAGCGAGCAACTCCGCAAACGAGAACGGCTTGGTCAGATAGTCATCGGCACCGACGTCGAGGCCCGCGATCCGGTCCTCGACCGCGTCGCGCGCAGTCAGCACCAACACCGGTGTCCAGCGTCCCTGCTCGCGCAGCCGGGAGAGCGTCTCGAACCCGTCCATTCCCGGCAACATCACGTCGAGCACGATCGCGTCGTACCGCGTCGCCGCGGCCATCCAGACTGCATCCTCCCCGGTTCGGGTCACGTCGGCGGCATGGCCGTTGCTGCGAAAACCTCGCAACAACAGGCTCGCCATCTTCAACTCGTCCTCGACGACCAGAACCTTCATTCCGAGCGCAATGGTCGCAGGCCGGGATTAGCGCGAGATTAGACGCTCGTCCGCCTCTTATCTCTAACGGCGATCTAAGCGCGGCCTCCTACCGTCGATCGCGCATGTCCGACCAAACAACCCGAAAGGAGAACGACATGCGTGCACGACTGACCAAGCTGCTCGCCGGTCTCACGGCGGTAGCAGCGCTCGCGTTCGGCGGCGCAGCGCTCGCCGGCGCAGCGAGCAACCCGAGCCCGCCCGCCCCACCGCCCGCCTCCGCGCCCGCGGACACCGCGCAACAGGGCGACCAGACCGCCCCCGACAAGGAGGGTGCTACGGAGAACGCGGCGGAGGCCCCGTCAAGCGACAAGGCCGAAGCGACCGAGCCGACCGAGTCGAGCTCGGAGTCTGCGACCGAGTCCGCGTCCGAGGTCGCCGGGAACGACGGACCCGGCGGTCACGCCGACGAGCCCGGCAACGCAAACGCCGACCACCAGTTCCAGGGCCAGGAGTAACCGCGCCTCGGAACCTCAACCTGCGAGGGCCCCGCACGCCCGGGGCCCTCGCACCTCCGGCACCGGGCCTCGCGGAGCGCTCGTCCTCTGGCTGCTGCTCGGCGGCGGTCTTCGCCCTCCCCCAGCGCGTCGGCGCCTCGTCAAGCCTGTTGCCCTTCGATGCCGAGGCAGTCAGTCAACGACTGGAACGCGTCTTGCGAGCTGAGTTGGTCTTTCGGGCGGAGTTGGTCTTACGACTGGAACTGGTCTGGCTACGAGCTCGACCTGCGCTCGCGGTAGCTGACTTCTGCGATGTCTGGCGAACGCTACTCAGCAGATCGTCCGGCAATTCGGAGGCCCGCGTCTTGGCTTGATTCATGACGCCCTTAGCCTGGCGGGCGAAGGAACCCCTTGTGGCCAGTGCGTACAGACCCGCGCCGGCGGCCGGGAGAATCACCCAGCGCGACCCAAAACTCCCTCTTCGAACGCCCCTGCCCTTCGCCGCGTCGGCTACGTCCTCGAGACGCTCCGCTAGGTCAATTACCTGTTCAGAGAACTTATGAACATCGGCCATCTCGCTAACCCCTTTCTCGATGAGTACGGTCGCTGCGACCCTTCCCACGCAACAACACCTGAAACCGGCTCCGCTGCACGTGAGACGCGTGACCATCCGACCCAGCCCCTGATCTAGATCAGCGCTGCTCGATCTTGCACCGGCGCCTCTCCGACCCGGGTCACACTCCTGGTCGCGCACAAAGCCGCGGCCTCCTCCGGTTGTCCCGTCCGAAAGTTCTGGGGCGCCTCGAGGCATGGTTCCACGATCTGTTGGGTCGACGTTTTCTTGCTCGCGTGGCGCGGGAGAACCGCTAGATGCGCGTCGCCGTCATTGGAGCCACCGGCACGATCGGACGCCCGCTCGTCGGCCTCGTGGTCGCGCGGATCAGGCGAGGGCGCGTTCGAGAGCCGCGCGGTCGGCGGGCTCGCCATGCGTCGGCAGCACCATCTCCACGGGCTTGTCGAGCAGCGGCCTCAGACCGACCGCGACCTGCTCGACCGTGACGCCTTCCGGCAGCCAGCTCGCGGGGATCTCGAGCCCGTTGCCGAGGTTGACCAGCGTATCCCCGGCTATCACCGCGCGAATCCGTTCGCTCCAGAGCACGAGGTCTAGCTGGCCTTCACGGCCGGGATACGCCTCCATTCCGAACATCGAGTCGCCGATGGCGTAACGCGTCGCCGGGACGAGCTGGTCCTCGGGGCGATCGGGCGCGGGGGCCCACACGGGAAAGCCGAGCGATGCGGCGTCGCGCTCGTGCCACGTGGAGGTGAGTACCGTGACTACCTCGCGCGGTCCAAACAATCCGCGCACGTCGTCCGGAACGGCGATCGGGTCGATGAGGATCAGCCGCGCGCCGTCGTCGATTGCGTACGCCGACACCGGCCCTTCCCACTCGGGATGCGTCGCGGTCCAGTGGTATACGCCCTCGGGAAGCAATTGGTCTGATGTTAGGGACTACCAACTCTTCGCACCCGGAAACCGCTCCCTGACGGAAGGCCGGTCTCGCCATGTGAGCGGCGTGGCCGGATTCCGCGCGGCCACGACGGCGACGAGAGCGCGTTTGCCGCTGAGGTCACGCACTCGCACCGGACGCAGGTGCCAGGCGCGAACTCCCAATCCTCATCTGGCAGGCCTGCGAAGGTTCCCGGGCGAGATTTCCCTTCCCGACGAAGACCGATGAGTTTGCGAACTGAACCGAGTCTGATGAGGTACTGGGGCGGGACTTCAACGCGCCTCTGCAGACAAGAGTGACTCAACGAACCAGGAGCGTGACATGAGCGAATCGCTTGGGAGCAAGACAGTGACGCCCGCGATCAGCGCTCACCTCGCAGCAGACCTCATCGCAGACGGCGAACAGATGCCCGTATACGTCTGGACAATCGACCACCCCGCGGGCCGTGTGCTGGTCGACACCGGCATGATCGACTCGAGGCCGGAGGTCGAGGATATGAGCCCGACGCCGCACCCCGAGAACATCCCCTGCGATGTCGCCTGGGTCATCAACACCCACCTGCATTACGACCACTGCGGCGGCAACCGCCTCTTCCCGGGCGTTCCGATCCACGTCCAGCAACGCGAGCTCGCCGACGCGCGCTCGCTCGCCGACTACACGATCCGTGAATGGGTTGACTTCGACGGCGCGACGTATGTCGAGCACGAGGGCGAGGTGGAGCTGCTACCGGGAATCCGCCTGCTGCCGACGCCCGGGCACACGGACGGGCACCAGAGCGTCCTCGTCGAGACGGGCGGGCATCCAGTCGTCGTCGGCGGCGACGTGGCGGTTTGGTTCGGCGAGCTCGAGGAGCCGCGCACGGAGGGCCAGTTGCGGGTGTGCGCGCTCGAGCCCGAGCTCGTCTGGCTCGCGCACGAGCACGAGCCCTGGCGGCCGCGCACCATGTAGACGCAGTGCATATGGCCCCGCAGTGACCTCTACGTGGGTCGTCCTCTCGCGATCCGCCGTCCCGATCGTTGTGTTTCGCTGGCAGAAGCGGGCGGGCAACGACATCGAGCCTCCGTCGCACCAGGTTCGCCCGGGGGAGTGTGCGTTGCGGTGGGCCAGTGTTCCGGAATGACCCCTGATCGGAGGCTCTACCAAAGGAGAACGGCTGGACATTTTGAGCCGGGCGCGCCAACAGGGCCGTTGTTGTTCGAGAACGCCATGACTTGAGCCGAAGCGTCCGGGTTCGATGCAGCGGGTCCGGGGAAGGCGCATGCTGGGAGAAGTTGCTTTGGTCGTACGGCCCCGTTTGCAGTCACAGCCGTGGAGTATTCGCGTCCCTTCACGCCGGCCCACACGATCGTGTGCAGTCCGGCGGCGCTCGGCAGGACGAACCAATATCGACCGTTGTTCGGATGCTGGGTTCGAGAGAGGGCCGTTGCCGAGGAGCCATTAGGCCCCACGTGCCCCACGTACAGACCAGCAAAGTAGAAACCGTTCGACGTGGAGCCCTTGAGCGGATTACCTGCCCAAACTCCCGCCAACCCTCCTGAAGCCGTGAACCAAAATGCGTCCTCGAGAGCGCCTGGATACGCAGGGAGGGCGCCGCGCGCGTGCGGGAACACGAGAGGCGCGGACCAGCTTTCCGTTGAGCTGGCGCGAATCGTGGCCTTGACCGGACCGAGCGGCCCCTTTGACTGATCAGTCCAGACGATCCCCGCTCGTGAACCGTCTGACACGAAGATCGGGTAGATGACGGCCGGGAGGCCATTCGGTGAGTAACTCGGCGAGATCGCCCTCTCGGGCGTCGACCAGGTCGAGCCGTCCCAAGTCGAGACGACGAGAGCCGCTGAGGCGTCCTGCCACGCGGCCGTGATCGTTCCGTTCAGTGAGGCGAGCGTCGCGCCGTCATACGAAGCGATCCCCGACCCGTCTGTCGCCTGCGGCGGTGTGATCTGGCTCCACTGCTGCGAGCCTGCTCCCAGTGCCCACAAGACGGCTGTCGTATCGCCATTCGTACCGTGCACACTGGCGAGGAAGCGGTCCTGGCTGTCGTGCACAAGCTGCGGGATGAAGAGGGTTTCGGCAGGAGCCTGCACGAAGATTTTCGGGCTGCTCCATCCCGCCTGGTCGTCAACCGCTCCGACGACTTCGCCCGTCGTCCCATTGACGGCTCCCCAGACGACAACGACGCGCGATGCGTCGGAATCCACGACGACAAGAGGAATCGTGTCGCCGAGCGGCCCTGTCGTCGTGTACCCGGTCGCCAGGATGTGGGCCGTCCCGGCGAAGCGTCCTGCTGCGTCGATGCCCCTCGCCAGGAGCCGCCCCCTGGCCGCGTAGACGAGCAGGAAGCGGCCATCGGCCAGCACCGTGAGGTTCATGACGATCGGCCTGCGCGCAGAAATTCGTCCAGCGACCTTGAACTTCGAGGCGTGCGCGGTGCGGCGAACCAAGGTGAGTGAATAGCTGGACGCAAATGCGACGACCGAAGTCCCGGTTCGGTTGACCGCAGCAACCTGCGGATTGCCGATTCGCCGACCGAGATGGCGTACCGGCATGACATGCCAACCCAACCCCGCGGCGCTTGCCGTCGACCCCACCACACCGACCGTGGCCAGAACCGCCAACGAGACACAGGCTGCTCCGCGCATTTACCAGGATCGTAGTGCGAGTAGAGGCTGAACCAAACCCGCCTGGGCCAGCGTTCCGGGCGTTCTATGATTCGACGGCAGAACGGAAGGGAGAGCGCAGTGGGAAAGCTTCAAGAGCGTCTCGTCGCGAGGATGCAGCGGAAGGCCCACGAGCGCTATCTGCGGGAACGTGCCCGCCAGCATGCACTACAGGGACAGGACGTACAAGAGGCGATTCGTGGCGTGTCCCGCGGCTCCGCCGGGGCTCAGCAGGGCATGTTCGGCCAAATGTAAAGGGGCTGCGTTTCCGTCGAGGGCGGCCCGTGTCGCCTGAGCCAGCGTCCTCTAGCCCGAGGTGCTGCGGGTGCCCAGTCAGATCGGTGGGCAACATTGAGGGAACACCCGCCCGGGCACGCGCGTGCACGAGCTGTCGCTCGTCCTCGGCGATTCCTTTTTCTTGCGCGGCTTTCGTGCCCGCGGCTTCCCGGTCTTACCTCCGGTTCCCTGCTCGTTGCTCGATGGTAAGAAGGGGGTCTCCGGTTCGAGTCCGGAACGTCCACACGGTGGAAGCCGGGTTCGTCCGCTGCTGTAGCTGTCGAACAGATTGATCGCGTGGTTGCGTCCGTCGCGGGCGAGGTGTCCGTAGTGGCGGTCAGGCCGGGGCCACGCGTGGCAGAGATTGAACGGCGATAGCGAGTCTTGCACCCCATCCGAGAAGGCGGGATGATTGGCACGATCTGGGAGCAAAGGAGGTAACAGATGAAGCGACGCTTCATGCTGTTGTTCCTCGTTGCTGCGGCGTTGACGATCGCCTGGCCTGCGGCCTCGACCGCGACCGCGCCGAACAACGAGTCGAACTCGTACATGTTCTTCATGGAGGTGCCGAATTCCGCGCAGAACAGCGCCGGCGACACGCTCGCCGTCACCGGTGAAGGCACCTTCAGCGTCCATCCGAAATCGGCGAGCGGCGGAGGCGCGTTCACGTTCACAGGCGCGGACGGAACGACGTTCAGCGGCACCTGGAGCGTGAACAGGCTGATCGCCTTCCAGCCCTACGGCTGCGGCGTCATCTTCGGAACGCCGATCCCGCCTGACTTGTGCGGTGGGCGCGTGGTGCTCGACATAACGGCGACGACCCCGTTCGGACCCCAGTCGGCGCGACTGACGATCTACTGCGAGATCGGCAGCCCGCCGCCGAGCACGGAAGAAGGCATCACCGCCGTCGTTCCGTCCGTCGGAAGCTTCAACCGGCAGACGGGCGGCATGAACGTGTACGTCAAGTCGTAGAAGAGCGGCAGACCACAACGTGGGTGAGGCGAGAAATCGCCTCACCCACGATTGAAGCGCGCGGTCTGCGCCATGGGAGGTTCGGTGGATGGCTCCCGCACGTAGTGCAAAGCCGACGCGGGCGTCGCCACCAACCCTACGCCCTGGTGCCGCGCGCGCCCGCGCGCAGGGTGATGTGCGTGGCGCTATGCACGGTGATCGGGCCCGATCGCGCGCGTGGGTTCAGTGCGGGATGATCAGCACGTCGATCGGGAAGTACTGCGGTGCCCCGCCTTCAGGCGGCGGACCGCCCATGACCTCTTCGAGCGCCGGGCCGAGCTTCTCCTGCATGAAGCGCTCGAAGGCTTCGCGAGACTCCCAGACGTCGTAAACGTAGTAGCCCTGTTCGCCCTGGCCGGCGCTGTGGACTATCAGCCCCTCGGGCGCCTCGTCTTCCCGCATCGGAGAGGCGTGCCCAAACATCTTCTCGGTGACCTCGTCGTAGACCTGCTTCGTGAACTCCGGCGCTGCCGTCAGGACTCCAACCGCCATCTCGCCTCCTCTTGGTTTCGCGGACGCCGGATTCTAGGCCGCTACGTTCATGCTGGGCGGGAAAGGGAAGGCACGCCGGCACGAGCCCTACCTCTGACAAGGCCTGTTCCCAAGACGCGGATCCTCAATTGAGGCATTGGCGGCCGTGCGGCGCCCGCGCTCGCCGTGCGCGGGTCAACCGGTCCGGCCTTCAAGATCTTTCCGTGTTCTTCAGGCTGAGCAGCTGGGAGCTTGGACTGATCATCCTCGCTGTGGTCGGGGCGGCGACGCTCGCGGGGTTCGCGACGGGCAGATATCTGCGAGAGCACTCCGCCACGCTCCGCGAGCCGTTCGGAGTCCTTCAGGCGGCGCTGCTGGGGGTGGTCGGGTTGATCCTTGCCTTCGGCCTCACGCTTGCCGTCGGGCGGTACGAGGATCGTCGCGCCGCCACCGTGACCGAGGCGAACGCCATCGGGACGACCTATCTCCGCGCGCAACTAATCGCAGAGCCCGCGCGAAGCCGGTCGCTCGAGCTCTTGCGCCGCTACACGACTCTCGCGGTGAACGTCTCACGCGAGGTTCCGAACAGCCCGGGGATGCAACGCACCACCTCAGCGCAAGAAGTGCTCCAACGACGCCTCTGGCGGCTGGCCGGGCAGTCGATCTCGGCCGCCCCGCTCGCGAGCGCGCCGCGTCTTTACGTGGACAGCCTCAACTCGACGATCGACGATCAGGAGGCGCGGCTCTCGGCTCTGAACAACCGCGTGCCGGGCGCCGTTCTCGCTCTCGAGGTGATCGGTGCCGCGGTCGCACTCGCGCTGCTGGCCCTGCACATCTCGATTCTGGGACGTGGCCTCGTCCCCACGATCACCGCAGCCGCGCTCGTGACCTTGCTGCTGCTGGTGACCTTCGACCTCGACCGGCCGACCCGCGGCCTCATCAAGGTCCCGTCCACACCGCTGGTGTCGTTGCGAGCCTCAATGTCGCT
>Ga0070696_100003707_pt1 | contig 10192 bp, 10 predicted proteins | sample KBSK1253metaG_FD_65474 | JGI IMG/M metagenome (GOLD analysis project Ga0070696, IMG submission 65474) | Corn, switchgrass and miscanthus rhizosphere microbial communities from Kellogg Biological Station, Michigan, USA - KBS K1-25-3 metaG | ecosystem: Host-associated > Plants > Roots >... | reverse complement strand
TACCGAGCACGGCTGGGTGCAGTCCTACGGCACCCGCTATGTGAAGCCGCCGATCATCTTCGGCGACGTGTCGCGACCCAGCGCGATGACGGTGCGCTGGAGCCGGTATGCGCAGTCGCTGACGAAGCGGCCGGTGAAGGGGATGCTCACGGGGCCGGTGACGATCCTGCAGTGGTCGTTCGTGCGCAATGACCAGCCGCGCGCGGAGACGGCGAAGCAAATCGCGCTGGCGATCCGCGACGAGGTGATCGATCTGGAGACGGCGGGCATCCGGGTCATTCAGATCGACGAGCCGGCGTTGCGTGAAGGCTTGCCGCTGCGGCGCGCCGAGTGGGCGGACTACCAGCAGTGGGCGGTGGATGCGTTCCGCCTCGCCACGGCGGGCGTGCGTGACGGCACGCAGATTCACACGCACATGTGCTACAGCGAGTTCAACGACGTGTTGCGGGTGATCGAGCGGATGGACGCCGACGTCATCTCGATCGAGAGCGCCCGTTCCGGCTCGGAGCTGCTGCAGGGATTCGAGCAGTACAAGTATCCGAACGAGATCGGCCCCGGCGTCTACGACATTCACTCGCCGCGCGTGCCGGCCGTCGCGGAAATCACCGGCGCGCTGAAGAGCATGACCCGCGTGCTGGACGACGCCCAGATCTGGGTGAATCCCGACTGCGGGCTCAAGACGCGCGGCTGGGACGAGACGCTCGCGGCGCTCAAGAACATGGTCGCCGCGGCCAGAGAGATGCGGAATGGCAGCCGCTGACATCCGGATCACCGCGGAGCCGATCGACAACCAGCGCTGCAAGTTCGTGGTGAGCGTGCCGGTGCTGGAGGGCGGCGTGCGCCGCTTTTCCAGCGCGGACGAGGCACGGGGCGCGCCGCTGGCGGAAGCGATCTTCGGCATTCCGGGTCTCGCGGTCAGCGAGTTGATCGTATCGGGCAATCTCGTCACGGTGGTGAAGCAGTCGCCGGCGCCCTGGCAGGCGGTGGGGAAGGCGGTCGGCGCCGCCATTCGCACGACCCTCGCGAGCGACGTCCCCCCGGTCGCGCCGGCGCCAAGCCCCGAATCCGGTAATCCGGCGGCGGGCAACGACGACGCGCTCTACGAACAGGTCGCGAAGGTATTCGACCAGCAGGTCAACCCGATGGTCGCGCGCCACGGCGGCCACGTCGAGCTGATCGACGTGCAGGACGCCGTCGTCATGCTTCGCATGGGAGGCGGCTGCCAGGGCTGCGGGATGGCCGACGTCACGCTGCGGCAGGGTATCGAGGGGATGCTCGCGCAGCTCGTGCCCGCGGTGCGCGGCATCGTCGACATCACCGATCATGCCACGGGCGCGAACCCCTACTTCCAGGCCGCCAAGAAATAGCTCCCCGGCTGCTGCTGCTGCTGCCCACCACGACATACCGTACGACGGCGTTCGTGGAGGCTGCGCGGCAGATCGGCGTCGAGTTGACCGTCGCCTCCGAGCAGGCGAGCACGTTCGCAGGCGCAAACCCCGCAGGTCTTCTGACTCTCGATTTCAAGAATCCCGAGCGCGCCGCGGACGACGTCCACGTGTTCGCACGAACGCAACCGATTCAGGGAGTCGTAGGGGTCGATGACGACACGGCTATCGTGGCGGCGGCCATCGCGGAACGGCTGAAACTCAAAGGCAACCCGATGCACGCCGCCGAAGCGGCGCGCGACAAACACCGGCAGCGCCAACTGCTCGCTGATGCCAACGTTCCGATCCCGCGGTTCGCGCTGCACCTACTCAGCGAGGATGCCGCGGAGCTCGCCACGACGATCCGGTATCCCTGCGTGTTGAAGCCGCTCCGGTTATCGGCGTCGCGGGGCGTCATCCGGGCCGACAATCCGCAAGGGTTCATCAAGGCGCACAGCCGGCTCAAGGCGATTCTCGCCCAACCGGAGGCTGCCGCCTGCGGCGAGCCGGCGTGGCATTATCTGGTCGAGGAGTTCATTCCGGGGTACGAGGTTGCACTCGAGGGGCTGGTGGTGAATCGCCGGCTGCACGTGCTCGCGATATTCGACAAACCCGACCCGCTGGACGGGCCGTTCTTCGAAGAGACGATCTACCTCACGCCCTCGCGCGTCCCGGCCCCCCTGCAGGCGGCGATCAGAGACTGCGCCGATCGCGCCGTACGAGCGGTCGGCATCGTCGAAGGACCGGTGCACGCGGAGCTGCGGTACAACGAACGCGGTCCGTGGCTGATCGAGCTGGCTGCCCGGCCGATCGGCGGCCGCTGCTCCGCGGTGCTGAGGTTCGGGGCTGGGGGCTTGGGGTTGGGGGCTGGGGTGACGCTCGAAGAGATCATCGTGCGCCATTCGCTCGGCATGCCGATCCCTTCATTGCAGCGCGAGCGTTTGGCCGCCGGCGTCATGATGATTCCCATTCCCGGCGCGGGGGCGCTGCAGGAGGTGCGTGGCGTGACGGAAGCGAAAGGGGTTCCGCTCATCGAAGACGTACAGATCACGGCCCATCCGGGCGAACGGCTGGTGCCGTTTCCCGAGGGCTCGCGGTATCCTGGGTTTATTTTCGCGCGGGGAGAGACGCCGGCAGTCGTGGAGGCTGCGCTGCGCGACGCACACCGGCGGCTGGAGTTCGTGCTCAGCTAAACAGCTTCGGCGACAACCTCCAACCAATACCGCGGCACCGCTTCCACCTTCAACTCGGCCATCGTGCGCTCGAGCCCGACTTCGAGCGCCTGCGCGCCTTCCTCGAGCGGCACGCCGGGCAGCGCGCCCTCGATGAAGAGCGAGAAATGGCCGATATCGATCAACGCCTGGCGCGTCATGTCGACCTGCAGCCGCTCGACCGTCGTCGGGCAGTAGCCCGTTTCTTTCAACGCCGCGCTGTACTGATCGGCGGACAACCACTCCATGGCCGCGGCATGGCCCTCGTGCTTGACGTCGAGACCCTTCTCGCGCAGCGCCTGCACCGAGCGCACGATCCAGCGGCGCCAGAAGCCGCTCGTGCCCTCGACGTATGCGCCGTTGAAGAACGTGCTGTTGAACGCGAGCAGACCTCCCGGTTTCAGCACGCGCCGGATTTCCTTCAGGACCTGCGCCTTGTCCGGGACCAGGTGAATCGCATTGAGAAAGACGACGGCGTCGGCGGATTTGACGAGCTTCGAGAGCCACTCGGCGCTGCCCTGCTTGAACTCAGCCCACCTCGACGAAATCGCAGCCCGCGCCTTGGCGATTGCGGACTGCGACGGATCGACGCCGATGATATGCGGCGGCGGCTGCTGCCCCTGGGTGCGCTCGAGAATCAGCTCCGTGATGGCGCCGGGACCGCAACCCAGGTCGACGATGACCTGGCGTCCCGGGCAGATCACGCGCTCCAGGATCCAGCGGTTGACCTGCGTGAAAAACGGGTGCCGCGTAAACGGCGTAAAGGAAAACCGGTCCTCGTCCGCCGCCGGATTGATGGCGGTCACAGCTTGTGAATCCCGAGCGGTCCCAAATGAACGTCGAGATTGTGGTTGACTCGGTAGCCCACGACGCCGTTCACATCGAGGTTCGCTGCATCACCGGTGTACACTTCTTTCCCGTTCACCATGAACTTCGCCTTTCCGCCCTGCACCTGAATGCTGAGCTCGTTCGCCGCCCGGCCGCTCGTGTCGGCCTTGGTGACGGCATCGCTAGCGGTCCATTCGACGATCGCGGTCGGCCGCGTCATGTAGGCGGTGCGGCGGCGGATCGAGTACATCCCGTCGATAGGGCGAACCAGGAAGTAGGTGTAGGTCTGTCCGGAATCGGCGAGGCTCTTGCCGCCGATGAAAATGCCGAACGCCTCGGGATGCGCTGGATTCTTCATTTGGTTCATCTTCGCGACGACATGGTAATTGCCGGAGATCGTGTCCCGGTCACGCCAGTAAATCGCGGCCGGGCCGACGGTCGTGTGCAGGCCGTCACCCATGTTGGCGAACTTCACGTTTTCGAGCGAAGCCGGCTGCCCCGTCTGGCGATTCGGCTCCGTACGGACGTGCCAACCGGCCGGAACCGTGCCGCCACCGGCGACTGCACGATCGGGATCGGCTTGCGCCGATAGCGAGGGGGCGAAAAGCAGAAAGACCGCCGCAGCGGTCACCAAACGCATCGACATCGGCGCGTCTCCCAAGGGTTTAGTCATGTCCTAGCGGGTCTAAGTGACAACACGAGCACGCCTTAGTCAAGAGCGCGTCTCGCTCATGACTGCCGCTCCGCGAGATCGTGCACCGTATCCAAGCTCACGATCTTGAGTTTGCGCTTCCCCATCGGGAGTGTGATGTCGACTTTCTGGCCCACTTTGCCGCCCAGCAACGCCTTGCCGAGTGGCGACGCCATCGAGACCGGCAACTCCTCCGCGCCGTCCTCGCCTTCGATGAACTCGCCGAGCGTCAACGCGTAGATCTCCTTCTTCTTTGTATCGATGTCCTCGACCGTGACGCGCGAGCCAAAGCCCACGCGGTCGCGGGGAATATCCTGCTCGCGCACATCGGAGAGCTTCGACAGCCGAAGCCGGAGATGATGCACGCGCGCTTGCGCAAACTGCTGCCGCTCGAGCGCGGCCTTGTATTCGGAGTTCTCGCGCAGGTCCCCGTGCGCGCGTGCCTTCTCGATCTCCTTCGGCAGGACGAAGGAGATTTCGTGATTCAGGCGCTCGACTTCCGCCTGGAGCTTCTGTTTGAGTGCTTCGATCATACGGGATACTAACCGACTACCCCGTCAAGCGGCTAGTTTCTAGCCGTCCATGCGCACATACCACCAGCTTACCGATCCCGATCGCTCGGGCTTGGCGGAGCAGATCGGCGCCCAGCGCCGCCGCGTCGCCGAGCGCGTGGCGAGCATGCACCGGATTGTGGCGGTGATGAGCGGGAAGGGCGGCGTCGGGAAGAGCTACGTGACCGCGAATCTTGGTCGCGCGGTCGCCCGTTCGGGGGACGCGGTTGGCGTGCTGGATGCCGACCTGAACGGGCCGACCATACCCGGCTTGCTGAAGGCGCCGGCCGGCGCCGCGGCTCCCGCGGTCGGCCTGGATGGCGTGAAGTGCGTTTCGATGGGCCAATTCCTGGGCGACGGAGCGCCGCTCGCGTTCAAGGGTCCGAGCGCGGAGAGCTTCGTGTGGCGCGGCGCCATGGAAGCGTCGACGCTGCGGGAGTTCCTGGGAGACGTCGACTGGGGTGAGCTCGACCTGCTCCTCCTCGACCTGCCGCCCGGGATGCAGCGCTACGTCGAGCTGTGCGACATCATCGGCAAGCCGCCGCCCGTCCTCACGGTAACGATCCCGACGCCTGAATCTCGCGACGCGGTGCGACGGGCAATGCATACCGCCCGCGAGCGTGGCTCGGAGCTTCTGGGCATCGTGGAGAACATGGTGGGGCGCGAGTATCACGGGACGGCAGCCGATGATCTCGCGAAAGAGTTCCACGTGCCCGTGCTGGCGCGAATTCCCTGGCATCCGCCGGGGAATGTGTGGGACGAACTGGCAGATCACGTCTCCGGCACGCGATGAAGTTTCTCTGCGTCGAATGCGATCAGCAGATGGCGTTCGCGGAGCGCCAGCTGCCCGGCGACGGCACGCTGGCGGCCAGCTTCAAGTGCCCCAAGTGCGGCCGCGTCGTGGCCATGCTCACCAACCCTATGGAAACGCAGCTCGTCTCCTCCCTCGGCGTTGAAATCGGCGGCCGGACGGTGCCCAGCGAACCGTTCGAGATGGTGAACACGTTTGTGACGGGCGGTCCCACCTGGTCACCGGATGCGCAAGACCGGCTCGCCCGCGTTCCCAGCTTCGTGCGCGGGATGGTGAAGAAGATCTATGGTGATTACGCGAAGGAGCACGGCATCGCCGAAATCACACCAGCCATCATGGACACCGCCCGCACCGAGCTGGGGCTCGAGGGCATGTGAGCGAGGGCGACGTTGACGAGCGGACGTTTGGAGATCTGCGGGTCCGCATCGACCGCACGCTGTGCGTGGGTTTCGGCGATTGCATTACCGAAGCGCCCGAGGCGTTCGTTCTGGACGAGAGCGGCACCGCGGTGTTCGTGAAGCCCGAGATGGTCGAGCGCGAACGGCTGCTGCGCGCGTGCGACGCCTGCCCCGTCGACGCGATTACGGTTTGGAACGACTCCGGTGCCCAAATTGTCCCCGCGAGCTTGTGAACAAGTTCCTTGACAGCCCTAGGACACGCCTGCATATCCCTTAACTCGGACGGCATCCACACCGACATCTAGAGTTACCGACCCGCTCGAGCGGCGTCACTCGGGGAGGTAGTGGTGTACCGCGAGATTTTCGTTCCCGTCGACAACTCGCAGCACTCCGATTGGGCCGTCGATCGCGCCATCGAGATGTGTCGCAAGTCGAGCGGAAGAATCACTGGGAATCACGTCTACGCCGCCCGCCTCCACGATGTCCGCTTCCGCCAGCTCGAAACCGGCCTTCCCGCACAGTTCCAGACGCCCGAAGAGATCAAGAAGCAGCGCAAGATCCACGACAAGCTGATCGAAAAAGGCCTGCAGCTGATCGCCGACAGTTTCCTCGATCAGCTCGGCAAACGCTGCGAGGCGGCGGGCATCGCGCTCACGCGCCAGCTGCTCGAAGGCATCAACTACGAAGAGATCGTCAGCGAGGTGAATCGCGGCACGGGACGTCTGCCCGGCCTCATCGGCTTCGATCCCAATCGTGCCGCGGGCTACGACGGCGGCGACAAAGTCCGTTCCGATGTGAAATTGGGCGAGAATGGACGAATCGTCGCGGAGGATGAAGATTCCGCGGCCCGCTTGGTCGGGACGTCCGGCCGGCAGTACGATCTGCTCGCGATCGGCGCGCACGGACTCGGACGGCAGCAGTTTTCGCAGCTCGGTGGTGTAGCGGCTCGCGTATTACGCGGCGTCGAAAAAGACGTGCTGATCGTTCGCGATCAGCAGCCGCTCACCGGCGGGCGCTTCATGGTGTGCGTCGACGGCTCTTCCTACAGCTACCAAGCCATGAAAGCGGCGCTCGAGCTGGCCGACGCGTTCGGCGGTTCCCTCTTTGTCTGCAGCGCGTTCGACGTCGAATACCACCACGTCGTGTTCCACAACATCAAAGATGTGCTGTCCTATCAGGCGTCGAAGGTCTTCAAGTTCGAGGAGCAGGAAGAGCTGCACAACAACATCATCGACAAGGGATTGCTGAAGCTCTGCCAAGCGAACCTGAAGCGCGCCGAAGTGATGGCGCAGCAGTTCCCCGACGTCCCGCTCAAAACCCAGATCCTTATCGGCAAGCCGTTCCAGGTGATCATGCAATGGGTCGACGAGATCAAGCCGTCGCTGCTCGTGATCGGCCGCCACGGCGCCCACCGCATCGAGGACACGGAGCTGGGCAGCCAGTCGGAGAACCTCGTGCGGCTCGCGCCGTGCAACGTCCTGCTGACCGGTGTGGTCGGCGTGCGCCCCGAAGACATTCCCTGGATCGAGGAAGACGGCCAGGCCGGTCTGCCCTGGGCGCCCGATGCCGAGGTCCGCATTCTCCGCGTCCCGCCGTTCGCGCAGGGCATCGCGCGTCGCGCTGTCGAAGAGTACGTGCTCGAGAAGGCCGGCAACGGCGGTCCGCCGCCGACGGTCACGAACAAATGGCTGGACGAAGCGATCCAGAAGCTCCTGCCCACGCACATGCAGCTGATCATGGGCATCGGCAGCGCCGAAGAGATCGCGCTCGCCGAGGTGAAGGCCACGGAGCAGCTGAAAGCCACCAAGGTCCAGGGGCACGATACCGATCCGGAGCCCTTAGTTCCCGAGATCGAGACGAAATGCCCGGTTACGGGCGCGGTGTCGAAGCGGCCCCGCGTCGCGACCGACCCGATCGTCTGGACCGAAGAGAGCTGGAACCGGCTACAGCTCGTCCCGCTGATCGCGCGGCCCCTCGCGCGCAACACCGTCGAGCGGTTCGCGCGCAATCACGACATCTGGCGGGTCACGACGGCGGTGATGGACAACAACAAGCAGGCGATGATCGAAGCCGACGAGTTCGACGCGGACACGATGATGGTCATGTTCACGGAGCTCCGTGCCAAACAGATCCGCGCCGAAGCCGAGGGCACCGACGCGCTCTCGCCCGAGATGCGCGCCTTTATCGAAGAGGCGAAAGCGCAGGGAATCACGCGCTGCCCGATCCGCGACATCGAAGACAAAATGCAGAAATGCCCGGTCGACATGAAAACAGTCACGCCCGAAGAAGCCAAACGGGCAGTCGAGAAACTGCTGCAGTGACGTACGTTCCGCACGTCGTCGCCTGGAACCTCACGCGGCGCTGCAACCTGGAGTGCGCTCACTGTTACATCGCGGCCGGGCCGCATGAGAGCGCGACGTCGGAGCTCGCCACCGAGGAGTGCCTGCGCATCGTGGACGAGCTGCTCGCGCTCAACCCGGCGCCGATGATCATTCTATCGGGCGGCGAGCCGCTGCTGCGGCATGATCTGACGCAGATCGCCGGATACGCATCGCAGCACGGCGCGACGGTGGTCGTCGGCACGAACGGTACGCTGCTGACCGACGAGCGCATTGCGGCGCTCAAGCGCGCCGGCGTCCGGGGCGTCGCGGTCTCGATCGACTCCCTGCGACCGACCTACCACGACAACTTCCGCCACGGCAAGGGATCGTTGGAGGCGACGACCCTAGCCCTCGGTCGGCTGCGCGCGCAGCGCATCGATTTCATTATCCAGACGACGGCCACCAAGGGGAACCGCGCCGAGCTGGAGGGCGTGGCGCAGTGGTCCGCGGAGCAGGGAGCCGTCGCGTTCAACTGCTATTTCCTGGTAGCTACAGGCCGCGGCGCGGGACTGTCCGACCTCGCACCCGCCGAGTACGAGGCGGTGCTCTCGGACCTGGCGCGCTGGCAACGCCAGTACCGCGGCCAGATGATGGTTCGCGCCAAGTGCGCGCCGCACTTCATGCGCCACGTGCACAAAGCCGACGCCGAATCCCCAATTCTCAACTACGAGACGCGCTGCCCCTGCGGTACGCAGTACTGCCGCATCACGCCCGACGGCAAGCTGACGCCCTGCCCCTATCTGCCCGAAGTCGCCGGTGACTTGCGCGCCCAGAGCTTCGGCGAGATCTGGCGCAGCTCGCCGCTGTTTCGGCGGCTGCGCGAAGGCACACTCGGCGGCAAGTGCGGGCGCTGCGAGTACCAGAAGCTGTGCGGCGGCTGTCGCGCGCGCGCGTTCGCCCTCGAAGGCGATGTACTGGCGGCCGATCCCTCTTGCGCGTACGAACCGGCCGGCGCGGACGTCCTCGAGCCGGTGAGCGTCAGCTATGGAAGTGACTTCGTCCCCGCGCTCACCTGGTCCGCCGCCGCGCGCGCACGGCTCGAGCGGATCCCGTCGTTCGTGCGCGGCGTCGTTGCGAAGCGCGTCGAGGATTGGGCGCGCGAGCGGGGGCTGAACGAGATCACCCCGGAGCTGCTCGGCGAAATCCGCAGCGCGATGCCGATCGATTTCTCGAAGCGCAAACCGTTCTTCGTGTCAGATGACCGATAACAGATGACTGAACACCTCCTACTCCAGGCCGTAGCCGATACCGCCAACGCGTACCGCGACTTCCCCGTCATCGGAAGCCGGGCGGCCATTTGGATCGCCGCCGAGATCCATCTGATGTTTGCGGCGTTCGTGCTGGGCGTGCCGATCTTCGCGGTGGTCGCCGAAGCGATTGGGATCTTCGGCAAAGACCAGCGCTACGACCGGCTGTCCAAGGAGTTCACGCGGCTGCTGCTGATCGCGTACAGCGCGACGGCGATCTGGGGCGCGGTGTTCGTCTTCCTGCTCTCGACGCTGTATCCGAAGTTCTGGGCCTACCTGACCGCCATCTTCGGCGTGTCGATGTGGGTGTATGTCTCGATCTTCTTTTTCGAGTCGTTCACGCTCTACCTCTATTACTACGGCTGGGATCGCTGGAAATACGGCCGCGCCAAAATCGTGCACTGGTGCCTCGGGATCCTGTTGAACATCTGGGGCACGATCGTGATGTTCATCGCCGACTCGTGGCTCACGTACATGATGACGCCGCCGCGCGACATCACGCCCGAGACGTCGCCGACGAGCATCAAGCTCTGGCACGCGATCCTCAATCACACCTGGATGCCGATCAACATTCACCGCCTGATCGGCAACGTCGTGTTCGGCGGCGCGATCGTCGGCGCGTACGCGAGCTATCGCTTCCTGGCCGCGCG